>CABECX010000630.1_pt1 | contig 13553 bp, 13 predicted proteins | sample 3422721 | NCBI WGS metagenome assembly CABECX01 (sample SAMEA5534328, study PRJEB31848) | metagenome | biome: tundra; feature: field; material: soil | place: USA | collected 2013-05 | depth 0.15 m | reverse complement strand
ATATAGATATTGCCGGAGCTATCCACCGCAATGCCCAAAGCTCCATCGAGGGTGGCCTTGGTGGCCGGGCCACCGTCTCCGGTGTAACCCGCGGCGCCGCTGCCGGCCACGATGCTGATGATGCCCGTTGCCGGAACCAGCTTCAGGACGACATTGTCATCCGGAAAGTATAGGTTGCCGGCGCCATCCGCGGCCACGCTGTAAGTGGGTGGGAGTTGGGCGAGCGTGGCCGGACCTCCGCTAACCAAAGGCCCGATGGCGCTATTCCCGGCCACCGTGGTTATGGCGCCGGTCGCCGCCGCTACTTTGCGAATCACAAAGTTGTTGGTGTCTGCGATGTAGAGGTTACCGGCGCCATCCACCGCGACGGCGTTGGGTTGCGACAGTGTGGCGATGGTGGCGGCCACGGTGGTGATGATGCCGGTTGCCGCCGTCACCTTGCGAATCACGTTGTGATCGGAATCGGCAATGTAGATATCGCCGGTACCGTCCACCGCCAGGTTGATGGCCTCCAACTGAGCACTGGTAGCTGGCCCCCCATCGCCCGTGTAGCCGGGGATACCGGTCCCAGCTACGGTAGTGATGATGCCGGTCGCTGCCGTTACCTTCCGAATAACGGTCCCACCATTAATAATCTGGTTCCCACTAACGATGTAGAGATTGCAGGAACCATCCACCGCGACGCGCAACGGAGAAAGCGTGGCGCTGGTGGCCGGGCCTCCATCGCCCGAGTCATTGCCATTGCCGCCATTCCCAGCCACCGTGGTGATGATGCCGGTCGCGGCCGCCACCTTGCGGACGCGATAGTTAAAGCTATCCGCGATGTAGAGGTTGCCGAAGCCATCCACCGCCGCGCCGGTAGGATAGTTGAGTTCGGCGCTCGAAGCCGGACCTCCGTCGCCGGAAAAGCCCGCGGCGCCAGTCCCGGCGACAGTAGTGACGATTCCGGTCGCGGCAGCCACTTTGCGGATCACATTGCTGCTGCTGTCCACGATATACACGTTCCCGGAGCCGTCCACAGCCACGCTGTCTGGGAGATTGGGTAGACCGACGTCGAGTTGAGCATTGGTGGCCAAGCCTCCATCGCCGGAGTAGCCCACGGACGATGTCCCGGCAACGCGCGTCAGAATTCCCACGGAATTCATCTGGAACACATAACTGGACGCTGTGAAATATACGTTGCCATGGGCGCCGGCCGCCACCGATGTCGTGCGCCCGAGCCATACGCTGGTGGCCGCTGCGGGCGTGAATGGCACACCGCCTCCCGCGACAGTTGTAATCAGGTAACTCTGCGCCTGGCATAGAGCCGACAGTGCCGCGAACGCGGCTGCCATGAGAACGGAAGGTCTCATCATTTATTCCCCTGCAATTATTCTAGTCTTAACGGGCAACCTAGCGGCGCTTGAGGGCTTCCAGCTCCTCCAGCGTGCGCGGCCAGTCCTTGCCGAGCAGGCGCGAAAGGCCGCGATCCGCCAGCACCTTGCCGCCCGTCTGGCAGCGCGCACAATAGTTGGTTTCATTGCCGGCATAACGAATGCGCTGCACCTTCTCGCCGCATCGCGGGCATGGCCGCCCGTAGCGCCCATGCACCGCCATCCCGTCGCGGAACGCGGTCACCTTCTCCGGGAATTTCTGGCGGGCTTCGGCGCGCAGCCGGTCGAGCCACAGCGTCAGAGTATCGCGCGTGGCGGCGTGCAGACGCGCGATCTCTTCCGCCGTCAGTTTGCGCGTCTGCGCGATGGGCGACAGGCGCGCGGCATGCAGGATCTCGTCTGAATAGGCGTTGCCGATGCCGCTGAATGTGCGCGGATCGGTGAGCGCCCGCTTCAACGTATGATTCTCGAAAGTAAGCGCCTCGCGGAACACCGCCAGATCCGCCGCGAAAACATCGATGCCGCCGGGATCGAGAGAGCGCAGCGCTTCCTCGCCCCGCACCACGTGCAGCGACGCGCGGCGCTGGCTGCCAGCCTCGGTGAGCGTAAGCGATCCGTGCGCGAAATCGAACGCCGCGAGGTTCTGGCGGCCTCCCAGTTTCGGCCGCGGCGGACGCCAGTGCAGCCGGCCGGCGATCATCAGGTGCAACACCAGCCAGACATCGCCTTCCACGCCCATCGCGATGCGCTTGCCGATGCGGCGCAGCCCGCACACCACGCGGCCTTCGGCGCTCTCGAGCGGCGGCTCCAGGGTTCGCAACAAAAAGGGATTGCCCAACCGAACGCGCTCCAAAGTCCGGCCCATCACCCGCGGCTCCAGCGCCTCAACGTAAGCCGCGATGTCCGGTAACTCGGGCACTCACTCCTTCCCCAACCACCGCAGCCGCGCCACATAGTGCCGTCCTTCGCTTCCGTAGAAAGTAAGGAAGTTCGGCGACTCCAGCGTATTATTCACTACTGTCGGGTTCCTGTGGTTCGTCACGTTGTTGACGCCGCCCCGGATGCCGAAGCGGTACTTACCCACCTTGACACGCCATTCTAAGTGCAGGTTCAGATTGAAATACTCCGGATACCGGTAGGTGTCGGGCGCGCCAATAAGTTGACCATTGTCGTGCTGGGTCGAAAACGGAAACCCGGTCCGCTCTTCGAGCAAGTAAGCCACGGCCCAGTTCTTGCGGAACGTGGGAAGGTATCCCCAGCTTAGAAAACGGTTCGGCGCGTCCCAAGGCAGCGGACCCGCGTTATCCGGCCCCAACAGCAGCGTCTGTTCGAGCGACGGGTCCAGCACCTCGTTCGAGTGTGTCCGCGAACGCGTGTAGCTGGCCATCCATTCGTAGCGGCCCCCTACGGCTTGGTGCACAATCACCTGCGCGGCGTCGTACCGGTCGTGCCGGGAACTCGTCAGGGTGAATTCCTGCTCCACATACGATGCGTGGTAGGCGGCGGCGATCTCGGGGGAAGCTATGATCGGAGCCGGCAGCGTATTCACGTAAGCGAATCCGTCGCCGCCCCGCTTCCTGTGCAGGCTCAGTCCGGCGCGAATGTGCCACGGAAACTGGTGGTCCACGCCCAGGCTCCAGTTCTGGTAAAGCGGCGCTTTCAGATGCTCATTCGGGAGCGTGTAGTACGACAACGCGTTGGGCAGCAGCAGTGTTCCGTTCGCGGCATAAATGTCGGTGAGCGTGTATTGGTCGAGCGGCCGGGTGAAAAGCTGCACGATAGTGGGATCGTATAACACCGCAAAGCCGCCCGATATGCGCGTGTTGTTCGAACCGGAAGGCGCATACGAAAACGAGGCGCGCGGCGACCACAACAGGCGCCGCAGGATTTCATCCCAATCCTCCCGCACACCCATCTCGAACAACAGGTTCCGCCGCGCCTGCCAGTGGTCGGTCAGGTAAGACGACGCAGTCAGGCTGGGACGGCTGAGGGTTCCATTCCCCTCGAACGTGACCGAACGGAGCAGATTCGAGTTCACGCCGTAGAGATCGTAACCGGTGCGGGCGATGCCTTGCGAGTAGTCCAGGCGGTCCACGTCGGTTCCCATTTTCAGATTGTGCGTACCCGCCAGATGCCAGGCCGGTAGGAACAGATTCGTCAGGAACTGTCCGCGCCGCGAATGTTGCGTTGAATTGAGGAAATTGTTGCCCTGGTTGCCGTTAGGCGTAATGATGTAGACGCCCGTGCCAAACGGCACCAGCCGCGCCAGCGTGAACATCTCCGCGAAACCCAGTTCCAGCAGAGTTCCCCGCGCCACATAGATCTGGTCCTTCAAGCCCAGGAACCAGGTGCGGCCGCGTTCATCGAGCGTAGTGGAGGGAGGCGTGAGCGCGCCCAGGCCCAACTCGGTGGCCCGCTGATAGTTGAAGAGGAAGTCGGTGTAAAGAATGTTCGCCGGCGTCAGATTAACCTGTGTGTGCAGCATGTTGCTGGACTGCAGGGAGCTGGTAGTATTCTGATTCTTGGGCAAGCCTGGAATCACGGTGATGTTGTAACCTCCATCCAGGTTGTCCGCGAACCACGCGCGCCCCTTAACGATCGGTCCGGAGAAATTCAAGCGCGGCGTCCAGTCGCCCAGGTGCAAGCCCTCCGCGGTGCTCACACCGGGAATGAAGTTCGTAGCCGAATAGCGGAACCGGTCGTCGCCAGTCTGTGTCTTGATCTGCAGCGTGCCCGCCGACCCCTGACCGTACTCCGGCGAGTAACGGCCGCTCAGATAGTCGAGCGAACTTACCGCTTCCACGCTTACTGTAGTTTTCAACGTTCCGGTCAGCGGGTCGCTGATGTTGAATCCGTCCAGCAGATAATTCGTCTGCTCCTCGCGCCCGCCATCGAAGTGCAGGCCGCCCGTGGCGTCCTCCACCTGGCCCGGTATCAGCGCCATGGCCTCGCGCAGACTGTGCGTGGAGGGATACGGGATGTCCATGATCTGGATGCCGGTGAGCACGCGTTCCGACTGCGTTTGCTCCACATCCACCGCCTCCTGCGACGCGCTCACGTCCACGGACTGCAGAACCTCCTTGGCGTGGTTCAGAATCAGGTAAACCTCGCCCACACCCGCATGCACATCGACGGCCAAATTCTTCACCGGAAGATATCCGGACTGCGTGGCGGCGAAGAAATACTGCCCTTCCGAAGGGAAGCTGAGCGTGAATCCGCCGGTAGGGTCCGTGGTCGCGTGCCGTTCCTCGCCGGCCTGGTTGCGGACTGTGACTTCAACTCCGGCGATGCCCGCATCGTTTTCATCGACAGCGCGGCCGGCCACAACGATTTCGGCGGCCTGCGACGACACGCCGCAGGCCAACGCCAGCGCGAGCCAGAAGCCTTTCACGGGCAGTCCTCATCCATCGTTGATTAGCCTGACGGATGCACAGCAGTATGCGATTCGCCGCCCAGGCTCTCCTGGTACTCATTATCACGCGTCCCAGACTTTCATGCCCGTCGATATGGAGACTGGCGGCGCCGGAGGATTCGCCTTCTGTCAGGACGTAACCATCGTGGGGTTCGGGACGACGCCACGCCCTTTCCGATGGGAGTGATTACACCAGCACCGGGCGCGCGGCTTCGCGGCCGGCTGCACGACATTCGTGCCCACTTTGGGGATCGGCCGGACATTCCGAAGGTTCGCGCCGCCGCGCCGCAAATCAACGAAAATAGAAACGTGGGACGCCGCGGACAAGATGCCGGAGCCTGACGCAGCAGTCGCGATCGTGCATGCGCGTGGCGCGGCCGATTCGGTGCTGTTGATGCGGCGGGCGGAGCGGGAGGCCGACGCCTGGTCGGGACACTGGTCGTTTCCCGGCGGCCGCCGCGATCCGGAAGACAGCGACCTGTTGCACACGGCCCTGCGCGAACTCGAAGAAGAATGCGGCATCCTTCTGGCGCGCGCGCGATTGGAAGCGGCGCTGCCGGCTGCGGTGGCGCGGCGCAGAGTGGGACGATTTCTGCTCGTGGCGCCCTTTGTCTTCCGCGTGGACGACGAGCAGCCGCCGGCGCTCGATCCGCAAGAAGCCGTGGAAGCTGTGTGGGCGCCGCTGAGCATGTTGCGCGACCCGGCGCGGCACGCGCTGCGGCCTGTCCCGGGCCTGCCGCCAGACGTACGGTTTCCAGCGATCAATTTGAACGGCGTGCCGCTGTGGGGATTCACCTACCGGTTGATCACCGATTGGCTGGACTTGAATCCGCAGGAGCGCCCCATCGAAGAGGCGGGATTCCACGCGGCGCGCGCGCTGCTGGACGGCCTACTCGCGCACGGCAGCGTGCTCGATCATGGATGGGTGGATCGGGATGGCGTAAAGGTTGCCACGGTGAGGGGCGGGATTCCCGTGGAACTGGTCCTCGCGCAGGTGTCGGTCCCGGCCGCGCACATCCCACGGATCAACATGCTGCAGGCGCGGCCGGACTGCATTCGCGTGGTAGGGCTCGCGTTTGAGGAGTACCTCATCAACGCGATACTGTAGAGAAGGACGAAGATGGCAGCCGCAAGCCCAGCCTATCCGGAAATCATCAACTCCCTCGCTGCCGGGACCACTCCGGCGGCGCTCATTTCGTTCCGGCCCTCGCCGGAGGCTCAGCGAAGAGTATCGGAATTGATCGCGCGGCGCCATGAGGGCGCGATCTCAGCCGAGGGGGATCAGGAACTGGACGACTTTCTCGAGCTGGAACATGTGCTGATAATGGCCAAGGCTCGCGCCCGCCGGCATATCGATCTTGCCTAGTGACATCAGTCTCCGACGCTTGGTGGCAAGGCGCGCCTTCTGCCATTTCCATAGTGAAACATCCTCGCCGGCGCCTGCCCGGCCGTTCAGGAGGCCGGTCCGGGCGCCTTGAACGCAAAGGCGAAGAAGGCGGCCAAGCCAAGAAGGGCGAACGCCACTAGATAATTCCACGCGAGTTTCTCCTTCAGGAACGCGACCGCGAATCCTGTGAAGACGGCGAGCGTGACAATCTCTTGAATGATCTTGAGCTGGCAGCCTGAGAACTCGCCATAGCCGAGGCGATTTGCCGGCACCGCCAGGCAGTATTCGAGCAGCGCGATCGCCCACGAGACCAGGATCGCTTTCCAAAGCGGCCAGGCGTGACCGTATTTCAAGTGCCCATACCAAGCGAAGGTCATGAAGACGTTCGACAAAACCAGCAGAAGGATGGTGGTCATAGAGTTGAATTTAGAAATCGTTTATCGCGTGTCTCCGGCATGCGGAAGTAGAGGATGCCGAATGCGGCCGCCGCGACCGCGGCAAGGAAGAGAAAGCCCGCGTTGGAACCAAAGTGATGCACGATGGAACCGGCGATGACCTGGCTGAGCGAAGCGCCAATGCCGACCGCCGTGCCGATGGCGCCGAGGGTGAGATTAAAGCGGCCCGTTCCTTGCGTGAGGTCGGCGATCACGAGGACCGACACAACGCCGAATATTCCCGCCGCCACACCATCCAGGATTTGGATCGCGACCAGTTCACCCGTGTTGTGGGTAAGCGTGTAGAGAACGGCGCGAACCGGCAGGACTCCGAAAGCGATGAGCAGCAGCGGCTTTCTACCCCAGGTCCCCGCTTTCCGCCCCGACCAGGAAGCCAGCAACGTGATGACAAGCTGCGTGGTCACCACGCACGCCGACATGAACCATCATCGAGTTCCGGCCCTGACCCTTGGCCAGCATCTCGCCCAACAGCGGCAGCATCGCGGCGTTGGCAAAATGGAACATCACCGCGCAGACCAGGAAGACGACCAGTCGGCGATCCCGGAAGAGCACCCAGACGCTTTCCGCTTTGCCGCCTTCCTCGCCTTCCTTTTTTTTCCTCGTGGGCGCCCCGCGCCCGCTCGTAATCGATCTCATCGGGGCGGATGAGGAGCAGGGTTAGGATCGTCGGGAGCGCGCAGACCGACACGAAGAAAAAGATGCTGCGATTGGAAATGAAGTGACCACACAAGCCCATCGACACGGCGGCGACGACGTTGCCGGCCGAGTTGAACGCCTGGTTACGTCCCTGGCGGCGATCGAACAACTGGTGTCCCACGATCCCAAGCGAAATGGCACAGATGGCCGGACCGAAAATGCTCGAAGTGCCGCCAATCAAGACCTGGGCCGACATCACGGACCAGAAGGTGGGCACGAGCGCAATCAGCAACGCCTCCGCCGCCAGCGCGACGATCCCAGTTGTAATCAACGCACGTTTGGATCGCAGGCGGTCGCCAGAGCGCCCGCCGGGGTCTGGGTCAGGATTCCGGCGATTCCGCCAACGGTGAGAGCGATTCCCACGCGCTGCTCATTCCACCCATATCCCGCGAGGTAGATGGCGAGGAATGGTCCGACTCCCGTCTGGACGTCGGCGAGGAAAAAATTCAACCAGTCCAAACCGCGCAGCGTTCGGGCGGAAGGCGTCACCTTACGCCCGAAGGCCCGCCGTCGCCAGCCGGTTCAGCCGCACCACATTCTTCATCAACTGCAAACCGCAATCGCCTTCGGAAGTCAGGATCGACTCAGGATGAAACTGCACGGCTTCCACCGGCAGCTCGCGGTGGCGCAGGCCCATGATGACGCCGTCATCCGACTCGGCAGTCACTTCCAGGCACGCAGGGAAAACCTCTCGCACGGCGAACAGCGAATGATAGCGGCCCACCTGAAAACGCTCCGGCAGTCCCTCGAACACGCCCGCGCCGGAGTGCTTCACCCACGACGGTTTGCCATGCATGGGATAGTCCAGCACGCCGAGCGCGCCGCCGAACGCCTCCACCACGCCCTGCAATCCGAGGCACACGCCGAACACCGGAACGCCCAGGCGCACCGCCTCTTTCACCAGATCGGGCACGCCGAAATCGGCGGGGCGGCCGGGTCCCGGCGAAATCAGGATCAAGTGCGGCGCGATCTTCGCGATCAGATCGAGAGGAAATCCGGCGCGATAAGTGACTACCTCGGCGCCAGTCTGCCGCGCGTAGTTCGCCAGCGTTTGGATGAAGCAATCGTCGTTATCCACCAGCAGCAGGCGCGCGCCCGTTCCCACGGACTCCTCGACCGACACCGATCGGGCAGCCTCGCCCGCGCCCAGCGTGCGGAAGAAGCCGGTGGCTTTCAGATGGCACTCGCGATCTTCCATCTCCGGCGACGAATCGTAGAGCAACGTGGCGCCCGCCGGATAACGCGCCACGCCGTCGCGCAGATACGTCGTGCGAATCAGAATGCCGGTATTCATATCGCCGTTCAGCGCAATCATGCCGACCGCGCCGCCATACCAGCCGCGCGCATCCTTCTCCAGGCTCTCGATGGCCTGCGCGGCAGCCTTCTTCGGCGCGCCAATCAACGTCACCGCCCACATGTGGGTGAGAAAGGCATCGAGGGAATCGAAGCCTTCCTTCAGGAAACCCTCCACATGATCCACCGTGTGGAACAAGCCGGCATACGATTCGATCAGACGGCGGCCGATCAGCTTGACCGATCCCGGCTCGCACACGCGCGATTTGTCGTTCCGGTCCACGTCCGTGCACATAGTGAGCTCGGACTCTTCCTTGGTGGACTTCAGCAACTCGCGAATGTTCTCCGCATCGCGCATGGGATCGCCCGTGCGCCGCGCGGTACCCGCGATCGGACACGTCTCCACGCGCTGGCCTTCCACGCGCACGAACATCTCCGGCGACGCGCCTATCAGTTGTTCCTCGCCCAACTGCAGCAAGAACTCGTACGGGCTGGGGCTGGCGCGCTGCACGCGCTCGAACAGCTCCGAAGCTTTGCCCGAGTAGGGCGTGCTGAACGTCTGCCGCAGCACGACTTCGTAGTAATCGCCGCGGCGCATGCCCTCGCGCACAGTCTCCACGCCGGCCATGTACTGTTCGGGCGTGTGGTCGGAAACAATCGGGCCAGGTTCGCGCGCGGGCGGCGGCGGAATCGGTTCGGCCGTGCGCTCCAGGCCCAGCGTCGACAAACCCTCGCGCTCGAAATCGTACCGATAGCGCTCGATCTGTTCCTTCTTGCGGTCCATCAGATAGATGTCGTCGCACAGGAAAAGGTGCAGGTCCTTGTGGCCGTTGCGCGGCAGCTTCTTTTCAATCGGCTCGAATTGGAATAGCAGGTCGTAGCCGAACGCCCCGGCCAGCGCCAGCCGGCAGTTCTCTTCGTTGCGGAACTCTTCGATCAAGGCGCGCAGGATGGAAAACGTGGAGGGCTGCTTGCTACGCTCTTCTTCCGGAAACAGCGGCGGCAGCGGCTTCAGGCGGCCCGTCAGCGCGCCATCGACGCATGCGAACGATTCCCAGTGCGGATGGCGCTCCAGCACCGGCAGCAGGATCTGATTCAGAATTTCGCCGCGAATGCTGAGCGGCCGGAATTCTACTTTCCGGTCGTATGACACGATCTCCAGCGGCGGGCGCGTGGATGCGATATCCCAGCGCGAATAGCGTCCCGGATATTCGTATCCGGAAGAGAGATAAATGCCGCGATGACGGTCGAGGTCGTGCAGCAGATGCTTCAGGCCTCTGCGATATCCGGCCTTGGTAACTGTGCGAGTAACTGCGATCCCGTGCGGAGTTGTAAAACTGTATTCACGCATGTTCGACACCCAATGCGAGACTATTGGCCCAGAATAGCATGGGCGGAGAGGGCCTGGGTTTGCGTGCTATTCTGGCATTCGATGATCGAACGCAGAGAGATTCTGAAAACCGGCGCCGCACTAGTCGCCGGCGCTGCGCTTGCCAGGCCGCAATCGAGCCCGCCGCCGAAGGCCAAGATCACCAGCTCCGTGATGCTGTGGACTTTGAAAGGCGGGTTCGAAGAGAAACTGGAAGCGGCCGCGCGCGCGGGTCTGCAATCCGTCGAGCTGATCGGCGAATACGCGCAATGGTCCGACGCGGACATCGCGCGCGTCAAGAAAACGGCGCGCTCGTTCGGGCTGGGCATGGACACTTTGCTCGGCTCGCCGGACTGGAACAAGCGGCCGGTCTCGATGGTCGATCCCGCGCATCGCGACGCCTTCCTGGCGGACGTGCGCAACGCCATCGGCTTCGCGCGGAAATTGGAGATCCCGCAGATCGTTCTGATGAGCGGCAACGCCATCGCCGGCCGCACTCACGAAGAGCAGTACGCCAGCCTGCTGGAAGGCGCCAAGCGGGCCGGCGACCTGGCCACGGAAGCCAAGCTCACTATGATTGTGGAGCCGCTCAATTCGCTGATCAACCACAAGGGCTTCTTTCTGACGACATGCACCGAAGGACTCAAGCTGATCCGCGAGGTGGACAATCCGCAAGTGCGGTTGCTGTTCGATCTCTATCACGAACAGGTGCAGCAGGGGAACGTCATCCGCACGCTGACCGAAGCCGCGCCCGAGGTGGCCGTCTTCCACGTGGCGGATAATCCCGGACGCAACGATCCCGGCACGGGCGAGATGAACTATCCGAATATTTACAAGGCCATTCAGAAGACCGGCTTCGGCGGTTATTTGACGATGGAGTATCTGCCGCTGGGCGAGCAGGTGGCGAGTCTGACGAAGGCGGTGGATGGGTTCCGGGGCGCGCTGGTCTAACATGGACTTCACGAACAAAGTAATCGTAGTGACCGGCGGCGCCTCTGGCATCGGGCAGGCCACCGCCCGTGAATTTGCCGAGCGCCACGGCTCGGTGGCGATCTTCGACCGCAACGATCAGGCCGGGCGGGAGACCGCCGCAGCATTGCGCGGCGCGGGCCACACGGCCGAGTACTTCCACGTGGATCTCGCGGTTGGCGCGCAGGTGGAACAAGCCGTGGAGCAGGTGGCCGCGCGCATGGGAGGCGTCGATATTTTGGCAAATGTCGCCGGCATTCAGCGTTACGGCACGGCGGTGAGCACGTCGGACGCGGAATGGGACGAAACGCTGAACGCCAACGTGCGCAGCGCGTTCCTGGCGTCCAGGTACGCCATCCCGCACATGATCCGGCGCGGCGGCGGGTCCATCGTCATTGTCGGGTCGGTGCAATCCATGACGGCGCAGCGCAATTCGATGGCCTATGTCATCAGCAAGCACGCACTGCTCGGGCTGACGCGCTCGATGGCGCTCGATTTCGCCGCGGACAATATTCGCGTCAACTGCGTTTGCCCCGGCGCGATCGATACGCCCATGCTGCGCTGGGCGGCCTCGCTGGACGAGAATCCGGAGCGCGTGGTGGAGGCTTGCCACAAGGTATCGATGTTCGGGCGCATGGGCCGGCCCGAGGAAATCGCGCGCGTGATTGCGTTCCTGGCAAGCGATCTGGCTTCGTACATTTCAGGGACGGCAATCGTGGCGGATGGTGGGTTGCTCACACCTACCGGCGGCATGATGAGTCAGGAGTCGGGCACGGGCGGGGCGCGGAAGTAGTCAGAGCAACGCGCGGATGACCGGGATCAACTCATCCCTTACGTAGCGCAACTGAAATAGCCGCGGATGCACCGGTCCGTCCTCGAAGTGGACCGATATTGCCTCAAGGGCATTGGCACGAAGTTCTTCCCATGTCTCTGCTTCGGTGAAGATGCCGTGGCCCAGCACCCGAGCGCAATAGCCACCTTCCTCCGCGTCGCGGACTTCGAAGATTAGCTCCATGCCCATAGAATACCCGAGGCAAGGATGGATTCGCACCTTGGAATCGGCAGGCGGGCAGGGGTGCGGGGCGTGGAAATCGCACCTGGAATAGATCGCCAGTAACGCCGGTCAGTAGTGGAATCGGCAGGCGAGAATCCGGATCTTGTCTTCCTGTACTTGATAGACGAGTCGATCTTCTTGATTGATGCGTCTCGACCAACAACCGGACAACTCGTGTCTCAAGGGCTCGGGCTTGCCCAAGCCAGAATACGGGTCACGCTGAATTTCGCGAACCAGTCTAATGATTCGAAGTGCCTGCGCCCGGTCCTTTTCGATCCACCAGGCGAGATCTTCGAAGGCCGACGGATCAAATTCTAAGTTTCTCAACCACAGCCTCGAGTGAGAGTCCCTCCTGGCGTTGTTTCGCAGCCAGCAGGCGTTGCTTCATCGTCTCGGACTTGAGCAGGTATGCCGTTTCCCGCTCCGATTCGATCTCGCGCCAGAGTTCAATCGGGACAATGACGGCAGTCGGTTCGCCAGCCTCATTGGAGACGATCTGGATCTCCGCGTTTTCCATGCCTTCAGTGTACCGCTACCCGCCGTTCACTCGCCACGACTGGGATTATCCGGGCAAAACGCCGTGGGGCTGAGCTTTTGGGACATCCTTGAGTAAAGAGCATTCGGCAAAGAGGACCTTCAGCGGATCGAGGACATCCTCGCCGCTCTCGATCATGTCAGCCGATACCTCGAGAACTATCGACTTCACCTTTTGCACCGCCTCTTCTTCTCTGGCACCATAGGCCATCACTCCTGGAAGGGCCGGCACGGAAGCTAGGATTCGGCCGTCCTCCTCCCCTTCCAGTTCGACCCGGATTGGCTGGATCTCAGCCGTCGCCATACCTTGCATTCTTGTCTCCCTAATCCCTGCTGCGGAGGCGGCCGAATTTCTCTCGATGGGATTTGTTGAGTTTTTGTATATCCAACGCCTGCCTGTAGCAGGGGTGAATTTCCCACATGACACTGAAGTCCTCGTTGGTTCGCGCCGTGAGGAAATCGGGCATCTGGTCAAGGCGATAGTGCTCGTACTCGCCCTCGTCGTTCTCACTGCGCGCTACGATGAAGCCGAGTCGATTAAAGGAAGCGGGCTACCTCCCTAGGCGACCGAGTCGACTCTCCTTCAATAATAACCTCCAGGTGTGTCGAAACTCTGTTATTGATCCAGTCGAACAGGCTCTGCCTACTCATCAATCGCTCAGCCCCCCCCTGAAAGCGTTGATCAGTTCGCTCACCTGCGGGCACTGGTGCTTATGTTCCGCCACGAGATCCTCGATCCTCTTTACGCCGTACTCACCCCAGACTTCGTCGATACTATCCTTAGTGATGCGGTCCCAGTTGTGACGTAGCGCAGCCTCCTGCGCAAGTTTGCTAAGCTGAATTGCCCATCGGGGTCGCTCATACCCAGCGCCTGGGCGTCCCCTCGACGTCAACTGCCTCCTACAACCCCGCGCGCCGCCATAACTCATCCACCCGGCGCTTCACTTCCTCCGACATGCGGATCACGCCCGGCCACGGCCTCGTAAATCCTTCCTCGGGCCACTTACGCGT
>CABECX010000628.1_pt1 | contig 13581 bp, 11 predicted proteins | sample 3422721 | NCBI WGS metagenome assembly CABECX01 (sample SAMEA5534328, study PRJEB31848) | metagenome | biome: tundra; feature: field; material: soil | place: USA | collected 2013-05 | depth 0.15 m | reverse complement strand
AAAGAAACGGTGGGCATCCCGGCTTGGAGGATTCCCAAAAGTTGTGCTTGTGGAAGGCGATTGGCGATGCTGCTAAGCCCTGCTCCAGGCCGGTCGCAATTCCCGCACAGTGCCTATGCTGTCCCAGAATCTTTACTTTTCGGGACAGCGCTCGAAAAGCGTGCTTATCGATAGAAAGGAAAGGCCTTGGACCCTCCGCAACACCATTACGGGACACCGCGCGTCGCTCGGCTCCCGATGGCGCACACCAGCCGGTAACCCTCTGCAGGCTTGCCGCCATCATGGCCCGCCGCGCCAGCAGCCGCACGACGCGATGCGGCCGAGGAGCGGCGCCGAGGCGCGCACCGCGCGGGTTTTCGGGGGGGGCGCGGCTGTAGACGACGCGGGCCGGTGCCATCGCTAGTTCTCGCCTTCGATAGCCAGGCCAACAGCTTCACCCTGGGTTTCTGTGCTGGTTCCCCAAATCACATTGGTGCCCCAGACCACATTGAATCCCTGCAACGCACTGGTGCCCCAAACCACGTTGGTGCCCCACACGACGTTGTTGGCCAGCAGGACGCTGGTGCCCCAGACCACGTTGGTTCCCCAGACCACGTTGGTTCCCCAGACCACGTTCGCGGCGCCCACCAGACCGAGGGTGCCTGTGGCTGAATTATAGACGGCAGTCGGAGAGAGTGCCGGCCCGGTCGCCACATCGCTGTTGTTCAGCGCGGCCATCACATCCAGGTAGCCGGCGCCGACCGTGAAGATATCGTAGTAATCGGTGTACGCCGTGCCCGTCACCGGGTCCGTCGCAGTCGTCGAAACTGGAAACGACTTGGACGCGGTTTTCATCAACCGGGCCTTTACCTGGTCGGGCGTGAGCGAGGGCTGTTTTTGCAGCAGCAGCGCCGCCGCGCCTGAAACCATCGGCGCGGCCATGCTCGTGCCGCTCAGCGTAAAGTAGTAAGCGGAAAGCTGGGAAGTCCCTCCCGCCTTGTAGTAGCTCTCGGGCACCCGGTTTCCCGGAAAAGAGTTCGACAAATACAGAGCGGTCGGCTCGGCGGCAATGATCCTGTTGCCGGGCGCCACGATGTCGGGCTTGACCACGTGGTCGAACAGCGTCGGACCTTTGGAGCTGTAGCTGGCCATCTTGTCGTCGGTGCGCGTGAGGGTCTTCACGTCATTCATGGCTCCCACGGTGATCGCGTAAGGGTCGTTGCCCGGCGCCGTGATGGTGCCGTACCCGTTGGTCGCATAGGTATTATTGCGGCCCTCGTTGCCGGCGGCCACCACCACCACGATACCGGCCTTCCAGGCCTGTTCCACCGCCTGGCACAAAGGATCCAGCGTGTAACTCTCGAAGACCGGGCGGCCCAGCGAGAGATTAATGATCCGGATGTTGTAAGTAGACTTCAGCGAGATAGCGGCCTGGATAGCCGCGATCACCATGCTGTCCGTACCCGCCCCGGTGCCATCGAGCACGCGTAGATTCACGAACTTCACTTTGGGAGCGATGCCCAAGAACTTACGCGTATATCCGGATCCCGAAGACATGGCAGCGTTGCCGCCCAGAATCCCGGATACATGGTTGCCGTGGCCGTAGCGATCCCAAGTGTCGGCGCCCACCGTCGGGTTGAAGACCTGGGAATACAACACGCGGCTCTTGCCGGACGAATCAAACAGATCGGGGTGCGTATCCATGATGCCGCTGTCGATCACCGCAACGGTCACGCCGGCTCCGGTCCAGCCGGATTGGAAGGCGATGTTCGCGTTCACCGCCGGTTCGGCGTAGTCCAACATAGCTTTGACGGGGCGGTCGGGAGTGATGTACTCCACGTCGGGGTCGTTGGCCACTTCTTCCAGCGCCGCTACGGGAATCTGGTAAACGGCGCTGTTGACAACTTCAAGGGTTCCATTCAGATGGCCGCCGCGCTGCTCGATGCGGCGGTGGTGCTGGTCCTGCATATGGGCTTTGTAACGTACAATGACTGCGCCTTTCCAGTTCGCCAGATCCGGCGCAACCTTAGGATTGGCGGCCCAGGCGAGGGCTGAGATCATTAGTCCGAATAAGATTTTGCGGGTCACGTTGTGGTTCTCCTGCGCGTTTGCTACGCGACTGACAAACTGCATCTCGCAAACCACTCCGGAGGTTTCACCTAAGTCTCCTGGAATCGGTCGCTTATGCGCCTGCCGCACGGGAGCGCCTTGGGACACTTATGTCCGCGCCGCCCCCGGCGCCGCGGCTAACTCCAACATCTGGCGGGAGATGACACGTTGGGCAGCCGGCTGGGACATTCTGTCCCAAGTTTCTGCCGCCGCCCCCTCAGTTATTTGGCGCGGAACGCTCCGGCTTAAGCCGATAAGTGTTCTGGAGACCTCTTTCTTAGGCCCGCTGCTCAAACCCGCACTGCATGTCCTGGCTACCGCCGTACTCGGCGTTCTGCTGGCAGGCGCCTTGATCCACATGGCGCCGGGATTTGGAATCGATGAACGGGAATTCGACCTTCGGCTGAATGACGACTCGGTGCGCCGCATTCGGGCGGAGGCCGGGGCGGGCCGCAGCTTGTGGTCCTTTTATGTCGCCTACGGCCGCGGCTTGGCCACCGGCGACCTGGGCACTTCACGAGCTCTGGGACGGCCCGTGAGCGAACTCCTGCGCGAGAGGATTCCGGTTACCTTAGGCGCGGCCGGCGCGGGGCTGCTGGCGGCCTGGGCGGTCGCGCTGACGCTCGCCATGGTGTGCGTGCATTGCCGGAACGCCGTTGTGGACGGGGCGTGCGGCGGGTTCAACGCGCTGCTCTTATGTCTGCCGGCGGCCGCGCTGGGCTTGTTGACGATGCTGGTTTCGGGCCAGTCCGGACGCGCCGCGATAGTCGCCGCCACGATTGCCCTGGCGGTTATGCCGCGCCTGTTCCGTTTGACCCGAGGGATTCTGGCGGAGGCGTGGTCGAGTCCGCATGTCGCCTGCGCCATCGCCCGCGGCATCTCTCCGGTCCGCTTGATGGTGTGGCACATCCTGGCGCCCTCGGCCGGACCCCTGCTGGCGCTCGCCGGGGTCTCCACGACTCTGGCCTTCGGCGCCGCCATTCCCATCGAAGTGGTCTGCGATTCGCCCGGCCTTGGGCAACTGGTCTGGCAAGCCGCATTGCAGCGGGATTTCCCTCTGCTGGTGAATCTGGCCTTGATGGTCTGCCTGCTGGTGGCCGGCTCCAACGCCTTGGCGGAGGCCGCGTCCGGCCTGGTGGAAAGCGCGGGGCGCGGCCGATGACTTCGCGTCGCGCGGCGGCTATCCTGCTAGCCTCGATCTATGTGGTCTGCCTCTTCCCGGGTTGGGTCGCGCCTTTCGACTACGCGCATCAGTTTCGGGACTTGGTGGCGGCCCCGCCTTCGGCCCGGCATCCGCTGGGCACCGACGCGCTCGGGCGCGATTCCCTTTCCAGGCTAATCTACGCCAGCCGCGTTTCGCTACTGTTGGCGCCGGCCGCCGCGCTGCTGGCCACCGCCATCGCCGCGCTCTTGGGTGGGGTGGCAGGCTACTGCGGCGGTGGCGTCGAAACCGTCGCCATGAAGGCCACCGACCTGGTCTTGTCGCTCCCCTGGCTCTTTGTGCTGCTGATCGCCCGCGCCTGGATGCCCCTGAGCATGCTTCCCTGGCAGACCATCGGCATCACTTTTATCCTGCTGGGGTCGTTCGGCTGGGCGGGTGCGGCCCGCGTGATTTGCGCGGCGGCCTCGTCCCTGCGTACGAGCGATATGCTGCTCCACGCGAAGGCCTGCGGCTGCCCGCGCTGGCGCTTGTTTGCGGTGCACGTGCTGCCGAACCTGCGCTCCATCCTGCTGGCGCAATTTCTGATCCTAATCCCGGTATTCATTCTGACGGAGGGCAATCTGGGCGTGCTCGGGCTGGGCGTCGGCGAACCGCTGCCGTCCTGGGGCAATCTGTTGCGCGAACTGATGAATCTCCCCGCCGTCGCCGAGCGCCCCTGGATGCTCGCCCCACTGGCTGTTTTCGCGATGGTGACGGGTTGCTTCTATCTGCTGACATCGCCTGGAGATTATACATGAAGCCTTTCGGTTGTCTATTGTACTTCGTGGCGTTTTGGAACCTTGCCGGCGCGCCGCCAGCGCCGGTATGGGGCGGCGAACTGCGTTTCTGCGTGCGCGCCGACCCCAAGACCCTGGACCCCCTGCAGTCGGCCGACCAGCCGGGTGAGACGGTGCGCTACCTGACGGGCGGCGTCCTGCTCCGTCTGAACCGCGCCACCCAGACCTTGGAGCCGGAGCTGGCGGAGTCGTGGCGCACCGAAGCGGGCGGCCGCGCCTTGGAGTTCCGCATCCGCAAGGACGTGAAGTTCTCCGACGGATCCGCGTTCACCGCCGCGGATGTGGTGTACACGCTGAAGACCTTGTTCGATCCCGCATCCACCTTCCCCGTGGCCGACGGGTTTCGCAGCGGCCCCGGCGCGATCGTGGTTGAGCAGCGCGGGCCCGATGTAGTGCGAATCGCCTTTCCCAATGCCGCAGCCGGGGTGGAGCGCCTGTTCGATGAGGTCGCCATGGTGAGCAAGCGGTGGCCCGCAGACCGGCGCGGCGCCATCGGCATGCCGGTGCTGGGCCCCTATCGCGTGGTGGAGTACCGGCCCGGCGATTATATTCGTCTGGCGCGGAACCCGAACTACTGGCGCACCGATGCGACCGGCCGGAGGCTGCCCTACATCGATTCTCTGCGCGTGCTCATTCAACAAAACCGCTCGCTGGAAGTGCGGCGCTTCACAAAAGGGGAGATCGACCTGGTGGACACGTTGGACCCGGAGGACTACGCGCGCCTGGCGCGCGGCGGCGCCTGGCGGGCATACGACCTGGGGCCGGGCCTGGGGGCGGAACAATTGTGGTTCAACCAGACTCCGGCTGGACGGATTGCGGACTACAAGAAGGCCTGGTTTAGCTCGCGGGAATTCCGCAATGGCATGTCGGCGGCGCTAAACCGTGCGGATATCGCGCGAGTGGTGTACGGCGGCTGGGCGGCTCCCGCCCCGGGAGCCGTCTCGCCGGCCAATAGCTTCTGGTTTAATTCCCGGGTTCCAGCCCCGGCATATGCGCCCCAACAGGCGCTGGCCGATCTGGCCCGGGCAGGTTTTCGCAGTACCGGCGGCGCACTTCGCGATAGCGGCGGCCGTGCCGTCGAGTTCTCGATTATCACCAACTCGGGGAACCAGATGCGCGAGCGGACTGCCGCCCTGATTCAGGACGATCTGGCTAAGATCGGCGTGCGCGTGACCATTGTGGCCTTGGATTTTCCTTCACTGCTTGAACGCGTGACCCACACCTTCGACTACGATGCCTGCCTGCTGGGCTTCTCGAGCGTGGATCTGGATCCGAGCGGGCAGATGAATCTATGGCTCAGCTCGGCGAATGCGCATGCTTGGAATCCCGAGCAGAAGACCCCCGCCACTGAGTGGGAAGCCGAAATCGATCGCTTGATGGAACGGCAAGCCGCCGAACCCGTCCCGGCAAAAAGGAAGGCTGCCTTCGACCGGGTGCAAGAGATCGCGGCGCGGGAGAGCCCGATGTTGTTCCTGGTCTACCGGAACACGCTGTGCGCGGTCTCCTCGGAATTGCGGAACGTGTCCCCGGCCGTGGTGGGCCCACCGCTCATCTGGAACGTCGAGCGTCTGTATTTCGAGTCCGCCCGCCGCGCGGAGGCCAAGCGGTGAACCGCGATCCGTTGCTGGCGCTGCGGATCTCGGCGGCTTACGGTCCGGGCCGGCCGGTCCTGCACGATGCGGCGATCGCCATATATCCCGGCGAGATTCTGGGGCTCGCCGGGCAGAGCGGCGCGGGCAAGAGCACTTTGGGCCTGGCGATCCTGGGCTTGCACCGGTTCCGCAAAGCATCTGTCACCGGCTACATGCGCTTCCACGGCCGCGAGCTGCTGGATCTGCCGGAACGGCACTGGCGGGCCTTTCGCGGCCGCGAGATCGCCTTCGTGCCGCAGAGTCCGCTCGCCTCGTTGAACCCGGTGTTGACCATCGGCGCGCAGTTGACTGAAGCGTGGCGCGCCCATGCCAGCGGTCCTGCCGCGGCCTGGAAACCGCGCCTCCGCGCGCTGCTCGAAAGCGTCTGCCTGCCCCCGGATGAGAAGTTTCTGGGTCTATACCCCCGCCAGTTGAGTGTAGGTTTGGCACAGCGGGTACTCATCGCCATGGCGCTCATTCATCATCCCGCTTTGATCGTGGCCGACGAACCCACCAGCGCGCTCGATATGATTACGCAAGCCGAAATCCTGGAACTGTTCCGGCGCGTGAACCGCGAGCACGGCGCGGCCATTCTGTACATCTCTCACGACCTGGCCTCCATGGCGTCGCTGGCCCACCGCATCGCAGTTCTGGAGCGGGGTTCCATCGTGGAGGAAGGCCCGCCCGAACAGGTCTTCCGGGCCCCCCGCCATCCGTACACGGCGCGGCTGGTGGCGGCGCTTCCCCGGTTAGGAGCGGCGCTCCCCGGCGAGACCGACGTCAGTGCCGCCGGCCTCTGTGCGCTGGAGTTCTAGCGGTTCACTCAGGACCGGCCGCGCGCGCCTTTGTGCGTGATGGATATGCTTCATCTGGTACATGCGCCGGTCCGCTTCGGTCAATAGTTGTTCGGCGTCGTTCCCATCGGCCGGGAAAAAGGCCTCGCCCACGCTGACGGAGAGAATCTCCTCGCCGCAAATCTCCCGGCCCGTACGGGACACCACCTCGTGGAGATCGATCTTGCGCGCCGGCATGTTTTCGCGGTTGAGTCCCGGCATCAAGACGACGAATTCGTCTCCGCCCATGCGCGCCACGTAATCGTAGTCTCTGCAGATTTCACGAATGCCTTGGGCTGCGGCCTTAAGGACGCGGTTTCCGGTGAGGTGCCCAAACCGGTCGTTGACTTCCTTGAACCCGTCCAGGTCCAGCACCATGACCGCTAATTCCGCGCTGGTGCGGCGGCAGCGCGCCAGTTCCGCATCCAGGTGCAGGAACAGCGAGCGGGCGTTCGGCAAGAGCGTAAGCTCGTCCATGGTCGCCGATTTCTCGGCGTGTTTATAACGCAATGCATTCTCTATAGTAAGACCCGCTTTGGTGCTGACCGCCATGAGAATGCGCAGGTGGTCGGCCGTGAAGGCGGCTGCCTGTCGATGGTACAGCGTCAGCACTCCCACGATTCCGTCCATCCCGGGAAGTGGAACGGAGAGCGCCGAACGCAGCGTGCTGAACCGGGCCGGATCCTTCAGATATCCCGGCTCCACCGAAGGGTTCCCGTTTATAATGGCCTTGCGGTTCTCCGCCACCCATCCCGAGAGACCCTGTCCCAGCGGTATCTCCAGCGAACCGAACAACTCGGAATTCTCGCCCTCCGCAAACTGCGGCGCCAGCTTTCCATCCTTCACGATGTAGATCGCGATGGCATGGTAGGGGATCGCATTTTGCAGCTTGCGGGCCAGCAGGGACAGCGTGTCGTCGACGCATAACGAACTGCCCAGGCCGGTGGCGATCTCCAGCAGCATCTGGAACTCCTGCCTGGCCGCCGCTATGGAGGCGATAAACTCAACGGGCTGCGCCTCCCCGGGCGTATTATCGAGCGATGCCGTCTCAAAGCCGGCTTGGGGCGCGGTCTGCCGGCCGGATACATTCCGGTTTGCCAGCTTGGCGCCGTTCGACGTTCGCGCCAACGCCTCCAGTTCCAGGTAGCGGCGCTGGAGAACTCTTATCACGGCGGGATCGTAGCCCGTGCCAGCCTCTGACGCGACCTTTGCCATGGCTTCGTCCAGCGGAAGAGCCCGCCGATACTGCCGGTCCGACGCCAGCGCATCCAGGCAATCCACCGCAGCAAGAATGCGCGCGCCCATGGGAATCTGCTCGCCCTTCAATCCATGCGGATAGCCGCTGCCATCCCATCGTTCATGGTGCGCCCGCACGATCGGCACCACCGGGTATGGAAAATCCACCGTTGCCAGAATCTCCGCGCCGACCACCGGATGAATCTGCATCTTCTTGAATTCCTCGGGCGTGAGACGTCCTGGTTTGGAAATGATGTGCTCCGGCACCGCCAGCTTGCCGATGTCGTGCAGCAGCGAAGCCGCTTCCAGCGCCCTGGTCTCCGGTTCGTCGAGATCCATCTCCTTTGCCAATCCCATGGCATACACCTGCACCCGGCGCAGGTGGTCGGAAGTGGTGCCGTCCTTGGCATCGATGGCCAGCGCTAGTGCCTTGATCGTGCGCAAGTGCAGGCTGGCGACCTCCGAGACGTGCCGCTTCTCTTCCTCCAGGCGGTCGAGGTAAAGCCGGTATGACCGGTATATCAGGTAAACTACCGGCAGAACCAGCACTGAATTCTGCCAGCCGAAGCCGCGCACCAGGCCATGATGCAGCGCCGCGATGGCAGCTCCGGCCAGGTAGTTCGGCGCGGTCCAGAAGAGGCGGTCCATCCACAATCGCCAGAAGGGTTTCCGTTCGGTCAGGGCGATAATGCCCCCCACCGACCACGTGTTGGCCAGGAAGTAGACCAGCGCGCAGAGACACAGCAGAAAGGGAACGCTGCTCACCTGCCGGTGAACTAAGGCCGAGTGGTAGACCAGGTGTGCCAGCGTGCTGGATCCCGCCATGCTGGTGAGCGTGAAAGCAAGTTGCACTGGCTGCGGGCGCGCCTTGGCGGTCAGGATGGCCTGCGCCACGCCGCTGGCACAGGCGATCGCCACGGTGGCCGCCAAGTCCAGTTCGGTGATGGCTATCAGGATAAAAACGAAGTTCACCGACAGCGTGCCGGTCATTCCGGGCAGCGTGACCTTGAGCTTGGAACTGGCTACGGCGCAAGCCAGGTACCAGACGAATTCGCCCCATGGGATGGGGCTCCAGGTTTTGACGGAGTATGCCAGGCATGCCAGTCCGAACAGCGCCGTGGCCAGGACATAGAAGCGCGCGGATTTGGAGAGATCGCTCATTTCCCGCCCGAAACGATGAGGAACCCGCTTTCCACGTCGTCGCCCATCACCCGGTTCCAGATCGACACCGCCACGCCTTCGGCTCGCGCGTGGTGAAAACGGACTCTCTCCCCGGCGCTGAGGGCACGGCAACGGTGGCAAGCGCGAAATCCGCTTGGGCTGGTGTCCATGAGCCTGAACTCTTCCCGCCCTGTGCCGTCCAATGGCTCCATCCAACCCGTGCCGGCCGCGAGCTTGCGGGACTCCCTGCGGCGGTTCGCGGGCGCGTCACGGGGTTCAGAATAGCCCGACAGTTTCCTGCTCATAGTCCCTCAGCTTTCGGTAGAGTGTCCGTCGCGAGATCCCTAGCAATTCGGCCGCCCGCTGCTGGTGCCCGCCGGTCTGTGCCAACGTGGAATGAATCAGCTCGCGCTCCAGGTTTTCGATGGTTCCCTGGCGGGCCGCCCGCAGCCCCGCGGCCGGCGCCCCAACGAGTCCCAAGTGCCGCGGTTCGACGATTCCTTCGCCGGACATGGTGGCCGCACGGATCATGCAATTGCGCAGCTCACGCACGTTTCCGGGCCAATCGCGATCCCGCAACAGCGCCGCCGCGGACGTCGAGAGCCGCAGGGTGGCGTCCGCCCGCTCCAAAAAGAAGCGCGCTAAGGGTTCGATATCGTCCCGCCGGTCGCGCAGCGGCGGCACCGAAATCTGCAACTGGCCAATGCGATAGTACAGATCGCTGCGAAAAGCCCCGCGCCGCACCGCCTCTTCCAGGTTGGCATTGGTAGCCGCGATCACGCGCGTGTCCACGGCTACCTTGCGCGTGCCGCCCAGGCGGTAGTAAGGCGCTCCGTCCAGAACGCGCAACAGCTTCACCTGTACGCGCGGCTCCAGTTCTCCGATCTCGTCCAGAAACAACGAGCCGGAGTGCGCCAGTTCAAACAGGCCTGGCTTGCCTGTGCCGGCCCCGCTGAACGCCCCCTTCTCGTAGCCGAACAGTTCGCTCTCGATCAGGTGATCCGGAAGAGCCGCGCAGTTGACGTCCACCCACGGCCGTGCCCGCCGCGGCGAGCCATCGTGCACTGCGCGCGCGATCAGTTCTTTGCCCACCCCCGTCTCGCCGGTGATCAGCACGGCCGCTTCGCTACGGGCAATTCTCCGTGTCAGCCGCATCACCTCACGCATGGTCTCGCTGGCAATCAAGACCGTGCAGCCCAGCAGGCACAAAAGTTCGGTATCGGGTTGTGAAGGTGTTTCCGGCATTGCCGAACCTGCGGGACAGGTGCAATCCCCCCGCTCACCTTATCGGCCGTTTGGCCGCATTTCCGGAGGGCGTTGGGACATCTTGTCCCAAATCGAGGGCCATCCTCCAAGCGCCCTTCCCCACATGGACTTAGAAGGTAGCCGCCGGTCGCGCTGGGACAAACCTGCCCGCCGCGCCGCCGCGTCAAACATCACCCAACCAACTGAGTTTTCAGGATGTTAGGGCCTGTATGTCAACTGGCCTCGCCCGTGCTATCTATTCCGTCGAGACATCCTCATAGGAGTTCATAGTGAAGCTAAAATACACAGTCTTGCTTTCATCCCTGGCGGGCGCCTTGGTGTTCGGGGCCTACGCAGCCGCCGAACCCGCGCCAGGGCATAAGCTGGCGGAGGACCTGAGAAGCCGCTACGCCGCGCCGGCGAGCACCATCGACGTCATCGTGCAGTTTCGGAGCGGCGCTGCCGCCGAGGCACATCAGCGAGTATTGGGGCGGGGCGGCATTTTGCGTCGCAACCTGGACCTCATACGGGCCAAAGCGTACCGGGTCCCAGCCGACCAGATCGAACGGCTGGCCGACGATCCGGACGTGGAATTCGTTTCTCCAGACCGGCCCGTACAAGCGACCGCGTTCAGCGGCACGGCAGACTACGGCTGGATGACCGCCATGGATGCCACCAGCAGTTCGGCGACGCTTCCGTACGATGGCACGGGTATCGGCGTGGCGGTTATCGACAGCGGCATCTGGTCCGGCAGCCAACAGGATTTGAAGGATGGCAACGGCAAAACCCGGGTGGTCTATGAGCAGAGCTTCGTCCCAGGTAATACCGACGTGCACGATTACTATGGCCACGGGACGCATGTCGCGGGTCTCATTGGGGGCAATGGAGCCAGGTCGTCCGGAAGCAAGTCTATCTACCTGATCCGCGGCATTGCGCCCAATGTGAGCCTGCTCAACCTGCGGGTGCTCGACAACAACGGAAGTGGAACCGATAGCAGCGTGATCGCGGCCATTCAAAGAGCAGTGCAACTGCAAAGCCAGTACAACATTCGGGTGATCAACCTCTCCCTGGGACGGCCGGTTTCCATATCCTATGCCAATGACCCGCTGTGCCAGGCGGTACAGAAGGCCTGGAATGCGGGGATCGTTGTGGTGGTGGCCGCCGGCAACGATGGCCGCAACAATTCCGCGGGCACCAACGGCTACGCAACCATCGGCGCCCCCGGCAACAGCCCCTTTGCCATCACGGTCGGCGCGATGAACACCATGGGCACGCCTTCGCGCGCCGACGACAAAATCACCAGCTACAGTTCGAAGGGCCCGACGTTGTTCGATCACGTCGTGAAGCCCGATCTGGTGGCGCCGGGGAATCGCATCATTTCGCTGGAGTCCTACGCCGGAGCGTACCTCGCAACCACTTATCCCAAAAACGACGTCCCGCAATGGCTGTACCTGGCCGGGAGCGGGAACGCGACAAACTGGTACTACCAGTTGAGCGGCACCAGCATGGCCGCGCCCATGGTGAGCGGCGCGGCGGCTTTGCTTGTACAGAAGAACCCCCATCTCACGCCTGACCAGGTAAAGGCCATCCTGATGACGACGGCCTCTAAGTTCGGACAGACCAGCAGTGTGGCCACGGACCCTGTGACTGGGATTTCCTACACCTCCCAGTACGACATTTTCACCGTGGGCGCCGGCTATCTCGATATTCCGGCTGCGCTCGCGAGTAACGACTTGGCGACCGGCAGCGCACAGTCGCCAGTTGCGGCATACGACAGCGCAACGGGCAAGGTGTATCTGGTGGGAGGCAGCAGCGTGGTGTGGGGGACCAGCGTGGTGTGGGGGACCAGCGTGGTTTGGGGCACCAGCGTAGTTTGGGGCACCAGCGTGGTCTGGGGGACAAGCGTGGTGTGGGGCACGCAAGCCGTCTGGGGCACGAGCGCCACGGCAGGATATAGCGTGGTGTGGGGAACCCAGGCTATCTGGGGCGCCGGCACCGTCGCATCGGATGCCGCCACCATCGCGATCAACGGCGACAACTGATCTGCTCTGTCATGACGGACGGCTCACCGGATGCCGGCACCGGCACCGGTGTGGCCGTCTCAGACACCCTAATCCAAATCAACGAGCGAGAGGACTTCCACGACAGCAACGGGAATTCGCGGATGACCTACCAGTGCAGCCTCATTTCGATTGACGCCGTCGCCACCGATCAGTATGGGCGCGGCACTCATTCCGCCGGACTCATCGGTGCACGGCGACAGTTCTTCCATCCGTCTGGTCCGCGATGTTGCGCCTAACGTTAGTCTCCTCAACCTGAGGGTGCTCGACGGTAGCGGATCCGGCATCGACAGCGCGGTCATCGCCGGCATTCAACGAGCCATCCAACTGAAAAGCCGGTACAGCATCCGGGTGACCAATCTTTCGTATCTTCTCAATAAACCGGGGGGGGGACGGTCAGGTAGGTTTCCACGAAGAACCGAGATTCATCGTTTCGGCTCGTTGTTTGATCAGTTCCGCCAGTGAGGGCATCTGCATCGCTCCGCTGACCCGGTCGCGGATGTATTGAAAGAAGTTCACTCCCAGTTTCCGGGCTGTGCTCAGCAGCGTTTCCATCGCGTCCCAGGTGCGCGCACCGGCCTGCGAGCGCGGACCGTAGCTCACCGCTCTTTTCCTGACTCGTGTCCGCGCGTCCAGCTCCGCCGGGTTATTGTGCAGCGGGATCTCGGGATGTTCCAGCACCATCAGCAGGTACGTTTTGTCGGCCATCGTTCGGGCGATCCGCCGGTCCAGCTCCTCGTAACCCGTCACGGTGCTAAACAGTTCGTCGAACTGCGCTTGCAACTGCGCAGCCCGCTCCGGCGTGGGACCCTGCTGGTAGACGCGCAGTTGTTTGTAGAAATCCCAGTAGCGCTTCCGGAAAGCTTCCAGCCATTCACGATGCTGCGGCACACACGGCGCCATGTTCTGATAATGGCGACCGTCGTGAATCCAGCATAAGGCCAGTTCGTCAGCCACCAGCTTGAACTGTCTGGCATCGTCACAGATTAAAAGGCGCACATGCCCGCTCTCGGCGTGATACGCCGCCAGGGCCGCCGCCTCCCTAATCCGAAGGTGCTGCCCCTCGCCCAGGTCCGGCATCTGTTCCGCCAGACTTCGCTGCAACTCCTCCTCGCTCAATCCTGATGGAACGGCAACTGCCCCACTCGCTCTGTAACCCGCTTCGACACGCCAAACCGGCGGAGCAGATCCAAAGCTTCCTCATTGATGCGGAATACCCGCGGGCGCCCGTTGCGCAGCACGTCGATGATGGTCAGCCGGTCTTTGTGCGCGGTGGTGAAATAAGCTCCGTACAGCGGATTGCACAGGATCTGGCAGTGGTGGTTTTCG
>CABECX010000604.1_pt1 | contig 13737 bp, 12 predicted proteins | sample 3422721 | NCBI WGS metagenome assembly CABECX01 (sample SAMEA5534328, study PRJEB31848) | metagenome | biome: tundra; feature: field; material: soil | place: USA | collected 2013-05 | depth 0.15 m | reverse complement strand
CATTGAGCGTACCCAGAACTTTCAGCCAGCGACTTTCTCGCGCTGTACGACGTGCGGACCTTATCATCCACCCTACAGTATCCGAAACCGCGTCAAATGTCCAGCTTGTTTATCCGGCCCCCTTAGCCTTGGGTGCGCCCCAGTTTGGGCGGGGAGCCTTGGTTGCCGACGCTGGCTGGAGCGCAACCTGCGCACCCTGTTCGGCCCCAGCGGCGGTGTTTTCGGTGGCGGTGGCTTCTACGTTCGTCATGGTTTGGAATCCTTTCGGCGGCGGGTGGCCGCGCACCACGATTCATCACTCTAGGGGCGCGCACTTGCAAGCTATTTCTACGAGAAATTGACGGTGGCGAAGGACTGGCGATGCGGGGGTGGGGGCAGGCCGCTCACCAAACGCCGATTTTCCGGGACCAACGTGCTTGGCCCGCCACAGATGCATGCCCCACTCACGCTCATCGAAACGCCTCCTGCGCTGGCCTGCCTGCACTGCGCATCCACCCAGGCCACGGTGTGGCGGCAACGGGCAATCGCCGGCGCCCTATTGGGCTACACCACCAACTGCGTCTGCTGCGACCCGGAGACCGGCAACGCCTGCCCCCAGTGCGGCAGCCAAAATTTGGCGTATTAAACCTATGACTGCGGCTGGGACTCGGAAACCGGCTACGCGGACGCGGGCGAGCGCTACCGCTGCCTGGACTGCGGTTCTACCGGCGACGTGGACGACACCGCCCCCGCCCTGGTGATGCTGGCTCAGCCGGCGCGCAAGCCCATGACGCCTGCGATTTCTGCGGCGCAGTCTGCCGGAGGTGGCGTGATGCAACTCCCTTGGTCCGGACCCACGATGCAAAAACCAGCCTTGTAAGGAGTGCCCCCTTTTATGATGAGCGTGCCGGCTGAAGCCTTGCCACCGAAGACGATCGAGCGATTGCTCACTGGATCGGCACCATGGTCGGCTCAACGCCAGCCGGAATCATTTTGAGACCACGCTGCAAACGCCCACATTGTTTGCGTTTTTCAGACTTCCCCACCGAGCGATGCCGATAACGAGCAGCAATCTGAATCTAGGCGTGACCACATCAATATGCAGCTCGAATCCCGGTTGTCATGGGTCGCGTTAACCAAATGCCGATTTTCCGAGATGTACTTGAGGAGGCAAACAATCATTACGGAAAGCTGTTAACCGGGTTAACAGGCCATACGGAAACCGCGAAAAATGGGCAGAATAGGGCCTCTGACGCCAGGCGAGACCCAAGCCGCGACGCCCAGGAGCGGTGCGCATGGGCGGAAGCAGTTTGGCTGACGCGGCGGCAAACTCGAGACCAAGTGGTTCTGCTTTGGCGATTACGACTTGGTGGCCGTCTTGGACATGCCGGACAACGTCAGCGCCGCCGCGTTTTCGCTGGCGGCATCGGCGGGAGGCGCCGGTAGTCTGCTGGGCGCGGGCGTAGGCCTGCTCCACGACCTCCCAGCGCGCTCGCCGGTACTCCTCGATAAATTCTGGCAGCCGCATCCAACGTTTGAGGGCTTATGGAGGATTTCACCAAATGCTCGCGCAGCCTGTTCCAGGCCTGTTGGCAGGCTTTCGACGATGTAGATGCCGTCGCGCGGGCTCCGGAAAGGTTCAGGTAGGCTGCGGCGCCCGGTTCTGTGTGATATAAGGCTTCTTAAGGCTTCTGTATGAAACCTATCCCTTTGCTTCTCCCGCTCCTGCTTCCGCTGTTGTCTTTCGGCGCTGACGCACATGCCGTCTTGCCGGCATCCGGTCCGGCGCCGGTGGGCCCTTATTCTCCGGGGGTCGTCGTTGGAGAGTACCTATACGTCTCGGGCCAAGGCGCGCACAGGCCCGACGGCTCGATGCCGGATACGTTCGCGGAGCAGGTAAGGCAAACGCTCGAAAACGTGAAGGCCGTTCTGGAAGCCGGTGGTCTGACAATGGAACACATTGTCTACACGCAGGTTTACCTGGACGACGTGCAGAAGTTCGACCAGATGAACGGCGTTTACGCCCAATACTTCCTGAAAGGGCCGCCCGCGCGGGCGACCCTCGGCGTCGCGAAGCTGCCGGGCACGCCCGTCGAGATCAACGCCGTTGCCGTACGGGATCTGGCCACCAAAAAGCCTGTCTTGGTGGCGGGCTATGACCCGCGCGAGCCGGTGTCGCCAGGCATGCTGACGCACGACCGGCTGTTCGTCTCAGCAATGCGCGGGCGGGACCTTCACACCGGAGTTGTCCCGTCAGACGCCGCCGCGCAGGTGGATGCCGCGCTCGATGGGGTCAAGGCCGTGCTGGAGGCGGCTGGTCTTAATCTGAGCCACATGGTTTTCGTCAATCCCTACCTGACAAAGCAGATTCCCATGCGGGTGATGAACAAGCTGTACGCCAACCGCTTCGAGTTCGGGAATACTCCGGCGCGGGCGACTATCGAAGTCTCCAGCCTGCCCGACGGCGCCCAGATCGAGTACACCGGAGTTGCCGTGAGAGATCTGAGCCGGCGTCGCGCCGTGCGGCCGAAAAATATGCCGCCCAGCCCCACCGCCAGCCCGTGCGTCTTTGCCGGGGACACGCTATACTGCTCCGCAAAGGACGCTTTCATTCCGGGTCCCAACGCGGGCATCTACGCGACCACCATCGAGCACCAGGTGCGGCAGTCGATACGCAACCTGCTCGACAATCTGGAAGAGGCGGACATGGATTTGGGCGACGTGGTGGCGGCCAATGTCTATCTGGACGATATCACGGATTTTCAAGCCATGAATAAGATTTACGCCAAGTACTTTAAGGCGCCATACCCGGCCGGGACCACTATTCAACAAATTGCGCCAGTAGAGCGGAAGGCGGATGACGAAGGCGAGTATCCGGCGCTGGAGCAGATTTCGCTGATCGCGGTGAGGCGATAGGGGGTAGATGTCGCTAGGCGCGAAGAGCGGGACTGGGAGTCCCGCGCAGCGCACGGCGCTGCCCCACAGATAGCAAGATCTCGCGCAGGCGTTTGCCGACGATGAGGTCTTCGCCCGGCTGCAGCGTCATGGAGACGATTTCTATCCGATCGCGGCTTTTGGGCGCTTTGGGATCCTCATAACCTTCTTGGACCGCCGGCACGAGGCTAGGATTGCTGGAGGTCAGGACTTCAATGCGGGGGTCGCCGGCGCGCAGCTTCTTATCGCAGTCCGCCACGCTGAATCCCCAGGCGTCTTCATCCCAGCTCACCGCCAGGGTCGGATAGCGGTTTCCTTCTTCGGGAATCCGGATTTCGGTTTTGACGCCGGGAACCGTATCGACAAGCTTCCGGATGCGCACGGCGCGCTCGTTCCACTGGCGGTTGAGCGCATTGAGGTCCATCTTCATCCAGGCTTCGACGGCCGCGAGACAGCCCATGATCTCCTCCTTGCCGACCTTCATCGCGCGGCACACGGCGCCTTCCCACGGACTGGTGTTGAGCATGGCCGCTTCGATCAGGTCTTTACGCCCCAGCAGCAGGCCCGAGCATTGCGGTGCGCAAAGGCCCTTGCCGCCGCTGAAGCAGTAAAGGTCGACGCCCATTTTGGCGTAGAGCTTCAGATTGTCGAGCGGAGGGATGCCCGCGGCATCGTCCAGCAGTAGCGGCGTCTTCGCCTGCTTGGCGATGGCGATCAACTTCTCCAGAGTGCCGCCGAGGGAGGTGGTGTAGATCATCGCGGTGTTTTCGCCGATGGCGGCGCGCACATCGTCCACTTCGCGCGCCAAAACCAGCTTTCCTCCCGCGAGGCGGATGGCGCTATCGAACGCGCTGCGCCCGCCATGCATGACGACCTCGTGCCTGAGACCGGCAGTGTCGGGGAGCTGCCAGATCCGGGCCGGATCGCTTCCAGCAATGCAGGCTGCGGTGGCCGCAGCCATGGCGCCGGCGGCACCGGAGGTGATCATGCCGGCCTCCGCGCCCGAAAGCTCGGCGAGCCGGCGGCTCACGGCGTGCTGCAGCTCGAAGATGTCCACGAAGTGCTGGGCGGCGGCTTGCTTGGCGGCGCGGACTTCGGGCAGTTCGAGCGAGCCGCTCAGATATGTCCAGGTGCCCCGGCCGTTGATGAACGGCCGCACGCCGATGCGCGCGTAGATATCGTCCTTGGCGGTTTTGCTTACGGCGCCCAGCGCTTTCTCAGCGGCGTCCCGCACGGCGATATAGGCCAGCAACGGCGCGGCGCCGGCCAGCTTCAGGAAATAGCGGCGGTCGAATAATGTCAAGGATTTCATAGTGTTTGTTAGTGGTTCGGGGCAGCGTTTCTCAGCTCCGGTGCAATCTGGTAAGCCTTCTCCAGTTCCGCGCGCGCCTCTGCTTCTTTACCCTCCCGATGCAGTTCCAGCGCGAGATTGTAGTGCGCTTCCCCGTAGCGGGGCTTGAGCCGCACCGCCTCTCGAAACTCCACCTGCGCGTATGCGTCGCCCGATTGCATCAAAACCAATCCGAGGTTGTTGTGGACTTCGGCGAGATCCGGATTGCGGCGCAGGAGCTCCCTAAAGACATTCGCCGCGCCGGCGGTATCGTTTTTCTGGCTGAGAAGGAGCCCCAGTTGGATGCGCGCGTCGGTGTACCCGGGATCGAGACCGATGGCCTCGCTGAACTCACGCTGGGCTTCGTCGAGGCGCCCGGATTGCGCCAGCGCCAACCCGAAGTTGTAGCGGGCCTCGACCAGGTCCGGATCGATCATCACGGCTTGCCGGAACTCATCGAGCGCGCGGCCGCGGTCGTTGGCGCGCCAATAGAGCAGACCCAGACTCGAGTGCGCCTGTGCATAGTCCGGCTTGATCTCCAACGCTTTTCGATAAGCGGCCAGCGCGCGCTCCGCGTCTCCCGTGCGGCCCAACACGACCCCCAGATAGTAGTATCCTACCGGCAGTTCCGGGCTCTCGTCGATCGATTTCCGAAACAACGATAGGGCATCGTCGAGCTTCTGCTGCTTCAGCGCTTCCACACCTTCGAGGATCAGGCTTTTCGATTCCGCCAGCCGCGTGCGAAACTCGTGCAGCGCTTTTATTTCGCTCAGTTCCTGCTGCGCGGCGCCGTTCTGTCCCTGGGCGCGCAACGCTAGCCCCAAGTTGTAGCGCGCCTTCTCGAAATCGCGACGCAACTCAATGGCCCGCCGAAACGCGGCGACCGCGCCGGTGACGTCGCCCGCGGCCTTGAGCTCCAGGCCGAGGTCATACTGCGCTTCCGGATCCTTAGGATCCGCTTCGATGGCCTTGCGAAAGGCGGCCACCGCGCCCGCATGATCGTCCTGGCGGCGCAAGGCGACTCCCAGGCGGTCGTACGCCGTGGCGAACCGCGGATTGATCTGGATGGCGCTGCGAAATTCCGAGGCGGCGGCGGGCAGATTGCCGAGCTGGCCTTCGGCCAGTCCGAGTTCGAAATGCAGCTCGGCCGACGGCTTGGACGCGATGGCCCGCCGCAATTCGTCCCCGGCCGCGGAAGGATTGTTCTGCTCCAGAAAAATGCGGGCGAGATAGCGGTGCGCCCCGGAGTTGGCTGGGTCGAGAGCCACCGCAGCGCGCAGTTCTTTGAGCGCAGCCGGCTGGTCGTGGAGATCGTACCAGGCCGCGCCCAGCCCGTAATGCGCATTCGCCCACTTCGGCTTCAGTCTTATGGCAGCCTGAAACTCCTGGGCGGCCTGCCGCGAATCGCCTTTGTATTTCAGTGCGAGCGCCAGGTCGTAGTGCGTCTCCGCATCGGCAGGCTCCAGCGCCAGTGCTTTTCGATAATTCTCAATGGCCTGGTCCCAGTTCCGCTGGCGGCTGAAATCGAGCGCCGCCTTCCGGTACTGCTCCGCCTGGCCGGCGGGCGCGGCCAGGAGAAGCAGGAGATAGATCGCGCCGCACACTACCAAACAAATCTCGCGCTCACCTGCCCGATGCGCGGGTCGTGCGCGCTGGTTACCACCCCGAACAACCCGCTGGTGAAGTTGCCGTTCGGGTTGCTGAACTGGGTGTGGTTGAAGATGTTGAAGAATTCGCCCCGAAGGTCGATTGCCATGGATTCGGTAATCGGAAATCTTTTGGAAACACCAATATCGGTGTTCACGAATCCGGGGCCGTGGAAGAACCGGCGGCTGGAGTCGCCAAACGCTCCCGTTGGGCCTGTGGTGAATGCGGATCTTAAGAAGTAGACATTTGAAATATCCGTGTTGTTTGGGCCGTTCGGACCGGGGTTCCGGGCGTTCTGAACGGTGACCGGGCCGACGAGATCCGGCACATCCACGCCTTCGGTGCCATACAGCGATACGTCGCCGCTTTGGCTGATGTTGATGGGAAAGCCGGTGGAGAGGCGCGTGATGCCGCTGATGTTCCATCCTTGCGTGAGACGCTTCGGCGCACCGGCCAGGGCGCGATCGAACGGCACGGCCCAGGTATAGCTGGCGACGAAATTGTGTGTCACATCGTACGCCGAAAGCGCACGGCTGAGCCGGTAATTGCTGAAATTCACCAATTCGCCGAAGCCCGAAGCGTTATCGATCGCCTTGGAGAACGTATAGGCCGCCAGGAATGTGACATCCGCCGCCTTGCGTTCCACCGTGATCTCTCCGGCGTTGTAATTCGAATTCGCGATGTTAGCTGTGAAAGTATTGAAACCGGCGAAAGCCGGCGCCGGCAGATTCGTTCTGGTTCCATTAACCACCTGGCCGTTCGGAAGGGTATAGGGGACACTCTCTCCGCCAGGCCCGCAAGTAGGCGTTGCGCCTTCGGCATTGAGCTGGTTGCAGATCGCCGGGCTGCCGGGATTAGCGTCGTATTGCGAAATCAGCTTGTGGCCCTGGGTGCCCACGTAGGCGAGCGTGAGCACCGTCGAGTTGGACAGCTCGCGCTGTATGGAGAGATTCATGTGCTCCGCGTAGGGCAACCGGTTGTGGATGCTATAGCCGGGCGAGTAAGTGATCGGCTCATATTGCGCGTAATTGAGGGTCTTATCCGCCGCACTGCCCGGAACCGGGAAGGTGAACGGGAAACGCTGCCCTATGGAGGTTCCGTCCTGGCGGTCCACCCACGGCTCGTCCATCAGAACCGGGACGGAACTCGACCAATACAGACCAAATGGAGCGTCGCCGACCTCGTAGAACAAATTCAGATCTTCGATGGACGTGTAATAGATGCCGTAGGCGGCGCGGATGCTGCTTTTTCCCGGTCCGCCAAAGATCTTGCCCAGAACGCCATCGGTGAAGCCCGGCGAATAAGCCAGCCCGATCCGCGGACCGAGGTTGTTATATCGCGTGGGCGCCAGGGTGCTGGGAATGCCTGGATCGCCGGGCACCACCCAGTCCAGCGGAGCGGTCGGAAATTGGGTGGATTGCTCGCCGGGGACGATGGTCTCGATCTTGCCCTGCGTGTCGTACCAGGGCATGCTGACTTCCCAGCGCAGTCCGAGATTCACTGTAAGGTTCGGTTTCACCTTCCAGGAATCTTGAATGTAAGCGCCGCCATAGCGGGTGCGGGAGTCCAGAAATTGCTGGCTGCACTGGGTGTAGCCGCCGAGGGCGGTGGGTGCGCCCAGGAGGTAGTCGGCGAAATCGACTCCCGTTACCGTCCCGTCGAATACGAAGTTGCCGTTAGGGGAGCACACATTCCGTTCGTTGATCTGCAAGTAACGGAACTCGCCGCCTATCTTCAGGCTGTGCTTGCCTGTGACCTTCGAAAACCCGTCCGTTGCCATATAGGTGTTATTGGGTTGGCCCGTGGTCAGGGTGGGCACGCCGATGGCAAAGTTGACGAAGTACATGGGCGGCACGGTTTGCGGAAATCCCGGCGGGCCCGAAGGCACGATGCCCAAGCTGCCGTCGCCAGTCACAAAGCCGAGAGACGAAAGTTTCGCGAAGCTCCCTTCCGGCTCGTCTTTGTGAGTGGAGGTTCGAAAGAAACTTACACGGAACTCATTGACCGCGGAAGGTCCCAGAGTCTTGGTGTTGCTCATCACCATCTGCTGCGCGCGCGTGGGTGTTACGGACGGAAAGCCCGGCACGCTGGCTAAGGGGAGAGCGTTATATGCGGTCGAGTCGTCGAAGTGGTAATACCACGACCAAGCGCCCGTCTTCATGTTGTTGAAGTCGACGCGCTCTCCGATCTTGTCGTCGCGGACGCTGTTTTTCTGGCTGTCGTTCGAGTAGAGTCCGTTGACGGGGTCGAGATTCGGCACTGGAATATAAGGCAGAGTTCCGATGGCCGCCGGATCGAAAGCCTTTTGCGGAATCACGCCGCCGGGGAACACGCAGTCCGACGTCAGCGTGCATCCCGAGAAGCTGTAGGGCTCGTTCACCTGCACGCCGTAGCCCAGGCGTTGGCTGAGCAGTTGCGCCCAGTAAGGGCCATCCACCGCACCGGTCAATGTGGAGGGATCGAAGACGCCCTGGCGCTGCGCCACCGTCGGCAACTGCACGATGCCCGTACTGGCGCCTTGCACCTGGCGGGTGCCTTGATAGTCGGTAAACCAGAACAGCCTGTTCTTGAGGAAGGGGCCGCCGATGGCATAGCCGAACTGGTTGCGCCGCAGTTCGGCCTTGGTGGCATCGAAGAAATTGCGGGCGTCCAGATTGTCGTTGCGCAGGAACTCGAAGGCGTCGCCGTGAAAGCCGTTGGTTCCCGACTTGGTGATGGCGTTCATCACCGCACCGCTGAACTTTCCGTATTCGGCGTCGAAGCTGTTGGTGATGAGGCGGAATTCTTCGATCGAGTCGAGGTTCGGGATCAGGCCGGCTCCCATGTTGCGGCCCTCGCTCACGTCGCCGCCATTCACCAGGAAGGCGTTGGCGGTCTCCCGTTGGCCGTTGACGGAAACGTTGCCCGCGTCGAGCATTCCGGATACCGGCCGGTCCCCGCCGATCGTGCCTGAAGTGGTGGGGGCCACACCGGCCTGCAAGCCGAGCAGGTCGATGTAACTCCTGCCGTTCAGCGGCAGGGCCAGCATTTTCTTCGATTCGATCACATCGCCAAGCTGGGTGCTTTCGGTCTGCACCTGAACGGCGCTGGCCTCGACGGAGACCTGGTTTTGCACGCTGCCCACATCGAGCGTGATGTCGATGCGCAACTGATCGTTCACTTTCACGTCGATGTCGGTGGCTGTGAAGCGTTCGAAGCCCGAGGCTTCGGCAACAACCTTGTAGGGACCGGCGGGGAGCGCCAGAATCCGGTAGGTACCGTCGGGGCCTGAATTGGCCGCCTTGCTGAAGTTGGTTTGCGCGTTGGTGGCCACCACTCGGGCGCCTACGACGACGGCGTTCGTGCGGTCGCGGACGACGCCCAAAATCGAGCCGGTAACGTCCGCCACGGCATTCGAGCAAAGAAATGCCAGGAGGACTGGGAGAACACTGCACGTTTTACGGATGTAACGGTGGACCCTCATTTGCAAATCTCCTGGCGAGGTAGTATGTCACGAAACGAATGACGAATCAAGGGGCCGGTTTGCCGAACTGCCGAACTTGCCTAACCGGAAGGCCCCATCCCTGTGTGCTCTCCGCTCGCCGATGGGGTTAAGGCGCGCCTCATTGTCAAGAAGATTTTCTTGCCAGAATAAGTTTGAGCATTACTCAGTCTATGCTCTTTTGATCTCAAGACCGTGACATCGCCAACCAGCCGACGTTCAGCTCCGGCCAACCAAAACCAACCACCGGCCGCACCGACGCCGCAGGCCGAGGCAGGCCGGCACGGGGTTTGGGCGAGCTCCATCTTTAAAAATGTTCCTCTTTCCCGCGCCCCATAGACCTCCGCCGGGGTGCCATACCCCAGCGCCTGGTGCGGTCGCTCGTGATTGTAACGCCGAAAGTACCGGCTCAGTCGCTGCTGCGCCTCCGCGTACTGCTGGTAGTCTTTCAGATACACCTCCTCATATTTCACGCTGCGCCACAGCCGCTCGATAAAAATGTGGTCCAGGCAGCGGCCGCGACCGTCCATGCTGATGTCCACACCGTGCGCTTTCAATCTGCCAGTGAAAGCCTCGCTGGTGAACTGCGAGCCCTGGTCCGTGTTGAAAATCCGCGGCTGGCGGCTGCGGCTGTGCCGCAAGGCGTCGCCCAGCGCCGCCACACAAAAATCGCTCTCCAGACTCGCCGCCAGTCGCCAACTCAACACGTACCGGCTGGACCAGTCGATCACCGCCACCAGATATAACCAACTGCGCGCCATCCGGATATAAGTGTTGTCCGAGCTCCACACGTGATCCACACGCTCAATGGCCACGTCCCGCAGCAGGTAGGGGTAGACGCGACGCCCCTCCTCCGGTTGGCTTAACTTGGGCTTGGGATAGATCGCCTCCAGCCCCATCACGCGCAGCAGGCGCCGCACCCGCTTCGGGTCACCTCCCAGCCTTCCCGCTACAGCCACGCCGTCATCCGTCGCACTCCGTAGTACGGGGTCCGCGTGTACTGCTCGTCCAGCTTCCGCATCAGCGCCACCTTTTCCGCGTTCTCCCCTGCTGCGCAATAATACAGCCCAGAGCGCCCCACGCCCAGCAACTCACACTGCCGCCGCACACTCAACTTCTCTTCCTCCCGATCGATCAGCAAACGACGCCGCTCAATCGGCCAGTCCGGACTGTTTTTTGCCACTCCAGATCCATCTTCAACCGGCCGGTCTGTTCGTACAACTCTTCGGTCAGAGATTCCTCGCCTTTGCTCTGGTTACCCCGCCGGTCCGTGAAGATCCCTGGGATGCCCGCCAGCGCCTGCTTCTTCCAGTGTGCGATCTGCACCGGGCGCACTCCGAATCTGGCCGCCAGTTCGTTGACTGGCCGCACGCCACGTATCGCTTCCACTACTACCTTTGCCTTGAACTGCGAGCTGTACTGCTTTCGCGTCATCGTCCTTCTCCTTTTCCGGCCCGACTCCGCGAAATCTTAACTTATTCCGTGGTCCAAATTCTGGGGAGCATTATACCCCGAGAGGAGCGTTCGCTACGTGGCTCCTCGGGTATCGACCATCCCATCACGGCGATAGGGGTGGATAAAGCCCGCCACCGGGTCGTGGTCATCAGTTCCGAAGTAATTGATTCGCGGTGGAGTGCAAGCAGAATGTTGCAGTTGCAGTGGAGCGGTGTGGTTTAGCCGGAGTTCTGGGGAGGGGAGGAGTCTGCGGGTTGCAGCAAGGAATGAAGTCCTTGGGCAATCGAAGTGTTGGCCCTCTTGGCTATGGTTCGAATCACCGTGGTGAAAGCCGCAAACGCGTCGGCGCCGCGCTGCGTTTTGGAGCACTGCGAAACCTTACGGGCGATCACCGCTGGCCGGAGTGCCGTGGATCGTCGCCACGCACCGCGCAGCGCACAGCCGAGCAGCACGGCGCGATGATGGCGCGGTCGCCAGCCCCTTAAAAGCAGCTTTGAGCGCTCAGCGATCAGCTTTCAGCGTGCCCGATCTTAACGCACTCGGGCGGGCGGCACCACCCGCCACGCTCCGCCGCGCCGAGAACCCGCAAGGCGCGCCAAGAAGCGCTTTCAGCGATCGCAGTCGCTATGCATCCCGTCACCGGCCGAGAGCTCCGGCGTATTCGCGTGCCGCGCGGCGACCGTCGCCTCCGGCGTGAATCCGCCCGAACAGCGCCCATCGGTGAGCGCCGCCTCTTCGCACCGGCGCAGCGCACGTCCGAGCAGCACGAGGATGGCGCGGTCGCGCAGCCCCTTGGGTGGTCGCGATAACCGGCGCGTTCAGGAGCGCCTGGGCTCGCCGGTTCTCCGCCGGCCGCTGAAGGCTCTCGTGTTCAAGCGCCGCGGATCGGCGACCATGGACACCGGCGACCGGGAGTATCTGGTGGCCTATTATCGGGAGGACATCGGAAAGCTGGCGGCGCTGTTGGGGCGGGACCTGTCTTGCTGGCTTCGTTAGCGCCGGGCCGCCGGCCCACAGGTGCGGCATCCCACCCCCATGGTCGCCGGGGCGCAGAATGGGAGTAGCGCCCGACTTCGAGCGCGAGGTGACCACGATGATCGACTCGGTCCTCAACCTGCTCTTCCGCTGTCCACACAAGCGCCTCACCCGCCCCGTCACGCCGATCGACAAGGACGGCAAGCCGCACGGAGATACCTACGTTGTCTGCCTGGCCTGCGGCAAGCAGTTCTCCTACGACTTGAAGGAGATGCGCATCGGTAAGCCGTTGCCAAATTCGGCGGACTTCGGCGTGTTGCCACCCGGAATGCCCGGCCCCCGCAAGTCAAAGATCAAGTTGGCGCTGGGCATAGGTGTGCCACTCGGCATCGTGATCGGGTCCGTACTGTCATCGAGGCGCAAACGCGCGAGCAAGCAGCCGGACGCCGAAGGGAACAAGCCCGCCAAGCCCGCCTCCGACCAGCCCAGCTAAAATGGTTGTAGTTGGCCCTCCCCAACATCATCCCCATGAGGGTTGCGGGCACAGCGAGTGTCGCCGCTAATCAGGGTATCGCGACTGCCACGCGTCGAACATCCGTCCGCATGGTCGTCACCCCGGGTGCTGACCACGTGGTTGCTGGCGGTGTTGCTGCGAGAGCTTGCACCTGCGTCTCGAACAGGAGAAAACCGAAGCCCTGGCGGTCAACCGGGTCCACCCAGTATCCGGCGACGAACCCTGGTGCCGCCCGCACTCTTGGCAAGATCTCGCTAGTAAACGCAGCGGCGGCGGCGGGCGCCAGCGCCGGATCAATCGTCAAATGCATAAGTGCTGCGTGCATAGATGCTCTCCTATTTCGTGTCCTGGCGGTTCTGAGAGGTTTGCGACGGGTGCTTGTCTCGCCGGCCGATGAACTGATGCAGGGCGAAGGGGACTTCGTCGGGATGCGATGCGCACCAGGCAATGATGCGCTCGAACTTGAGGGTATCGTCGGCGATGGCTCCGATTTCCATCAGCTCGGTTTCGATGATCTCCGGGTCTCGCATAGCAACTCCAGCATGGCACACCGCGGAGCCGCTGTACGAGGCGGTGGCGCAAGCGCTGGGAATCCTGCACGGGGACATCTGGGTAGAGGAGATCGGCGAGGGCGTGACGGAGTTGAAGGTGCGCGTCAAGCACCCCGCCGTCGAGCACCGGGTGAGGATGAAGGACTTCCGCCGCTGGCTGGAGTCGCAGGGGAAGACATGCAACGTTGATTCTGCACCACGGTGGTTTTCAACGGGTCGGCCAGTTGCCCACCCAACTCCGCGGTGAAGCGCAGCAAGAGCGCCTCGTCCACAAGATAGCGCTCCGAACCATCTGGCAACCAGAAACGGCGTCCCGCCACGCGCTGGACTTGATGTTCCATTCCAATAGAAGATGCCAGCCGGCAGAAGAACAGTCCTCCTGGTTTCAATACGCGCCATGTCGCGCGCAGCATCGCTTCAAAATGATCGTCACGGCGCGCGAAGTGAAGCACAGCGCTGGTGAGGACGAGGTCGGCGAATGCGTCTGGAAAGGTCATCTCTTCTATGGCCTCCACGCGGAAATTGTCTGCGGGAAGAGCCGGCGCGAGGGATGCGGCGAGGCCGCGCGTGCACTCAATCGCGTTCGGGTCCGTATCCACGCCGAATACCTCATACCCCTCCCGGAGAAAGTAGACCAGGTTGCGCCCGGAACCGCAGCCCGTATCGAGCACCCGGGCCACGGCCCGGAGCACGGTTTGGATTCCGATTGGCCAACGATCCGACTGAAGCCGGACCTTCACGTCACAGAACGCCGTTTGTCGACCGCGCGGGGCCGCAAAAGTCCGAGATGGCGACCTCGTCCCTGCACGGTTGGGGATGGCCGCCGCGTCAATTCAGGACTATAGGAAAGAATCTCCGACATTCTCCAATT
>CABECX010000532.1_pt1 | contig 14514 bp, 16 predicted proteins | sample 3422721 | NCBI WGS metagenome assembly CABECX01 (sample SAMEA5534328, study PRJEB31848) | metagenome | biome: tundra; feature: field; material: soil | place: USA | collected 2013-05 | depth 0.15 m | reverse complement strand
GCTTGTTCCAGTTGCTTCCGCAAGCGCTCGTTCTCCGCCAGTGCGCGCTCCAATTGCTGCTGCAGGGACTCGACTCTCCGTTCGAGTTCCTTCTCCCGATCCGAGGAGCCAACGCGATTGGGGGCTTGCATCCATTTCACGATGACACAAACGCGGAGATTTGTTCAGAATTATCTCTGAAGGTCCTGTATTTATTGAGTTATCCGCTGGTAAACATTCTCCTCTACACCCTGCCACCCGCGGAGGCAAAGCCCCAAGCGCCGGATTTCGTTTTGTCGGACGCACTTCTTCGTTGGTTCGCCTACCACCGGCAGCGCGAAGAATCAAAAAAAGGCGCTGTCGGCAGTCCGCCGACGGCTCCGGCCGACAACCCTGCTCTGAACGACGTGTTGGCTGGTATAGGAAACTGGCTTACGCCCCCGCACGCTTCCGATGGCCTCTTCCAGGCGGGCGGCGGCGTGCCGGACAAATCCCTTGCGGGTTACAGCAGGTTGGAGTTTACTACCGGTTCCGGCTGGAAGCTGAAGGCGGCCCCCGCTACGGCGACGCCCGAACTCGGAGGAGTAATTGCAGCCGACATTCTTGCTTTCCCGGCCCGGGGCGGTCAACCGGACACCGACAAGTATGTTCTCCATGTCGCTGTTCTCGACGACGCCTGGCAATATACGCGAGTGCGGGCACGGATTCTGCGAAACCTGCGCGATGAAAACGACGACAATGAACTGGATATCGACCCCGGGTTCATCATGGCCAGCGGCCGGTCCGATTGGGTCAGTTACGGGCGTGATGTGCGGCGCCTAGGAGAGAACACCGGAACTCCGATCCCCGAACCCGCCAGAAAACTCCAGATAAGGAACTTGTCCCTCGATGCGTGGCTCAATACAAAAGACACGTCAACTGATTTCGGGCCGATCCTCAGCGAGGTGCTGAGTCGTACCTATCAGACAACGACAGGCCAAATGACCTTTTGGAATCTGAGCCGGATCAGATCAGCAACCTTTAGTGTCTCGGGCCTCGTTCAGCAGCCTCTTCCAGACTTCCACCCGCGGCAGTCTCCAAAAGGTGCGGAGACGCAAGGTATTGCCGCAAGAGGCGATGTACTGACAAGACAGTTTCTGGTCCCCCCCGGCCCGAAGCCCGTGTCCGCCGCCAATATCGATACCCTTGTGACTGCAGTCGAGAAGTCTAAGGTCAGGACCGCCTTTCCCCTCTTCCAGATCACTTGGGAACTTCCGCGCGGTGCCATGTCGCCTTTGCCGTTGCTTGAGGTTACTTGGCCTGTCGACTGGATGACCAAGGGATAAGCAAAAGCGGCAAGATTGGAGGAAACGTGAATACTGTCGAAGTTGAGGTCGGTCTCAAGACGCTGGATCGGCTCGCACAGGAGGAATACGGAACGGACTTTGCGCGAGCGATGGCAATTCCAGATGAACACATGAGTGTGCGGCGTCTCGCTCGGTTGACTGGAATCGAACTCAAGCGTCCATTCGCTGTGCCTCACGAACTGGCCGGGCCGTCTGAAACGGGGGCCCGTAGGGAGTGGCTCCTCAAACAGGATCTGACTGCCCCCGACGGTTCCGGAAATCTATCGATCGACAGTCTAAAGGGCAATCTCGCGTACGAGACTGAACTGCGAATCTACAACGAGCTGCAGTGCCAGGGTGACCCGTTCGGCGCCATGAGCTTCGCTTCATTTCTTCAGAACAATCACTCTGAGTCCAACTGGTTTCTTTCCCTCCTGCGCGCCGCCCAGCCCTATTTGTGCGACCGATCCGAATTGCGGTCGGCGGAGTCGCCGTCTTCCGAGAAACGTTCACACCTCTGGGAAGTGGTGAGGGTCGCAGCGGATGACCTGGCAACAAGGACAGCCGAAGCGGCGATTGAGCCCGTAGCTGTCGCGGTGTGCTCGCTGATCCCCTTCATGGCGGGCGCTCCACCCGCTGTCGCTGCTGGTTTAGCGATTTTTCTGGTCCATTACGCGAAGAAGGGCTATTGCGGCGCTAAGGTACAGCAAGAAATCGTCCAGACTCTGGCATGGCGTGATTGGTAACTAAACTACAGCACTACAGCCATGATTGATGTGGATAAACTGGCGGCCTGGACCCGAAAAAGGCGCGGCTAAGTAATTAGGAGTTCGCTACCGGCACTCCATTTCCGATGGTCCTACAATCATACCCTTCTTGTTAGCTACAAATCGGAGCGTGCATTTCTCGATCCTCAGCGGCAAGTCCATTTGCAGCACCACGAGGGTATCGCGATACCGGCATCGAAGAAAAACATTCATTGTCCGGTATTCCTTCAGGTTCCAGGTTTGAATGGTCCTGCTACCTTGCTCTTTCTGATCATCTGGGGCAAGTTCGAATTCCCTGCCGCCTGCATCACTGTTGTAAATCGAGACCCGCTCAAATTTCCGCAGCTGCTTGGCTTGGTTGGCACTCCAGCCAGAAATCGGCACAGCCGATTCGGTAACTTCGATTGCGGCAGGACAAGCAACAGCGTTAACCAGGGGCGGCTGCTGTGCGGTGGCGTGGGGTGCAACTGCGTACACCAGCGAGTATAAGCAGAAAGTACGGGTGAGCGCGCGCTTATTCAATAACATAGAAGGCGTCTCCGTCGTTTACTGGTTTGACGCCGGCTGCTCCTCCTTGAAATCGGATAGTGCGTTGGTGAACCGGCTGTGCGGTCCACTGATCCCAAACTTGCAGCCCGGCTGCGTCTTGCCCGACATAGATGGCGGCATGAGACGTGCCATCCGTGCTGTTCGTGTACTTGCCGTTGGCGTCGAACGTTGCGATGGCTGTGCCTTTTTGAATTGCCGAAGTCCCCCGGACCTTGGTGCCGCGCTTCCATGCAGACGTGACGGGCGCACCACTTGCTTTTTGGACGAACGGAACGCATTGTCCCGTGCCTACGACTGTGTCCTTGTACGATTCCGGATCTTTCGCGATATAAGCCATTTCCCGGATCCTCCTTTTGCCTGCGGTCTTCTCGGGATCAAGTATACACGGTTTGAAACTGTAAGAGCGAATCCAATCAATCGATTAGCGGTGGCGGCCCATCGAGACCTCCTGGTAGCAGCAGGCGAGTAGGAGGATATTCGCCAGTTTTTCGCCTCGGATCGTTAGCGCGCGGCTCCGGAGAGAGCCATGTTCCAAAAAGTGAATTCTTTTGGACATGGGAACGAACAAGCCTGCCCTGTGGCTACCTAAAGGCGAACACACGGCGAAACTCCTCCTGCTCGCCTGCTGTACGCAGGAGGCTTCCCTGTCAGTCGCTGCGATTTTGCAGCCGGTGCGGATGCCGGGGTCAAGTCCGAGCACGACCAGTTGGCCCGCGGGTGGGGCGAGCAGCAGGTTCTGGAGATTCTCGCGGAAAACCTGGATGGCATCGGCGTCGGCGCGCTGCTTGAGTTCCAGGCGTACTTCTCCGGTAATGGAACTGCTGAGCAGGCGCTTCCACGCGTCTTCCGCTGCGAGATTCAAGTGGGGAGTCCAGTCGCCGGGCTGTTTGTGGATCTTTCTTCTGATAAGGTCCAGCGGGCGTTGCGGATCGAGTTCGATGAGGAAGTAGAGGACGGTTTCGGCCTCGCCGCGGCGGATAGCGAGCATGCGATGCGAGGGGATCTGCTTGACTGGCTCCCTGTAGTCGTAATACATCTTGAACTTCCGCTGTTCGTCGACCGCGTCCGCCGCTTTTTTACAGACAATGACGCCTTCGTCGAACATGGCGGCGCGCAGGAGCTTGCGAATATCGGCATTGTCGCTGATGGTTTCGGCTACGATGTGGCGCGCCCCTTCGAGTGCGTCTTCCGCGCTGGCGACGCCTTTTTCGACGTTCACGAAAGACGCCGCGAATGTTTCGAGCGGCGTACCCTTAGGCTCTTGACCGCACAGATAGTCCGCGAGCGGCTCAAGCCCTTTCTCCCGCGCGATCATAGCCTTGGTGCGGCGCTTGGGCTTGTAGGGGAGATAGAGATCTTCGAGTTCGCTTTTATTCAGTGTCTGATCGATCTGGGCCTTCAACGCGTCGGTCAACTTGCCCTGCTCCTCAATGAGGATGGTCTCTTTGCGAGAACCCAACTCGTGAAAATACAGGAGCTTTTCTTCGATGGCGCGGATCTGGACCTCGTCGAGGTTGCCGGTCGACTCCTTGCGGTAGCGAGCGATAAAGGGAACGGTGGAGCCTTCGTCGAGGAGCTTGACGGTGGCGAGGAGGCCCTTCATGGGGACCTGGAGTGTGCGGGCAAGGTGAATCAAAACATCGGGAGATACAGACTGAAGTTCGGACATGGAGGCAGCAGCTATTTTAACGTGAAGAACAAATCCGGTTGCCACACGGCGCGTCGCCCATCCGGACGGGCTGCCCGGCATGGGGCTAAGCGAAGCGCCAGCCACGCTCCTGTGCTGCGGTCTGCGCCGGTCCGAAGCCGCGGCACTCGCGATGGGCCGTGGCCAGTGGCGGGGTGGCCAGTGGTGCATCACGGGCACGGGCCGGCGGCGCGGCGTTTAGCACGCGGCCTACGGCTCGCCCGCCTTCGCTCGGGCGCAGTCATCGCGCCGAGCGGGGTGCGCTTCGCGGCGGGTGAACGCCCTGGGCGCGCTGCGCCTCGTCTCCCATCGCGTCGCCCATCCGCCGCGCTGGCGGTCGCGGCGACGGACAACGGGCTCCTGGCGCCGGAACTGGCCGCTGGCATGGGCCGAGTGAGGAGCGCGAAATCCCAGGCGGAAAAGGACCTTGGGTATCCGCCGGCTAGTCAGCGGCGAAAACGCGCGGCTCGAAGTTACTGCCCGGCCGCATCTTGTTCCGGCGGCTGCTGGCGCGGCGATCGGGCGGTGCGACGCCGAAGTCTCGCAGACGCCGGAGGCGCGTTAGGCCCGAACAAACACGTGAGAGAAAGACGGCGGCTGGGGTACTCGGGCACCGTAGAGTACTGGTGATGGGGTAAGCAGCGCTGGGCCGGCGGAGGTACCAAACAGACCGAGCCGAGGCGGGCCCGTCGCCTGGCGGCTGCTGGCGCGCCGATGCGGCGCGTGCTGCAGGCCGTGCACCTCAAGACTGGCGCTCGGCCTTAACGCGAATCGTAGCGTGGGCGAGGTAACCCTTCTTCGCCCAAAGCGAATCGCACCATGGGCCAGGTGACTCTTCTTGGCCCACATGGTGCCGCCACAGGTTGGAGAGTTGCAGTTCGCCTGAGGCCGGATGGCGGGTGGCCTTAACCGTCCGAACGCGATGTGAATGCCCGTGCGTCCGCAATCGTTTTGCATGGCAACGAAACGCACTGCAGTGGACGTTCGTCGCTGTTGCTAGCTGAGCGAGATTGCGTCCACGAGGCGATTGAGTCTGTCGGTCCTTACCTGAAGACTCAATAAATCCCGCGCCCATATCTGCGAGTCGTCCGCGTTGGGCCTTCGTAGGAGGAGGTGGTATCTCTGCTGTAACTGTTCCTCGCAGGCGCTGAGTGTCGCGAGTTGAGACGTCACCAGGAGATCAAGGGGCGACGACGGCTGTGAAAGAGACTTTGAAGCATTCATTTTACTTCTCGCTATCCCCCGCAAGCGAAATGCCACTCGAAGACGAAACGCCGGCTATCCGAGCGCGCAATTCGGGCACCCTAGAGCAGGCTGTAGCAACATCACTTTTGAGGCGGTGCTGGTAAACCAACATGGTCGCCAGAGCGCCCTCCGGCTGGGCTTATTCCATCCGCCAAGTCCTCCGGGTAGGCTTCGAGCCGCGGGGAAAAGAACGACACCAGTCGATGCTGTGACCATAGGTTCTGCCAAGGCACGCGACTCCCGCAGAGTTCTATATCGACTGGATCCGCTCTTCACTTTAGCCGGCTTGCATTGCAGCGTTCTCACTACGTCGTCAGCTCGGCGCTCCGTTCGCAGCGCCCGGCTCGGCGATCCGGCGGTGCGCCTCGGTGTAGCTTCAATCCGCCAGCGACGCGCCGGCGCGATCCATTAGCGCCAGGTCCCGAAGAATCCGGTCGCAGAAATCGGAGCTGAGGGCTGCTGAATTCCCAGTCAGAATTGGGCCATATAGTGAATCCGGCTCGTCGCGAAATTGCGGCGAACCACACGAACCTTCGCAGGTGTGCTCAGGATACATCTGAGAGAAGGACTCGCTCAGGTATTGTTTTGCAGCATAAAAATCACCAAATGCCCTCCCTGCGTGCAAGTCGTGGCCCCAATGCCTGGCCATCACCTTGCCCGTCGTTAACCTTGTGACCCTCGCATAGACCGGCCCATCTTCGGTGTGGTGGACGTATTTCAGCGGCTCAATTTCCTCTAGCCGGGCGCGGCACTGCTCGCAAACCAGCAAGTGTTCCTCGACCGCAGCAAGGCTGGATTCCGGCAGTCTATCGAGCGAGTATTTTTCGAGTCTTTCATCGGAGGAATGGCATTGCGTGACGTTCTCCAAAGCAGGCCTTTCCCAAGATCTCAACGGCACCACTGGTCGGGTCCGTGGCTAAGCACTAATTCGATAATCACCTGTTGCGGCCGTCCTATCCGCGTGATCGACTGCAGTCCCATCACTGGCGCTGCCCTCGGTCTTACTTCTTATCGTCAGAAGGAGATGGCGAGTGTAGCGCGTACGCGATGGTCCGTTCGCCTCGTTGGCTCGGCGATCAGAGAGAAGCCGCTGCGGTGAGAATAAGGAGGGTCCGCATCATCGTGATCGCCGCCGCGCAGCTCTCGACGGAGCAGGCGCGGATGCGCGAGGAACGGCCGCCGGGCGCTCGATCGAACCCGAGCCGCACGCCGCGCTGGAGTCAGCCGCCAACGGCCAACCCGAAGACCGCTAGGACGTGCTCATCTCGCCGCCGCTCCTCGGCCGCATCGCGTCCAGCGGCTGCTGGCGCGGCGATCCGGCGGGGTGGCGGAATCAAACGGCGGCGCGAATGCTGCGCCAAAACGGGGGCTTTTGTTCCCGGTACCCGGAGGAATGGGCCAAAAGGGAGCCCTTTTGTTCCACAACCCGACTCGGAAGTTGCAGGCGCAGCCGACGTCTGCCCCGGCGTGCGCAAAGCCTGCTTGATCGCGGCAGTCTGATTGAGATCAGCTCACCACCAGCGTCCCGTCTTCGGATGGAGTAATCCGGCGAATCGTGGTGGGACTCACCGCCAGTGCAGCCCCGATCTTGCGAATGGAGGCGCCGGCGGCGCGCATGGTCTGAGCTTTCTGCTGGTCGAAGCTCAGCCTGGGCCGGCCAATGCGCTTCCCCTGCTGCTTCGCAGCGGCCATACCAGCCTTCACTTTCTGACTGAACCCCTGCCGCTCGAATTCCGCGGCCGCGCGCAAGATGTCCCATTGGCCGCAGGTCCATCCCTCCGTGTCGAGAACCTGTTCGGCCGCCAGGAACCGGACTCCGACTTTAGCCAATTTCGCAATCTGAACGACCGTCTGCAACAGCGACGGGCCAAACCGCTCGAGCCTACAAACCAAGACACACTCGAACTGTTTCCGGCCGGCATCACGCAGCAGGCGATTCAACTCAGCCCGGCCGGCCTTGGTCTTGCGTGAACACACATCCGCATACTCCTCGACCACTTGCCATCCTCTGCGCGCGCAGAACTCGCGTAGCTGTTGGAGTTGAACTTGGCAGTCCTGCTCCGTCGGGGCGGCGTAGGCGTAGATCGCTGCTCTCATGGCGCTACTTCAATTCTCGCATCCTCAGTTCGTTCACCGGGCCGGCAAGATTTACTCAGCCAGTGTATGCCACCGGAAACCGAACAAGAGTCGAGGTGCGCCAAAAGGGTGGTGCGGAAGGCCTAACGCCTTTCCTTTCTGCTGCGTAGCACCTACTTGGCGCGCTGGTCCAAAAACTAAAGATTCTGGACCAGCAAGCGGGTCGACATTCGGCTCGCGTGTTGGGAATACCCGTCCGTCCTGGAGGCACGGCGCAGCCTTCCAAAAGGCCTCGTAGACGTGTAAAACGAGTTGGTTGGCACTTCGTGGTTCGGATCTTCGGCGTGCAGGAATCGGGCCAGGCGCGCGACATCTCGTAACCGAATGTAGCGAGCGTGCGGGGAAGAAGCTTCTGTCGCCCAGTCCACTGCGGTGGAAACACGGACATAGTTATCGCCCCTGTCGGCAGCGAATCGGGCGAACGCACTGAGGTTTCCTGATAGGTCTTCCAGCTTGAAGCCGAGTGTCTGGCGAAGCGATATGTACCGTTCAACCTGGGCAATCAGCATGACGAAGCCTCCGGCCATGGCTGGGCAATCTCCGACAGGAGGCCGAAGTCCACCTTGGCGTAGTGTGCTGTCGTCATGGGATCACGATGTCGAAGTACGGCACCGACGCCGGCGATCGCGCTGAGCGATGCGAATCGGCGGCCATCGTATTCAAACCCCTCGTTGAGAACTTTCACCACGACGGTCTGGGCCTTGTAGTTCTTCACGATCAAGCTCCCCGGCATTGGCAGGCGTGCATCCCGCGTCTGGACCACCGTCGTCGTCGCCGTCTGCTCCAAGGGGACCCCAGCTCGCTGCCGGGATGCGTTCTCCGAGATGCGCGATCGCAAGTCGGTTCCGCGCGCGAATGGCGATAGCGTATTGCCGGACCGACTCCGGAAGTCCGCCGTCTTTCGCCGCCTGCAAGTGCCAGGCGATCTTCCGCCTCAGGGGCTGGCAGTTCGCGATCGGATGCTCCGCTCCGAACAATTGCCGGTGCACGGCCTGTAGTTGTGGTGAGCTCATCCTCGGCAGATCCGCGATCTGCGGCAGTCCGTCTAGTTTCCTCATTGCCGTGTTGACTCCTTTCTCCGACCCGTCAACTTCAGTTCATGAGGGCTCGTTTCACCAGTATTATCAAGTCCTTCTGTTGACGGGAGCGGCTCGGGCGTCGTGTGAACAAGCCTGATTTTGGCGCGCCGCTCATACGCCGCAGCCAGCAGTGCCGCGATTTCCTCGATGGCATCGTCAACCTTGGGTTCCTCGCCGAGTTGCATGTGTTCGCCTCCAAGGGCGCGCATCCTGACGAGGGTAATGTGGGCGCGGACAAAAGAAGGGGTATGGCCGCCGTGGTTGCTCGACCCAATGTCCAGCACCCACAACGAGTCCCGCTTGGCGGCCTGCCCGCTGTCTGGTGTTCCGGGGCGCGTTCGCGCTCCCTGTCAACTAATACTCGGGCGAGTTGGAAAATGTGCACATCTGCCGGGCCGGGTTGGACAGAACAATTCACAGATCAGTGTCGAGGAGGAGCGACGAGAGGCCGCAGCATGCTTCGGGGCGACGGGGGCCATCGCCCGCCGCATTCCTTCGGTTGAGCCAACGTCGAGATGAACAAAAAGGCGACGGCGTAAAGCGCCAGCCCAGGGCGCGCCGTCCGACATCGCCGTGCGAAACTCCCCCGCACGGAGTCGACCCGTTCGAGATTTCAGCACGTCTTTCACGCCGATCCCGAACCGTCGCGGGCCCCCGCCAAGCCGCTATGAGGCGAGGTCAAGAGCGTTCCCTTTCGCATACCCCATAGGCGCTGCAACTCTGCAATACTGAAGGTTCTGAACAGTGTGTCTGGCAGGGCGAACTCGCAACCTGCTAAAAACGTTGGGATTACAGCCATGTGTGTCCAAAGAAGCCCCATCCGGCCCCGTCGGGCTCGCAACATTGGTTTGGTCGTCAGGATATGAGCGATCGCCCGAAAACACACCACGAAGAGGGCACGCATGACAGCGGCCAGTCCTCCTTGTGGTCAGGCGCTTCCGGCCAAAGCCCACGTGCGGGTCAGTCTCAGTTCCCGGCGCCGGCTCCTGATCGTGCGCACCGGCCTGGCACGAAGCGGAATGCGCCCGAGCGCAAGTCTCTGCAGGACCTCCTGTTTAAAGAAGGGCTTGAGGCTGCCAAGCTCTCGGCAAATGCTACGTCACTGGATGACCTTCAGCGGCTTCTGGTGGCGCAGTTTGGGCAGAACAGCCTGGAGACGCGGACCCGGTACGCACAATCTGTCATACGGTGGTTCTTCCCTGGCGACATCGATTGCCTGACCCGCCGGGTTTGGATCGCCTACGAAGACGAACAGATTGAGTCCGACATCCTCCGGTACCTCTATTTGGCAGCCGAGCCAATTGTCGGGATGTGCGTGGAATCTGCTCTGTTTCCCTTAGAGAACGGGATGCTGATCCCGCCCACGTACTTCGACCGCGTCCTCCGCAGTACTCTCGGTCAAGACCCTCCGCCAAAGGCGCAAGAACGCCTCAAATCGAACCTCATGCGCCTTGGGTTTCTTGCCCGCGGGAGGGGGAAGCCGGACAGATTGAATTGCCTTGTCCCGAACAAAACCTCGACCCTCCTCTTGGTCCATTACCTTTTCGCCGCGGAGGGGCCGCGCACTGTCGAGATCAGTCGTGTTTTGTCCCATCCGTTCTGGAAATACCTCGGATATAAATCGGAAGATTCGGTTCGGGCAGTCATGCGTGAAGCAGACGCGGCTAAACTCATCGGAAAATACGTCGTCGCCGACCAGCTTGAACAGGTGACGACATGCTATTCCCTGAATGAGCTTTTGATCCAGAAGGCCCGGCTATGAAACCACCTGCTGAGTTGAAGTCGCTGGTCGAGCAGCGAACCTGGGAAAAGGAGGTCGTGTTGTGGGTCGGCACAGAAACCGCCTTGGCGAAACTCTTAGGGCCGGTTCATCATGCAACCCTCGATCTTCTCGACCTTTTTGACGAAGACAAGCTGCCAATGGATGACGAAGAAACACGGCAGTGCATGGTCGCAGTATTGTCGACCCGACTTCAGGCCATTCCTACTGGCCCTGGGACGCGGGTGGTTCTCGTCGTCACGTCAATCGGTCTCTTGGCGAGGTATGCGGTGGGCCTGAGGGAATTCTATGACTGGTTCTGCGGCGATTTTTCCATGGTAGTTCTACTGCTGGAACGGACATTGGAGGAAACCCAGTGGCCGGAGGAAGTGTCGTGCGACAGCGACCGGTTGCTCGGCTACTTCCAAGAACCAATGGTAAAGCAGGTATTCGGAGAGAAGGCGTAAATATGGCCAAGGGATTCCGAGAGCTAAACAAGATCATCGCTGTGAAGCCGGAGCCGGATACTACACCGAGCCTGGCGAAGCTTATTCAGAAAGGCAACGCGGCTCAGACGGTTCTGCAGTACTATTTCACTCCATCCTTGCGAGCTCATTTTAAGCGTATCTCCGATTGCGTCGTCAATGCGAAGGGCCAGGGCTTCTGGGTTCAGGCCGAGTACGGAGCAGGCAAAACGCACTTTCTCGGCACTCTAATCGATCTCTTGGTATGGAAGGATGAGGACGTCTGGACCTCCCTCACGGACGAAGAACTCAAGCACGACTACCATGACGCGCTCGAAAAGGTGAAGCTGTTTCCAGTCGCGTTCTCGCTGCGTGGAATGGGCGAATCTAGTGGGCACGACAGCCTTATGCGGGTTTTCGAGGACCAGATCCGCGCAAGTATCAAGGCTTTCGCGCCTGAGCTAGATGCACAGGTCAGGCTCACCTCAGTCGAGCTGGCAGATGAGTGGTATGAGAACGAAGCAAGCGAGGATGAAAAAGCTGCGGTACGCTCATTTTTTTCTCGGGAGCACAAGTCCTCACCCGAAGAGTTCCGCTCGACAAATGGTCCGAAGAAATTTGGGCAAGAGTTGGTTCGCTCGAAGCTTCCCGAAGGCCGGCTTAAAGGCAGATACAAAGACCGCTTCGCCCACATCTACGAGCAGATCACCAAGTTGGGCGGCTACACCGGCCTTGTCTTCGTGGTGGATGAATTTCGGTCTTGGCAGGACCGGCATGTTCCTGGCACTGCAGCCTATGCGGAGGACGAGGAGATCCTGGAGACACTGGCATTCGTGCTGCCGACAGAGCACTACAACGTGCTAACGCTTGTGGCCAGTCAAGGCGACATGCCGCAGAAGCTTTCGGGTGGTGCGGAGGGTGATCGGTTCATGCCCCTGTACTTGCTGGCCGACAAGAATAAAGGGGATTTCGGGGAGATCGTCTCTTTTCGCTGTCGGGAACTGCTGAAGGGCGCATCGACCGACATTAAGGACTACTACGACTACTGTCGAAAAGAGTATCGCTTCATCAAGCAGTCGAACATCTCCCTGGACTATTTCACGGCAATCTTCCCGTTCCAGCCCCGCTGCTTCGAAGTGATGCGCCGCATCACACAGAATGCCGAACAGCACAACCTGCCTACCCCTCGCTCTGCCATCCGAATGGCATGGCAGACTCTTTCTGACGCAACGTTGCTTAAGGGAAAGCGCCTGCTTACGCTGTCGGATATCATCCGAAGCGATGAATTGAGAAAAGGGCTCACCCACGAGCATTAGAGGGAGGCATATCAGAATCTCCTCAGTTCACTGGAACAGCTCCCGCAGGTGGACCTGGCTCCGGAGGAGCGCGTCCAGGCTGAGCGCGTCATGGAGACGCTGTTCCTCTGGGGGATCAGCCTGCCCGACAACTTGCGGGATGGTTTGATTGCGCAGGAAGTCGCCGAAGCAGCATGGCTGTCTGATGACGCTGTAGGCTCCACGGCGCAAACGGAGATGATCCTCGGCAAGCTCGTCCAAAATGGCTTCCCATTACGGCAGGACAAGAAGACTCGCGATGGCAAAGAGGTCGCCGTCTTTTCCTATGAGGGCACGGCCGCACAAGAGACTCCCGCGAAGTACTTCGCACCCCTGAAGAAGAAGGCAAAAGAGGATTTGAAAGGGCAGGACGCCAAGTGGCTCGACTCCCTGTTTTGGCAACTGCCGGACATCACGCCTGAAGTACAGGCTGAATTGGGCGTGAATGGCGGCATTTTCAGCGACTACCGCCCGAATGACCAACGAAGCGCGCAGGATAAGGCACAGAACAAGCCGCCCGCATATCTTTTGCCTCACCATGCCGCGGCCTCGACCGGACGAGTACACAAGGTTCGATACGGCGGAGAAGTCGTGGTCTCTGATCGCTGGCGCGACGAGTTTGGCGAGGAGATCAAAAATGCCGATGAACACTTTCGGCTGGTTTACCTTACGGGGAAGCCAGATGTAGCAGATGGCAAGATAACAGCGGCCTTGGGCGATGCACGCATCGCAGTCTGCCAGCCCGACGCACTTTCGGACGACAGCCGTGAGGCTTTGGCCGACCTTATGGCTGCCGAGCAAATGAAGCGAAACTGCGCAGCGCCCAACCAAAGCACTCTGCGTGAGTATGCAGACGGCAAGCGCCGCGATGCCGTCAAAGCCATTCTGAAGTGTCAGCAGGACGAATACCGTCGCGGCAAAGTGATTACTCAGAAGGGCTACGGTATTGTTGCCGTGGAGATCTTCAGGCTCGTTAAGCACCGCGAGGAGGATCTCGCTGGACGACTGCTGGAGAAATCTTACGACACGCCTCTGTTCGATCCCAAAGGTTTGAAGAAAGAGTTTACCGACGCCGATGCGCGGAAACTGTATGCAGGTTTGTTTCAGAAGGAGCCCGCCAAGGCTGAAAAGGACGCCGTTCAGAACTTCGCCGTTGGGATGGAGTTGGTAGCCAAGTCTCATCCTACGGACTTCAAACCTGACACCTCCCAGGCGTTAGGAAAACTACGCGAACACCTCCAGGGCCAGGCTGACGTATCCCTCGCCGACTTGAAGGCGGCGTTCTGTCGCGCACCGTACGGCCTCACGGAAGCGATGGTCTCTCTATACGCGCTGGCCCAAGTCAAGATCGGCGGCTTCGAGGCGGTGTTGAATCCCGGCTCGCCCATCACCATGACCAATGGTAAAGCGCTGCCTGGAAACCGTCTCACTCCGCACACTTTGGCCCTTTGCGAGTGGAATGCCAAGCTCGACAAAGCAATGCTCGGCGCGCGAATCGTTAAATCAATTCAAAAAGGCTGGAACGAAGTCCTGGAATATGCGCGCGTTGGATCCCGACTTCAAGCCGGCCAGCTCTCCCGATGAGGAGATGACTCGTAACGATAAACTCCTGGCCGTGCTAGCGAAGCTCAAAGCCGAGTTGCCTGAGGTGGAGAAGAGCCTCACAAGCCTTTCGTCGAAGCTGGGCTCTGCAATCCCGAAGGACTTGACCGAAACTCTCGCCCGACTGAACGGGCTGGTCACAGTCGGCAGCTATCAGGAGTTCGATGCCGCCGTACGGGAAAGTTACGCCAACAAGGACGCCTTCGCCGCCGCCTTTGCTGAATATGAGAACGCCCGAACATTGCGCGACCAGGCGTTCCAAATCAGCCAGGCCTTCGATTATCTCTCCGGCGCCTGCGAAGTGGACAGCATGGTTGAGCTGAATCGGACCTCGCTGCTCACAATGTTGAGTCTCGATTCATACCTGAAACAGCCCTCTCTAATTGTGGTCCACATGGACGGTTTTCAGAAATGGAAGATCAAACATCACTCCCGTCCAAATTAGCTGTTTGACCGCATTCCCAAGATTGAAATCATTGGGCATAGCCCAACTCTGAGCCTGGACGTGCAGCTACGCTTCGGCGCAGGCCGAAGTAAGTGCTTCCCGCGGTCTTGTCAGGCTGCTGTCCGAATTACTGGGTCATATCC
>CABECX010000525.1_pt1 | contig 14582 bp, 13 predicted proteins | sample 3422721 | NCBI WGS metagenome assembly CABECX01 (sample SAMEA5534328, study PRJEB31848) | metagenome | biome: tundra; feature: field; material: soil | place: USA | collected 2013-05 | depth 0.15 m | reverse complement strand
TCCGGGCCCAGGTCCCAGTGCGCTTTAGGCTCGAAGTCGAAATGCCGCGGTTCGCCCACCCGCCGGATTTCTACGTTGTCCGCCTCGCTGATCCCAACGGGCACGGATTCGTGCGGCACGTTCGGAATCCCGGTGAGCATCTCGCGAAAGGACGCTTCGGCCGCCTTTTCCTCCGCCTCCAGAACGGCGATCCGCTCGCCGATGGCCCGCACCTGTTGCTGCCGCTCAGTGGTATCGACGCCCTCGCGGCGCAGTTTGCCGATTTCGACAGTTTCCGCATTGCGGCGGGCCTTCAATTGCTCCGATTCGGCGATGGCGGCGCGCCGCCGCTTGTCAAGTTCCCGGTAACCATCCAAGTTAGGCGGATTGCTGCGCGTCTGCAGCCTCTCGGCAATGCGGTCGAAGTTCGCTCGAAACCAGGCCAAATCGTACATCTATTCATGCTACCAAGTGGGGCAGGCTCTCAGCCTGCGGCGGCCTCCCAGGCCGCCAAATCTGAACATCGGGGCCGCACATCCCCACAAGACAGAAGCCCAGGTCATCCTGGAGCGTGAGGTGCTGCAAGAGATCATCCGTCGGTTCACAGCCATCGACAGGCGCGAGGCCATCGGACCTGCATTTCAAATCGTTTTGGACATCGCAGTCATGGAACGTTACGGCATCCGCTGGATTCTTTCCTTCGATGTCGATTTCGATCGCTGGCCCGGCCTCGAAAGGATTTACCGGGTATAAGCCAAGGAAGCATTTTCGTGCGAACCCGCGATTTGCGGTGAGATCGATGTGCTCAGCCTCCGTCCTCTACGAACTCCCGCAGCCTGACAAGCGCGTCGTCCCACTGCTTTGAGATCGCGTCGAGGCAGCGGCGGGCGTCTGCAAGGCGCCGCTGATCCAATTGCCAGATCCTCTCGCGCCCGCGCCGCGTGCCGCGTACGATAAACTTGTCCGAGGTAACCCGGGCGGTACTCCTACGACTTGGCCACGCCACGGCCTTGTGGCGCCGTATCGGTCAATGGTGTGCATCCCTCGGAAATGCTCCACGGGCCAGTTCCTCCGCTGAGAAGGCCTTGCGGCAGGTTCGACGCGAGGGGCTGGAGGCGGTCCACGATCAATGCGGATACAATATCGAATGACTCCATGGCGGCCAAGATGACGGCCTTGACCAAAACAACAAGATCACGCACGACTGCGACGCGAATTCCGAAGCCGCCGTCAGGGTTGGAGATCAATCAACTCCTGGCCTGGCGCGCTTCCGATTTTTGGGACGTGGCTTGGTCCCCCGACGGGACGCTGATTGCCGCGGGAGGAGGCGATGGCTGCATATGGCTGTTCGACGCGTCCACAGGTAGCGCCCGGCTGATCGAGGGCCACGCCGGAGATTGATCGATTTAATCAACGCCGCGTCAGTATCAACAGTGAGGCCCTTGCCCAGGCGCTCCTAAAGACACATCCCGACATGAAGCTGCGAATCGTTGTTTGGCACCATTCAGTTTCGGGCTCTCGCATGGTCGCCAATCCCGAGATCATCGATCGGCTTATTGCCAAGGGCTATCGGTTGTGCATGCACGGCGACGTACACGAGGAACGGAATGAGTTGCGCAACTACCTCGACACGCAACGCACCTTTCATGTGGCGGGCACCGGTTCATTCTCGTCCCGGGAGGCCGGTCTGCCTGGGGCAACACCAAGACTTTACAATTTGATTGAAGTCGACAGGACATTTCACCAGGTCCATATACGCTCGCGCGCGCAGCGCAAGCTCGATGGACCCTTCGCGCCCCACGCGATCTATCCTGGGGGAGATGACCCTGAGGTCCGTCGCGGCGACTACTGGATTAGACTGGAAGTTGGGTCATGATTCGTATTCCGCAATAAACGCGCCTACCCGTGGGGATCGGACACGCCTTCCACATGACCGTGCAGTCGCCAAACCGTTGCCGTGATTCTCAGCATTGCCTCTGCTCGACGCGCAGCCGGAGAGCGCCAACAGTACCTATCATTTGTGGCAGTGCCGTGCCCTGCCCAGCCGCCCACATATCCAGCCGATGTGTGCCGCTTTCCTGGCGGGCTTGGCGGGGCTTGGCGTGAAAAGCGAGGCTCTGGGGTTGGCCGTTTCTCCAGTGACGCATTTTGTTTCTCTCTAATTGACTGAAAACAATGCCTAATTGCAACCAATCCCGCCAATGTCCGTAACCCCTCGTGCTACTCTGATGTCGGGAGAACAGTTATCTAACCCAGTCCGAAAAACGCTACCCGCACTTGCCGTAAGTTGTCGGTGGCCCACCCCTGGGCCCTCCGCGGACGCAGCAAAATGTCACACGATGCAACACGAAGTCGAAAAAAACGACCGCGCGTAACAGCCGCGGCATGCAACCGGATGCAACATGAAATCAGGAAAACGGTACCCAGTAGCAGGCGCTCACGTGTCGTCGCGCTGGAATCGCCTTTCGCCAGCGCGCCCCACCACCGGTCTTTTGCGAAGCGAACCCAATTCCCAGCCGGGCTGCGCGCGGAGCCGCTAAATGACAAGCGAACCTTTAGCTAAATCCGATAACATTAACCAAATAAATGGGTTACCTAGCCAATTTGGACCAATTGGCTTTGTTCGTCAGAATTCCTGTTTTGCGCCCCGGACCCGCGATCCATGCACAAAAACGCACAAAAACGCACAATCTCGGCGCACCCAAAAACGGCTACTCGATTAGTGAATATGGTATACTCATTCTATGAGCAAGCGGCTTCAAGTGCTCCTTCCTGACCAAGAGATGTCAGCTATCCAGCGCTTAGCCAAGCGCGAACGCTTGACAGTGGGCGAATGGGTCCGCCGAGTCCTGCAGGAAGCGCGCGCAGGCCGGCCCGAGATCGAACCCGAGACCAAACTGAGAGCGGTTCGGCAAGCCGCGAATTACGCATTCCCCACTGCCGAAATGGACCAAATGCTGAGTGAAATTGAGCGGGGGTATCGCAGTTGATTTTCGTCGATTCGAATATCCCCATGTACTTGATCGGCGCAGCACATCCCCACAAGACAGACGCACAAGTGATCCTGGAGCGGCTGATTGCATCCGGGCAACGTCTCGTCACCGACGTCGAAGTGCTGCAAGAAATTCTCCATCGGTACACGGCTATTGATAGGCGAGAGGCCATCGGACCTGCACTTCAAGTGACCTTGGATATCGTCGACGAAGTGATCTCCATCGAAAAGGCAGAGGTCTTACGCGCCGCCGAGATTGTCCAGAATCGCGCTGTGCTGTCGGCCCGCGATGCCGTCCATATCGCAGTCATGGAACGCCACGGCATCCGATCCATTCTAAGCTTCGATAGCGATTTCGATCGCTGGCCCGGCCTGGAGAGGATTTATCGCGTCTAATCGCGTCTAAAGCCGATCCCGCCGCCCCGCCACGTTCACTATAATGAAAATAATCCCATGCACCAGAAACTCACCGAACGTATTGTCGACCTGAACCCGCGCGAAACCTCCGAATGGATCGAAGCGCTGGATCAGATCTTGGACCAGGAGGGGCCGGATCGCGCGGCATTCCTGCTGGAGCGCCTCACCGAACAGGCGCGCGGCGCGGGCGCCGACCTCCCCATCCAACTCAATACGCCATACGTGAACACCATCCGGCCTGACCAGGAAGTTCCGTATCCCGGCGACCGCGCCATGGAGCGCCGCATCAAAAGCGTCACCCGCTGGAACGCCATGGCCATGGTCGTGCGCCAGAACAAATACGACCCCGGCATCGGCGGACACATTTCCACTTACGCATCTCTCGCCACGCTGCTCGAAGTGGGCTTCAATCATTTCTTTCACGCGCAATATGGCGACCAGCCCGGCGACCTCATCTACTTCCAGGGCCATGCCTCGCCCGGCATCTACGCGCGCGCGTTCCTGGAAGGCCGCCTCACCGAGGAGCACCTGCGCAACTTCCGCCACGAGCTGCGCGACACCCCGGGGCTGTCCTCCTATCCGCACCCCTGGCTGATGCCCGATTTCTGGCGTTTCCCCACCGTCTCCATGGGCCTGGGCCCCATCAATTCCATCTACCAGGCGCGCTTCATGCGCTATATGGAAAACCGCGGCCTGATCCCAGTCACGCCGCGCAAGATCTGGGCGTTCCTCGGCGATGGCGAAATGGACGAGCCCGAATCCATGGGTTCGCTCACGCTGGGTTGCCGCGAGAAGCTCGACAACCTGATCTTCGTCATCAACTGCAATCTGCAGCGCCTCGACGGTCCCGTGCGCGGCAACGGCAAGGTCATTCAGGAACTGGAAGCCGCCTTCCGCGGCGCAGGCTGGTACGTCATCAAGGTGCTCTGGGGCGAGGATTGGGATCCGCTCCTGGCGCGCGACACCAACGGCCTGCTGCAGAAGCGCATGGTCGAAGTGGTGGATGGCGAGTGGCAGACCTACGTCACCAAGGACGGCGCATATTTCCGCAAGAATTTCTTCGGCAAATATCCCGAGTTGCTCGACCTGGTGGCGCACCTCGGCGATGAGCAGCTCGCGCGTCTGCGCCGCGGCGGCCACGATCCCAAGAAGGTCTACAACGCCTACAAGGCGGCGGTGGAGAATACCGGATCGCCGACCCTGATCCTGGCGCAGACTATCAAGGGATACGGCCTGGGCGAAGCGGGCGAGGGGCGCAACATCACCCATCAGCAGAAAAAATTGAACGAGGCGGAGATTGCGCATTTCCGCTCGCGCTTCGAGATCCCCATCCCGGATGAAGCGGCGCGCAACGCTTCGTTCTACCGTCCGCCGGACGATAGTCCCGAGATGGCGTATCTGCACGAGCGCCGCCGCATCTTGGGCGGCTACATGCCCACCCGCAGCACGCCCGCCGGCAAGGTGGAAGCGCCGCCGCTGGAGTATCTGGCCGAGTCGCTGGCCGGTTCGCAGGGCCGCGAGGTATCCACCACCATGGCCTTCGTCCGCGTCCTGACGCTGCTGCTCAAAAACCCGGCGCTGGGCAAGCGCGTGGTCCCCATCATTCCGGATGAAGCACGCACGTTCGGCATGGAGTCGCTGTTCCGGCAGTTCGGCATCTATGCCAGCAAGGGGCAACTCTACAAGCCGCACGATGCGGAGATGTTCCTTTACTACAAAGAATCCAAGGACGGTCAAATCCTGGAAGAAGGCATCACCGAAGCCGGCTCCATGGCGTCGTTCACCGCGGCCGGAGCGGCTTATACTAACTACTCGACGGAGATGATTCCGTTCTTCGTGTATTACTCCATGTTCGGCTTCCAGCGCGTGGGCGATCTGATCTGGGCGTTCGCCGACGCGCGTGGCAAGGGCTTTCTGATGGGTGGCACGGCCGGACGCACCACGCTGGCCGGCGAAGGTTTGCAACACCAGGATGGCCACAGCGTCGTGCTCGCCAGCACCGTGCCCACCTGTGCCACCTACGATCCGGCTTATGCATATGAGATCGCCGTGATCGTGCAGGATGGCATCCGCCGCATGTATCAAGAACAGGAAGATCTGTTCTATTACCTGACGCTGTACAACGAGAACTACCCCATGCCGCCCATGCCGGAAGGCGTGGCGGAAGGCATTCTGAAAGGCATCTATCGTTACAAGGCTGCGGCGGAAGGTCCGGCGAAGGTGCAGCTCTTCGGCAGCGGCCCGATCCTGAACGAAGCGTTGCGCGCGCAGAGTATTCTCGCCGAGAAGTATGGCGTGCCGGCCGATGTGTGGAGCGTAACCAGTTACAACGAGCTGCGGCGAGACGCCCTGCGCGGCGAGCGCTGGAACCGCCTGCACCCAGGGCAGCCCGCGCGGCAGCCTTACATTCAGCAGGCGCTGGCCGGAGCCGTGGGTCCGATCGTGGCCGCGACAGACTACATGAAAGTGGTGGCGGACCAGGTCGCGCCGTGGGTGCCGGGCCGCATGGAAACGCTGGGCACCGATGGTTTCGGCCGCAGCGACAACCGCGAATACTTGCGCCGCCATTTCGAAATCAACGCGGAGTCCATCGCCGCCGCGGCGCTCTCCCGCCTGGCGCGCGACGGACAGTTTCCAATGGAGCGGGCCACCGCGGCGTTCGGGGAATTAGGTGTGAACACGGAGAAGGTGGACGCAGCGCGCGCATGAGTCTAATCACCTACCAAGATTCCTTGACGATGCCGGTGAATAAGCTTGAGGAAATCGTACATGGTGAGAGTAGGATTATGCCGCCGGTACACAAGAGGCATGCCTATCTAATCACTGAGCTGTCGAAGCAACTGGAAAGACAGCTTGATGACAACGCATATGAGGTTCTCATCCAGCGTGCCGGACTTGGCATCGAGCGCAATCCACTAACCTATCGTATTCCGAACTTAATGGTGTTTCGCAACGAAGCGCTCCGTCAGGATCGGTTGGAGACAGCCGAAGACGATCCATATATCTGGTTTGTCCCCGAGTTGCTCGTTGAATGCCTTTCGCCCACCAATAGCAAGGGGCCGATTCAAGAACTCCTGGCGGACTACGCGCGCATCGCTGTGCCGGAAGTCTGGCTCCTCGATCCCAAACCGCCTCAATTCACTTCCTATCGCTATGAATCCGGCGCGCTGAAGCAGTGGCTGGCAATAGAAACTGGCCGGGTGACCCCATTTCTCCTGCCCAACGCGACTGTGGATCTGGCCGAATTATGGGCGGCTTTCGAAGGCCTAGCCTGATCCTACTGCTTCTCCGGCCCCAGCACCCGCACATTGACCGCCTCCGGCTTCAGATAAAGATCCAGCTTGGTTTCCACCGACACCCGGTCGCCCGGCTTAATCTTCTCGCGCTTGATCTTCTGCGATCCCGAATAGTAATGCGTGCCATGGGTGCAGGAGATGTCGAGATCGTCCTCATCCGGCCGGGCCAGCGTCAGCGTGGTCGAATCGATCTGCCGCACCGTGCCCGTGAAACTCGCCAGCGGCGGCTTCGCCTCTTGCGCGAACGCCCCCGCGCACGCGAAGCAAAGCAGGAGAAAGAGTGCCTTCATCCGAACCCATATTACCGCTCTCTGCTACGCTAACGCCTTGGATATTCCAGCTTACTTGAAGCGCATCGATTACACTGGACCGCCCCGCGTATCGCCCGATACATTGCGGGGCCTGCACCTGGCGCATCTCTACACGGTTCCATTCGAGAACCTCGATATCCACTTGGGCCGGCGGCTCTCGCTCGACGAAGCGGCGCTCTTCGACAAGGTCGTCACCCGCCGCCGCGGCGGCTTCTGCTACGAATTGAACGGCCTCTTCTGCGCGCTCTTGCGCGATCTCGGCTTCCGCGTCACCATGCTCTCCGCCGGAGTCGCCAGAAAGGCCGGCGGCTTTAGCACGGAGTTCGATCACCTGACGCTGCGCGTGGATCTCGACGACTCCTGGCTCGCCGACGTCGGCTTCGGCGAGGGATTCCGCTTGCCCGTGCGCCTCGACGACGCCGCCGATCAGCCGCAGGGCGACTCCGCCTATCTCATCATCCAGGACGGCGATTACCGCGTCCTGCTGCGCCGCGATGCGGGCGGCGACTGGACGCCGCAATACCGTTTCACGCTCCAGCCCCGCGCGCTGGCCGATTTCGCCGATCGTTGCCACTTCCACCAGACCTCGCCCGAATCCCATTTCACCCAAGAACGTATCTGCAGCCTGGCCACGCCCGAAGGACGCGTCACCCTTAGCGGCATGCGGCTGATCGAAACGACGCCCGCCGGCCGGACCGAGAGCGATCTCACCGGCGAAGCCGAATACGCCGCCACACTGCGCGAGCGATTCGGAGTGATAGAATAACGGTTCAAGGGGAGGGTTTCGGTGTCAACCTTTATCCAACACCAGTTCGACAGCAACATCGTCACCACATCGGTCGATTACGTTTTCAACTGGGCCCGCAAATCCGCATTGTGGCCGCTGACTTTCGGGCTGGCCTGTTGCGCCATCGAGATGATCGCCTCCAGCACCTCCCGCTTCGATATCGCGCGCTTCGGCGCGGAAGTGTTCCGCCCCAGCCCGCGCCAGTCGGACCTCATGATCGTGGCCGGCACCGTGACGCTCAAGATGGCGCCGGTCCTGAAGCGCATCTGGGACCAGATGCCCGATCCCAAATGGTGCATCTCCATGGGCGCTTGCTCCAGCGTGGGGGGACCGTTCAACACCTACGCCGTGCTGCAGGGCGTGGACAAGATCGTGCCTGTGGATGTCTACGTGACCGGCTGCCCGCCGCGTCCGGAGAACCTGTTCTACGCGCTGCTGAAGCTGCAAGACAAGATCGATCAGATGACCACGCTGGTGAAAAGGCCTACCGAGGTCCGCCTGGACGAATCCATGCTCGAACAGTTCAAGGAGCAGGTGATGATCGCCCAGATTCAGAAGCCCGCGTAGTGTTTTACCGGGATTCCCAGAATATCTACCGCGCGCGTCCGCTCGAACGGTTCCCCTGGTTGGAGCATGGCTTCGGCACGCGTCATGCACCTGATCTGACTCACAACCCTAGGCTCGCTACTCTGCATCAAATCCATTCCGATATCTGCGTGCCTGCGCGCGGCAGAACGGGCCTGTTGGGCGATGGCGATGCGCTGCTCGAAAGCATGCCCGGACATCTGGTAGCCGTCAAAACCGCCGATTGCATCCCCATCCTGCTGGTGGATGAAGAGCATCGCGCGGTGGCCGCCGTGCACGCCGGCTGGCGCGGGACGGTGCGCGGCATCGTACAGCACGCCATGCGCGGGATGCTGGAAGAATTCGGCACGCGCCCCGCGCAGGTACACGCCGCCATCGGCCCAGGTATCGGAGAGTGCTGCTACGAAGTCGGCGCGGAAGTGGCCGCGCAGTTTGGCGAGGCCGGTCCGTGCCACATCGACCTGGTGGAGGCCAACCGCCGCCAGTTGGCCAAGGCGGGCGTTCCTGATCCACAGATTTACGTGGCGCGGCTTTGCACGAAGTGCGGCGCAGGCGATTTCCACTCGTACCGCCGCGACAAAGAGCGGGCCGGCCGCATGCTCTCTTTCATAGGCGTCAAGTGACTGCAACTCCGGCATACGCCCGCGCGTATATCATTACAATGCGCGCTGTGTTATTACTGGCCGCCGCCTGCACTCTGACCGCCGCGCAAGATCCGCGCGAAATCGTGCGGCGGTCGGTTCAACGGATGGACCATAACATGGCCATCGCCCGCAACTACACCTTCCTGGAACGGTCCGAGACCCGCGAACTCGATTCCGACGCGCATGTGAAAACCCGCAAGATCATGCTATACGACGTCACGCTCCTGGAAGGTTCGCCCTACCGCCGGCTGGTGGGCAAGGATGACCACCCCTTGTCGGGCGAAGAGGAGCGCAATGAGCAGAAGAAGCTCGCGGATAGCATCGCCCAGCGCCAGAAAGAGACGCCCGCCGCGCGCGCCCGGCGCATCGCGGATTGGGAAAAAAAACGGCAGCGCGAGCGCGAGCCTTTGGACGAAGTGCCGGACGCGTTCAATTTCCAGATCACAGGCGAGGGACAAATCGACGGCCGGGATGCCTGGATCATCGAAGGCACGCCGCGGCCCGGCTATCATGCCCGCAGCAGTCTGGCCAAGCTATTCCCCAAGTTTCGCGGGAAACTCTGGATCGACAAAGCCGACTATCAGTGGGTGAGGACCGAAGCCGAAGTGACCGACAACATCTCGTGGGGCCTGTTCGTCGCCCGTCTGAGCAAGGGCGCGCGGCTCGATGTCCAGATGACGCGCGTGAATGACGAAGTCTGGCTGCCCAAGCGGATCGAGGCCAAGGTCTCGGCCAGGCTGGCGCTGGTGAAGAAGTACCGCATCGAGGCGGATACCAGCTTTTCCAACTACCGCAAGTTTCAAGTGGAATCGCGCGTGGTCGCCGCCACGCCTCAACCATGACGGCGTTCAAGCAGGTATCGCACTTGATGTTGCGCCAAGGCCAGTTTCATCTGCCCTCCTGAGTGCATTTTAGACTGGTACGGTTTCAGCGGGCCAGGCAATTCCGCTCGCCGCCTGTGCCGCGGGACGGCGCGGACCAGGCAACAGGATTCCGGCGAGGTGCAGCGGGTCTGTGGGCGAGGCTTCGGGAAGATCGCCGGATTGCCCTGCGCGGCGCACGGCACGCAGCAAGTCGAGCGCCTCGGGCAAAGCGAACTGCTCGCCCAGGAATGCTCCGGCAAAGCGGCCGCCGCGGATTTCGCCGCGCGCTTCCAGGCGGCGCAGTTCCACCAGCAGATCGCGCCAAGGGGGCGCCAGAGTTTCGCGCGCCGCCAGATCGCGGAAGACCACGCCCCAGCGCTGCAACAATTGGCGCGCGAAAGACGCGGGGGAGATTTCGCCTGGCGGCCCGGCAGCGCGGCGCAGCAGCGCCCAACGTCCGGCGGCGTGCCGGGGCCGCGCCAATCGGCCGCGTCCCTCGCCGCGGCGGCGCTTGGGATCCACGAGCGCGCGCAGATTCTCGAAGCCATCCGCAGTGACCAGACCCGCGGCCACCAGTTCCCAGAGCCCGTCTTCCACTTCGCTCGCGAGGCGGCCTGTGGCGCGCGCCAGCTCGGGAAAAAACGAGGCGCCGCGATGCTGCAACTCGGCCAGCACGTCACGCGCCGGATGCGAGAGCGAGGCATCGGATGCGGGCTGGGGACCGGAGAGCAACCACTCTGCGTCTTCGCGAAGGAACAGTGTCAGGGGCGCGACGCGCGTGGGACGTACCCGATGCGTACGGCCATTGCCATCGCTGTCGAACGCGGGATGCGGCGAGAGCCGGCCCCACATCACTTCGCCCGAGAGGCAAAGCTGGTCCAGAAACTCGGGGCTATAATGCGCTACGCGGCTGGGCAGGATTTCGGCTTCCCATGCCGCGGCGGAGATTTCGTATCCCTGAAGCTGCCTTATGACGTGCAGCACGCCATCCGCGCCGTGCAATTGCGCGCCGGGCGCGACGTGCTGCCAGCGGTGCAGGAAGCGCACGAAGTCCGCGGTGGTGACAGGCTCAATCTCACGGCGCAGGCGGCCGATGGTGAGGCGGTGGATGCGCGCCAGCAGGCGGCGATGGCACCACTCGGGTTCATCGGCGGGCACGCCGGGCGTGAAGCGGCCCCTCAGGATCTGGCCTTCGGCTTCAAGCTGCGCCAGCGCGGATTCGACCAGCGCGGGCGACATCGCCAGGCGCGCGGCTAGTTCGGAGGCGCGATACGGTCCGCCGGATTCGAACCAGCCGCGCAATATTTCGGCGGCGCAGGCTTCTTCGGTTTCGGGACGATCGCCGCGGAAGTGGATCGGCGGCGTAAGGGTAGCGTCTGGGTGGACAGCGCACGCGATGGGGGTGCGTTCGGCGGGCGTCCAAAAGACCGCTCCCTCACGGTCGCGGCTCAGTATGCTCAGTGTCGCGGCGCGGCCCGCCTCCACCAGCGGCGCGAAGAACGGCTCCCATTCGGGCACGGGCGGAACGGTGACCAGCGTCAACAGGGCCTCGTGCAACTCGTCGGGATCCCGCACCAAGGGCCAAGCCTCCGCCGCAACTTGCGCGATGGCGTCCGGATCGAGCGCGCCTGCGCCGTCCACAAAGTCAGTGCGCACGGTGCGCCGCAACTGTACGGCGCGGGCGCGGCGCTCCTCCAGCGGCGCGTCATCCAGAAAGGCGTAGGGGTTGGCATTGAGGATCTCGTGCGAGAACGGCGTGGCCTCCGGGGTGTCGACGGCGGATGTGCGGATGGCGCCGCCGCGGATACCTTCGAGCACCGCGATGAGGCCGTCGAGATCCATGGCTTCGTGCAGGCAGTTATGAATGGTTTCGCGGACCAGGGGATGGTCCGGAATTCGCGGCGGTCCCGTGAGGTTTTCGGCGCAGGCGGCCTGGTCCGGAAAGGTAGCGGCGAGCAGGTCGTCGGCGCGCATGCGCTGGATGGGCGCGGGCACGCGCGAGCCGTGCGCAAAACGCAGGATGGCCAGCGCACGCGAGGCATTCCAACGCCAACGCGCGGTGAACATGGGCGCGTCGAGCAGCGCTTGCGTGAGCACGTCCTCGACAGTTTCGGGACGCAGGAATTCGAAGACGATTTCGAGGGGAAACGAATGCTGCTCGCCGAGCGACAGCACGATGCCATTGTCGGTAGCCGCGGCTTGCAACTCGAAGTTGAACGTGCGGCAGAAGCGCTTGCGCAAGGCCAATCCCCAGGCGCGATTGATGCGCGCGCCGAAGGGGGCGTGCAGCACAAACTGCATGCCGCCGCCTTCGTCGAAGAAGCGCTCGGCCACCACGTGCGCGGAAGCCGGCAGCGTGCCCAGGGCGCGTGCGCCCGATTGCACGTAGGCGATGGCCTGCTCTGCGCCGAGACGGTCGAGGCCGCCTTCGTGGAGCAACCACTCGGGCTGGGGCGCGGCCAGTATGTCCGCCCGAAGGCGGGAGACCTCAGCGGACAATTCGGGGGTGCGGCCGGGCGCCTCGCCGTTCCAGAAAGGAATCGACGGAGCAGCGCCGTGCGCGTCTTCCACGCGCACGCGGCCGTTTTCAACGCGCCGTATGCGCCAGGAGGTCGTGCCCAGCAGGAATACGTCGCCGGACATGCTCTCTACCGCGAAATCTTCGTCGACGGTTCCAACCGTCGCGCCTTCCGGCTCGGCGACCACCAGGTAGTTGGCGTTATCCGGAATGGCGCCACCGGACGTGATGGCCGCCAGGCGCGCCCCGCGCCGCCCGCGCACACGATGATTCACCTGGTCGCGATGCAGGTAAGCGCCGGCCCGCCCGCGCGCCGTGACGATGCCGTCGCTCAGCATCGCGACGATATCGTCGAAATCGCGGCGGTCGAGCGCGCGGTACGAGTATGTCGCGCGGACCAGTGCGAAGAGGGCGTCTTCGGTCCACTCTTCGGAAGCGCAGGCGGCTACGATCTGCTGCGCGAGGATATCCAGCGGAGCCGCCGGGATTTCCGTGCGGTCGAGCACGCCGGAATGAATGGCGCGCACCACCGCGGCGCATTCGATCAACTCGTCGCGCGTAGTGGCGAAGATGCGGCCGTGGGGACGCGCGCCCACCCAATGTCCGGAGCGCCCGATGCGCTGCAACGCCACCGCGATGGAACGGGGCGAGCCGATCTGGCAGACCAGGTCGACCGTTCCGATGTCGATGCCCAGTTCCAGCGAGGCCGTGGCCACCACCGCGCGCAATTCGCCGCCTTTGAGGCGGGCCTCCGCTTCCAGACGCAGCCGGCGCGAGAGGCTGCCGTGATGCGGCAGCACGGCCTGTTCCCCGAGGCGCGCTTGCAGTTGGTGCGCCACGCGTTCGGAAAGGCGGCGCGTGTTGACGAAGACGAGCGTGGTGCGGTGCGCGCGGATCAGATCGGCCACGCGATCGTAGATCTCCGCCCACATTTCGTTGCTGGCGACGGGGCCGAGTTCGTCTTTGGGAACCTCGACCGCCAGTTCCATATCGCGGCGATGGCCCACGTTGACGATGTGGGCGGTTCCGCTCAAAAAGCGGGCGACCTCTTCGATGGGCTTCACGGTAGCCGAGAGACCGATGCGCTGCGGTTTGGGGCCGCCCGAAGCCGCGACCAGCGCATCCAGGCGCGCGAGCGTGAGGGCCAGGTGCGAGCCGCGCTTATCGTCCGCCACGGCGTGGATCTCATCCACGATGATGGTGCGGGTGGTGCGCAGCATGTCGCGCGGTTTCTCGGCGGTGAGCAGGATGAACAGCGACTCCGGAGTGGTGACCAGCACGTGCGGGCGCTCTTTGCCCATCTTCTGGCGTTCCCACGCGGGCGTGTCGCCGGGCGGACCGCCGCGCGGATGGGCGCCAGCGGGATGCCCTGCGCGGCCGCCATGGCGGCGATTTCCGACAGCGGCACTTCCAGGTTGATGTGGATATCGTTGCTCAGCGCCTTGAGCGGCGAGACGTAGACGACTTCGGTCTGGTTGGGCAGCGGGCCGAGGCGGGCCGCGCGGACGAGGCGGTCGAGGCACAGCAGAAACGCGGCCAGGGTTTTGCCGGACCCGGTCGGCGCGGAGATCAGGATGTCGTGGCCGGCACGGATCTCCGGCCAGCCGAGTACCTGCGGTTCGGTGGCCTCGGCGAAGCGCTGGCTGAACCAGTCGCGCACCATGGGGTCGAACTCGGCGAGGGGGGACACCTGGTTCTATTTTAGCGGCAGCGTGCCGCGGTGCGCCGGTGCGCCGGAGGGCATCCATGTCGACTTCGCCGTCCAAAAGGCCGCAGCCAGAGAGGCCGCCAGCATTGGCTGGCGGCTTCTCATGTTGGTGTGGTAGCTGGCCGGGGGCGATGGACTATCGCTAGCGCGACGCTGCGAGGATGCGTTCCTGCCAGCATTTCTGACTTGATCTGAAGGATCACGTTCGCTGCGGTGGTCCAGTAAGCGGGGTCAGATCCCAAATTGGCTACGGCGCTCACTGAGGCGAGGTTGCTGGTTAAAGCGCGGTAAAGCTCGTCCGCAGTGCGCTTGAAAGCTTCCTTCCAGTCCACAACCCAGAATTGCTTGCTCGTTTTAGGGTCAGTCGTGCAGCAGTTCCCTTGCAAGCCGTCGTGCGACTTTGTTGTGGGGCCTGTTGCTTATTCAGAATCGCTGTTGCAGAATGCGCTTCACGTTACGCGTGCCGCGAAGCACGGCCATGA
>CABECX010000519.1_pt1 | contig 14637 bp, 14 predicted proteins | sample 3422721 | NCBI WGS metagenome assembly CABECX01 (sample SAMEA5534328, study PRJEB31848) | metagenome | biome: tundra; feature: field; material: soil | place: USA | collected 2013-05 | depth 0.15 m | reverse complement strand
CAGTACACCTTCTTCACCCAGGCCGATCATTTTCTGGATATAGTGCGTTACATCGAAGACATCCGGCAGCGCCTGTCGCCCGCGACGCGCACCACTATAAATGAAATCGGCGCCATTCTGCCCGGCGATCCGGGCGAGCCCGGCCGCGCGCCGGCCCCGATTCCGAATTCCTATTGGCACCTGGCGGGCGCGACTTATGCATATGTCTTCGGCAACCTCGCGTCGCTGGGGATCGACGTAGCCGGCGAATCGCAGTTAGTCGGCTATCCGACGCAATTCCCGAGCGTCACGATGGTGGATTGGAACACCGGCGCGCCCAATGCGCGCTTCCGCGTGCTGGAGTTGCTCCACAAGCATTTCGGGCCGGGCGACAAGCTAATCGAAACGTCCATCTCCAATCCGTATATTTACGCACAAGCGTTCCGCACGCGCGCGGGGAAGCGCGAGGTGCTGCTCGTTAGCAAGCGCGACCGGCCGATGACCGTGGCTCTTCCGGAAGCGGGCACGTGGGAATATGTCGAGCAAGTTACCGCGGGCGGCCCGCCGGCATCTGCAGCCGTACAAGGTTCTGTGACGTTGAGCGGACTTGCGGTGAGCGTCTTGACGTTGCCATAACCAGCATCCGGCGACCTGTTACGCGCATCGAAACGGTAGATGGCAGATACCGTTACGCAACACATGGAAATCGAACATCCCGTGCTGGATGTGATCCGCAGCCGCTGGAGTCCGGCTGTCTACTCGCCGCAACCGGTGGAGACGGAGAAGCTTCTCAGCATCTTGGAAGCGGCGCGCTGGGCGCCCTCCAGCTACAACGCGCAACCCTGGAGTTTCCTGGTGGCGCGCAAAGAGGAGCCGGAGGAATTCGCACGCATGCTGAGCTGCCTGGTCCCCGGCAATGTCGCCTGGGCGCAGCACGTCCCCGTATTGATGATCTCGGTAGCCAAGCTGCAATTCGACCACGACGGCAATGCCAACCGGCACGCCTTTCACGACACCGGAATCGCCACCGGTTTCCTGATGCTGCAGGCGGCCGCGCTGGGAGTTCTGGCGCACGGCATGGCCGGCTTCGATGCGGCCAAGGCGCGCGAGTTGTATGGCATTCCGCAGTCGCACGAGGCAGTGGCGGCTATCGGTTTGGGCTATCCGGGCGACGAGCAGGGCGCGCCCGAAGAACTGCGGAAGCGGAATCAGCGCCGCAAGCCGCGCCGGACGTTGAATCAGTTTGTATTCGCGGGCCGATGGGGACAGCCGCTGCCCTTGCTATGAAACGGTATGAACCTCCAACTGGAAGGCAAACTCGCCCTGGTGACCGGCTCCACTGCCGGTATCGGCTTCGCCATTGCCAAGGGACTCGCCGCGGAGGGCGCGCGGGTGGTGGTGAATGGGCGCACTGACGCGCGCGTGGCCACGGCCCTCAAAGCCATCCGGCGCGACCACCCCGGCGCGCGGCTCGATGGCTTCGTCGCGGATCTTTCGCGCGCCGAAGAATCGCTCGCCGCTTACGAACGGTTCCCGAATTTGGAGATCCTCGTCAACAACCTCGGCACTTACGAAGCCAAGCCTTTCGAGCAGATAACCGACGCCGATTGGCACGCCATCATCGAAACCAATTTCATGAGCGGCGTGCGCCTCAGCCGCTACTTTCTGCCGAAGATGAAGGCCGCCGGATGGGGGCGCATCATTTTCATTTCCAGCGAATCGGCGGTGAACATTCCCGTGGAGATGGTCCACTACGGCGTAACCAAGACGATGCAGTTGGCGCTGTCGCGCGGCTTGGCCGAGACGACATCCGGCACGGGTGTGACCGTGAACTCGATTCTCGCGGGCCCTACGCGCTCGGAAGGCGTGGAGAAGTTCGTCGAGGATATCGCAAAGACAAGGCAGATCACAACCGCGGATTTCGAGAAGGAGTTCTTCCGGACCATCCGCCCAAGCTCCATCATTCAGCGCTTCGCCACGCCGGACGAGGTAGCGGCGTTGGTGGTCTTTGCGGCGAGCCCACTGTCGTCGGCGACCAACGGAGCGGCATTGCACGTGGATGGCGGGACGGTGCGGTCGATCTTGTAGTGCCGCAACCCGAGTAACCCGGGCGCCATAAAGAGTGCAGGGGTTGTCGCCGGAGGAGAAGGCAGAGGCGCGGGCTCGCCAAATCCTTTCCGGTGGCCACAGTGGGCAGGCAATTGTGGAGCAGACTCCAGGTCTGCGCGGGTCCTCCAGGACTGGGAGTCCTGCCTCACAAGATGACACAGTTACTTTCAGCGATTGTGTCTCAATACTCCCCGCGATACTCGATCACCACCAGCGTGATATCGTCGGCCTGCGAGGCGCTTTCGGTAAAAGCGGCGACGGCGCTTTGGACCGCCTCGTGCAAGCCTTGGCAAGAGTCCGCATGATGCTCCGCGACCACCTGGCGGAGCCTCTGCCGGCCGAAAAATTCGCCTTGCAGGTTCTGCGCTTCGGTGACTCCGTCGGTGTAGATCACGATCTTATCGCCGGAAGCCATCGCGGTTTCGCTGACCTCGAACTCCGCGGACTCGATGAGCCCCACCGGCATGGCGGTCGCGGCCAGCGACTCGATGCCGCCCGCCTGCCGCACGATGAGCGGCGGGCAATGGCCGGCATTCACATAATGCAGCAGGCCGGCGCGCTCCAGCAGGCAATAGAAAACCGTGGCGTATTTCTCACCCGCGGTGCGCTCATTCAAGAACACGTTGATGCGTTCGAGGCGCTTGTGCAGGGCGGCATCGTCATGGCTCACCGCCAGGAAGGCGCCCTGCAATAACGCGGCCAGCAGCGCGGAGCTGACCCCCTTGCCGGAGACATCGGCAACCACGGCCGTCCAGGCTTGCGGGCCGGAAGGGATCACATCGTAATAATCGCCGCCCACCTGGTGCGAAGCCACGCTGCTGCCGCAGGCGCGGAACCAGCCATCGGCGGGCAGGCTGCGCGGCAGCAGGCTCTGCTGAATGGTGCGCGCCACGTCCAGCTCCTCCTCGATCTTCTGCTTGATGCGTTCTTCCTCGAGCAGGCGGGCATTCTCCAGAATGGTGGAGGCTTCGATGGCCAGGGTTTGCAGCAGTTCGCGATTGCCGCCCGCCAGGTCGGCGGTGTCCAGGCGGGAATCCATGTAGAGCACGCCGGCTGTCTCCTCGGCGGTGGAGAGCACGTTGGTCGCATCGCCGCGCAACTTGCCGATGCGCACCAGCGGCACGGATATGACGCTGCGCAGTTCAAGGTCAACTACGCTGCGCTCCGGCTGGAATTCGCCGGTGCCCTGCGGATCGAAGTTCATGGAGAACAGGTCGCGGCGCTGCTCGAGGGCGCGTTTGATGACGCGCCGGGGAACACGCAGGTCGCTGGCCGGGAGCGTCGCGCCCTGGCGATTACGGGCCACGCGGGTCTCCAGGTCGCCGCTGGTGCGCAGTAACAGGAAGCCACGTTCGGCGCCGGTGATGGCCAGCGCCGCATCCACCACGGAATTGAGCACGTCCTGGAGAGATAAGCCGGTTTGCAGGGTACGCGCCACATCCAGAATGGCGCGCAGCTTGGCCAGGTTGGCGCCGGCGCCCGGCGCGCCGCCGATGGGTCCGGATTTCTCGTGCGCGCCGAATTGGTCGATCAGCCGGTTCAGCTCGGCGCCCTCCATGGCGAAGATGAGCTGGTAGGAATCTGGAAAGCCGAACTCGATGCGGTCGGAGTTGCGCAGCGCATGGCTTTCCACGCGCTTGCCGTTGACATAGACGCCATGCCGGCTGCCGGCGTCTTCAATCGTGTATTCGCGGCCCTCCCGCACGATCCGGGCGTGCACGCGCGAGGCGCGGCTGTCGCGCAGGATCAAGTCATTGTCGGCCTGGCGGCCGATTTTGAAAGGCAGCGGCGCGAGATCCACGCGGGAGCGGTGGCCGCTGGGATCGATGACGATTACGGAGGCCGAAGGCGCGACCTCCGCCGTGGCCGTGTCCATCACGCGGTGCGCTTGGCGCGGCGCCGATGCGGCGCGCCCGGCCCAGGGGGCACCCCGCTCGCCAACGGCGCGTCCGGAAGCCCGTGCTGCCGCGCCCTGTCCAGTTCCAGCGCGCGCAACGACTGGCAATGGGCGCAATATCCGCCGACCTCGGTGCGCGCCAGCAGGATTTGAAATCCGAAGTGGCTTTCGATCTGCTTGCGCAGCCGTTGCAGGGGTTCGCCGAAAAACTCCTCCACTTTGCCGCAGCGCAGGCAGATGACGTGCGCGTGCTCTTGCTTCAGCCGGGTTTCGTAGTAGTGCTGGTCGCCCGAGTGGTGCATGAGGTCCAACTCATCCACCAAGCCGCCAGCCTTGAGCATTTTCAGCGTACGGTAGACCGTGACGCGGTTTAGCTTGGGATCTTTTTCCTGGGCCAGTTGGAACAACCGCTCGGCATCCAGATGCTGTCCGGTCTGGTCGATCAGTTCGAGCAGGATCTGCCGCTGGCGGGTGAGGCGCACGCCCTTCTCGCGCAGGGAACCTTTGATGGAGTCGACGGTCATAACCGGCTTCTCACATTCTAGCAGGGGCTAGGGCGGCTTTTTCATAACCCGTTGGGGCCGCAGCCCATGGGCCACTCACGCGCCGGCGGCCGCCGTCGCGGGTTCCCAACGGATATCCGCGGTGTCGCGGAACTCCGCCACCCGACGGAGGAAGAACACGTGCCGGTTCTGCACCGTCAGCACGCGCTCGATACCCGCGCGGACTTCCTCAAAGCTGGCCGGGCCGGCAGGCGTCCTGGCGCGTAGCTCGGCGATGTGGAAGCCGAAGGGCGTAGTGAAGATACCGGTGCGCTGGCCCGGTTCGAGCGCCCGGATGGCGTCCTCGAACTGCTGGACCATTTGGCCGGGGGCGAATTTGCCCGAACTCGCCACCGTTTCCCTTGCAATCGGAATAGCGCTCGGCCACTTCAGCAAACGGCAGCCCGCGCTCCAACTCTGCCAGCGCCGCCTCGATCACCACCCGCGCTTCCTCCGCACTGCGCCCCCGGCCGACGTGCCTTACAATGTGGGCCGCCCGAAATAACCCCGGGTTGCGAAAGTTCTCCCGGTTCGCCTGATAGAAAGCTTCCACCTTGTGTGGCTCCGCCGGGGGCGCTCCGGCCATCATCTCCGCACATGTACGCTGCAGGCGGAACTGCCGCTCGAATCGACTGCCGCAGCGCCCCTTTGTCGACCGAGCCGCGGCCGTTGGAGGCTTGTTTCTGCCGTTCGACTTCCTGCTCGACCGCCTGCGTATCGACAGGCCGCGATCACTGGCCGCCCCCAGCTCCACCAGCATGCGGTCGATTGCCGAGTGCTCCGCGGCCACGCGCAATTGCCGCGCCCGCTCGGCTTCATCGGCGATGGTCTGAAAACGGAGGTCGCGGGTGAGGCGCTGCTCTTCCTCGCGAATCCACTCCTCCGGCACGGGCTGCCCATTCACCAGGTATGGCATAGTTTACTTGCTCGTATTTATGAGGACCATAACCCCGCCCGAAAGGTCGGGGACCACAATGTCCGGCCGTCCCGCCGAGGCCGGCTGCCCGTGCAGGTTCACCGCCACCACGTTGCCGGGATTCTCCCCCGCGCCAATATAATAGGGCGTCGCAAAGGTGCCGTTACCCTTGCCCACAAAGATACCCAGCGTCCCCGCTTCCATCAGGCCGATGTCGGGAATGCCGTCCCGTTCAAGTCCGCCACCATGACGGCGCCTGGGGCGTTGAGCGCGTCCGTGATCGCCTGGCTTTGGGTGAATCCGCCCTTGCCGTCGCCTAGGTATACTACGACGCCGCCGTTCAACACCTGCCCGACGACCAGATCCAGGTTTCCATCGCCGTTCACATCGGCTAAATGAATCTCCGATGGGTTGCACCCGGGAGCGAACAGCGTCGGGCATGTATTGATAATGGTTTGGGCGAACCCACCATGCTGGTTGTTGAGCAGAACGTATATGCCGATGGTCGAATTCTCCGGTCCGCTGCTGAGGACCAAGTCCGGCCAACCGTCACCGTTCAGATCGCCGGCAGCGATGTCAGCGAACAGGTTCGACGGAGGGTTCGGCATCAGCGGCACCGGCGTCTAGAACGTGCCATCGCCGTTACCGAGCGCCAGCGAGTTCCCGGTGGTGGCGAAATCCAGCTTCCCGTCCCGGTTGAAATCGGCTACCGTTACAGCACCAGCACCCGTGGAGCCCGGCGTGGAGCTCTTTAGCGAAAAGGTGCCATCGCCGTTGTTGAGGTAGGCATCCACCGCGTCTGCCTGAGGCACCACCAAGTCGGGGATATGATCTCCGTTCAAATCGGCGGCCAGCAGGCAACCTGCGTTGCTTAGGGTTATGGATTGGCCCGCCGCGAACGGCGCACTGGCCGACCCGGTGCCCAGCAGGATGGAGACACCCTGCCCGGTATTGACGGCCACGTCCGGTTTGCCGTCGCCATTGAAGTCGGCTGCGGCGGCGCAATAGCCTGGGCTGGGGAGCGGCGTCCACACGCCATCCTTGAAGTCGCCTTTGCCCATGTTGAGCAGCACCGAGACCGCGCCCGCGCCTTGCACCACCAAGTCAACCAGCTTGGGGCTTCGCAAATGGGCGGGAACCACGATGCCGGGCCCGAAGCCGGTGGCGGCGACCTGCACGGGGTGAAGCACGGGCGGTTTGAATTTACCGTTTCCTTCGCCCAAGGCAACATAGACCCATGAGTTAACTAACTAAGTCCGGGATGCCGTCACCGTTCACATCCACGATAGTTTCCACTCCTCGAGGCATGTGCGCGTAGGTGGGCCCGGAGAAGCCGCCGGCGCCGTTCCCAAGGTACAGCGTTGCGTAGTTCTGGAAAGCGCAATACGCGACGATATCCGCATTGGGCAGAATTGCCTGGGGGGATTGCCTGCCCCAAGTTCAACGGGTTAGGGCAGTCGGTCTAATTTCGGGTGGCCCGCAGCAACGCCACGTTGAGGCTGTTCAATTGGCTGACCAGTTCCTCTTCCCGGCCGGGCATCCAGACGGGGCGCAGTCTCTGCTGGCGCTGCTCCCCTGCCGTATTCAACATCGCCAGCCAGGTTCCCAGCGCGATCAGGTTGACAGCCTGGGTGCCATAGGTGGCTATTCGTATCACCCCGAATCCGCGCGTGCTTAACAATAGGAAAATGGCCGTATTGCTAAGAAAATAGACGGAGAAAACCACACTGTGGGTAATGGCGTTGCGGTTCAGCGTGATGGGATACCGCATGAGCAGGACCAAAATCGTCAACAAAAAAACGACCAGGCTGAAGTAGACGGCGCGCTCGGCCACGTAGTAATACGCCATCAGGTGGCCCTGCCCCGTAGAGTGGGAGGAAACCATCAGGCTGAAACCGGAAGCCAGCAATGCTACGGAAATCGCCACGATTACCGACCAGCGCCCCACCGTATATAGTCCCCGGTAGTCTTGGAGGACCAACGAATACAACTCCAGAACTACCCAGGCGTAGAAAAACCATTCGATCGGCTCGGTTAGGACCCAGATCTTCTGGTAGGCGTCACTTCCTGAGGCGACAACTGCGAGGGCCACATTCTGCAGAGTGAAGAAGATCAGGAAAAGAAAGAATGCCCGGTATCGGCGATGGTACCCACCACAACCAAAACATTGATGACGCTGGACACGGGCACTGTCACCCTTCTCTCACCTTATCGGATGAACTCATCGTTTTCTCCTGCAGTTCACGAAAATCCGGTACGGAAGAGACAAACGGACTTCGCCGGAACGCGACTGCGGCCGAGGCGGCCGGGCACGTGCGAGCGGTGATGGAAGATTGACACTCGTGGGCTCGAATCGACGCGATTATAGTCTCCCGAGCCGTTGTGGGGCGTTATCGCTGGTCGATTCCACAGGACGACTTCCGCGCGCTCGCGAAAGCGCGCCGCACAGTGTCGTACTCGCCCAACCTCATGCCGGCAATGGCGCGCGCGCACCGCCGATAGCTCTTCGAGAGGCGGGTCCGCCACCGGCCTTCGTGGAAAACGTCCAGCCAAGAGAGCCACGCCCCCGGCATCCGGACTTGGCGGAAGCTGTGAATCGCCGGCTCGCCATTGTGATGTGCGGCATCGAGCACCCTTGTTCGCGGCGTTAACTAAGAGTATAGTGCTTGACGGAGGTCTGTATGCGCTTTTCCAACAAATCGGTGTTGCTCCTCACCGCATGCGCTCTGCTGCTCGGCGGTTGTGCCGGACAGCACAGTCCCGACGAGAAGTACTACCTGGTTTCGGTTAACATCAAGGTGCCCTACTGGCAGGCCGCGGCGGCCGGCATGGCGCGTGCTGCCGCGGAAATGCATCTCAACGCGGAACTCGTGGGTCCCGACGGATACGACCCCAAGGCCGAGCAGGAGGAGTTCCGCCGTATCGTGAAGCTGAAGCCCTCCGGCATCCTGGTTTCGGCCGCGGACGCGAACCTGATGGCTCCCGATATCGATGCCGCAGTGGACGCCGGAATCCCCGTAATCACCATGGATTCCGATTCACCGCTCAGCAAACGGCTCACCTTTATCGGAACCAATAACTACGCGGCAGGGCTGATGGGTGGCCGGCTGGTTGCCAAGCTGCTGCAAGGCAAGGGCAACGTGGTTGTTCTGACCATGCCTGGCCAAGCCAACCTCGACGAACGCCTGCACGGCTACCAGGCTGTGTTCGACGCACAGCCGGGGACCAAGATTGTCCAGGTGGTGGATATCCAGGGCAAGCCGCAAGTCGCCTTCGACGCGGCCGCCGCTATCCTGGACAAAGATCCGAAAAAGGTGGACGCCTTTGTCTGCCTGGAGGCGATCGCCGGCAAGGAGGTCGCCGAGGTCGTGAACCGCGCCAAGATGTCCGATAAGATCATCGTGGCCATGGATGCCGACCCAGGCACGCTGGAATGGGTGCAGAAGGGCGTGATCGCCGCGACCGTGGTGCAGAAGCCCTTCACGATGGCGTTCACCGGCATGCGGATGCTCGATGACTTGCATCATCATCCCCTCAGCCGGTTGGGCGCCAACTGGGCCGAAGATCCGTTTGCCCGTATCCCGCGATCGCTGGACACCGGAGTCACGATTGTCGACAAGGGTTCCGTGGACTTGTTCATGAAGGCGCGCGACACCGCCACATCCGGTAAGACGTAGGCGCGCGCTCACTCCACGGTCCAATTCGACTCGTGCTCAGCACGGTTAAAGGGCGGCGGTAGGCTGCCCCTCTTCGTCGCCGTAAAAAGCGTCTGGCCTCCCGACTCGTGCTCACCGGGCGCAGGGTCGGTGATTTCACACACGCGCGATTTCAGAGAGTTGTCGTCGAAGCTATGTTAGCCGCGATCTTATCACCCCCTGAGGGCGGCTAACATTGGAGGTTACATGAGGTGGACGCGTAGAGTCTTTGCGACTTTCCTGTGTTTGGGTATTCCTGTGCTCCTTGCGCAGTCTCCTACCCCCGCAACCACGATTCACGTACCGGTGCGGCTAGTGACGGCTCCCACCCTAGTCTTCTCAAAAGAAGGGCGCCTCATTCCCGGCTTGCAACGAGCCGACTTCCGCGTCTTGGATAACAATCGCCTGCAGAAGGTCGTGCTGGACACCGTTTCTGCGCCGGTTTCACTGGCGCTTGCCGTCCAGGTCAATCGGGACGTGCGGCAGTACGTCCCTTTCATCGCCAAAGCGGGAGCCGTGTTTGAGAGTCTCCTTATTGGCGAATCGGGCCAAGCGGCCGTTATTACGTACGGCGACGATGTATCCACGGTCAAACCGATGGATGCGGGCGATCTCCAAGCCGCACTCGCGAAGCTCTCCGCAAATGGCAGGCGGGCTCGGATGATCGATGCCGGCCTTCGTGGGGTTGGGCTCCTCCAAGAGGGTCCCAGTTCCAGGACTCGCATCTTAGTCTTCGTCGGTCAGTCGATGGACGATGGAAGCGAGTCCACGTTGACTTCTCTTACGGAGCAGGCAGACAGGGGAAACGTGACCATATATGCCCTCACGCTTCCCGAACTCGGAAAAGCCTTTGTATCCGATACGTTTTCTCTTCAGGGTGTCTCCGGGGCTGAGCTTGGAGGCTTCAGGGCCGGTGTAGACCTCGGTAAGTTGGCATCCGTCCTCAGCCGGAGCGGTAAGATTGAAAGCAGTACGGATCCGTTCTCTTTGTTGACTGCCGCTACCGGTGGAACTCGGCTCCATTTCAGGAAGCAGAGTGAATTTGAAAATGCCATTGCTATTATCGGGGCCGAACTCCGAAGCGCATACTTGCTGAGTTACTACCCGAGTTCCAGGGAGAGCGGTTACCACACGATCGCAATTGAAGTTGACGTTCCCGGCGCGAAGGTTTATTCCCGTGCCGGGTACTGGCGGGCGGACTAGACGGTTCCACTGTCCAACGGACCATTTTCCGGGCCTTCGAGCTTGAGCCCGGCCGACGGCGAGTGGAGCCGAAGAGGGCTCCCGGAGGGAAAAATGCGACTCGCAGGATCAAAGGATGGCGGCTTGGTGTATCCTGAATAGGACCCGCGAGTCCAAATGGAGATTCCGGGCTAGATAATAGGTTCGAGTCAACTGCATGTTGGATTTCTACCGGGCACTGCCGCCGGAGGGCGCCAAGATCCTGTTGGTCCTGGCCCTGTCTTTTCTTACGGGCTTGGAGCGGGAGGAGCACCACGCCGGCAGCGAGCACTACTCGTTCGGAGGAGTGCGCACCTTTCCCTTGATCGGCCTCATCGGCTATGCCATGGCCTTCCTGTCGGGCGGCCAGTTTCTGGCAGTGGCCGTGGGTTTCGCCGTGGTAGCCGGCTTTTTGATGCTCGCCTACCAGCATAAGGTCACGGTTTCGGGACTGGCCGGTTTCACGTCCGAGATGTCGGCGCTCACCACGTATCTGGCCGGAGCGCTGGTGTACCGCGACCAATTCTGGATCGCCACCACGATCAGCGTGGCCAGCATGCTATTGCTGGAATTGAAGGCCGTGCTGGAAGGTCTGACGAAGCGCTTCGCGCCCGGCGAAATCTTCACCTTCACCAAGTTCCTGCTGCTCAGCGCCGTGATCCTGCCGGTGCTGCCGAATCGGGAGTTCGGCCCGTTCCAAATCAATCCCTTCAAGGCATGGCTGGTAGTGGTGGCGGTGAGCACTGTATCCTATGGCAGCTATGTGATCCAGAAGGTGACCAAGGGGAAGGGAGGCGTGATTCTGGCCGCGTTGCTCGGCGGCGCTTACTCTTCCACCGTGACCACCATCGTAATGGCCAGGCGCGCGAAGCAGGAGCTACGGCCCCACCTTTTCTCCGGCGGCACGCTCATCGCTTCCGGCGTGATGTACTTGCGGTTGGCGGGGTTGGTGGCGCTGTTCAATCGCAGCTTGATTGCGAGCCTGTGGCTGCCGTTTCTGGCGCTGGCGGGCGCCGGCGTGGGCCTGGGCTGGTTGTGGACGCGGCTTCCCGACGGCAAGGACGGAACTGTCGAGCGCAAATTCGAGCCGAACAACCCGCTGGAACTGCGGGCGGCGTTCTTCTTCGGCGCGCTCTTTCTGACCATGCTGATCGCGACGCACCTGGTGGTGACTTACCTGGGCCGGGCGGGGGTGTACTCGCTGGCGCTGCTCATGGGATGCACGGACGTGGACCCGTTTATTATGGGCATGACGCAATCGGCCGCATCTGCCACCCCGCTCGGCGTGGCCGCCGCGGCCATTCTGATTGCCGCAGCCAGCAACAATCTGGTCAAGGGGATCTACGCCTTTTGTCTGTCGGATCGAAGCACCGGCATCCGGAGCCTATGCCTGCTGTCGGCCCTGGCGCTGGCTGGCATCGCTCCCCTACTCTGGCTGGCAAAGTGACCTGTTTTCCTTCGGTCTGGTGCTGTACCACCGCGCCCGATCAAGATACCGTCGGATGATGCAGCCGCCCTCCACGGATATCAAGGCGCAACCTTGCCGGCGATGTCCACGCCGCCTTTAAAGTAAGCGCCTTCCTCGATTACGATGCGCGCAGCCTTGATATTGCCGGTAAGCGTGGCGTCTTTGTGAATCTCGACCTTGTCCTGGGCATTAACATCGCCCTGCACGGTGCCGAAAATCACGACGGTACCGGCTTCGATTACGCCGGTTTTGATCGTCCCGCAAGGGCCTACCGTGAGTTTGTGCGCGGGCAGCTCGATTTTGCCTTCCAGAGCGCCATCGACGTAGAGGTCTTCGTTGCTGAAGACCTCGCCTTTAATCGTTACGGCCTTTCCGATGTTGGCGGGTTCGTTTGCGGTATTCGCCACAAAGTTTCATCCTCCTCGATTTGAAAGACGCTGACGCAATGGCGCCTTGTGGACCAGTGTATACCAACTGAGCACGTCTCCGGAGATCTGCTCACGGGAGCGCACCCCGCTCAGCGCTGTTCGATCCGCCTGGTTCGCGCTCCAAAAAAGCGACGACGTGACGCACTACGAACCCGCGGAACACTTGCGGGTTCCGCGGGCGTCGCCAGCGCAATCTGAGGCGAGTGTGGCGTGGCTGCGGTGGCTTTCGTTCCCTTCCGGCTTCCACCAGGGGTAAACTGGCGCCTGTGGCGAAAAATGGCGGCCCTCGCGCGCACATTCCCCGCCCGTTGCGCCCCGGCGCGTCGGGACGGCTAGTCCTACCAGTGCGGGGTCCCGGCGCGAAGCGCGCAAACGCGACGCCCCGCACCGCTATCGAGTCCGCAGTTGCGGTCCCGGTAAGGGCAAGGCATGCTAAACAGAACGCCATAAGTAACTGCGCATCCGCTCCCTGACCGAATGGGTGTGGTACCGAGCCGCGCGCGTAAGCAAGCGGTTGTCGCGCAAACGATAGCGTCGCCGTGTTTAGATTCCATGGCAGGATTTTCCATCTCTGCGTTTCCTTATAGGATAATCGGGCCTCTTATGCTATGATCTCTTGCATGGAAACCATGCAGGCTGCGGGGCCACGGGCGCGCGGGAGCGGCGGCGAGGAAGGCCGTATTCAGCTATACGGCTGGGATTCGCGAACCGAGACCTGGAACGGGCCGACCGGATTGAGCTTCTCCCTCCGTGCGTCCTGGCGCCTTCTGCAAGCGCTGCAAACCGCGCCGGGCCGGTCGTGGTACGGCCCTGTGAACAGCGGGGTCCCGGGAGAAGCACCGACCCGGTTCTTCAGCCTCATCCACGCCTTGTGCGACAGCGCGGTAGCGATGATCTACTGCAACGATTCGCGGACCGGTCCGGTCGAAATCGTGGCGGTCATCCCACCGGGGCTGCGTGCGCGCCTGAGGCCCGATTTCGCCTTCGAGTTCGTGGCGTTCGCGCGGTTCCTAGGCGCCCTGAGCGAGGGGGCCGCTTTGACCGTTCACGATCTGATGGCGGCCGCCATTCGGGGAGCTCAACTCTCTGAAGCGCTGGTGTTCTCCATCAGTACCGGCTTGTGGACGAGCGATCAGGACCACGTCCTATCGTGCTGTGTCGAAAAGGTCGCATTGGGCATGCTGGAATGGGTAGCGGAACGGTAGGACAAGCAGGCTGGCCGCGTTCGTCCCCCACTGCCGGAATCGTGCCCAACGCGAGCGCGTAATCACGAGCGAGGTACTCAGCAGTCGGCAGCGACACCACGGCCGGGACCGGCCCTTCCGGTGCCCCGGCATGCTGGGCACTCCATTTTCCCCTTACGTTTGCAGCACTCGCAGCCCTTCTTTTGACGCCCAACTTCGCGGGATGCCGGTGCGCGGCATCGAGTGCAGGGCACTTCCTTGCGTCCGCCACACTCGACGCACCTCGGCATTCCAGGCATCCTCCTGCCCCGCGCGGGAATCTCAAACACTGCAGACATAAGAATTGTACTCCCGCTAGACCCTTCGGGCGGCGGGTTTGCGGGCATGGTCATTGAATCTCACCTTGTACCGGGATACCGTCTGGCGGCCTCCGTAGGCGGCCACCGCCTTCAAAACAAAACACACTGCCCGGCCCTAATCTAACGCCACCCGGAGCGCGCAGAACCATCGGCCACGTTTGCCGGCCGTAAGCCGGAATCGTGAAGGAGATCGGTGGCTCGAACGGCAATGAACCAATACGACAGCGCACGGCCCGGACACGGAAATGGCCGTTGCGCCCCGATGCGGCGGGACGGCTCGTCCTACCAAGCTGCGATGTTCCAGCACCACGGGGCGTGGCGTTTTGGACTCACATAGTCTTTGTCAGGCCGCGCGGGTCACCGGTGGCCGCTCATTTAGAATCAACAATTTGGGCTTTGTTCGTTCGAACGGCGTGTGCAGGCGCGTTTTTTGGCTATACTGGAAATAAAGGACTTAGAATTGGCTCCCCGAGTGCTATACGAAGGGAATTCGCGCGGTTCGACGATGGGGGTCGTTATGTCCTTTGCCGTCGACGGGCACGCTCGCAACAGCCGGGCAACAGCCTATTATAAGATTCTATCCCGCCCCCCTTCAGGCGTTTCGTCAAACGGACGATTGGGGAGCCAGGCTGTCGAAGACCTTATTCGAACAGGGATCTCGCAAGGGAGGTCCGGAGCGGGGAGCAACGAAAAACGGAGGCCGTCGGCGTTTAAGTAGCATTATCGACCGCTACTGCGCGCGGCTCGGCGGCGCCGGGACCTCATCACGCGACACAGCGGGCTGGGACACTCCGCCCGGCATAATGGCTGCCGCCAGCAGCACAATGCCGGCGAAGAGC
>CABECX010000483.1_pt1 | contig 15062 bp, 9 predicted proteins | sample 3422721 | NCBI WGS metagenome assembly CABECX01 (sample SAMEA5534328, study PRJEB31848) | metagenome | biome: tundra; feature: field; material: soil | place: USA | collected 2013-05 | depth 0.15 m | reverse complement strand
AAAAGGAAAACCAAAACCATCCCAGCCCGAGGCGCTGTCCAGCCTCCCGTTGGTCGGCCCTGAGATAGTTACGCACAAATCAATATTCAAAGAAAGGAGACCCGCATATCCGATACCGATTCTCCAGGCTCATTCTTGGATGAGAAAATGCTGCCAAAAGTGATCCCGGCGCAACCGCTTGACGATGGCCTTCACCAGTGCCTCGTCGTCGCCGCCCGCGGGCCTCCGAGCACTTTTGTTTGGAGCTGCTAACAAACTGCCAGTCCTGCGGCGAGACGAATTTGACCACGATTACATCGACCTGCTCCGCTGGGCCGGCATGAGGTGGGTTTCGAGTCGTTCCAATCGTCGGGCGTCTTTGCGGATCTTGTCCTGGGCGTTTTGACATCGCCCTGCATGGTGCCTAGAATCACGACGGTACCGGCTTGGATTACGCCGGCCTTGATCGTCCAGGGAGGGCCTACCGTGCCCGAATGCCGCCCGGCGCGCCCTCCGATAAGCTTTGTCGGACTCCGGCTCGTTCTGCGCCTCACGCCCAGGCGCAAATTCACCGTCTACGTGGTGCCGCACAACCATCTCGACATCGGGTTTACCGATTACCAACCGAAATCGAGGAACTGCAAGAACCGCAACTTCGATCGGCTGCTGGAAGAGATGCGCACGGATCCTTCGCTGCGCTTCTCGGTCGACGGCGTGGGGCCGGTGGAGCAGTTTCTGCGCACGCGCAAGCCAGCGGCGCAGAAGGAATTCCTTGGTCGCCTACTGCATGCCAAAGGTCAGAGCTGTCATGCTCCAGGCTGCAACTTGCGGTTTTCTATAATAAACTCAATAGCATGGACGGGCCCCTATGCGTGCTGGCCGATGCTCCCCGGCAATACCAAGCTCTGCTGGAAGTGTCGCAGTCGATAGCCTCACACCGCGATTTGGCCGCGCTGTTCCGGGATCTTGTGGAGCGTCTCCCGCGCGTGGTCAGCTTCGATTCGTTGTGGCTCGTGCTGCACGATCCCGCCCGCAACCGCATGCGGCTGCACGTGCTGGAAGGGCCCGCGCGCGAGGCCGCCGAGGAAAGCGCTTGGCCGCTGGAAAGACCCATGGAAGAATCCCCCAGCGCGCTCGTGTGGAGCACGCAGGAGCCGCTGGTAGTGTTCAATCTCGCCGATGACCCGCGCTATCGCGCCGCCTTTCGGTTGTTGTTGGACAACGGCGTCCGTTCGTGTTGCATCCTGCCCCTGACCACGGCGCACCGGCGTTTGGGCGCGGTAGGCTTCGGCTATGCCCGGCCTCACAACTACTCCGACGCTGACGTCGAGTTTCTGGGACAAGTGGCCCGCCAAATTGCCGTGGCGGTGGACAATGTTCTGGCGCACGAAGAGGCCGGCGAATTACAAGCCGCATTGGCTGAGGAACGCGACCGCCTTCGCCTGCTGCTGGATCTGAACAATACGCTGGCGCCGAATCTGGACTTGCGGGAGCTATTGCGGGCCGTATCTTCCAACGTGCGGCGGGTGATGCGCTGCGATTACACCAGCGTGATCCTGCCAGAGCCGGATGGCGTGCTGCTGCGGATTTATGCGCGGGATTTCTCTGAACTGCCGGAGCCTCTGGCCGAAGAACTGTTAGTGCCGCGGGTGGGTACGCCGGCCGGCATTGTCCTCGAAACCGGCAAGGCTCTGATGCTGGATGCTGAAGAACTCGCGCGTTTCGATCCGAAGATCAATCCCACGCTGGCGTTGGGACTGAAGTCGGCGTGCTTTCTGCCGCTGGTTGCCCGTGAGCGGCGGCTCGGCACTCTGAATGTCGGCCGGTTTCCGGACCGGGCGTTCACCCAGGACGATGTCGACTTTCTCCGGCAAGTGGCCAGCCAAGTGGCGCTGGCCGCGGATAATGCGCTGGACTACTATCAGGTGGCGGAATCCAGGCAGCGGCTGGCCGAGGAACGCGTCTATCTGAACGAGGAGATCCGCAGCGGGCAGAACTTCGAGGAGATTGTCGGCTCCAGCGCAGCACTCAAAAACGTTCTGAAACAAGTGGCCATCGTGGCGCCCACGGATTCGACCGTCTTGATTCTTGGCGAAACCGGCACCGGCAAGGAACTTATCGCGCGCGCCATCCACAATATGAGCGCGCGCCGGGACCACACGTTCGTGAAAGTGAATTGCGCGGCCATTCCGCTGGGGCTGGTCGAAAGCGAATTGTTCGGCCACGAGAAGGGCGCGTTCACGGGCGCCATCGCGCGCAGGACCGGCCGCTTCGAAGTGGCGCACCAGGGCACCTTGTTCCTGGATGAGGTGGGCGACATCCCGCCGGAGTTGCAGCCCAAGCTGTTGCGGGTCTTGCAGGAGCAGGAGTTCGAGCGGTTGGGCAGCACTCACACGATCAAGGTCAATGTCAGGCTGGTAGCGGCTACCAGCCGCGATCTGCCGGCCATGGTGGAGCAGCGGGAGTTCCGCGCCGACTTGTACTATCGGCTGAACATTTTTCCGCTGGTGGTGCCGCCCTTGCGCGACCGCAGTGACGATATCCCGCCGCTGGTGGAATACTTCGTGGCGCGTTTCGCGGAGCGCCTGGGCCGCAACGTCAGCCGGGTCGACCGGCAGACCATGGAACTGCTGCAGGCTTATCACTGGCCCGGCAACATCCGGGAGCTGCAAAATGTGATTGAACGCAGCGTCATTCTGGCGGTGGGCGGCACGCTGCGCATCGACGCGGGCGTCCTAGAGACTACCGGATCGCGCAAAACACACCCTACCGGGGATGTTCTACGACAGAACGAAAAGGAATCGATCGAGGCAGCGCTTGCCGAGACCCAGGGGCGCGTAGCCGGAGCACATGGCGCCGCGGCGCGGCTGCGTGTGCCGGCGTCCACGCTCGAATCCAAGATCCGCGCTTTAAAGATCGATAAATTCAAGTTCCGTTCGGCGGCGTCGTGAGATCTCGCGAATTCGTGAGACGTAAACCGTCGGCGCTTCCGAGATCCGAGCCACCGCTCCCGCCTTTTCAATCAGATACAGGCCGCCAACATCGGGCATTCCATTGCATTCATCATGGCTGGGGATGCCCAAATGTGGATTGTAAGAGTCGCTCTCAATCGTCCGTATACGTTCGTGGTGCTGGCGCTGTTGATTCTGTTGGTCAGCCCGCTGGTGATCCTGCGTACCCCTACCGATATCTTTCCGAACATAGGAATACCGGTGGTGAGCGTGATCTGGAACTACGACGGATTCCCACCCCAAGAGATGTCCGATCGCATTGTCACGATTACCGAGCGCAGCATCACCACCACGGTCAACGATATCGAGCATATGGAGTCGCAGTCGTACAACGGAATCGGCGTCATCAAATTGTTTTTCCGGCCATCGGTGACCATTGCGACCGCGCTGGCGCAAGTCACGGCCATCTGCCAGTCGCAGCTTCGCCAGCTTCCGCCGGGGACAACCGCGCCGCTGATCCTGAGTTATAGCGCGTCGACCGTGCCGGTGCTGCAGATCGGCTTGAGCAGCACGCGGCTGAGCGAGCAGCAGTTGTTCGATCTGGGCGCCAATACGATGCGGACCCAGTTGGCGACCGTGCAGGGCGCGGCGGTTCCCTGGCCATATGGCGGCAAGATGCGGCTAGTTTCCATCGATATCGATTCGGCCGCGATGCAAGCCAAGGGTCTATCGCCGACCGACGTGGTGAGCGCCGTCAGCGCGGAAAACCTGATTCTGCCCTCCGGCACCGCCAAGCTTGGGCCGCTGGAATATCAAGTGGAAATGAACGGCAGCACGCAGACTATCAACGAGCTGAACGATCTGCCGGTGAAGACCGTTAACGGCGCGACCACTTATATCCGCGATGTGGCGCACGTGCGCGACGGCTTCTCGCCGCAGACGAATATCGTGCGGCAGGATGGTCACCGCAGCGCGCTGCTCAGCGTTTACAAGACCGGATCGGCATCCACGCTGGCGATCGTACACGATGTACGGGCGGCGTTGTCAAATATGGCCGCTGGATTGCCGCCTGATCTGAAAATCACGCCGCTGTTCGACCAATCGATCTTCGTGCGTGCGGCCGTGCAGGGCGTCATCCGCGAGGCGCTGACCGCGGCCTGCCTTACGGCTGCGATGATCCTGCTTTTTCTGGGGAATTGGCGCAGCACCCTGATTATCGCGATTTCGATTCCGCTGGCCATCCTGGTTTCGATCATTTGCCTGAGCGCGCTGGGCGAAACCATGAACCTGATGACGCTGGGCGGGCTGGCGCTGGCGGTGGGCATCCTGGTGGACGACGCCACCGTGGAGATCGAGAACATCGAGCGCAACCGCCTACTTGGGAAAGACCTGCGGGAGGCCATTCTGCACGGCGCGCAGGAGATCGCCGTGCCGGCGTTCGTTTCCACGCTGTGCATCTGCATCGTTTTTGTGCCCATGTTCTTCCTCAGCGGCGTGACCCGCTTCCTGTTCGTGCCGCTGGCGGAAGCCGTAATCTTCGCCATGCTGGCTTCCTATCTGCTGTCGCGAACGCTGGTGCCGACCATGGTGATGTTTCTGCTGCGGAATCACAACCTGCACGCGCAGCCCGGAATGTTTGGGCGCTTCCACCAGCGGTTTGAAAATGCCTTCGAGCGCCTGCGCGACAGCTACCGGAACGCGCTCCAGGCGTGCATGCGGCACGGACGAGCGTTCGCCGCGGCGTTCCTGGCGCTGTGTGTGGCATCGCTGGGCTTCGTCTTCGTGCTGGGGCAGGACTTGTTTCCGCAAGTGGACGCCGGTTTGATGCGCCTGCACGTGCGCGCGCGAACCGGACTGCGCATCGAAGAGACTGCCCGCCTTACCGATGAGATCGAAAACGACATCCGCACCATGATCCCAGCGGGCGAACTGGACACCATGCTCGACAATATCGGCCTGCCCTATAGCGGCATCAATCTGTCCTACAGCAATGCGGGGACGATCGGCACTCAGGACGCGGAGATTCTGGTGTCGCTCAAGGAAGGCCACCGGCCCACTAGCGAATACGTGAAGCTGTTGCGGGAAGAACTGCCGCGGCGGTTTCCGGCTACCCAATTCTTCTTCCAACCGGCGGACATCGTCACACAGATTCTGAACTTCGGCGTGCCCGCGCCCATCGACGTACAGATCGCCGGCAGCGACCAACTAGGCAACTACAACGTGGCCCGGCAACTGGCCAACCGGATTCGCGCCATCCCCGGAGCGGTGGATGTGCATGTGCAGCAGGCTTATGACGGGCCCGCGCTGCGCCTGGACGTGGATCGGACCTTCGCGCAATCGGTGGGGCTCAGCCAACGCGACGTGGCCGGCAATTTGCTGGTCTCTCTGAGTTCCAGCTTTCAGACGGCGCCCACGTTCTGGCTGAATCCGAAGAGCGGCATCAGCTACAACGTAGCCGTGCAGACGCCGCAGTATCGGGTGGATTCGGTGAAGGCGCTGCTCGACACACCCATCCGCACGCCGAATTCGCCCGACCCGCAGATCCTGGGGAACCTGGCGTCGTTTCGCCATGGGAGCCAGCCCGCCGTGATATCGCACTACAATGTGCAGCCGCTGGTGGACGTGTTCGCCTCGGTGCAGGGCCGCGACCTGGGCGGCGTGGCGAGGGATGTCCGCCGCGTCATCCAACCGCTCCAAAAGCAGCTTCCGCGGGGCAGCCACTTGACCATCACGGGACAGGTGTCCACCATGTCGCAGTCTTTTATCGGATTGGGCGCGGGGGTGGCGATGGCCATCGTGCTGGCCTACCTGCTGATCGTGGTGAATTTCCAATCCTGGCTGGACCCGTTCGTCATCATTACGGCTCTGCCCGGCGCATTGGCTGGAATCACCTGGGCGTTGCTGCTGACTCACACGACTTTGAATGTGCCATCGCTCACCGGCGCCATCATGTGCGTGGGCGTGGCGACGGCCAACAGCATCTTGATGGTCTCCTTCGCCCGCGAACGGATGGACGAAGGGATGCCCGCGCGGGAGGCTGCGGTGGCGGCCGGCCACACGCGCATGCGGCCTGTTCTGATGACCGCGCTGGCCATGATTATCGGCATGGCACCCATGGCGATGGGGCTTGGCGAAGGCGGAGAACAGAATGCGCCGTTGGGACGGGCGGTGATCGGCGGACTGCTGTTCGCCACCGTTGCAACCCTGTTCCTCGTTCCCACGGTGTTCGGTTTAGTCCACGGAGCAAGAGAATAATTATGACTACCCAAGAGATCCCATTAGTTGAACGAGAACCCGAAATCGCTAACACCCCGGCACCCATAGCCCGGCGTTGGATGGTTGCGGCGCTGTTGGCCGTACTCGGCCTGTTCGCCGCCGGCGCGCTCAGCATCAAAGCGCGTGCCAAAGAGCAGACGGCGTTGTCCGGCGAAACCGCGCGCCTTGCGGTGACCACGGTTTCCGCGGGCTTTCCGCAACCCGAGCCGCGGTCGAGTGAACTGGAGTTGCCGGGGAGCGTGCAAGCATACACGGAATCGCCGATTTATGCGCGGACCAATGGTTATCTGCTGCGCTGGTACAAAGACATCGGCGCGAGTGTGCAGAAGGGCGAACTGCTGGCCGACCTGGATACGCCCGAGGTGGACCAGGAACTATCGCAAGCGCAAGCTGCGCGGCAGCAGATGGTCGCGGCGCTGGACCTGGCGCACACCAGCGCGGATCGCTGGCGCGAATTGCGACGCACGGATTCGGTCTCGCAACAGGAACTGGATCAGAGGACCAGCGACTACGCGCAGGCGCAGGCGAACATGGCCGCGGCGGATGCAAATGTCCGGCGGCTGCAGGAGATGGAATCGTTCAAACACGTTTACGCGCCCTTTGCGGGCGTGCTCACGAAGCGCAATGTGGACATCGGCGCGTTGGTGAACGCCGGCAACGGCGGATCGGGCAAAGAGCTGTTCAATCTGGCGCTGATCGATCCGTTGCGCGTATATGTGAGCGTTCCGGAAGCCGATGCCCCAAGCATACGCGCGGGTATGCGGGCGTGGATCGGGCTGGCCGAATTTCCAGCGTCGCGCTTCGGCGGTACCGTAGTGCGGACGGCCAATGCCATCGACCAGAACACGCGCACGCTGCTTACTGAGGTGGATGTGCCGAACAAGGCTGGACGCCTGTTGCCGGGCGCGTACGCGCAAGTCCACTTTGACGTGCCGGTGAACGGCAGCCGGCTATCGGTGCCATCGAGCGCCATGTTGTTCCGGTCGGAGGGGCCGAGCGTGGCCGTGGTGGGGCCCGGCGATCGGGTGCAATTGCGGTCCATCGCGATCGGACGCGATTTTGGCACGAGCCTGGAGATTCTGCAAGGCATAAAGGCGCATGATCGCGTGGTGCAGAATCCTCCGGATTCGTTGGAGAACGGGCAACTCGTGCGGGTGATGGTGGAGAAACCTTCATGAGACGCGCGCACGGCATAGTGTTAGTTGGCGCGGCGATCCTGCTGGCCGCGTGCCATCCCGTCGGGCCGGATTATCACACGCCTCCCCCGCCTCAGCCTCAGCCGGCGGCATGGCACACCGAAGGTCCGTGGCGGCCGGGCGATCCAAAGGACCAGATCCCGAAAGGCGCGTGGTGGGAGGTCTTCCACGACGCCGACCTGAATCGCCTGGAAACCGCGGTGCTGGCCTCGAATCAGGACCTGCTTTCCGCGAGTGCGCGAGTGCAGCAGGCGCGTGCGCTGGCTTCGGTGGCGATCGGCAACTTCTACCCGCAGGCTGGCGTGTCGCCGTCGTTCCAGAGGTTTCGGCTCTCGGCAAACCGCCCGTCTTTGGGAGGGGTGGTGGACGGGCCCATCACGCAAAACGCCTGGAGCCTGCCTTTCGAGCTGAGTTACGAGCCGGACCTTTTCGGGCGCACCAGGCGCAGCGTGGAAGGCGCCAATGCGAGTTACCAGGCCGCCGGTGCGGACTTTGAAAACGTGAAGCTGGTGCTGACCGCGGAGACCGCCGCCGATTACTTCACGCTGTGCGAGGTGGATGCGGAGATCCGCATTCTGGACGATACGGTCGCGTCGATGGAGAAGGCTACGGCGCTGGTGCAGAACCGTCACGATGGCGGAGTCGCCTCCGGTCTCGACCTGGCCCAAGAGCAAGCGTTATTGGAGGCGACCCGTACGCAGGCCAAGCTGGAGCGGCAACTGCGCGCGAACTATGAGCACGCGCTGGCGGTGTTGTGCGGCGCGCCGGCCCCGGATTTCCGCGTAGCGGAAGGTTCGCTCCAGAAGTATCTGCCCGCGATCCCCACGGGCGTGCCTTCCGATGTGCTGGAGCGGCGTCCGGACATTGCACGGCAAGAGCGCCTGATGGCCGCGGCAAACGCGCAGATCGGCGTCGCCCGGTCGGCTTATTATCCGAGTTTGCAAGTGGCGGCCACCGCTGGATTGGAGAGCACCGGCATCGCGAGCCTGATCTCGCTGCCGAGTTCGCTGTGGGCGGTCGGCGCTACGCTGGCGCAACCTTTGTTTAGCGGAGGCCGGATCGGCGCGGGCGTGGATTTTGCCAAAGCGGGTTACCAGGATTCCGTGGCGCAATATCGCCAGAGCGTGCTGGTGGCGTTTCAGGAAGTCGAGGACGCGCTGGCCGGACTGCAGGTGTTTGCGGGTGCCGCGAAATCGCAGGATGCCGCGGTGGCCGACTCGCAGCGCGCGCTGAATATCGCACTGAACCGTTATACCGGCGGGCTGGTCACTTATCTGGATGTGGTCACCGCGCAGCAAAGCCTGCTTTCCAATCAACGCGAGGCCGCACAGATTCAAGGCGGCCAATTGGTGGCTTCGGTAATGTTAGTGAAAGCACTCGGCGGAGGATGGGACGCCCACAGCCTTGCCGATATTTCTGTCAAGCCCAGCCTCAAGACGGCCTTCCTGCCTTAACAATTGGTTCGTCGGAGAAAATCGTTGGTGGATTCGGGCTCTGGTAGTTTGCCAAGTGTGGGATAGAGGGCGAGTTCGAGGACGCGGAAGGTACGGAATGCGTATGATTTTCTCATGGTGACTTTGGCTTTGTTGTTAAGGCCCTCAACGACGCGGCTGGAAAGTAGCTTTTGAGCGCGGAAGTAGTTGAGGATCAGTTCGCGATGCTGACGCAAGGAGCGGGCGATCTTCTTCATGGGCTCGATACGGGACCGCGGGACTTGGCGGCGCCCTTCGTCGAGGAACTTGCCAGCCCAGGCGGGCGACTTGTAATCCCAGAGCTGTTGAAAGGCTTCCTTAGGATGGTAAGTGTGGACAGTCTTCAGGTTGTAGCGGAGCAATTCGCGCAGCCGGAAGCGCTGTTCGATCTTCAGATTCTCGTCGCGCATCAGCAGCACCCAGCGCGATTTCTTCAGCACGGGACTGGGACCTTCGGAGGCCATGCGGCGCGATTCGCCGGCGCGGACCTCATCGAGAGCCTTGTTCATCTTAGCCACGATGTGGAACCGGTCGAGCATGTGCAGAGCCTCGGAGCATTTTTCGCGGATGACCTTCAGGTACGGCTCCCACATGTCGGAGCAGACGAAAACGATCTTCGAGGCGATTTCTTCACCGATGACGGTGAAAAATCCCTGGAAAGATTCGGTGGTTCTTTCCTTCCCGACCCAGAGCAGGCGTGTGACGCCAAGATCGATCTGGTAAACCAGCGTCAGGTATTTGTGACCTCTGGCGTACTGGATCTCGTCCACACCGATAGCGTCGATCTGGCCGGGCACCCGATGCTCCAGACCCCAGGTGACCACGTGTTCGACCGCGTCGAAGACTTTGTCCCAGGAAGTGCGAAACGGTTCGGCAGTTAATTTCTCTTGACTCCATACCTGCCTACCGGTCACGGACGCCACTGGAGAAATGAACAGCAACAAAATGATGAGGGCAAAGTGGCTAAGTTCCGCTTTCCAGCACAATAGATTGCTGTTGCGGGGAACGGCCGAGGCCGGGTTTCACCTCGGATTGATCCGGAACCTTCGCAATCCGACGGGATTCTGGGCCGCGCTACGGCTTGCCATGGCGTTTAGTTTTTCGGTGTTTTCCTCATCGTACATATATTCGAACCGATTGTTCTCGACTTCCGGCCCCAAAAAAGCGAGTTCGCACAGAAAATCGACGACATCGCTCGGTCGCTCCTCCACATCTGCGCGTTCGATATAGGCCAACAGGTCCAGTTCCGTTATTATCTCGGGCGAGAGGGAAAACTGGGCTAGTAATTTCTCGATCTTCTTGATCTGACCAGCATTCTCCGCCATGAGGGAGTTCAAAGCGAAGTGGGAATACTGTATGCTTTGCCGATGACTTTCAATCGAAGGTGCCGCCGGCATCAGCAGCAGTTTGTCGATCACACTCTCTAGCCGGATCGAGAACTCCGGCATAATCCACGACGTGTTTTGCTCGATAAATTCCAGCAAATCGCGCTCGTCCGGTGTTCGCCCGTAATAGACCGGCTTGGAATTGATCTGGGTGTAAAGACTTCGTGCAAGCTCAGTGCTGATCAAGAATTTCCAAAGGCTCTCGATCAGGTAACCCGTCGCTGACACTCCCATAGTGCGGTTGAGAAGCTGCACAACCCCCTCTAGCTCGTAGGCAATTGGCTTGATGAGGCAGACGTGGTTTCGAGGGTCTTTGCTCAATTCATCATGCAGTTTATAAAAGGGGGCTGTTTTTCCAGTTCCTTTCCGGCCGATGAGAATGGAGTGATTTGCACGTAACGCCTCGTTATACACGGCTGTCGGAATGAAATATTCCGTCACCGCATCCGACTCGTTCTCCGCGATAGATTTCCCAAGGTTAATCTGCTCAAGAAGACTGCGGGCGCTTTTCTGGTCCTTGTAAGCCTCGGCGCTCTTTTCCTGCTTGCGGATGGATTCGATCAGTGGGGAGAACCACTCGTCGAACAGCGTCTCCGCTTTCGCGGCAGTTTCATGAACGCGAAGCAGATCCTTATAATCAAGAGGCGAAACATAAGGATCATGCGCGAGCATCAGTAAGGGTTTGCCCAACCCCTGCGCCATGCCCGCCACGAATGCCTGCTTGGCATTGCTCGCCTGCCAGTTGGAGTGGGCCGAAGACAGCAAATGGCATACGACCGCCGATGAAGAATCAACCCGATTTACATACCACGCCAGCGGCTCATTGGCGCTTTCCGCAGGATCATCGATGATAGACGCTATTTCTGCCGTCACCACCTGTCGCGACAAACGGTTCGAGGCCTCGGTTGCAGTCTGGGCCTTCAGGTAGAGAATTGTCGGGCGTGTCGGCTTTTTCGCTCGATCGAGTAACTCGTCGCAGAGGTTCGTGTCATCCGCGTAGGGATGATCCGCGAAAAAACCCTTCACGATCTTCTCGCTATTGCTTGCGCCCTGATAACCAACGGTGGTGAACAACTGAAACCGGTCGAACTCAAGCTTGGCCTTCTATCGCCACATCAAGCAACAGCCATATTCGTTTCCGGTGCGCGACGGCATAACCCAGTTCAAAAAGTACGTTCGGGTTAAGGCCGGTCAAATCGGCTATGAAGCATTTGCAATCGCGGATTTCCTCGAAAATCCGGCTGATGATTGGTCGCCCTCCGGGAGAAATGCTCCGCCACCCCTTGATATCAACGACGCCGGTACGAGAGATCGTCTCCGATCACGGACTCGACCGTCTCAGCGCGCGCGACCGGCGCTGATGGATAAGCTACAAAGCACTTGGGTAGGCTCTCCACGAACATATATTGTACTACCGCACACGGTAAACTGGCTCCTTTGCCGGCGGCCTGCGCCGTTTATACTGCATCGGCATGGCGATCTTGGTGGTAGTATTGCAAATGGTGTTTGGCGGCAGGACCCCGATTGAGTTGGCTGGTCAGGCACGTGTTATGCGGCCTTCAGCCCGAGGATCTGAAGGATGAACAACACTTGCCCGGCCACGTCGCCTTTGGGCAGAATTGCCCACTTCAAAGTCGCGGTATCTCGTGAATTCGTGAATCGCCTCGCGTGCCCGTTTCGCGATGTTTCTCCGCCCCAAGACTCTAACTTGCACTCCTGCAACACGCATTCGGATGGCCCGCGAATTGCCCTTCGAAGGGCATGATATACAGACCTCTTGGACAATCTGGAATTACAGCTTCCGTCGTGGCGCACGGCACGTGGGCCATCGGCGGATGGATGTGGGGAGGCACCGATGTACAGAAGTCGGTCCGCTCCATTCAAGCTTCACTCGATGCCGGCGTCAACTTCATCGACACGGCGCCAGCCTATGGGCTCGGTCTTTCCGAGCGCATTGTGGGCGAGGCTATTCGTGGGCGCCGCGATAAGGTGATTCTCGCCACCAAATGCGGCTTGGTTTGGCACACGGCGAAGGGCAACTTCTTTGTCGATCAGAATGGCACGCGTATTCACCGCTACCTCGGCGCGGAGTCCATCCGGTACGAGGTCGAACACAGTTTGCGGCGTCTCGAAACCGATTACATCGATCTCTACCAGACGCACTGGCAGGACTCCACCACGCCAATCGAAGAAACCATGGGTACGTTGCTCGACTTGAAAAGGGAGGGCAAGATTCGCGCCATTGGAGTCTCCAACTGCACGGTCGATCAGGTGCGGCAATACCGGGCGGTGGGACCGGTGGACGCCGCACAGGAAAAGTTCAGCCTGCTCCACCGCGACTTGGAACACGAATACCTGCCATATTGCGTGCAGAATCATATGGCGGTTCTGGCGTACTCGCCGCTGGCCAACGGGCTGCTGACCGGCAAGGTCGATCCCGAGCGCATCTTCCCGGAGGACGATTTGCGACGCAATAACCCGATGTTTAGCCGCGAGTCGCGCCTTCGCGTAAGGGAAATGTTCGAACACTTGGCGTCGGTGACCCGGAAGTACAACTTCACGGACGGTCAGTTAGCGATCGCCTGGACCCTCACGCAGCCCGGCATCACGCACGCGCTGGTGGGCGCGCGAGACGACCGGCAGGCGGTGGAAAATGCTTGGGCAGGCAGTGTGTTGCTGGCTGCGGCCGATGTGATGCGAGTCACTGAAGCGGAGCAGACCGGAGCGTTGGTGGAGGCTTGAAATGAAGATGCTTCGTTCACACTTTCCTATCGCAACTTTCTTGTGCGCCGCGGCCGGATTCGTGGTGGGCTTCCGGGCGTTGCCGCTGCTTTCCGGCGGCACGCCTGGCGCCAACGAGCAGGCGCTGGCGCCCTTCACGGACTATCGCCACGAGCAGCCGGGTGCGATTCGCAAGATCACGTTAGCGGACTTGCCGGAGCCATATCGTACGCAATCGGCGGACAGCCGCCCGCATATCGTCCCACGGCCCGCGGATGCCTGGCCGAAGGCCCTGTCTGGATTCACCGTCACCCAATACGTCACGGGTCTGCAGAATCCGCGGCTCGTCCGGCGCGCGCCCAATGGCGATCTGTTCGTGTCGGAGAGCGAACCGGGACGCATCCGCGTGCTGCGCGGCGTAGGCGCGGATGGCAAGGCGCGGACCGTGGAAATATATGCGACTGGTTTGACGCAACCCTTCGGCATTGCCTTCTACCCGCTTGGCCCCGATCCGCAATACGTATACGTGGCGAACACCGGCTCGGTGGTGCGCTTCCCGTACCGCAATGGCGACCTGAAAGCGCGCGGCGCGGCTGAGACCATTGTTCCGGATATCCCTTCCGGCGGCCGCTTGACTGGCGGCGGTCACTGGACGCGCGATCTCGCCTTCACGCTCGATGGCGGCAAAATGTTTGTCTCGGTCGGCTCGCACTCCAATGACGACGATGCCGACAATAACCCGCAGGAATACCATCGCGCCGATATCCTGGAGTTTAACCCGGATGGCAGCGGAGGCCGGATTTACGCGTACGGCATTCGCAACGCGGTGGGCATTGCGACGAATCCCACCACGGGCGAATTGTGGGCGTCGGTGAACGAGCGCGACGGCCTCGGCGACAATTTGGTGCCGGATTACATTACGCATGTACAGCCTGGCGGGTTTTACGGCTGGCCATGGTTCTACATGGGCGGGCACCAGGATCCGCGGCAGCAACGCAAGCATCCGGAACTGCAGAGCAAAGTGATCACGCCAGACGTCCTGCTACAGCCGCACAACGCGTCCCTGGAGATGACTTTCTATGACGGCCGCCAATTTCCCGCTGAATATCGGGGCGATATCTTCGCCGGAGAACATGGCTCTTGGAACAAGGCCGTGCGCACGGGTTACGAAGTCATCCGGGTTCTGATGAAAGCGGGGCACGCCACAGGAGAGTATGAGGATTTCCTAACCGGTTTTGTGACTGCCGACGGCGACGTATGGGGCCGGCCGGTGGGCGTCGCAGTGGCGCAGGACGGCTCGCTAATTGTGACCGACGATGGCTCGAATAGCGTGTGGCGCGTCAGCTATTCAGTCCGATAATCATGCGTCGGCCGGCCCGGACCTGTGATCCGCGACGTTCGAGTGGCGGCGCTAACGAAGGTTTTGCAAAGGACAAGAGCTCCGGATCCTCGCCTGAACCTCAACAGACGTTTCACGTTATGCTCTCCGAGAAGTCCGGAGCCGCCTCTGCGGATGAACCGAAGATCATTTGACGAGCGCCAAGGGGTTTGGGCAGCGGACCCAACCTATGATATCACACCACCGCACCTTGATCGTCTGCGAGGGTCTTAGCGACAATGGCGGATGCCCAACGTGCCAACCTGCCTATTCCCCAGTCGAGCGTTCTCCGTAGGGGCTTAGGGGCACTTTGTTTTGAAGGAACCGCATTCACGTCTGTGGAGCTAACGGTACTGCCTGGAACTGCATTCCGGATTCTATGCCAACTTCTTCCAGACGACGGTTATCCAGATCCGTGTCAAGGTTCTCGCGTGCCCAGATTCTTCCCATGTCTGTGAATTTCTTGCCACTCTTGACCTCACGCAAGGCCCACGCGTCCAAATGTGGCAGCGGGCACGGCGGTTGACACATATCCGTAGAGTTTATCAAGAAGATCAGATACGGTCCCGAACAGCGGATACGAAACCTGAATTTCCCCGCCCCTTGTGCCAGCAAATCCGGGCTATTGCCAGGTCGAGACCCGAACCACCATCAGTTTGCTATTGACATATCGAAACATTGTGTCGATCATATGTTTTATGGAG
>CABECX010000478.1_pt1 | contig 15132 bp, 13 predicted proteins | sample 3422721 | NCBI WGS metagenome assembly CABECX01 (sample SAMEA5534328, study PRJEB31848) | metagenome | biome: tundra; feature: field; material: soil | place: USA | collected 2013-05 | depth 0.15 m | reverse complement strand
CGCCTGTTCGAGCCCAGGGACCTGCCGGAAGTTCTCGAAATCGGCCGGACTGCTTTCGTCTTCGACCGGTTTCATGCCGACCCCGCGCTGCCAACAGTCGTTGCGGACCGTGTCAATGAAAGCTGGACGCGAAACTGCTGCCTCGGAATCGCAGCCGACGCGGTGGTCGTCGCCCAGGTAGAAGGCCGCGTCGCCAGTTACGTCACCTGCCGGGCGGATCGCCTGGCGAGAAATGGAATCATCATCCTGGTCGCCACGGCCGTTTGGGCTCGCGGCAGAGGTGCGGCTAGCCGCGCGAGTTCAGCCGCCCTGCACTGGTTCGCCGGCCAGGGCCTCGAAGCCGTCGAGGTCGGAACTCAGTTCCGCAACATTCCTGCCGCGCGCCTTTATGAAAGCCTCGGATTCCGGCTGACGCGCACAAGTCTTACGTTCCGAAAGGTCCTTTGATGCGCAATTCGTTTCTGCCCTATTGCCTTCCGTTCATCGGTGAGGAAGAGATTTCCGAAGTCGCCGATAGCCTGCGTTCCGGCTGGGTGACCACCGGCCCCAAAGTACAGCGCTTCGAACAGGAGTTCGCCGTGTACACCGGCGCCAGACATGCCGTCGCCGTGAACTCCTGCACCGCCGCCCTGCACGCTTCGCTGGCGGCCGTGGGCGTGGGCCCTGGCGATGAGGTCATCGTGCCCACGCTGACGTTCTGCGCGACTGCCAATGTCGTGGTTCACCTGGGCGCGACGCCGGTGATCGTGGACGTCGATCCGGACTTCCAGATATCCGTCCAAGCGGTGTGCCGAGCGATAACCCCGCGCACAAAAGCGATTGTCCCGGTACATTACGCCGGCCAAGCTTGCTCCCTCCAAGACATCCTGGAACTTGCCGGCAGCCATGGAATTCCGGTGATCGAAGACGCGGCCCATGCCGCGGGGGCCGAATACGCGGGAAGCCGGATTGGGACCCACGGCCGCGCGGTGTGCTTCAGTTTTTATGCCATCAAGAACATGACCACCGGCGAGGGCGGCATGATCACCACGAATGACGACGATTTGGCCGCCCGCTTGCGTCTGCTCTCGTTGCATGGCATGAGCCGCGACGCCTGGAAGCGTTACACCGAGGCAGGTTCCTGGTATTACGAAGTGGTCGAGCCCGGCTACAAGTACAACATGACGGACATCCAGGCCGCACTGGGAATCCACCAGTTGCGCAGGCTGGACGGCTTCATCCGGCGCCGGCAGGAGATCGCAGCCATGTACGACGAAGCGTTTTCCGATCTCCCGGAGGTCCTCTTGCCGCCGCGGCTGCCTGGCAGGAATCACACGTTCCACCTCTATCCGATCCGGCTACAAGCGCGGCGGTTGAACCGGTCGGAACTAATCGAAGAGTTGCGTGCGCGCAACATCGGCGCCAGCGTTCATTTCATTCCACTTCATCGGCACCCGTTCTACCGTCAACGATACGGGTATCGCCCGGAGCAGTTCCCGGTCGCCGAGGAGATCTATCGAGGGCTGCTCTCGCTTCCGCTTTATCCCAAGATGACCGGTCAAGATGCACATGATGTGGTTGCGGCGGTCCGGGAAATAGTCGCTTCTTACCGCGTCCCCGCTGGCCGGTTCAGCGAAAAAGGAGTCTCAAGTGCTGCGACCTCCGCGTAACTTTAAGTGGCAAGAAGGCATTCCCCGCATGGCTGCGGACTTCATGATCCTGCATTTCAGCATGATCGCCGCCATGGCTATGTCGGTGGTCTATCAAGCGCGGGTAGGCAATGCCGTCGCGGCTCACGCCATCGCCTCCGGTTTTCTGCAATACTACACGTCTTTTTTTTGGGTCCTCTCTCCGATCTTCCCTCTCGTCTTTCTTCTGAACGGATTCTACACGCACTCGCGCGCCTACACCGGGCGCTACAAGGCATTGGTCATTCTCCGTGGCGTGGTTGTAGCCGCAATGGTTTTCTTTGCCGCCAACTTCCTGCTCTTTGGCCATGAGAAGGTCGGCCGGAGCGTGGCGCTGCCGTTCGTGGCGCTGGCGGCCATCGGCACGGCTTCCGTCCGCATAATCAAGAATCTCCTGCTGAAGCGATACCTGGTGAAGTCCGGAACCGCCGTTTCGCTTGCACGCCGCAGCGATTGGGTATTGGTAGTGGGCGGCGCGGGTTACATCGGATCGTTGCTGGTGGAACGCCTGCTGGCAAGCGGCCGCAAAGTTCGCGTGCTGGACAGCCTGATGTACGGCGGCGAGGCGCTCCGAAATGCCATCCGCCACCCCAATTTCGAACTGATGGCCGGCGATTGCCGCAACATCCAGGACGTGGTGAAGGCTGTGCGCGGCGCGGAATCCATTGTTCAGCTTGCGGCCATCGTAGGCGACCCGGCGTGCGAGCAGGATCACAAATCGGCCCTGGAGATCAACTATGCCGCCACCCGGATGCTCATCGAGATCGCCAAGGGGCACGGCGTGAGCCGGTTGATTTTCGCCTCCAGTTGCAGCGTGTACGGCGCCTCGGAAGCCGAGGTAGATGAGCGGTCGGAGGTTCGTCCCGTGTCCTTTTATGGCCAGACCAAGGTGGACTCCGAACGGGCATTGCTCGAATCCCGCACGGACACGTTCCATCCCACGATTCTGCGCTTCGCCACTGTCTTCGGCCTCTCGTACCGGCCGCGCTTCGATCTGGTGGTGAATCTGTTGTCGGCCAAGGCGGCGCAGGACGGCGTCATCACGATATACAACGGCCGCCAATGGCGTCCATTCATTCATGTGAGAGACCTGGTGGAAGCCGTGGTGCTGGCATTGGAATCGCCGGCCCGCCTGGTGGGAGGGCAAATACTCAACGTGGGCGACTCACGGTTGAATTACACCCTGTCGGAGGTTGCCGAAGCGATCGCGGATGTGTTTCCCGCGACGCGCGTCGAACACTCGGATAACTCCGACTGCCGTAACTACCGCGTCAGTTTCAGGAAAATCGAGGAAGGCCTTGGGTTTCATGCGCGTCACTCGCTGCGGGATGGAATCGTGGAGCTAAAGCAGGCGTTCGAGACGGGGTTGATCGCGGATTATACGGATGTCCGGTATCACAATCAACGGTTCCTGCTGGCGGCGGGCTGTCCGAGCCACAAGAACGACGTCGACGCGCAAGTGATGGCCGCATTCTCGGGGGCGCCGGTGAACGGGCACGCCGCCATGCTCAGTGCGCAGGCGGCAGCGCCGGTGTAAGTCCAGACAGCATCGGTGGGGCAGACCTCCAGGTCTGCACGGGTCCTCCAGGACCCGCTCTTCAGGCCGACGTGGACGTCGGCCTGAGGACTGGAGTCCTGCTCCACGAAGGCATAATCAGCATTAGTCCCGGAAACGAACACTTCGCTCTGAATTCGGACAGGAGCCGGGGGCCGCTCTACAATGCGCCATTCAGGATACAGGGAGCAAATTTGGCAAGTGGCGTGCTCGCCCTGGGTCGGACCATCCTATGTGGAACGATCTGCGATTTGCTCTCAGAACTCTGCGGCGTTCGCCCGGCTTCACTGTGCTCGCTGTTTTGTCCCTGGCCCTGGGGATCGGCGCGAACACGGCCATCTTCTCGCTGCTCTACCAGGTGGTGTTGCGCGCGGTTCCGGTGAAGGATCCCGGTTCCTTGTATTCGCTGGAATCCGACGACAACAACTTCGGAAGCACCCGCCGCGACAACAACCTGAGCGTATTCTCCTACCCGATGTACAAAGCCCTCCGCGATCGCAACGAGGCGTTCAGCGGGCTCATCGCGCGGGTCGGCTACCCGGCCACGCTCGCCTCGGGTAGTGAAGCAGTGCGAACCACCGCCGAGGTAGTCACGGGGAATTTCTTTGCAGTACTTGGGGTCGAGCCCGCTCTCGGCCGCCTCCTGGTTCCCTCCGATGACGCGCCCGGCCAGAACCCTGTCATCGTTTTCAGCTACGCCTATTGGATCGGCCATCTCGGGGCAGATCCGCGCGTCCTGAACAGCCGGATGCTGATGAACGGCCAGCCCGTGCTGGTCGCGGGCGTCTCGCCACGTGGTTTCCGGGGCCTGCTCACCGGGCGCGATCCGGACTTCTTTGCGCCGATGTCGATGATGGGCATGATTTCCCCAGGCATGGACGCAAACGATCAGGTGGATTTCTATTCGCTCAACATCGTTGGGCGGCTGAAGCCGAACGTCAGCCAAAAGCGGGCGAACGCGATGCTGCTGCCGCTGTTTCGCTCCGTGCTGCGGGATGAATTACCGCAGATGAAAGACGTCAAAGAGGAGACCCGCAAGAAAATCCTTGCCCGACCCATAACCCTTCAGCCCGCGGCCCAAGGGCTGAATCAATTGCGCATGCAGTGGCAGACTCCGCTGGTGGTTCTCGAAGTGATGGTCGGCCTGGTGCTGTTGATCGCTTGCGCCAACGTGGCCAACCTGCTTATCGCGCGGGCCACTGCCCGGCAACGGGAGATTGCCATCCGCCTCGCGGTGGGCGCTGCCCGCTGGCAACTGGTCAGGCAACTGATGGTGGAAAGCGGAATCCTGGCGCTGGCAGGCGGACTCCTGGGACTGTTGCTGTCGCAGAACCTCACGCAGGGACTGTTGGGCCTGATGCCGGAGGACGCCGCGGGCGGCTGGCTGAACCCGCAGGTAGATGTTCGCATGCTCGGCTATAGTGTGGCGCTCGCCCTGCTGGCCGGATTGCTGTTCGGGCTCGCTCCGGCTATGCAGGCCATGCGGCCCGGCGTCGCACCGGCATTGAAGGAGCAAACCGGCGGTATGAGCGCCGGCGGCTCTCAGTCGCGAACGCGGCAAGGCCTGATGGTGGCTCAGATTTGCCTCTCTTTGTTGCTACTCACCGGCGCGGGCCTGTTTACGCGAAGCCTGTTGAACCTGATCCACAGCGATCCCGGATTCCGGGCGGACCACCTGGTTACATTCACCATTGATCCAGGCCTGGCTGGGTACACTTTCGAGCGCAGAATCGCGCTATTCCGCGAGTTGCGGCAGACGCTGGGCGCACTGCCCGGCGCGAGAGCCTCGGCCAGCGCGTTCCTGGTTCCACTGGGTGGCTGGAACTGGGGCGACGGCGTCAAAGCCCCAGGGTCCCGCAATGCCAGCCAGGAGTCTGTCAGTTGCAGTGAGAACTCCGTCAGTCCGGGTTACTTCGCCGCGCTCGGGATTCCGCTCATGGCCGGGCGGGATTTCAATGCCAACGACACGGCCAAGTCGGCGAATGTTGCGATTGTCAGCGCGGCATTCGCGCGTTTTCTTTATGAAGGTGCGGACCCCATAGGGCGCCACATTCACATAGGCTCCAACGATGCGGACGCTGAGATCGTCGGGGTGGCCGGAGATTCCCGAATCAGCGATGTGCGAGAGAAGCCGCCGCGGCTCTTGTATGTGCCTTTCGAGCAGGGTGGAGACCCGTTTACCCGGCAATCCGCCTTTTTCGTGAGGACGCAAGGCGACGAAGGCAGTCTTATGACCGCGATACGCGCAACCGTGAGGCAGTTGGATCGCAATCTTCCGATCGAGCGCCTGACTTCGATGAAACTGATGATCGACGATTCCATTTACAGGGACCGGTTGATGGCGACTCTGGCCATCGCATTCGGCGCGTTGGCGGCGATCCTGGCGGCGGTCGGGCTGTATGGAACCATTTCGTATTCGGTGGCGCGGCGCACGCGCGAGTTCGGCATTCGGATGGTCCTTGGGGCGGCTCCGGAAAGCCTGCTGCTGTTTGTGATGCGGGAAGTGGGCTGGCTCATCGCCATAGGCGTAGCCGTGGGGGTGCCTGCCAGCTACCTGCTGGCGCGGTTCGCGGAATCGCAATTCTACGGCGTCCAAGCGCACGATCCTTGGGCGCTGGCTGGAGCAACCCTCCTGATTGCGATTGTCGGACTGGCGGCCGGGCTGGCGCCGGCCGTGAGCGCGATGCGGATTGAGCCGCTCGATGCCTTACGCTACGAATAGAAGGTGCTGCTTAGTACTCCGGTTCAGAAGTTCGCTAACGTATTCCGGCGACGTGGGGCAGCGCCATGCGCTGCGGCGGACCCTCGGTCCGCCTCCGGGCAGGCGGCGTGAGACGCCGCCGCAGCGCGAGGCACTGCCCCACACTCTGGATTACAACGTTGCGGAATGCGATGATCTGCAGCCAGGGAATCTCGGCATGCGCTTCTCGAAGCTCATGCGACACTCCGCGGCACGCTTCCCCGAGTAGAGCCAAACGGTGCAAGATTGCGCTCTGTACCAGAACGTCGCTGAAGAATGCTTCCCGTCCGTGTTCGGAGAACTTGGAGATCATTTCGATCTGTTCTGTGGCGTCGAGGAGACGGAGGCGGTCCGTCCTCATAAGGAGACCGCGTCGCGCGTCACTTCAGATGCTAGGCGGGGTTTAAGCCCACGGCTGGAAACGACGTCGACCTTGCATCCGAGGACGGCCTCAAGGTCGAGCCACCGGCCCGTGAGATCCAGTAGTGACCGGCCCCGCTCGAAAGCGACCAGGAAATCGATATCCGAGTCTTGGCGCTGATCGCCGCGGGCGACTGAACCAAAAATGCGGACGTTGCGCGCGCCACGTTTCTCGGCGGCGGCAATGATCTGATTGCGATAACGAGAGCGGATTTCGTCCAGCGTCATGCGGCCCTCTGTTCGAGTATCCCACAGAGCGTCGACAGATCTTCGCAACACAGGCGGCGCCAGGCGCGAACTGTGGTGCCGGAGGAGGGGGTCGAACCCTCATACCCAGTGAAGGATGCGGGATTTTGAGTCCCGTGCGTCTGCCAGTTCCGCCACTCCGGCAAAGATATGACTCCTTTGAGTTTACCCTAAAATTGCTCCAGGCGCACTGTAGTGGTTTCTGTAGTGGTTCTCCGCTTCATTTCCGCCCTTCCGCGCGGGTTCGCTAATCCCGTGCGCGTCAACTACTTGACCCGCCTTAGCTTCGCCGCCCGTTCCTGTTTCCGCTTCTTGGCGTACTCTTCCAGCCGCTTCCCGGCGTTCTCCAGGTCGGCCACGTCCACGATGTTGTAGCGGTCGAAAATCGACCGCGTGCGGTGGCCGCTGATCTCCATGGCCACGCGGTCCTGGATGCCGGCGCGCTTCATGTTGCGTACCGCGCTCCGTCGCAGATCGTGGAACAGCAGCCCCGGCACGCCGGCGCGTTCGCAGGCTTCCGCCCAGCCGTTGAGATGATTCCCGACCGGGCAGTTGTGCGTTCCGTGAAACACCCAGATCGAGCCTGCCGGGCAGCTTTCGCGCTGGCGCTCCAGCCATCGGGGCATGTCGCCGTAGATCGGAAGCGTGCGGGGCTTCTTCCCCTTCGTCTGGCCCGCCGATAACCGGATCAGCCCGGCCTCAGAATCCACCTGCTCCCAACGGATGCGCCGCAACTCGTTCTTGCGGGCGCCCGTGTGATAGCCGCAAACGAACAGAGCCTTGAGACTGGTCGGCAGTTCCTCCAGCAGCCGCTCATACTGGTCCTGCTCCAGGAACCCCTGCCGGACATTATCCTCTTCCAGCATGGAAATCGCCGGCTGCCGTTGGACCAACGGCGGGTCTTCTTGCGCGCCGAGTCTGAATCCGCGGCGCACGATGGCGAGCTCGCGATTGATGGTGGAATCGCGCGCGCCCGCCGCCCGGCGCTGCGCGACGTACTGCCGCACTTGCGCCGAGCCGAACCTGGATACCAGCAGGCTGCCCAACACCGGCTCGATATGCGCCTTGTACCGCCACCCCACGTGGTTGGCATCGCGCAGCTTGCGGAACTGATTATCCTCCACCACCAGCGCGCAGAGATCGGCGATAGTCGCGCGCTCCGGTCCCACGCGCCGGCCTGCCGCGACTTCGCCGATGCGCTGCTTTAGCAGGTTTTCCGCGTCCGCCTTCTCGGTAGAGTGGCTACTCTCCGGCACGATCAGCCCGCGCACGAAATATTGAATCCACCAAATCCGTCCGCGCCGGTAAACCGTTCCACTGCCTCGTTTTCGCATGGCACCCATGTTAGACACCTGTTTTGCTGAGTTCAACCCAATTATCGAGGTCCTGGCGATCAAGCTGAACGCGCCTGTCGCGCCGCACACAAGGAATCGTCTTCTTGGCGATTAGGTGGCGAAGCGCCGAAGGACTGCGTCCAATGTACTCGGCGGCCGCGCTCACGTTCAGCAGCCGGCCCTTGTTGCGCTCTTGCGCCGCATTTAGCCGTTGAAACACTCGCTCGGCGATGGCGTCTGCAAGATCATCCAGACCGAGATTTCCTGTACTCGTCATTGCGAATTACCTTTGCGCCGAATCGGCTGCCTTGAAGATTATCCGACGCGGAACGCCCGAGCGAACCTCGACGTGGTCGATGGTGCCGTTGCGAAAGGAATCCAGCATGGAAAAGAGCCGCCCGATCTCTTTGCAGACGACGGAATCGCTCAAGTCCAGTTCCGGTCGCGGAGTCTCATCTCCATCGAGCTTGAGGTCGTGGAGAACCTCCGTCGTCGCGCCAAAAACCGGTTCACAATTATGCACTTCCAAGCTCCGAATCGTTCCAAAATGGAGCCTCTGGCATCGCCGGATCAATGCCTGGCGTAGTGGGGATACTTCGGACAATCGCAGTTCAGTCATGGTTTCTGCTCCTCAGTTCGGTGGCAGGCTGCTCAGATGCAAAAACGGCTGCCGATTCGAAATCACGCTAGCCCTGGAATACCGTCTTTTCGTTCTACGGTATTCGCGGAATACAGATGTTTGTACTTAGTACAGACGCGGCGGTGGCCTGCTGCTACCTGTTCGGTTCCCTGGGCTCGAACGCAGTCTTTCGTTCCGCTGCCGCTTCCGCAGTTCGACTTCGGCGGCGATTTCCTGTTGCGTCTGCCAGGCCGTGGTCTGCGCAAGTTCCGAAAGAGCATGGGAATTGGGCGTCACAAGGTACGTTGCGGTCTGGCGGTCCAGGGACGCCGAACCTGCGCCCGCCGGCAGAACCAGAAACCCGACCTCGCCCAGCGCAACCAGGCCCTTCCTGATGGCGTTGTGCGATTGCACGCCGCTGTAGCGCGCCAGCGTGCGATAAGCCATCCGGGCCCACAGCGTATCGTCGAGCGGTCGGTCCTTCTCGCCAAATTCGAGTAGCACTGCTGCAATTGCCTGAGCGGGCGCCGAAAGCCTCGCCCAAAGACCCGAGCGGATCAGCAGCCCCAGGCCACACTCGTATCCGACCCGATAACTCCTCTCGTTCCCATCAGCGAGCCGGTCACGATCACGGAGATAGCGCCTGTAAAAAGTACTCCCCCGCGGGCCGAGGGCGAGTTCAAAACGCACGTCGCAGGCCGCCAACTCGGCATTCTTCGGCGCGCCGCGCGTCAACGTGCTGGCCCTCAACCTGGACTTAGATCGGACGCTGGGCACGGTCCACCACTAGCAGGCGCGATTTCTCGCCGTGGCGCAGGCACTCTTGCCTGCCGCGTCGCGACTCTTCGCTACGCAGGCGGGCGTAGCCCGCCATTTGCGCTTATCTCTCAGCTCCGCAGACTAATGCACCGTCTGCTTCAACACGGCGGAAGTGCTGCCCAGAAAATTCCCGGACGCCGTATAGGTCGCCGTGATGTTAAACGTGCCCACTGGCAGCGACGAAGTGGTGAACTTCGCCAGATGCGTAGTCGGGTTGACGGTCCCCGTGCCCAGCACAGTCGTACCGTTCCTAAAGGTGACGGTACCGCTCGGGGAGCCGGAAAGAACAGCCTTCACGGTCGCGGTGAACGTCACCGGGCTGCCGTGCGTCGATGGGTTGGCGCTGGAGGCCAGGGTGGTTGTAGTCTTCGACTTGATTGTAAATGTCGCCTGCTTGGTGGTCTCGGTGTTGCCCGCCTTGTCCACGCTGTGGAACGTCACCGTGTCGGCCCCCAGGGTTGCGACGGTAAATGGGGCCGAGTAGGTCTGTACAGCGCCACCGTTGACGCGATAGTAGGTCGCGTTGACGCCGCTGCCGGTGTCGGTGGCATGCAGGGTCACCTTCACAGCGGAGATATAGAAGGTGCCATCCAGCGTGCCGGAGAGGCTGTCTGTGGTGACCGGAACGGTCGTGTCGTAACAGACGGGACCATAAGTAGCGTCGCCCGAATCGACACCGCTGTTGTCCCAAGCCCTGACGTTGGCGGTGTGGCAGCCTTGGCCGGCGCCCTTGAGGTCAAACGAGCCCGTGGTGGCGCCAGGGAACGCCGGGCCGGTGTAGAACGAATTCCCGGCTCCCGGCGTGGGTTCGCTGGCGACATCACCCGGATCCGCATCCCAAGCCAGGCTGACGCCGGATATGCCGGTGGGAGGCAAGCTGCCGTTACCCGTGGCCGTGGCGGTGAATGAAACGGTTTGATCCGTGTTGTACCATGCTCCCGTGGCCGGGCCGGAGAACTTCACTTGCGGCGGCCCGCCCCCCGCCTGATAAGCGTTGATGGCCCAGGCAAGTTGCAGTGCGTTAAATGATCCCCAGCCAGTGACCGGGTCCCAGCCGACAGCGGTGCAATAGTAGGGCAAGCCGTAGAAGGCTGTTACGTCGTTGTTGTTACAACCCGACGTGATGTCGTAGAACGGGTAGTGCGGCGCATAAGTTGGATTCTCCCCGAAGTAGTAAAGATATTGGTTGCCGTATCCCAGCGGGCCGCAGGAATGCGAGTTGCACTTGCCGCCGGGGATAACCGTGGACAGATATTCGAGGTACGATTCGGATTGAGCGAAGAAACCGGCCGTTTGCGGCGCGACAATGCTGGTGCCGCCGTTGCCCGACAACTTACCTTGGAAGTAGTAGTATTGAGGCGTATTGTACCAGTCTGCGTTGAGTGCGAGATCGGGAACGCCGCGAGAGGGAAGACTCAGGCTCGACTGATAAGGAGGCGCGGCCCAATACGCGCTGAAGCCGCCGGTGCTGCCGCCGTCGTTGGCGGAGCAGCCCTGCGGCCCTCCGCTCCAGGCAACCTCGAAGTTGAAGAACGGCCCAGGAGAAAGTGACATCGTCGCGCCGCCAGTGGCGACTACGTAGGGATCGGAAGCCGGGTAGAGCACGGCGATTTTGTCGCCACAGCCGGGGGTCGCGCCTGAATCACCCGATGCGGCAACTAGAGTCCAGCCGGCGCCTACCATATTGGCGAAGATGGCATCCGCGGTGTTCATTACGCTGGAAGACCACCCGGTGAGTTCTACTCCGCCCCAGCTCGTGCTGAACACGCGCGCCTTGCCGTCGGTTAGCATCTTCTGATAGATGTCGAGGAAGACGGCCGTGCTGGAGTTGGCGCCGTCGTACATGTAGACGGTGGCCGTATTGGTGCCCGAGCCGAGGCTATTGGACCAGGCGGTGGACCATTCAAAATCCATGGTCCCTTCGCCGTCGCAGCAAGTCGGCGTTCCGTCAACCGCGATCAGATCCCAGTGCATCGCCAGATACGGAAATGCGCTTTGGAAGCCGGCGAAGTCACTCGTGAGCTGGAGGCCGGCCGTGGCGATGGCAATAGACGATTGCGGGGGAGACCCACCCGAATTGCCTAGTGGGTTGCAGCAATGTGACACGTTGTACAGCGCGCCGACATCGTAGGCCTCAGAACTGAAGATATCAGAGGGAGCATAGGGTCCGGCGCTGGAGGGTACCACGCCGCTGCCCCGAGCGGGCAGCTTGGCGGTGGCATCCAAGTGTCCTTCCTCGATCACCGGCGACCCAGGCACGTCCGGCGAGTAAATGGGAAAGACGGGCTCGACCATGTCTTTGTTCGCGGGATGCAGCACCTGAAGGCTATTGAGACCAGCGACGGAATGGACTATGTTGCCGAGAGTGGCCGGAATCACCGGATCGCGATCGTTCGAGAAGAAAGTCGTTGTCCCGAGCTGATAGTTGTTGATCTTGATCCCGAATGCTTTCTCGATGACCGCCGTGGTGCCTTCGAGACTGACAGTCAGGCGGTTGGGATAGCGATGGGCGACCCGAAGACCTTGGCTGGTGGCCCAGTCGACCACCGCTTGCTCATCCTGCACCGATGGCGAGAATCGTGCATTCCACTCGTCGGGCGTCAGGAACTGCAGGAAATTCGGCGATCCCGGAGTCTGCAATTGCTCCAGGAATTGCTGCTCCTCCGCCCAATTTGGCGGCTGGAGACCGAGCACGACGCGGAGCATCTGGTTGGGGTCGAAACTGCCGGCCAGGGTGGCGGAGCCGTTCAATACCTCAAATGGTGTCGGCCCGCCGGGAGCGATATTTTGTTGGCCCAGCGCGGTCAAAGCACCGCATGCCAGCAGAATGGGCAAACTAAAGTTTTTACGAATCAATGGACTTCCCTCCTTGATAGGGCGTGACTAGCGGCCCTATTGTACTATGATTGACCGGTTTGGCCAAGCGTCTCGACCCGAGGCCGACCGCTGGAGCAGCGGAGGACCAGCGGAGGAAAGGCACGGAATTTCGCTTTCGCAACTCCTGGCGATGGCGCTGGAAGCGACACGTGTAATCTGCGCGACGTAATGCCGAATTCGCCTCCCCACTCGCCCAGGTAAACAGGCGGCTTCGGTTGGATCTCCTTACGTGCCAACGCTTCTTTCCTGAACTGGCGGGCGGGGCCAATTCGGCATTACACTGCTGTGGGCAATAATTATGGTTTGAGAAAACATTGCCGCATTTGGGAAGGCGGTATTCCGTGCCTTTCCTCCGCTGGCTGCTGCCGGTTGGGACCGATATGTGGGGTTCTGGGCAGGGTCGAGACCGCTAGCGATATTGCCTGATAACGTCTTCATATAAAAAGACTTGCCGCATGCTACCTCGTCCGCAGCGCCGTCGGTACTGGGTCTGTATTCGCCGCGAAAATATGTGCCCTTCAAATCCGGATCGCCAATCGAGGCGGCTAGGTGTATACTTAACGGCAGACTAGGGACGCGGCGGAAAGGATCGGACGATGAGTCCCACGTTCACACTTCGGTGGCGCTGCTTGGCTGTGTCTGCGTTGCTGATGGTTCCTCTGTCGGCGTATCCGCAGACCACGCTAACGGGCGCGATTCAGTTCGCGACAGATTCCACCGGAGCATTTTCGCTCAATCAATCGTGGAATACACTCGGTGGTGACCTTTGCTGGGACTTGTGGTTAGCACAGAATCCCGATGCAAGCTCACCGGTCAATGGCCCATCCGATGCGCAGGCCGCCATCAACATACCGCTGGCAGCGGGCAACAGCTATCGGTTCTACATCTTCGGCGCACCTGACCTCAGCATCAGCTTCAACGGCTTGAATCTGTTCTTCGACGGAGACAACTCGACTCCGGGCATCTCGGTATTCGGCGCCACCAACAGCAGCCTGTTTTCACCGAATACGAGTAGCGGCACACGGACACTCGCTGGTGGGGTGGTGGCGGGTTCGGGTACCGCGAACTACGCCGCCAGCGGCGTGGTTGCAGTCCTGACCGGATATACTTGGAACGCGCCCGCGACTCCACCCGGAGACGTGGCCCAGGCCTTTACCTTCGCGCCCGGCGGCGGCGTGTCTTTCTTCGGATCGTTCACCCTGCAGGTTTGGCCGGCCGCGGCCCTCAGCATCAGTCAGGCCAGCGGCGCGCCGGGAACCAAACTCACCATGGTAGGGAGCGGCTTCGCTCCTACCGAGACGGTCGAAATCTACGCCGGCCACATTGGCGCTCGCCCGCTATTTACCACTACCACCACCGATGCCAGCGGTTCCTTCGCGGTCACACCGCGCGAACCGCAGCACACTTATGGTCCCATGGACATTTACGCTGTGGGAGTGAGCAGCCGCCATCTCGGAGCTGCGAGGTTGTTCGTCACGCCCGCCTTGGGCATGAACCCAGAGACCGGAGAGCCAGGCGGTACCACAACTGCCTACGGCGTTGGCTTCGGCGCCAGCGAGACCGTCGATATCTATTGGAACAACCCCCGGCAGTTACTTGGTACGGCAACCGCGAACGGCCGAGGGAGCAGCGCCTTGACGATCACGATCCCGGCGAATGCATCGCCTGGAATAAACGAAGTGATCGGCGTTGGGCAGACCACGAAGGCCATTGGCGTGGGTGTGGTTGCGCTGCGATAACCCAGCGGCGCGGGCTCATGTGTGCGCTTTTGGCCTTCTTCCGCCAGCCGCATCGTGGACCGCAAGCCACCCCCGCTCGCGATTGCGTCCGTGATTTGGCGGTAGCCATGCGCAAACGCAATCTCTCGGTCTATGACCTGCAGCGGGAACTCGCTGCCGCCGGCCACACCATCAGCATCAACTCCCTCACCGTCTTGCTCCGTGAGGAGGGCTTCTCTCGTCTTCCCCGCCGCGCCGACGACGAGCGTCCTCCCACGGTGAAACCGGAGATCGCCGACGTCGCCGATGTGCGTCGCTTAGATTTGTCCCCCGGTTCCTTCCGTACCCCTTTAGCCGGACTGTTCCTGTTTGTGCCCTTGTTGGATCGCATCGATCTGCCGGCGGTCGTCACCGCGGCGCGCTTGCCGAGTTCGCAGATCATTCCCTCCGCCCAGGCCGTGCGCAGTCTCCTGGCCCTGAAACTGATCGGCGCCGAGCGCAAAAGCCACGTCATGGACCTGGTGACGGATCAGGCCATCGCGCTGTTTGCAGGAATCAACGTCGTCCCCAAACGATCCTACCTGGCTGCCTACTCCTCGCGCATCGACCACAAGGTCTGCCTGCGCTTCATGGAGGCTTGGTTGGAACAGGTCGAGCAGGCCGGCTTGCCTCAGGGCGCCTCTTTCGACCTGGACTTTCATAGCGTGCCCGCCAACTCCGCCCAGGAACCCTTAGAAAAGCACTATGTTTCCAGCCGCAGCCGCTCCCAGAAAGGGATTCTGGTCTTCCTGGCCCGCGATGCCGAACAGCGGATTTTGCGCTATGCCAACGCCGGTGTGACCAAAAGCGAACAGGCCGACGAGATTCTCCAGTTCGTACGGTTCTGGAAGAAACACACCGGCAAACCGCCCGCCGAACTGGTTTTCGATCGCAACTCACCACCTACGAGAAGCTTGCGGAGCTGAATCGGGAAGGCATCTGCTTCATCACCCTGCGCCGGCGTTCGCGCCAGATGTTGCAACACATCTACAGTCAACCGGATTCCGCCTGGCGGCGGATCAGCTTGCCGGCGCTGACCAGGATTTATCGCAATCCCAAAGTGCTGGAAGAACGCGTGACCCTCTCCGGCTACCAGGG
>CABECX010000448.1_pt1 | contig 15453 bp, 13 predicted proteins | sample 3422721 | NCBI WGS metagenome assembly CABECX01 (sample SAMEA5534328, study PRJEB31848) | metagenome | biome: tundra; feature: field; material: soil | place: USA | collected 2013-05 | depth 0.15 m | reverse complement strand
GTGATCGACTGGCCTCCCGCCCCGGTGGCGGTCAAGTTATAGGTAGTGGTCTGGGTCGGCGACACGGTCGCGGTGCCTTGCGCATTGAGACCCGAGCCGACGCCCGAGATGCTGACCGAGGTCGCGTTGGTCACGTTCCAGGCCAGGGTGGACGACTGTCCCGCGGCTATCTGGCTGGGAGTCGCCGAGAACCGCACCACTTGCAGAGCTCTCTGCGTGGTCACGGTGGTGTTAGCACTGGCGGTCAGGCCAGTCAACTGATCGGTAACGGTCAGGCGGAAGCCGTAGCTGGTGGAGCCCGCCGCGGTGAATGTGGCGATGGCCGCATTGGCGCTGGATATTGCCACGTTAGGACCGGAAACCTGGGTCCATGAGTAGTTCAGAGCATCGTGATCCGGGCTATAGGAGCCACTGCCGTTCAGGGTGATGGTGCCGGGCGGCACGCCGATCTGAGCCGGACCTGCGTCGGCCACTGGCGCGCTGTGGCCCACCTGGCGCGTCAGGAACTCATACCGGATGCGCGGCACGTCCATGGGGACCGGATGCGTGAAGGTCGTGTATTCTTTCGGCCGCATGAAGTTGCCGAATTCCAACCCGAACGTGAGTTCGCCGGTATTCTTGGCTGTCAGCAGGGTGGAGTTCAGGCCCGCGCGGACGGTGAAAGCGAATTCCTTGCTTAAGGGCTGCACGAGTTTGATCTCGCCCCCTGGGCGGTTCGGCGTGGAACTGTGGCTATGAATATAGCCGAGGTTGCCTTGAATCCAGGCGTCGCCCCAGGCACCCACCTGCGTGTTGAAGCCGAGCTGGTTCATGGGGCGCGCGTAGGTTTCGATGAATGACGTCAGGCCCAGCGGCGTTTCGGTGAGCGCGCCGGTATTCTTGAAGCCTTCCGTTCCGTAGAAACCGATCCGGCCGCGGCTGAAGAGGTAATCGAGCAGGAAAGCGCCCTGCCCCATGCTGCCGCCATTTTCATACTCGCCGAACCGGATGTACTTGAAGCTGGAGAACAAGCCCGCCTGCAGGTGATCCCAACGGTTGACCAGACCGATGTCGAACTGGCCTTCCTGACGGCCGGGATAGCGCATGTACTCGGCTTCCGCCTGCACAGCGTGTGAGCCGTCGCCGCCAAATGGTGAGAAGAACTGGCCTCTGCCCTGGATAGTGACGTCGCCCGACGGCCGGTTGCCCATCGTAGGACCAACGTCGAGGCCCAACAGCGAGAACTTCTTGTTGCGGGTCTGCGCCTCGTTCAAAGCGTCCGTGCCAGCCTTTTCAGCGATCACAGTAGTCTCGTCCTTCGATAGCGGCTTCGGCATACCGTTGACTTTGTCCTCCAGCGCCTTCTCCTGGTTCTGGAGCTCGGCCACCTGGCCCTTCAGCCGGTCGTTCTCGCCCTTGATATCGCGCAACGCCGCGAGAATATCCTCCAGCTTGTCGAGCCGCTTCAGGATGGTGGCGCAGCACTCCTCCTGCTTCTTGAGAAGCTCCGACAGTGTGGGCATCACCTCCGTCGCTCCGCCGGCGGCTACGATCTTGCCTTGGCCGTCGGTGACGGTCAAGACCACGCGGCGGTTCATGAACCGGCCTTCCTTGGTCTTGTTGTTGACTTCCGGATCGTTCTTGCCGTCGCCGGCCGTCGAGACCTGGTCAGCCGCGGCTCCGTATTTCACCAGAAATTCGCGAACGGTTTCGGCGCGCCGCATCGCCAGGCGGTCGTTGTAACGCGCGGAGCCCACGTAGTCGGTGTTTCCGACCAGCTTCACGTGGTAATCGCGATGCTGGCTCAACATCTCGGCCAGCCGCAAGAGGCTCGGATATCCGTCCGAGAGGATGGAAGAATTGAATTCGAAGTTGATCTCTTCCCATTGATCTTTGGTTTGGCTTGTGTTCAAGCCCTGAGCGAACAGGCACGTCGAAAACACTCCGATTGCGCCTATTGCCGCCAGTTGTTTTATCATGAGCACCTCCTCAACATTTCAGCGTGTACGCGAGACTTTTTACGAATGCAAACAACAACCAGTCTAAACTATTTAGGATACACCGGTACCCTTATCCATATCTACAACATTTTGCGGCTTTTAGTCAATCGAATAGGGTGTTCCCTCACAGAAAATGGGATAATGGCGGGTGTAGCCTGCCGGATGGGCAGCCGCCCGGAAACGGGAGGAAAGTCCGGTCTCCACAGGGCAGCGTGCCGGCTAACGGCCGGGAAGGGTTCTGGCGACGGAATCCTTACGGAAAGTGCAACAGAAAGTATACCGCCCGATCCGGGCGCGCAAGCGCACGGCCTTCGGGTAAGGGTGAAATGGTGCGGCAAGAGCGCACCGCGGACGGAGCAATCCGGCTGGCAGGGCAAACCCCACGCGGAGCAAGACCAAATAGGAGAGGAGGAGCGGCCCGCTCCGATGAACTCTCGGGTAGGTCGCTAGAGCCGGGCAGCAATGTCCGGCCCAGATGAATGGCTGCCGCCCGTAAGGGTACAGAAACCGGCTTATAGTCCGGCAGGCTGCAAATGCGTGGGGCAGGCCCTCGGCCTACGGCGGCCCCTCAGGCCGCCAACACGCCTGCAAACCGCGCCGCACCTGTGATAATCTCGTCAACACTATGAAACACGCATGGCTGTTGCTGCTTGCCCCTCTGCTGTTGGCGGAAGAGAAGGTGGATTTGTACACCGTCAACCGCATCAAGGCCGAGGAGTTTCAAAACTCCAAAGTGATGGAAAACGCTTTTTACCTGGCCGATGTGTACGGGCCCAGGCTGACGGGATCGCCGGGTCTCAAGGCAGCCGCCGAATGGGCGGTCCGCCGCATGACCGAGTGGGGGCTGGCCAACCCCGGCATGGAAAAGTGGGGACCCTTCGGGCGAGGCTGGACTTGCATCCATTTCAGCGGGCATCAGAAGGAACCGCAGTATGCGCCGTTGATCGGTTTCGCGCGGCCCTGGTCGCCGGGCACCAATGGTCCGGTTTCGGGAGAGCCGGTGCTGGCCACCCTCAGAACCGATGCGGATCTCGACAAGTTCAAAGGGAAGCTCAAGGGCAAGATTGTGCTGTTGGAGGATCCCAGGCCGCTGGCCGCTGAAACCGAGCCGGCGCTGAAGCGTTTCACCGACGCCGAGTTGGCAGCGGAGATGCTGGCGCCCGATCCTTCGCCGCGCTCGCCGTTTGCCAATCCGATTCCGCCGATACCCGGACAGCCGCCGCGTCCGGCGGGGCAGCCGGCGGCGGGGCAGCCATTCGATCGCGAGGCGCGCGAAAAGTTTCGCGATAAGGTGAATCAGTTCCTCATCGATGAGGGGGTGCTCGTGACGTTGTCCCCGAGCTATCGGGCCACCAGCGGCATTGTGTTTGGCGCCGCGGCCGGGTCGCAAGATCCCAAGAAGCCGCTGCCGCCGCCTTCGGTGGCGCTGGAAGTCGAGCAGTACGACCGCATCACGCGGCTCATCGAGAAGAAGATTCCCGTCACCCTGGAGTTCGACATTCAAAACAAGTTTCTGGACGACACCCAGGATTCTTTCACCGTGACAGGCGAACTGACCGGCGCCAGCAAGAAAGATGAACTCGTGATGCTGGGCGCGCATCTGGACTCCTGGACGGGCGGCACGGGCGCGACCGACAACGGCGCCGGGAGCGCCGTGGTGTTGGAGGCCATGCGCATCCTGAAGGCGCTGGATCTGAAGATGGCACGCACAGTGCGCGTGGCGTTGTGGACCGGCGAAGAAGAGGGGCTGCTCGGATCGCGAGCCTATGTGAAGGAGCACTTCGCGGATCGCGAGACCATGGCGCTGAAGCCGGAGCATGCCAAGCTCTCGGGTTACTTCAACCTGGACAACGGCACCGGCAAGATCCGCGGCGCCTATCTGCAAGGCAACGACATGATGCGGCCCATCTTCCAGGCGTGGCTCGACCCGTTCAAGGATTACGGCGCGAGCACGGTCACCATCCGTAACACGGGTGGAACGGATCACCAGTCGTTTGACGCGGTGGGACTGCCCGGCTTCCAGTTCATTCAGGATCCGCTGGACTACTCGACCGAAACGCATCACTCCAACGCGGACGTGTACGACCATTTGCAGGCTGGCGATCTGATGGAGGCCTCCGCCATCATGGCCGCCATGGTCTACGATGCGGCCACGCGCGACGAGATGCTGCCGCGCAAGCCGTTGCCGAAGCCTCAGCCGCCCAGGAAGCCGGGTGAGGAAGCGCGGCCGGCAAACGCCGGAGCCGGGAACTAACGCTGCAAGGAGCGCGCCCTGGGGCCGCGCGCGGACCGGAGCGTCCGCCCCACCTTGGTTTCCACAAAAAAAGACCGGACGCTCGTTAAAGCGCCCGGTCGTGGAGCACCTGTAGGTTGCTCGGAGGTTACAACCCACAGGGGTGGAGGAGATCGTCGATTACCCGAGCAAACCCCCATGTCCCAGGCAGCCCACCTCCCAGCCTGAGACCCGGTAACGGGCCAATAATGGGGGAAGCACTAAGTCTACCACATTCGCCTTGGCGGAACGGAAGCAGCCTGGAGCCGAGATCATGGGGATTTCGTCCTTATAGGCCAGCAACAGCAGGTTGCCCGGTTCGACCGGCGCCAGGAACCGTTCCACGTGGCCGCCAACCTTTTCCATGGCCCGCCCGACGACGTCTTCCGGACCTGCCGGAGCGGTAGTGGACGCGATCATGATCACGGCCGGTTTCGACCGCAGCAATTGCTGCAGTCCTCTGCCGACCGACGCTTCATCCTCCGTGCAGGAGAGGACGAAGCTGGCGGGCACGCCGAAGTGATCGAGCCGCTGGTGCATGATGTTCTCAAACAACTGCCGCGCGCGCTCCCCGTTGAGCGGATCGGTGTACAAAACGCCCACCGTGGGGTTCCGCATGGGCCGCGCCTGCAAGATCGGACCGCGCTCCTTCAGTATCTTGACAACGGCATCCAACTGGGTGCGGGAAACGGCAAATGGCGCGCTTTTCACGGTAGCAATGCGCTGGCCGGGGATCGCGAAGCTGAAATTCAGCGCCGTGGCGATGACCACGCTGGCCGCGCAGTTGATCTGCTTCAGCAAGTCGTCGTCCACCAGCACGCAACATTTTTCGGTGGCCTGCAGATTGGCCCGGCCGCCCGCCGCCAGGCGGATCTCGAAGCTTCCGCAGCCCATCTCGCTGGCTACCGCGCAGACCGCATCGTCTTCGCCGACCTCGCCTTCCTCCAGTTCGGTCACCCAAATGGATGCCATACCCTCGGATTCGAGGACCCGGATGTCGTCGTCGCTGATTACATGTCCCTTCGCCAGTAACTTTTTCCCGCCGGGGCGAAAGACGGTGCAGCACAGCACCCGGCCATTCGATGATTTCACATCAACCGTTTGGGCTCGCATGTTTCCTCACTTGTAGGTTATTAAGGACTTTTTGTCCTGTTTTAGAGTATAGTACATTTGGCATAGGATTTCTCATCAAGAATCGCGAGATTATTTTCGGGAACAGGAGACAGCCCCCTCATTTGGGGGTATTCCAGGGAGTTATCGGGGTTTGAGTGACTGCAACACGGGTAACCGGACTAACTGGGACTCTTCATACTGGCGGTACTGTTGAATATTTCTACAGCACTCCGGCCGCAGAACGCGCATTACCGCGATCTCGTCGCAGCATTGGAACTTCGGGCAGCGCACGCAATCCTTCCAGGCCTTGAGCGGCAGCTCGCCGCGCTCTACTTCCTGAAAGCCCATCTTGCGGAAGAAATCCGCCACGTAGGTGAATGCAAACACGGCGTCGAGCGAATAATTGGACGATTCCCGGACCAGCGCCTCGATCAGCCGCCTGCCAATGCCGTGGGTCTTGGCGTCTTCGGCGACGGCGAGTGAGCGGATCTCGCCGATGGACGGCGTATAAAAGTGCAGCGCGCCGCAGCCCACCAGCCGTCCCGCCGTTACGATGACGGAGAAATCGCGTATGTCTTCGGAAACCTCCAGCTCCGTGCGCGGCAGCATGATTCCCTTGGCCGCGTAGCCGTTGATCAGACCCAGAATGGGCCCGATATCGTGCATTCCGGCTTTTCGGACCACGAACTCCTCGCACGACCCGGCATGCCCGGCATGCTCGGCGTGCTCTATCGTGGCATCTTCTCTCAGACCGCTGATCATCCGGCGCAGACCTCCTCAACCGCCAGGCGCGTGCCTACGTCTTCGCCGGCCAGTATTCGTTCCAGAACGCTATCGGCCGCGCCCGCGCAGATCCGCACTTGCGGCACGCCCTGGCGCAGCGCGCTGTGCGCGGCGTGGAGCTTGGCCAACATGCCGCCGGTGGCGATACCCGCGGCGATGAGCGACTCGCTCCGCGCCATCGTAAGCCGCGGCAGAAGGCATTTGCCGGCGTCCAAAACGCCTGCCACGTCTGTGAGGAAGATCAATTGGTCCGCGCCGAACGCCACCGCGCAGGCGACCGCCATTTGATCGGCGTTGACGTTGTAGAAGCGGCCTTCCCGGTCCCCCGCCACACAGGCCACGACCGGGAGGAAGCCGCCCGCCAGCAGTGCATCGAGCAGTGCCGGGTCGGCGCGGGTAACACGCCCGACGCTGCCCAACGCCGGGTCCAGTTGCTCGGCTTCCACCAAGCCCGCGTCGATGCCGGATATGCCGGCGGCGCGCGCTCCCGCGCGGTTCAGCGTGGCGACCAGTTGGCGATTGACGCTGCCGGCGACCACCTTGATGACGGCATCCAGGACCGCGGGCGTGGTCACCCGGAGTCCATTGACGAACTGGCTTACGACGCCGCGCTCGGCGAGGTATCGCGTCATCTGCTGGCCGCCGCCGTGTACGACTACCATCGGGACGGTGCGCGAGATGGCCGCGATCTGCCGCGCCAACCGCTCGCGCGTCGAGTCCGCATCCAGAAGCGTGCCGCCGAGTTTTACCAGCAACTTCACAACAACCCCTCCGCCTCCGGATACCCGAGCAGCAAATTCATGTTCTGGACAGCTTGCCCGGCCGCGCCCTTCACCAGATTGTCGATCGCGCTGACCACCACCGCGCGTCCGGTGCCGGCGTCCACGGCGACCCCGATATCGCAATAGTTCGTGCGCACCACCGCGTGCAGGTCCGGCAGGTGGCCGGCGGGATACAGCCGGATGAAGACTTCGCCGGCATAGCGCTGCGCGTAGAGGGCCAGCAGATCTTCGGCGCTGGTAGGCCGCTGCGTTCGGAAGTAAATGGTTTCCAGGATGCCGCGATCGACCGGCAGAAGCTGCGCCGTGAAGCTGAACTCGCGCTCCTCCAGGCCGGAGATCATGAGCACCTCGGGGACGTGGCGGTGGTGCAGGACGGAATAGGCCGAGAAGTTGCCGATGACCTCGCAGAAGCTGGTCTTGAGAGTAGGCTTGCGGCCGGCGCCGCTGACACCGGATTTGGCATCGCACACGATGCCGGCCGCGCGGTCCACCACGCCCGCATCGAGGAGCGGCCGAATCGCCAGGTTCGCCGCCGTGGGATAACAGCCCGGGTTCGCCACCAGACGCGCCGCGGGGATGCGTTCGCGGCAGAATTCCGGCAGCCCGTAAGCGGCTTCCGCCAGCAGCTCGGGCTGGGTGTGAGTGCTGTGATACCAAGTAGAGTAAGCGGCCAGCGTGCGCAAGCGAAAAGCGCCGCTGAGGTCGATGACCTTGGCGCCGGCGGCGAGCAGGGCAGGCGCCAGTTCCATGGAAACTTCGGCCGGAGTGGCCAGGAAGACGATGGAAATCCCCTCGGCGAGCACGGCCTCCGGAGTGCACGGCACGTGCCGGGGGCCGGATGGACCTTGGGGCCGGAGGTGGACCGCGGCGTCTTCGCGGTGCTCGAGCAGGACTGGCGTGACGCGCGGATGGCGTTCGAGTATGCGGGCGAGTTCGGCTCCGCTATAGCCGCGATATCCGACGATGCCAGCGAGGGTGGCCATTGGTTATTCATTCACTGCTATGTATGAATATACTACCATTATGCAGTGCCGTGGGGAGGGTTGTACCGGTTGTTGGCGCTCGCTGCGGCCGAGGGAACCAATGGTCGATCTTTTCGCAATGTCCACAAACCACGTTCGGGAAAAGCCTCTTCAGCCAGTAGGACGAGTTGTCATGGAACAATCCCCTCTAGATTTGTCGCATCCCGTAAGCCCGCGCAATTGTCAGCTTGGATGCGGCTAATCTTGAGATTCTGCCATGGCAGCGTATGCGCCTGATGAGTTTTAGGGACCGATACAACGCGCATCGTGGACGTGTGATCGATTGCTCATTATCATCCTTTGATTCAGATGTATTGAAACAGCCATCTTTTCCTATCGAATTGGATGCGAAAGAGATAAGCAGCATGTTGGCGCAACACCGCACAGAATTGTTGAGGAAGGCAGAGGAATTACGCACCCCGTATGTCACGCTAATTACGGAGCCTACTCTACGCCAGTAATCCCTTCACACTCCAAACATGATCCGCGATCCCCGCTTCCATCGCGGCTTGCTGTGCTTCCAGCGACGCACCGCGTGACACTACCGTCTGGGAAGTGTCACGCGGTGCTAATGCGCCATTCGCGATCAGGCGCGTTTGCGGCTTTCAGCTCGCGTTGCGATTGCAACCAGCGCACGAAGCGCATCATTGACCGACTTCGAATCGGGAAACGCCTCGGCCAATTCCGGGTCGATGAGCACGACGTTGACTCCGCGGCGGTACCTGTCGACGTACTTGCCGCGGACGCCGCCGGAAAAGTCGTACTCCGCTCTCATTTCACGAGGGCGCGGCTTAGAGGGAGGTTTCTTCATAATTGCGTCTCTCATGCTTGGTTGCCGGGCGAGCGCTGATCAGACGGATCCGCTCTCCTCTAATAGTATGAACCACAATCAGCAGGCTTCGCTCGCTGGACATTACGACGATGACGACGCGCTCTTCGTCAATGGTGTGATCCGGGTCGGGAATCGTGATTGAAAGCGGGTCGTCGAAGACGGTGGTCGCCTCCACGAATCCGACGCCGTGCTTACGCTGGTTCGCCGAATCCTTTCTCCGGTCCCACTCAAATGCGATTCCATACATCTCAGGTCGAGTTTAGCAGCCCGTGCCACCTCACCCTACTTCCCCCGGCTCAGCCCCAGCGCGCGGATCCGCTTATGCAGGTTGGTCCGCTCCATGCCTAGCACGCGGGCCGCGCCGGACACGTTCCAGTTGGCCTCTTCCAGCGCGCGCAGGATAAGATCGCGCTCGGCCGATTCCCGCGCCTCTTGTACGCTGGAGCGCGGCCCCGGGTCCCGCTGCAGACGAATCTCCACCGGAATCGCCTCGCGCGTAAGCCGCTCGCCCGCCGTCAGGATGGCCATGCGCTCGATGGCGTTGCGCAGCTCGCGTGCATTGCCGGGCCACGGGTGGCTCTCCAGAATCGGGTAGACCGAATCGTCCAGCGTCTTGTGCTTGAAGTTGTTGCGCGCGCAGAAATCGTCGAGGAAATACTCGGCCAGCAGCTTGATATCCTGCGGGCGCTCGCGCAGCGCGGGCACGCGGATGGGCACCACGCTCAGCCGGTAGTACAGGTCTTCGCGGAACTTGGACTGCGCCACCAGCGCGCTCAAGTCGCGGTTGGTGGCCGAGATCACGCGCACGGCCACGCGAATGGTCTGCTCGCCGCCCACGCGGTGGAACTCGCCTTCCTGCAACACGCGCAGCAGCTTGGCCTACGATGCGCCGTGCAGATCGCCCACTTCGTCCAGGAAAATCGTGCCGCTGTCGGCCAGCTCGAACTTGCCGCGGCGCACCCCGGCCGCGCCGGTGAACGCGCCCTTCTCGTGGCCGAATAATTCGGTTTCGAGCAGTTCGGTGGGGATGGCGGCGCAATTCACTTTCACGAAGGGTCCCGCGGCGAAGGGGCTGTTCTGATGGATATGGGCCGCGAGCAGCTCCTTGCCCGTGCCGGATTCGCCGATCAGCAACACACGCGCATCGGAACGGGCCGCCATGCTGGCCTGCTCCACGGCGCGCTGGAACGCCGGGCTGGAGCCGATCATCTTGGGGCTGCTGCCCACCAACTCGCGCAGGCGCTCGTTCTCCGCGCGCAGGCTGGAGTGCTCCAGCGCGTTCTTAACGGCCAGCAGCACCTTGTCGCGGCTGAGCGGCTTCTCCAGAAAATCGAAAGCGCCGGCGCGGGTGGCCTCCACCGCGTCCGCGATAGTGCCGTGTCCGGAGATCATCACGGCGGGCGCGGGATTGCCGTTCTGCCGCACGGAGCGCAGCAGGTCGATGCCGCTGCCATCGGGCAGACGCACGTCGAACAGGAACGCGTCGGCGCGCTCCACATCTGGGTGCGCGCGGAACTCGCGGATGGATCGGCACACCCCGATCGAGTAGCCTTCGCGCTCCAGGATCATGCGCAGCGAGCGGCCGATATTCTCTTCGTCATCCACGATCAGGATGCGCTTGGATGCCATTGGACGCCACGGGCAGCAGCACGCGGAAAGCGGCGCCGCCCAGTTCTCCTTTCACCAGCACGATGTCGCCGCCCGTCAGCAGGGCGCCCTTGCGGGAGATGGAAAGCCCCAGCCCCATGCCGCCCTTTTTGAACGAAATGGAAGGCTGAAACAAGGATTGCCGAATTTGTTCGCTCAGCCCCGGGCCGGAATCGTGCACCTCCACCAGCGCGTTGCCGTTGTGGACCGCTGTAATGCCCAGGATGCGCCCACCCTCGCCGGCGGCTTCCGCGGCGTTTTCGAGCAGATTGGTGAGGATGCCCCTCACCAGATCCTGATCGGCCAGCGCTGTGGGATGGCCGGCGTCGAGGCGCAGGTCGTAGGTCAACTCGGGGTGGCCGCTCTTCAAAAAAGCGACGCGCTCTTCCAGCAGCGCGTTCAGATCCAGCGGCACGGGCAGCACGGGCGGCTCGGCGGCGAATTGCGAGAACGCGCGTATGCGGCGTTCCAGGCTCTCCACTTCCTCCACCACGATCTGGGCGGCCTGCTCCACGAACGCGCGGTCGCGATCGCCGTAACGCGCCAGCATCTCCTCCACGGTGAGCCGGATGGGGGTGAGGGAATTCTTCACCTCGTGGGCCATCTTGCGCGCCAGGGTCCGCCAGCTTGCCAGTTGCGTCAGGTACACCAGGCGATCGGTCGAGTGCTGCAGGCGCTCCGCCATGTTGTTGAAGGCGCACATGGCGCGGCCGATCTCGTCGTCGCGGCGCGCTTCGACGCGTATGGCCAGGTCCCCCGCGGCGAGCTGCGAAAGGCCCGCCGTGAGTTGCTGGATGGGGCCGCTGATGCGATGCGCCAGGTACACCAGCAGCACGAGCGAAGCGATCCAGACCGAAGCCGCCAGCAGCACGTAGGTGTACGTGAACCCGCGCAGCAGGTCGCGCGATTGCCGCTTCTCCACGATTTCCCGGGCGTTCCGATATTCGCGCGAAAGCTCGTCCAGCCCTACACCGCCCAGGCTGGTGGACCACTGCCATACTTCATCGCCGCGCCGCGACAGGTATTCGATATGGTCGCCATCGCGCCCGGATCTGAGGAAACGCTCGGAGTCGCCGCTGTCGAAGAAACTCTTCACGGGCGCGGGCCATTGGTTTGGTTGGGCCGCGGCATAACGCAGCGGCTCCAGACGGCCGCCCAGTGCATCGTTCTTCAAAGCGTCGCAGGCGCGCTGATACAGCTCTTTGCCGGTCTTTTGCAGGGAGCGCGAGAGGCGGTCCAGCTCGCCTGTGGAGGCATAGCTCAGACTGCGGTCCAGCAGGGAGGTTGTAATCCAGAGGGTGGCGGCCAACGGAACCAAGGTGGCCGCCAGAAAGATCCCGATCAGCCTATTGCGCAGCCGGTTCACAGCGTTCGCGCGCCGCGGCCCACCAGTCTCTTGAGGTCGCCCAAGCGCAGCGGCCCGGCGTCCGCGGTCCATTGCGGCTGTTGATCGCGCGGGCGGCGGCTGAAGATCTCGATGAGCCGTGTCAGGTTGAGGCCGGACTCGCCAATCACCGCGGCTTCGTCCTTCGGCTCGGCCGCGCGCAATTCGAAGCGCAGCCAGAAGGGGCGATCCTGGGGCAGGCCCGTGGAGCTGATGGCTACGTTGTCCAGGCACCAGGCTTCCGCCGCGGTCGCCGACAGGTGCGAAACCGTCCGCTGCCCTTCGCCCAGCTTCGTGACTGAGAACTTCTCTTCCCACAGGTCGTAGCTGAATACGAAACGCTCGGGCGTCCGCCGCAGACTGGTCGTAAAGTTGTCGGTGGTGAGGGTCAACTGCGTCAGGAACACCACCGCGGCGCCGTCTCGTAGGCGATCGAGCGGCTTGCCGGCCAGGAAATGCAATTGGGGGGCGGCCACATGCAGATCGTCGCCATCCCAGATGACGCTCAGGCGCTCGGCGGCCCCGAGGCAGGACAGAGGTATAGCCACACCGGCCAGAAGCCAGCGCCTGCGGCTGATCGGAACCGCTCCGCCCCCAGAGGGGACCCCGGGTCGCGGCTCGATTTGTCCGCGCTCAAGTCTGTCCGTTTGCCTCAAGATCGCGTTTGGCTCGCGCCATTTCAATAGTTCATGCCCACCATGAAAACCGGTTCAATGTGGCCTTCCTTGATCGGGAATGCCAACGCCGCGTACATGCCGTTCTGCCGCACACCCACGCCCACCGAATGCCGCAAGACCGCCGTCTGTCCCTGATCCCATATTGCGCCACAATCGTAGAAAACGTCGAAGAGCCGGTACCGGTACTCCGCGGTATTGTGCACCATGCGGTCCCCGCCCAGCGGATCCAACTCAAATCTGTTCCACCCGCGGAGCATGGTGCTGTTACCTAGTATAAAGCGTTCAAAAAGCGGCGCTCGCCCGGTGATTGCGCCGGCTGTGAGGTCGTCCAGGATCTGGTTGTGGCCCCAGGAGTAGACGTATTGCAAGTCTCCCTGGTGACGGGCATATGCGAAATCGCTGCCTAGAAGATTGGTGGCCGCGCGCAGGCTGTAACCTGCGTCCCATTCTTGCTGGTTGGCGTCGGAGCCCTCCACGCGGCGATGATAGCGCAGAGTAGTCACCATCGCGTTGGCGGACTCCGTCCGCGCGGCCGGAAACTGCGATTGAAACCGTTCAAAACTGGCGCCCACGGTGAGGTTCACGACCCCCGGAGCGCCCCTGGAAAGCACGAAAGTCACCAGCGGTTCGATATTCTGGCGAGTCCGGTAAATCCCGGAGGTGTCGCTTTCCGCGCCCGGCTGATCCAAGGCATTCGCGGTGGCCTGGTTCCACTGCTCGTGATAGCTCTCGAAATCCAGACGGAACCTTACCCGATCGCTCATCAAGCGCTTGTCTTCATAGCGCGCGACGATGCCAGTGTAGCGCTCTGCCAGATCGTCGCCGTCGCTCACCGCGCCAAAGGTGAACGCCTGCGATCCCACGGTCGCAGTACCTTCCGCCAGCCCGGAAAGGCCCGCATCGGAGCGGTAAACGAGTTTCGGTACCGAGGCCTCGAATTTCGCGGGCGTCCCGCGCACGTCAAACACCACCCGCACATGTTCCGGCGTCTGCCCGCGCAGCAGGCGATGCGTGACCGCCCGCACGTGCAACTCCCGGCGGATGCGCGTTGCCAGATCGTCGAGCGCGGCCGGATTCAGCTTGGCGCCCACCAGCCGGGTGAGCTCGCCGCGCAAGCCGGTGCTGAGACCGGCCGGATTGTCGCCGGCGATGTCCACGCTCTCCACTGTGTAGCGCGTGTTGACGTTGATGTCCTGTTCCGGGTTGCCCGCCAGGAGGAGGCTGCTCCACACAATCGAGGCGAGCCAGAGGAATCTCATGGGCGGGAGCGATGCAGATGATTGGCCAAAAGGAAGTTACTGCAACAAAACAGCTTAGCTGAATGAGGGCTGTGACTGTGCTTCACAGGTGTGTGGGAGAGCACTTTTGGGGGCCCATCTTAAATTCTTGGGGGCCCGTTTTTATAATGCTTTGGCCAACTCGGCGCCAAAGGCGGTCTTGGGAGCTGCGTCCTTGCCGCGCCGCGGTTTGCGGCCGTTGCGCTGCTGCTGGGGACGTTCCGTCGCCGGTTTGCTGTCTTTACCCTTGGAAGGCTGCGCCGGATTGGCCCGCAACAGCCGGTCTTCCAGAGGCGCCCGATCGAAACGGCGGATGATCGCCTGCATTTCGTCGGCGGTAGGCGCTTCCACGAATGCGAAGCCCTTGGATTCTTGTGTTTCGTGGTTGCGGATCACCTTAACCGAATCCGCGACCAGATTCTCGGCGGTCAGCCACGCTTTAATATCGTCGGCAGTGACCCACGTGGGCAGGTTGCCTAGAAAAACAGTGAAATTCATTCAGTGATTCGTTTACTCCGTTGGTTGGATTTGTGGCACTTCAAGGGAAGGATTCCGCTCTGCCACCTAGATAGTATCAGACAGGACCGGTGGAGCGCAAACCTGTGGGGCAAGACTCTAGTCCTGCGCGGGTCCTCCAGGACCCGCAGCCAGCCGCGATTACTCAAAAACCGGCACGAGCCTCGCCAGGACCTCGTCCATGATCGCGTCAGCGACGGTTTCCAGCTTTCTGCCGTTGCGCGCACCGAGGTCGAGCGCACGCGGCCGGCCGCACCGGACGACGCCTGTCGTTTTGGTTCCCGCGCCCGTTAGAGGCACGGCAAACCCGGCCGTTCGTGCGAAATTCCCGCCGCTGGCGATCGGGAGAACAAAGGGCACTTTGGTTGCCCGGTTGAAAGCTCCGCGCAGCAAGGAAGAGCGCGAATGGCTCGATAACAAACCCGTGGGCGGCGAGTTGCTCTGATGAAGCGGGGCCAAATCTGGCTGGTGGGGCTTGATCCCACCGAAGGACAGGAGCAAAAGGGCCGACGCCCTCTCCGGGTGGGTATCCCGGGCGGCTGCACTTTCAATCGCGGCCGAATAGGTGACCGACCCCGGATCGCGCATGGGCTTACCCTGGTCGTCCCGCGATTCGGCAGTCCATATGGTGACGACCTTGGCCTCGCGGGTTTTTGCGGAGCCATTGGGCTGCTTACCAGCGCGGCCGGCAACTTCGGAGTTGCGCATGGGAACTCCCGTACCGTCCATGCCCAGGCACATGGTGGGAGCCACGTCGCCTGCTGGTTCCACGCAGTTGTGTTCTTCAGCGGCGATCTCGGCACCCAACGCTTCGGCTGCCCGTTCCACTTGACTGGCGCTTACCTCTACCCCTGCCAGTTCGCGCAGCAGACCGCTGCTCTCGACAAAACTCACCAGCGCTGCCGCGCTGCCGGTCATGCGCAATACTCCCGGCGTGAGCGAGAACATCTCCAGCCCCAGATGACGGTCGCGAGGACAGAACCCGCTTTGGCATTGGGCGCAGTGATAATATAATAGGCCCGCTCCAGGAGCACAGGCCCCAGCACGCTCTCAAACGTCTTCCCGTGGCGGCCATGATACTGGGCTGGTTCTCCGCAGGCGCAGGGCAGTTCTGGGCCGGCGTAATCGCAGGTATCGGCATTCAGCCGTTGTTCCAGCGCTCGTGCTGC
>CABECX010000441.1_pt1 | contig 15571 bp, 12 predicted proteins | sample 3422721 | NCBI WGS metagenome assembly CABECX01 (sample SAMEA5534328, study PRJEB31848) | metagenome | biome: tundra; feature: field; material: soil | place: USA | collected 2013-05 | depth 0.15 m | reverse complement strand
CCCAGAGGATCTTCCGGTTGTTCTTGAACGAAAGCGTCGCCATGTGGCCGGAAATGGCCGCCTGCTGGCCGACTTCCGGCGACGCAATCACCTGCTCGTTGCCGCGGATGGCTTCCACCCAGTTACGGAAATGGTTGATGGCGCCGTCCCGCTCGCCGAAGTCCTTGGGACCGTTCAGGTGGACCAGTTGACGCGCCTTCACGCGGTCCGGCGCTTTGCCGCCGAGCAATTGCGGCGTGAAGTACAGGTCCATGCGGTTGAGCACTTCGATGGTGCCTTCGTTGCCGCACAACTGCTCGCCGTAGCCGTACTGATCGTTGCCGAAATAGCTGGAATAATTGATCTGCAGCTTGTCCGCGTATTCGTAGATGGCGCTGAAGGTGTCGGGAGTGTCGCGGTCGTCATCGGCGCCGGTCCAGCGGTAGATGCCTCCCGACGCCATGCAGGAAGACGGCACGGTGCGATCCAGCATGAAGTTGACGATGTCGGTCTGGTGAACCAGCAGGTCGGTGGAGATGCCGCCCGAGTAATCCCAATACAGGCGCCATTGATAATAACGGTGCGGATCCCAGGCGCGCTTCGGCGCGGGCCCCAGAAACTTGGCCCAGTCCGTGTTCTGCTCGTTGGCGTCCGGCGGAATCGCGTAGCGCCACGCGGGATTGTCGTCGGTCGAGTTGCGGTACCAGAACGCGCGCACGAAATGCACGTCGCCGATCATGCCCTGCTTCACCAGTTCCTTCGCCTTTTTGTAAAGCGACGAGCTGCGGTTCTGCGTGCCCACCTGCACGATCTTGCCGGACTTCTTCCACTCGCGCACGATGTCGAAGCCCTCTTCGATGGTGTGGGCCAACGGTTTTTCGAGGTAGACATGCTTGCCGGCGCGCAGGGCGGCGATGACCATGTCGTGATGCAGATGCTCCGGCGTCATGATGAAGACCGCATCTATGGAACTCGCGGCCAGCAGGTCGTGGTAGTCCTCGTAGGTGGCCGGTGTGTTGCCCCAGATGGTCTGCACGCGGTCCTTGCCGCGCGCCAGGTATCCCTGGAACGTATCGCAGATGGCGGTGATGGCGACGGTGTCCGGAGCGGCCTTCTTCAGCCAGTCGATGCCCGCGTTCCCGCGCGTGCCCACGCCGATCCAGCCGATGTTGATTTTGTCGTTGGCGCCGCGCGCGCCGATAACGGCAGGCCCGGCCAGCACCGCTGCCGTAGCCGTAGTTTTCAGAAAATCCCGGCGATCCATTTCGCCATTTATGATATCAGAGTGCGTGGGGCAGGCCCCCGGCCTGCGGCGGCCTCTCAGGCCGCCCCGTTCAGGTTTCAGCCCGGCTCCCCATCTCCGCACGGGCTTTGCCGATAGCCGCCAGGTACTGCCGGGCTTTCTCCTCGATCAGGTCGTAGCGCCCTTCCCGGATGAGCTTGGCGTCCACCAACTCTCCGCCCACAGCCACCGCGCAAGCGCCGGCTTTTAGGAATTCGCCGGCGGTCTCCAGATTCACGCCACCCGTCGGAATCATTTCGATTTGCGGGAAAGGTCCCTTCAGCGCCTTGATGTACTTCGGCCCGCCCACATTGCCGCATGGAAAGATCTTGACCACGTCGGCGCCGGCTTCCCACGCAGTGAGCACTTCGGTGGGAGTCAGCGCGCCAGGACAGATGACCTTCGCATAGCGCTTGGCGATTTCGATGGTGGCACGTTTCAAGCTGGGCGTGACCAAGAACTCGGCCCCCGCCAGCATGCAGATGCGCGCCGTCTCCGGGTCCAACACCGTGCCGGCGCCCAGCACGATCTTATCGCCAAACTGGTCCGCGATCTTTTCGAGCGCGCGCACCGCACCCGGAACCGTCATAGTGATTTCGGCCGCGCGCACTCCGCCGCGGTAGATGGCTTCGATCGCCCGGATGGCGGTCTCGGCGCTGGACGTGCGCACGACGGGCACGATTCCGATCCCGATGATTTGAGACAGAATCTCTCTTTGCTTCATGGCTCCCAAGTTATCACGCCTGGCGGCCCGTACTATGCCATCAGCCGGCCACGGGTGCTTAACCGTTTTGGGGAACTCACCCGCTCGCTTACGCGCGCGGCTCACTAAACCTTGCGAAATCAACGCGACTGTTACCGAGCCGCGACCGTCAGGGAGCGGTTTCCGTCAGGAATCCCCAAAACGGTTAAGCACCCGCCGGCCACCGGCCGGAAGGGACGGCCGGACACGCCCGGTAACATAGACCTGTCCTGCTAAGAGATTATCCCCGCCATTTCCCACCAATTAGAAGTGGCCAGTACTCCGGATACTCCCATCCCCGGCATTGGGGCACGCCTGCCGTTGTGGCTGAAAAGGCCCTCGCCGGCCCTCCAGTACGGCGGCGCCATCCTTTTGGCCGCTCTGGCGCAGGTGGCCCGGCTGCCCCTCCATCCGCCCACCTTGATGCCGTTCATCACGTACGTGCCGTTCATCCTGCTGGCGGCAGCGTTCGGCGGACTTGAACCAGGTTTGCTGAGCACCTTTCTGTGCGCCTTCGAATCGGCTTTTTTCGCCGTGCAGCCCGTCGGCAGTCTGCGGGTCGCCGATCCCCGGAACTGGCTGGGCATTGGAGCACTGGCGCTGACCGGCCTGGTCGCCAGCCTATTGATTGAACGGCTGAAGCGATCCGGGGAGGGGCAGCGCGCCGCCTACCTGGAACTGGCCACCGTTCAGGCTTCCGCCCCTGTAATGCTGCTGGTAGTGGACGACGCGCTCCACGTGCAGAAAGCCAACGATCTGGCCGTTCAGTTTGCCGGACAAAACGTGTCGGACATACTGGGTCTGGGGCCTGGCGCGGCGATTGGGTGCCTGAACGCTTTGGCCGATCCCGGCGGATGCGGCCACGGGTCTGCCTGCACCGAGTGCGTCATCCGCCAAGCAGTATCTGATACGCTGCGCAACGGAACACACCACAGCGGTGTGGAGGCTTGGGTGCCTGTGTTCTTGGATGGCCGCGAGCAAAAGCGATGCCTGCAGGTTTCCACCGTCCCGATGCAACTCAACGGGTCCGGCAAGGCCGCGTTGATTTGCGCCCAAGACATCACCGAACGCAAGCAGGTGGAGGCGGAACTGCGCGAACAGCGCGAAGCGCTGCAGCGGCAAGCCCAGTTGATCGACCTGTCGCATGACGCGATTATTGCTGCGGATCAGAACCGGGTGATTACCGGGTGGAACACGGGTGCCCAGGAGATGTACGGCTGGACCGAAGCCGAAGCCGTCGCCAACGTCACGGACGAGATCTTCCAGACCAGCGCCACGATTTCAACCGGCACGATCAACGAGATCCTCAACCGGACCGGCCGCTGGGATGGGGAATTGGAACACTCCCACCGCGACGGGACGCGTCTGACTGTCGACAGCCGTCAGGTTCTGCAGCGCGATCCCGCGGGAAATCCCGCCGGAATTCTGGAAATCAATCGCGACATCACCGAGCGCAAGCGGGCGGAAGAGGCGCTGCGCGAGACCGAGGAGCGCTTCCGCGCGCAGGTAACGGCCAGTTCGGATGTGGTGTATCGCATGAATCCGGATTGGAGCGAGATGCGTCAACTTCGTGGCCGGGATTTTATCGCCGACACGGAAACGCCAAGCCGCACCTGGATTCACGAATACATTCACCCGGATGATCAGCCGCGCGTGCTGGCGGCCATCGACAAAGCTATCCGGACCAAGGGCATCTTCGAACTGGAACACCGGATCCTGCGCGTGGACGGCACTTTGGGCTGGACGTTCTCGCGTGCGATCCCGCTGCAGGATGCGAACGGCGAAATCGTCGAATGGCTCGGCGCGGCGAGCGATATCACCGGGCGCAAGCAAGCACAGGAGGCTCTGGCCGCCAGCGAAAGCAGGCTCCGCGCCTTGCTGAACTCGGCATCGCAGGGCGTTGTGGCCATAGACGAGAGCGGGCGTATGGTTCTCGTGAACGTCAAGATCGAAGAGATGTTCGGATACACCCGCGACGAACTGCTCGGCCAACCCTTGGAGGTCATGCTGCCAGAGCGCTACCGGACAGCGCATGACGAGCATTTGCAGCAGTATTTCGCGCATCCCCATACGAGGGTGATGGGGCTTGGGATCGATCTTTGCGGCCGTTCCAAGAATGGCATCGAATTTCCGGTGGAGGTCAGTCTCAGTTGGATCGAGCAAGGTGGATCGCGGTTGGCGATGGCCATCATCACGGACATCACCGAACGGAAGCAGGCGCGCGAGCAACTGGTGGAGGCCCACCGCCGCACCACGGCCATCCTGGAAAGTATCTCCGACGCTTTCAACACCTTTGACCCTGACTGGCGCTACACTTACGTCAACGCCGCAGGCACCAGGATGGCGCACAAGTCGCGCGAAGAATTGCTGGGCAAAAACGTTTGGGAGTTGTGGCCGTACCTGGCGGACTCGCCGTTTGGGGCCGCCTACCGCCGCGCCGCCGCCGAGAACGTCCCGGTCCAGGTCGAGGCGTTTTACCCCGAGCCGCTCAACGCCTGGTTCGAGGTCCGCTGCTATCCAGCGCCCGAGGGCCTCTCGATCTTCTTTACCGACGTCACCAAGCGCAAGCAGGCGGAGGAGGAAGTCCAACGGCTGAACGCCGAGCTGGAACAGCGTGTCCGGGACCGGACCGCCCAGCTCGAAGCCGCCAACCAGGAACTGGAAAGCTTCGCCTATTCGGTTTCGCATGACCTGCGGGCGCCGCTGCGCGGCATCGACGGCTGGAGCCTGGCGCTGGTGGAAGACTTTGCCTCCCAGTTGGACGAAGAAGCGCGGCACTACCTGGGCCGGGTGCGCTCCGAGGCGCAGCGCATGGGACAGTTGATCGACGACCTCCTCCGGCTTTCCCGAGTCACGCGCGCGCCGCTCGAGCGCGACTCGGTGGATCTCACCGCACTGGCGCGGTCGATCGCCGACAATCTGCGGGAAATCCATGCGGACCGCCGGATCGACTTCACCATTCAGCCGGGGTTGACGGCCTGTGGCGACGCCCGGCTGCTGGAAGTCGCCTTGACCAACCTGCTGAACAACGCCGCCAAGTTCACGGGCAAACAGGCCGAAGCGCGGGTTGAAGTCGGACGGACGGAGCACGCAGGCCAGCCCGCGTTTTACGTGCGCGACAACGGCGCCGGCTTCGATATGGCTTACGCCCGTTCGCTGTTCGGGCCCTTTCAGCGCTTGCACCGGTCGTCCGAGTTTCCAGGCACCGGCATCGGCCTGGCCACCGTGCAGCGCATCATTCACCGCCACGGCGGGCGCGTTTGGGCCGAAGCGCAAGTGGACCGCGGCGCCACATTTTATTTTACACTGGGGTGAAGATGCCTAACAAAACAATTCTCCTGATCGAAGACAATCCCAGCGATATCGAGTTGACCCGGCGGGCCCTCGAAAGGAGCCACGTTGCCAACGAACTGGTGGTCGTCCAGGACGGCCAGGAGGCGCTGGATTATCTCTTCGGAACGGGCGCGCACGCCGGGCGCGAGGTATCCGATCTGCCGAGTGTGACGCTCCTGGATCTGAAGCTGCCCAGAGTGCCTGGCCTGGAAGTTCTGCGGGCCATTCGGGCCGATCCGCGCACCCGCCGCACGCCCGTTGTAATCCTCACCTCGTCGAATGAGGAACACGACGTCGCCACCAGCTACGACCTGGGCGTCAACAGCTATATCCAAAAGCCCGTCGACTTTACGCGGTTTGCGGAGGCCATCCGGCAACTTGGATTGTATTGGCTGCTCTTGAATGAGGCGCCGCCGAAAGCGCCGCCGGAAACAAAGTGAAGCTCACGCGCCCTCCAGAACCGTCTTGATCTTTTCCGCCACTTGCGCGGCGGTATAGGGCTTCTGAATGAAACCGGACAGCCGCTGCCCGGCGAAGCGTTGAATCGCCTCCGCCTCGTTGAAGCCGCTGGAGAGCACGATCTTCACATCCGGCCGCACCCGCCGCAATTCGCGCAGAGCTTCTTCTCCGCCCAGCACGGGCATGGTCAAGTCCAGCAGCACCAGGCTGACTTCCGGGCCGCGGCCACGAAGCAACTCCACGGCTTCCCGGCCATTCTCCGCCAGCAGCACTTGATAGCCCTGCCGCTCCAGAGCGCTCTTCGCCGCGCGGCGCACGAAGGCTTCATCGTCCGCCACCAGAATCGTGCCAGTGCCGCGGAGATCCGTGCGGCCTGCCTGTGCGCTGGCTTTGGCGGCCGCGCGCGGGCTGGCCGGCAGCAGCACTTGAAACGTGGTGCCCTCTCCGGGCGTGCTGCGGACTTTGATGGCCCCCTTGTGTCCCCGCACGATGCCCAGCGCCGCGGAAAGACCCAGACCGCGGCCGGAAAACTTGGTGGTGAAGAAAGGATCGAAGATCTTCGATTGGGTTTCCTGGTCCATTCCGCGGCCGGTGTCCCGCACCTCCAGCGCCACGTACACGCCCGGCTGAATCTCGGCACCCGCGAACGTGCCGCGGCTGGACTCGCGGTCGATGGATTGAACACTGGTGGCCACCGCCACCGAGCCGGGTTTGTCCTGGGGGATAGACTCTGCGCCATTGATCGCCAGGTTCATGATGAGCTGCTGCAACTGGCCGCGGTCCCCCTCGACCGCTGGCAGATCGGGCGCCAGATCCAGGCGCAGCTCGACCGTCCTGGGAATCGAGGTGCGCACCAGAGTGGTCATCTCGCGCGTCAACTCCGAGAGGTCCACAGGCTGGATGACGAAGCGGCCCTTTCCGGAATAAGCCAGCAGTTGGCGCGTGAGGTGCGCCGCGCTCTCGGCGGCTTTGATGACTTCTTCGACATGCGATCTGCCGGCATGTTCCGGCCCGAGCAGGTCTAAAGCCAGCGTGGCGTTGCCCAGTACGCCGGTCAGTAGATTGTTGAAATCGTGCGCCACGCCTCCGGCCAGCACGCCGATGCTTTCCAGCTTCTGCGTCTGGCGGAGCTGCTCATCCAGTCGCTTACGTTCCGTCACGTCCCGGTAGTTGACCACAATTCCGCCAATCACCCGGTCGTCCAACAGATTCTTGCCGACCGCCTCGATCCAGCGCCACGAACCATTCTTGTGCCGCACGCGATGCTCGCTGGTGACCACTGCGCCAGGGCGTTCGAGGAACGCGGCAAACGCCCCTGGCAAGCCTGGGCGCTCGTCCGGGTGGATCAAGTCGAGCACGCCGCGGCCGCGCAACTCCTGGCTCTCGTATCCTAAAATCGGGGGCCCGCTGTAGAGCAGTTTGCCGTGGGCGTCGAGCAGCACGAATCCATCCGCGCTGTTTTCGATCAGGGCCCGGAAACGTTGCTCGCTTTCGCGCAGCGCGCGCTCCACCCGCTTCAGTTCGGTAATCTCCTGGACCACCCCAGCCACCCCGACGATCTTGCCGGAGGCGGCTTTCACCGGATAGTAGCTGGCCAGCAGATCGCGCGGTCCGCCCGCAGCCGATGTCTCAGTCCGGAACTGCCAGTTGAGAACCGGCCGCCCGGACTCCATGATGCGCAGCAGGAGCGGCGCGAAGAAACGCGCGGCTTCCGGAATGACTTCCCATACCGTCCGGCCCAGATGATCGTCGGCGGGCAGACCGTTCATCGCCGCCAGCCGTTCGTTGATCCGCAGGTACCGTAAATCCGCGCCGATCAGGCACAAGCCCACCGGAGCCGTGTGGTAGATGTGCTCCAGTTCCGCCAACTCCCGCTGCGCCCGCTCTTCGTTCTCGCGCAGGATCTGCTCGAAGCGCTTCTGGCCGGTGATGTCGCGAAAGTTGACGACCACCGCCGCGACGCTCTCCTCGTCGAGCAGATTGGTGCCGAAATGTTCCGTCCAGATGACGTCGCCGTCTTTGCGGATCGCGCGCACCTGCACGGTGAGCGTTTGCCCCGGCATCGCCAACACTTCGCCCAGGCGCTGCTGAGCCAGCGGACGGTCCTCCGGCGCGACCAGGTCCAATGCGTTGCGGCCCACCAGTTCCCCGGCTGCGTAACCCAGGATACGTTCGGCGGAGGGGCTGGCGTAGAGCATGACGGCTTGAGCATCCAGCAGGCAGATGGCGTCGAAGCTGTGTTCGATCAGCGCCCGGAAGCGCTTTTCGCTCCTCTGGAGGCCCTCCTCAAGCGCGCGCTGCCGGATGCGGTTCCGGGCCGCTTCCAATTCGCGTTCCACCGCGTGCGCCAGGCGCGACAGCCGGTCCTTCATGATGATGTCGCGCGCGCCGGCCTTCACCGCGGATACGGCTGCCTCGTCCACCACCGTGGCGGATACCAGCAACACGGGCGCTGGTATGCGCTTCTCCCGCACTAGCGCCAGCGCGCCTTCGTAGGTGAAATCGGAGAGGCTATGCGCGCACAGGACCAGGTCCCAGGGCCGCTCGTCGAGCGCGGCCGACATTTCCCGCGCGGTGGCCACGCGCCGGTAGTCGGGAGCATAACCGGCGCGCCGGAGTTCCAGCACCGCGCGTTCCGTGTCTTCCACGGAATCTTCGACAATCAGGACATTCAGCGGGCGGGCGGCGATCCCCTGGGGGTGCATGCCTAATCATTGTAATGGTGATCCAGTGGGGCAGACCTTGTGGGGCAGGCTCTCAGCCTGCGCGGGACTCCCAGTCCCGCCTGGATATCTTCAACAGGCCTGCGATTGGGGCCTGTCATCGTATTCTGCGAGACTCGCTAGCTGCCGCCAGATGGGGTTCCTACCTTCTGGAAGATCGAATCGAGATCCAACGTCAGCCCGATCTGGCCGCGCTTTTCGCTTTCGTTGATGAGCTCCGTCCGGTTCGACCAGGTGAATGAGATCGGCACCTTTACCGTCCCACCCTTGATCGGCACCGTCACCTTTGCCTGAAAAATATCGATATTGCCCTTGGTTGCCAGGAGCGTGCTGGCGGCCCCAGGCAGCACGATGCCCGTCCCAGGGGCGGTATTGCCGGCGGGAATCGTGATCAGTGCGTTGTCCTTCATCCACTGGTAGTAGTACGCGAGCGTGAGCGTCGCAGGTCCCAACTTGGGGATGTCGCCGAGCCGCCGATCCGCCTGGACCGCGGCCTGGAGATCGCGCAGCCTGCCCTGCTTCACGCCCGTGGGAACGGCGTCGTACCATTCCGCGGCAAAGTTGGCGGTAAACAGCAGAGGCGCTTTGCTCGGTTGGTGCGAGAAGATCAGGCGGACGTTGGACATGTTCGGCTGGCCCAGCGGATGCCGCGAATTGAATTCCGTGCTGAAGTTCTTCGATTGGAGTTTTTGCAGAATCGCGTCATGTGTGCGAAAGACGCCAGGACCGCGTTCTGCGCACGCTGCACCTTGGTCATAAAGTCCGGGTCTCGGGTGGCCATTGCGTCGATCAAACTGTCGAGTTGCTGCTCCAACGTGGTTTCGAGCGTCCCCCTTTGGGCATTCTTCAGGGCGTCAAGAAATGAATTCTGCCATCCGTTGCCAAGATCTTTCATCAGCAACGGAATGGCGGCGTCCAGTTCCTTTTCAGTGCTTGATGTGGATACAGCTTTCATCTGATCCACCCATTGCTTAGCAAAATCCGGAATCATCTGTTTCAGGTCGTACAACGACTTGTGAGACCAGTCGAAACGGACGCCCCAGGCACTCATGCGATAACCGCTGGCGAGAATGTTTGCCGCGGCAGGCGCTCCCGTGGCCCCATTCGGCAGCGAAATCGATGTTTTCGAGTACCTGCTTGGCCGCGCCACCACAGGTCTCAACCACCTGTAGCCTGGCGCCTGGCACCAGCGCTTCAAAGTGGATGAAAAAATAGTTCGTGCCACCAGCAACGTTGAAAGTGAAAGGCGCCGCGGTGACGTTGGTTCCGTTATACGACATGGATACGATCACGAGGCCGGATCCCGCGGGCCCGATCATGTCCAGGGTGAACGCCGCCCCCGTGGCGCCCGTGAAATCTTCGTTGCCCGTGGTGCTGACTGCGAGAGTGCATGGCATTATATTTCGATCTTCTTTGTACTGGAATTGCCTTTCTACCGGGCTGCATCGCCCTTCAATAGCTAAAACGCAAGGAGCGGACGAAAGAGGACACGCGTTCGCTTGCCTGCGGCCGTGCCGCAGCGGCCACTCACAAAGCCGATCCCCTAAGTTGTATCCTAAAAAGGAGGAGCAGCGACCACTCAACCCCCATCCACCATGGCCACCACCGCCACCCCCGTGCGCGACATTGAAATGACCCGACTGCCGAATGGCGTGCGCGTGATCACCGAGGTCATGCCCCACGTGCGCTCCATCTCCGTGGGCATCTGGATCGGCACCGGCTCGCGCCGCGAAAATTCCGAGCAGAACGGCATCTCGCACTTCATCGAGCACATGCTGTTCAAGGGCACCACCAACCGCTCCGCCGAAGATATCGCCCGCTCGGTGGATTCGGTGGGCGGCAATCTGGACGCCTTCACCGCCAAGGAACTGGTCTGCTTCAACACCAAAGTGCTCGACCAGCACCTGCCGCTGGCCTTCGATGTGCTCGCCGACCTGGTGCTCAATCCGCTCTTTCGCGACGAAGACATCGACAAGGAAAAAGGCGTCATTCTCGAGGAAATCAAGATGGAGGCGGACAGTCCGGACTACCTGGTCCACGAAATCTTTTCCTCCAACTTCTGGAAGGACCACCCGCTGGGCAAGCCCATCCTGGGCACGCGCGAAACCGTAAAGCGCTTCGACCGGCAGATGATCGGCGATTATTACCGGGCCGTCTACGCGCCTTCAAACGTGCTCATCACCGCGGCCGGGAATCTGACGCACGAGGCGACGGTGAAGCTGGTGAGCCAGCATTTCGAGTTGCTGCCGCCCAATGGCGAGCCACCCGCAGACCAGGCTCCCGCCACGCACGCGCGCATCGCCTTGCGCAATAAGAAATCGCTGGAACAGGTGCATCTGTGCCTGGGCGTGCCTTCGTATCCCCTGCCGCACGAGGAGCGTTTCGCCTGTTACGTGCTGAACACGCTGCTGGGCGGCGGCATGAGTTCGCGCCTCTTTCAGAACATCCGCGAGCGGCAGGGCCTGGCCTATGCCGTCTTCTCGGAGCTGAGTCCTTACCGCGACACGGGCTGCCTGTCGATCTACGCCGGCACATCCATCGAATCCGCCGGCAAAGTGGTCGAATCCATCATCAAGGAGTTCCGGGAGCTCAAGCAGGATGGCGTGAGCGGCGAGGAGTTGCGGCGCGCCAAGGATCACCTGAAGGGTTCGCTGATGCTCAGTCTGGAATCCACTTCCAGCCGCATGTCCAATCTGGCGCGCCAAGAGATGTACTTCGGCCGCTTCTTCACCCTCGACGAGCTGGTGGAAAGCATCGAGCAGGTCAGCGCCGCCGACGTGCAGCGCATCGCGCAGGCGTTCTTCGATCCGAAACAGATTGCCCTCACCATCCTCGGCAATCTGGACGGGTTCAAGATCGGCCGCGAAGACCTGGTGTGCTGAGCCATGAAGCTCCTGGTTCTGGCTCTGGTGGCCGTAGCCCTGGTTTTTGGCGCCAAGTGCATGACCATCCGCAAAGATCTGGTTTCGGAGCGTCAAGCCATCGATGCCGATTGGGCGCAGGTGGATGCTGCCCTGGAACACCGCGCCAGCATCGTGCCGGAGTTGACAAATCTAGTTCAGTCCGAAGCGCCCGCCGAAGGCAGCACGATCCTGGCGGTCAACGATGCGCGCAAGCTGCTGAGCGTCGCGCATAGCCAGCAGGAAAAGATCCAGGCCAATGCGCGGCTGGATCACGCTCTGGCGCGCCTGATGTTGCTGGTGGAGTTTTATCCCAAGCTCGAAAGCAGCAAGAAATACGGCGATCTGCTGGAGGCGCTGAAAGGCGCCGAATATCGGATTGCGGTGGCCCGCCGCAAGTACAACGAAGCGGTGGAACATTACAATGCGCGCATCGACCTGTTTCCGAACAACATCGTGGCTTCTGTAACGCGCCTCGGCAAGATCGACGCCTACTTCCAAACGCCCGCAATCTAACCTCGAGGCACTCATGATGGACACACCGGTTTTCCCCAACTACATCGATGGCCAGTGGGCGGATAGCGGTTCGCATTTCGAAAACCGCAATCCCGCCAACACGGACGAGATTGTGGGCCTGTTCGCGAAGGGGTCGGCCGGCGATATCGCGGATGCCGCCGCGGCCGCCGCCAGGGCTTTGCCCGCCTGGGCGAATCTGAATGCTCCGGCGCGCGGCGCCATTCTCTTCAAAGCCGCTGAAATCCTGGATTGGCGCCTCGACTCAGTCGCGGCCGACATGACCCGTGAGGAAGGCAAGACCCTCCCGGAGGCCAAGGGCGAAGTCCGCCGCGCGATCAACATCTTCCGCTATTTCGGCGGCGAGGGATCGCGGCTGGAGGGTCTGCTGGTTCCTTCCGAGCGCGATCGCGTACACATGTTCGCCATTCGCAAGCCGATTGGCGTGGTGGGCCTGGTCACGCCGTGGAATTTCCCCAGCGCCATCCCGGCGTGGAAACTGGCGCCGGCGCTGATCTGCGGCAACACCGTGGTGCTGAAGCCCGCCAGCGCCGCGCCGCTCAGCGCCTGGCGTCTGGTGAAGGCCTTGGACGAAGCCGGTCTGCCGAAGGGCGTGGTCAACTTCGTGGCTGGATCCGGTGGCGAACTCGGCCAGGCGTTGGTAGAAGCCCCGCCCCTCAAAGCTATCTCCTTCACAGGCTCCTGCCAGATCGGCAACTGGCTGCATGCCGAAGCTTCCAAACGCCGCTTGCGCATTCAACTGGAAATGGGCGGCAAGAATCCCACCATCGTGCTGGCCGATGCGGACTTCAACGCCGCGGTCGAGAACACCGTCAATGCCGCGTTCTTTTCCACCGGCCAGAAATGCACCGCCACCAGCCGGGCCATCGTGGAAGATGCGATCTATGATCGCTTCCTGGATGCCGTGGTGGAACGCACGCGCAAACTTAAGATCGGCGACGGGATGGTGAATACCACCGATATCGGCCCGTGCGTCGATCAGGCGCAACTGGATACCGTGCTGCGTTATATCGAAATCGGCCGCGCGGAGGCAGGCGCGCCCAAAATTGGAGGCCGGCGGCTCACCGGCGAATATTACGGCAAAGGCTATTTCGTGGAGCCCACCGTATTCGCCGATGTGACACCGGAGATGACCATCGCCCGTGAAGAAATCTTCGGACCCGTGCTGGCCGTCATGCGCGCCCGCGACTTCGAGGACGCTATGCGCATCGCCAACGATATTCCGTTCGGGCTTTCGGCCTCCATCCAAACCACCAATCTCTCGCGCGTCTTCGAGTTCATCTACCGGATGGAAGCGGGCCTGCTCACCGTCAACCTTCCCAGCGCCGGCGTCGAGTATCAGTTGCCCTTCGGCGGGACCAAGGAATCTAGCTTCGGGCCTAAGGAACAGGGACCCGCCGCGCTCGACTTTTACAGCGACTACAAAACTGTCTATTTGAAATACTAAATGCGTCTCGGACAAATTAAAGCTGAAGGCGGCTACCTCGCCGCCATATTCGAAGGGGACCTGGCCCGCGCGGTTCCAGGCTACACCGTCACCGACCTGATTCGCCGCTCGGAAGCCCAGGGCGTCTCGATCGGCCAGACCACCGCGCGCCTCGCCAGCCACCATCCGGAGCCGCACCCGCCGGCGCTGCCCATCGTGCCGCCGGAGGTCTGGGCCTGCGGCTGCACCTACGAAATGAGCGCGTCGTTCCGCGATGCCGAGCACGGCGCGCGCGAAGGCATGTACGCTTACGTCTACCGCGAGGCGCGTCCCGAGGTCTTCTTCAAGGGGACGGCGCGCGTGTGCGTGGGGCCCGGCCAGGCCATCGGCATCCGCGCGGATTCGCGCTTCACAGCGCCCGAGCCCGAGTTGGCTCTGGTGCTGGGCAGCAAAGGCAACATCGTGGGATACACGCTGGCCAACGACGTCTCCGCCTGGGATATCGAGCGCGAAAACGCGCTTTACCTGCCGCAATCGAAGTTCTATACGGCATGCTGCGCCCTCGGTCCGGTGATCGTGACGGCGGAGGATCTGCCCGATCCCTACAATCTGGAAATGACCTGCACCGTGACGCGCGACGGCCAGCAGCGCTTCTCGGGCAGCGTATCCACGGCGAAGCTGCACCGCAAGTTTGAAGACCTGATCGCATACCTCCGCCGCGCCAATCAGACGCCCGCCGGAACCGTGCTGCTCACCGGCACCGGCATTATCGTGCCGGAAGACGCCGCGCTCGCGCCCGGCGACGTGGTGAGCATCCGCATCCCGGAAATCGGCGAGTTGACCAACCATGCCGTGGTGGTAGGGTAGACCACCCCTCACTGAGTTGTATACCTGGTGTGTGGGGCAGGCTCCCAGCCTGCGGCGGCCTCCCAGGCCGCCAGCGCGCTAGCGCAGAATGCTAACTAAGAGACAGCCACTCCGAACTGAACACGCCGCCGCCCATGGCTGCCGGACACTCCGCTGAGCATGATGCGGTAGGCTAGATAAAATGACCGCAACAGAAAAGGCGAAATCGCTTGACATGAAGCAGGCGCTCCTGCAATCCTACGCCGTCAACGAGCGCATCAACCAATACCTGCTCGAGAATTTAGATGCCGCCGCCTGGACTGCCGACCCGCCCGGCGGCAAAGGCCGCACCATCGCCGCCATCGCCATGCACATGCACAACGTGCGCCACATGTGGCTAGTAGCCGCGGCCAAGGGCAAGCCGTTGCCCGATAAGCTCGACCGCGCGACAGTTACTAACTAAGAAGGAGGCCATGCAGGCGCTCGCCGAAAGTGCGAAGTGCTGCGCGCAGCTTCTGGCCGAATCGCTCGACCACCCCGAAGGCAAAGTGAAAGGCTTCCGCCCGGACGTAGTGGGGATGTTCGCCTACCTGATCTCCCACGACGCGCACCACCGCGGACAGATCTGCACGTTGGCCCGCCAGTTGGGCCATCCGCTGCCGAAGCAAGCCACCTTCGGGATGTGGGAGTGGGGCTCGCGCTGGAAAGAACGAATCCAGTGACCTCCTGTGCACCTCAATTTATCGACGACCGTCCATCAGACCATCGGCGGACATATATTCCTGTTAGCATGAGCTTTTGCTGGAGAGCTGCGAATGGATTTGAAATCGCCGAATATTGAATTGCTTCGGCAACTCTATCGAGAGAGCCCGGTTGCGCAAGCTTTCTTCGACCATGCTGCGAAGCGCGAGCGCGACCAGTCCGAAACAAAGGTCGACCGCATCTTGATTCTCCTTAGAGCGGAGGGGCATGCATTTCCAAGGCGCGACATCATAAACCTCTTCCGAAGGCTTGAGGAGCAGGGGTGCGGTCAGTTCGTCGAGGGTCGGCGCGGGTGGCCATCGCGATTTGTGTGGGGCGCAGGGCTGATAAGTATCGGCCGGGCTGCCGCAGGGGAACCTCAGCCGATTGCACCCATCTCCACGGAGGAGAATGCCCTCGCCGATCAAATCGACAGTGATCAACCGGCAGAAACGGTTACGGAAGATTCCGACGGCGAGGAACTTGGCGAGGTTGGCGGCACCGGACTGGAAGAGGAGGATACGGGAAGCGGTTTTCAGATAACACAGCCTTTCGACCCCGCACGAATTCGAGTCGAAAACAAGACGATGGTGATCTCGCTTCTTA
>CABECX010000440.1_pt1 | contig 15626 bp, 10 predicted proteins | sample 3422721 | NCBI WGS metagenome assembly CABECX01 (sample SAMEA5534328, study PRJEB31848) | metagenome | biome: tundra; feature: field; material: soil | place: USA | collected 2013-05 | depth 0.15 m | reverse complement strand
CCGAAAATGCAGGGATTCGCGCTGGAGATCTCGCATCACGTGCGCAAAAAGGTGCTGGGCGTCAGCGGGGAGCACGCGGAAAACGTGGTCCTGGTGATTCCGAAAGCTGCCGCGCTGCGCCTCGTTTCCGCGCCCGACGAAGCCACGCAGGCAGTGGCGCTGGAGGAAGGGTCGCTCTTCATCAACGGCGAAGCGGCCACGATTTGGGGCCGCATGACCGCGGATCCGCCCGCCGCTCCGGTTCCGGCCCCCGCTCCGGCGGCGGTGGTGGTGGCGAAGCCCGCCCCAACGCCGCCTCCTACTCCACCGCCCGCCGTTGCTGCGCCCGAGCCCACACCCGACGCCCTGCACGCCCTGCAAACGTCCTACCAGGAAACCTTGGACAAGCTAGTCCGCGAACTGGACCAGACAGCGCACTTCGTCAGCTACGCACCGCCCGTATTCGTGAACTTTCACAAAGGTATCTACCTGCAGCTCTCGATCGCCACTACGATCCAGGCCGTCGAACCGGCATCCCGGTACCGCGCGGCGGCTCTGGCCTTTGACGAACACATCGCCCACCTGATCCGGCCCGTGCTCGCCTGCTTCAAAGATGCGCCGCAGTTCGCGGGCATCGACTTCAGCACCACCGTGAAGCCCGCCGGCCAGGCCGTGGAATACATTTTCGATATGGCCAATCTACACTGCTATGCGCAGTTCGACTGCACTGGCCAGCAACTCATCAACTCCGGTTTCGTGCTGATCAACGGCGAGCGTGTCACGTTGGATCTCGAAAGCGCCGAGCGTTGAGCCTGGAGGCGGGGCAGGACTCCAGCAGTCCTGCGCGGGTCCTCCAGGACCCGCTCTTCTCCGAGCACGAACAGGCCGACGTGGACGCCGGCCGTCCGCGCTGGAGTCCTGCCCCACGATTAATTCAGGCGCTCAGTTGCGGGAAAACTATGCGGCATTGGGCATTAGCCTGTCATACGCCGGCTTTCAGCGCTTTCAGCCGGCGCGCTTGACCGGACCGCCCCCGGCGATTACACTCGGGCTTACCCTATGCCCCTTAACATTGCTCCTCCGGGAGCCAGTCTATGACCGCAAACCCCATGCTGGGCGTGTTCCTCCACTGGCTGGGAGGCCTGTCCTCCGCCAGTTTCTACCTCGGCTATCGAGGCGTGAAACTGTGGGCTTGGGAGACCTACTGGCTGGCCGGCGGCGTGTTCAGTTGGATCATTATGCCGTGGCTGCTGGCCCTCACCATGACCAACGACCTGTTCGCCGTCCTGCGCGAGACTCCCGGAAGCAGCCTCTTCTGGGCCTACGTGTTTGGCGTGCTGTGGGGGACGGGCGGTCTCACTTTCGGACTGACCATGCGATACCTGGGCCTGTCGCTTGGCATGGCGGTGGCGCTCGGGTACACGGCGGCCTTCGGCACACTGCTGCCGCCGATCTTCCGCGGCGAATTCGCCAAACAAGTGCTCGGCACCCACTCCGGTATGGTGATCCTGTCCGGCGTGGCAATCTGCTTAACCGGTATTGCGTTCGCCGGCGCCGCGGGAATCTCGAAGGAACGCGAGTTGTCCGAAGAGCAGAAGCGCGCGGCCATCAGCGAGTTCAGCCTGAAGCGCGGTCTGCTGGTGGCCACCTTCTGCGGGATCATGAGCGCCTGCTTCGCATACGGACTGGCGGCCGGCGATCCCATCAAGCAAATCACGCTGCGCCACGGGACGCCGGTCTTGTGGCAAGGCCTTCCCGTACTGGTCGTGGTTCTGGTTGGAGGTTTCACCACGAACTTCATCTGGTGCATGATCCTGAACATCCGCAACCGGACCAGCTACCAATACTTCAGCTCGAAGCTGCGCGGCGAGATCCCCGCGCGCGCGATGGAACCTATCTTAGAGTCTGTCATCGACGCGCCGGGCGAGGAAATGGCGGTAGCGCTGTCCGCGTCCCGCACGCAGCCCGAAAGAGCGCCGATGCTGGCCAACTATTGTTTCTGCGCCATCGCGGGTACCACCTGGTACATGCAGTTCTTCTTCTACACCATGGGCGAAACGCAGATGGGCAGCTTCAAGTTCTCGAGTTGGACGCTGCACATGGCCAGCATCATCATCTTCAGCACGCTGTGGGGAATCGCGCTGAAAGAGTGGAAGGGCGTCGGCACGCGCACCAAGTGGCTGGTCGCGCTGAGCCTGTTTGTGCTGGTGGCATCCACGGTTATTGTAGGCTACGGGAATTATCTAGGGCGCGCCGGAAGGTAGCCCAGGCTTCAGCCTGTGATCGCCGGCCGAAGGCCGGCGGCTGCCGCTTGGCGTTTGAGCGGCGCAGACTCCTGTCCGGCGTGGGCGTGTTCCGTCCAACTGCGCTTTCTGCTAGCAAGCTAGCCCTCCCGGATTTTGGAACCGGAGGGCCTCCAGGGCGTTTCACAAGGGGCCCTGCATCGGTTGGGCATTCTCCCGCCGCCGGCGTTCGAAAAGGTCATCGGCGGCCTGCTGCGCTGGTTAGGACATTTTCCAGAGGACTGACGCCGCCGGAACCGGATCCGGCGTGATTGCCACGCTTCGAAGTGACCCGAAGGGCCGTCCCGCCGTCTGGAGAAGTGCTATTGTCGAGCAGGTCGAACGGTACGACAGCCTGTTTTTGCGCCTCTGACCGGGTCCCACCAGCCACGGTGACCGAGGCTCGCCAGCCCCCAGTGACTCGCTTCCCCAAAAAATATCTCCCGACCCATCAACCACTTCGCGCCCCAGCCTCGCCTCCCGCGCCAGATCCCGTGCTCCTCTGGAAGTAAGGAGGCCTTGTGCAGCCCGATCATCATCTGACTCCGGCCCAGCAACGCGTGCTGACCCTGCTGTCCGCCGGTTCCACCGCCACCGCCGCCGCGCAACTCGCCGGCGTCCACCGCAACACTGTCGGCAATTGGCTCCGTTCGTCCGTTTTTCGCGAGGCCCTCACCCAGGCCCGTCGTGACCAGGACCTTGCCTGGCGCGAGCAAGCCGAATCGCTCGCTCCCCAAGCGATTGCCGCAATCCAGGCCATCCTGGCCGATCCCCAAGCCCCCGCCGCCCGGACCGGCCGCAACCAGCCCTGCCCCTGCTGCAGTGGCCGGAAATTCAAGCGCTGCTGCATGCCAATTCGATGATTTCAAAGGCTAAATGGGTTCGTTCGTCCCGATTTGCATGCGGCCCGCCACGCGCCCCCAAAAGCACAAAGCTGCAGAATTACGCACAACCAGCCACGGCGAGCGAGGCTCGCCCCGAATGGAAACCAACCTGCAATGCCCAAACCCGTTGTATACTCATAACGCCGTGACCACTCGCATGCGCACCGCACTGGTTGCGATATCCGCAGGGGCGGTCGCCGTCGTAGCCATCTCCGGCGGCGCACGGCACGGCAGGTTGCTGCCCGCGCCACGCCTCATCCTCCAACCCGCGCGGATCGTGGCCGACGGCTACAGTACCGCCACCCTTGTCATGGAAAGCGCCGCCAGCAGCGCGCCCGCCATCTCCGTCGCCGGCAACCGGCACGCTGCCATAATCGAAGAGGTAACCGGCACGCCCGGCAAATGGGAGGCGCGCATTCGCGCCGGCATCCTGCCGGGACGCATCCGTCTGCGCGTCGCCTTCCAAGGCGCGCCCGCCGCCGAAACAGAACTGGAATCGGTTCCATTCATCCGGGACACCGCGCAGGACGGCACGCCCGACTTCCTGCGCCTCGACGACGAACGCGACCGCCAGGCCTTCCGCCGCTGGTTCACCTGGCTCGCCGAGGCGCAATACTTCCAGCCGCCCGCGGCCGGCCCTGCCGAGATCAAGGATTGCGCCGGGCTGATCCGCTACGCCTATCGCGAATCGCTGCACGCCCACGACACCGCCTGGGCCGCCACCGCGCAAACTCCGCCCGCGCCGCCGTTCGATTCCGTCGCCAAGTATCAGTATCCTTTTACGCCCTTGGGCGCCGCGCTGTTTCGCGTGCGCGAAGGGGCGTTCCAGCCGTCGGACCTGAACGCCGCCGCCTTCGCCCAATTCGCCGACGTGCGGACGCTCTACCACTTGAACACGCATCTGGTCAGCCGCGTACTCTCCTCCGCCGTGCCGGGCGACCTGCTGTTCTTTCGCCAGGACTCCGGCGCGGAGCCGTATCACAGTATGATCTACCTTGGCGAGAGTTCCATTCAGAACGACGGCCGGCGCTACGTTCTCTACCATACCGGCCCCTCCGGTTCCGATCCGGGCGAAATCCGCAGGCTGACCGTGGAAGAGTTGATGCGCTTTCCGCAACCCGAATGGCGGCCGGTAGCAGCCAATCCCAGCTTTCTGGGTGTGTCTCGATGGAACATACTGAGGAAAGAAAATGACACCCGCCCTGAGTAGAAAGCCGAGTGGAAGCCTGAGTAGAACCTTGCGCCTTCTGTTGCTGATGGCCGCCGTTGCCATCGGCCTGAGCCAGAGCGAAGACGAACCCTACTTCGCGCTTTCGAGTTCCCGCACCTTCGGCGTCAACGGCAAGCCCAGCGTCTCGTTGACCGCCTGGAATGTGGATTCGCTCGCCTTCCGGGTTTACCGCATAAACGATCCGGTGAAGTTCTTCGCGCAACTGGAAAACCCGCACCAATTCGGCGGGAATGTGCCGCGGCCGCCTCGGGATCGCACTTGGCTCGAACGGCTCCACCTGTGGAAGCGCGGCTTACATGCTCAGATTCGCCGCGCCTTGCGCGCCCAGTTCACCGAACCGCCCAGCCTGCATTTTGAAAGCTGGCTGCCGAAAGAATCCAAGCCCTCCGGTAAGGAGACGCATTATGCGGAAGCGCCCTTGTTGAACTCCCAACAACTGGTGCTCTCCTTTCAGCAACCCGTGTTGAGCCAATCCCGATGGGAGCGTGCCACCGTCGACATCGCCGTGAGGGACAAAGGCGTCTACCTCGTAGAGGCGGTCGACCGCGACCTGCGGGCGAACACCATCCTGATGGTTTCCGATATCGCCATGATCACCAAAACCGGTAAAGGCCGGGTGGTGAACCTGGTGGTCAATCGCGCCACCGGCCAGCCCGTTGCGGCAGCCAAGGTCGCGCTGCTGGCGCGCGATCAAAGCCTGGGAGAAGCCGCCACAAACGCGGACGGCATCGCGGAGATGCCGCTGGCCGCGGCGCGTCCGAATGACATCCGCGTGGTGGCCCGCATGGACGCGGACTTCGCCGTTAACACGCTGGCCGGTTACTCCTTCGGTGCCAACGCCGACCAGTGGACGGGCTATGTCTACACGGATCGTCCGGTCTACCGTCCCGGCCATACCGTGCACTTCAAGGGAATTTTGCGGCTGGCCGCAGCCGCTGGATACGACATTCCGGCCGGGCGCGCTGTTGCGGTCACGATCCACGATCCGGAGCAGAAGCCGGTCTATCAAAAGACCCTCACCGCCAGCGCCAATGGCACGATTCACGACGACCTGGCGCTCAAGCCCGGCGCGGCTTTGGGCTACTACTCCATCGAGGTGAAATCCGGCGAGGGCTTCATGAACGGCAACTTCGAAGTCCAGGAGTACAAGAAGCCGGAATACGAAGTCCGCGTCATTCCCTCCAAGGCGCGCGTGTTACAAGGCGAGACCGTCCAGGCCACTATCGATGCCCGATACTATTTTGGCGAACCGGTAAACGGCGCGAAAGTGACTTATGCCGTCTATCGCAGCCGCTACTGGTTCCCGCTCTGGTACGATCCCGATCAGGAATCCGCCGAATCCATGGAGCCCCCGCAGCCCGGCGACGATTCCGACGACAGCGGCGACCAGATTGGCGAGACCAAGGGACAACTGGATGCCGATGGCAAGCTGACCATCAGCCTGCCTACGGCGGTTTCGGATCGCAAGCAGGACTTCGTCTACCGCATCGAGGCGCGCGTCACCGACCAGGCCAACCGTGAGATCACCGGCCGCGGCTGGGTGATCGCGACCTACGGCAGCTTCGCTGTGAACGCCGCGCCGGGGCGCTACTTCTATGCGCCGGGCAGCGCGGCCACCCTGACTGTGCAGGCGCGCGATTACGACAACCAACCGGTCCGTACTCCGGTTCGCGTGGAGCTGCTCTCGTGGAACTATCGCGATCCAGGCCCGGGGCAGGTGAAGGCTACCGCCAGCGGCACCACCGGCGCAGACGGGAACGCCAGCGTCACCCTGCAGATTCCGCCGCAGGGCGGTTCGTACCGGGTGCGCGTCACGGCCCGCACACCCGAGGGACGCGATGTGGAGGGCTATACCTTTCTGTGGGTCTCGGGTGGAGGCGGGTATTTCGACGCCGGACCGAACCACGCCGTGCCGATCGTTCTCGATAAGAAGAGCTACCGCGCCGGCGATACGGGCCGCCTACTGATCGTGACCGGGCAGCCCAACACGGCGGTCTATGTGACCGTGGAGGGCCGAGATTTGCGCGAGTACAAACTGATTCGCTCGCAGGATTCCACGGCGGCGTTCGACATCCCCATTACCGCCAACGACGAGCCGGGAATCACAGTGGCCGCCTGCTTCATCCGCAACGGCGATTTCTATTCGAGCGACAAGTGGATCAAAGTGCCGCCAGTAGACCACCAGTTGAACGTGAAGGTGGCCACGGACAAGCCGCAGTACCTGCCCGGCCAAACCGCGGATTACAGCATCGACGTGACGGATGGGAACGGCAAACCGGCGCCGCGCGCGGAGTTCAGCCTGGGTGTCGTGGATGAGGCCATCTACGGCATTCGCAAGGACGCCACGCCCGACATTCTGGGCTTCTTCTTCCAGCGCCAGTGGAACCGCGTCTTTACCGCCGACTCGCTGAGCTACTACTTCAATGGCGAAGCGGGCAAGCGCCGCATGCGTCTGGCCGAACTGCGCCCGTCTTCGCGGCTGGCGCAACTGAAGCCCGAGCGGCTGGTGCAGCCCAAAGTCCGCAAAGCGTTTCCGGATACCGCGTTTTGGGCCGCCGACGTGGTCACCGATAGCTCCGGCCACGCGCATGCGATGGTGGAGTTCCCCGATTCGCTGACCACCTGGCGCGCCACCGCCCGCGGCATCACGCCGGATACGAAAGTGGGTAGCGCCACGCTCAAAACCATCGTGCGCAAGAACCTCATTCTGCGGCTGGCCGTGCCGCGGTTCTTCGTGCAGGGCGACGAGGTGGTGATTTCGGCGCTGGTTCACAACTATCTGGCCACCGCCAAGACCGCGCGTGTTTCGCTCGACGTCACCGGTCTGGAGATTCTCGAAGGCGCTACCAAAGACGTGCAGATTCCAAGCCGTGGTGAGGCCAAGGTGGATTGGCGCGTGCGGGCCGCACAGGTGCGCGCGGCCAGCATCACCGGTAAGGCGCTGACGGACGAAGAGTCCGACGCGCTCCAACTGGATCTGCCGGTGAACGTGCCGGGAGTCAAGCTTTCGCAGGCCCGCGGCGGCTCCATCAATGCCGGGGGATCGACGGCCTTCGACCTCACGTTCCCGGAGAAGGTTGTGCCGCGCTCGCGGTCCATCTCGGTGCGGGTCTCACCTTCGCTGGCCGGTTCGCTGTTCGCCGCGCTGGATTATCTGACCTCGTTCCCGTATGGCTGTGTGGAGCAGACCATGTCGAGCTTCCTGCCCGACATCACCGTGCAACAGGCGGTTCGCGATCTGAACTTGAAGGTGGATCTGGACCAGGCGGCCCTTCAGGAAAAGATCCACGCGGGTCTCGACCGCCTCTACAACTTCCAGCACGAGGACGGCGGCTGGGGTTGGTGGGAAACCGATGAGAGCCATCCCTTCATGACGGCATACGTGGTGGCGGGCCTGGTGCAGGCGCAGGCCGCCGGTGTGGAAGTGAAGGCCGATGCCATTCAAAAAGGAGCCGCGTGGCTGAAGCGATATTTCGCGCAAAACCCGAAGCTGGCTTCCGACCTGCGCGCATACATCCAGTACGCGCTGGCGCTGGCGGGGCAAGCCGACGCGGCAGCGCTCGGCGAAGTTTATGACAAGCGTGCCAGCCTGTCCCCTTACGGAATTGCGATTCTGGGTCTTGCATTGGAGCAGGCCAAAGACGGTCGCGCCTCCGAGATTGCGGCCGCGTTGGAGCGCAGCGCGGAACAGGACCAGGAGCAGGCCTGGTGGACTGCCACGCGCGACCAACTGCTGGATTTCTCCGAAGACGCGACACCCGAAGCCACCGCCTACGCCGTGAAGTTCCTGTCGCACCAGCGGCGGGATAGCGCCCTGCTGCCGAAGGCGGCGCTGTGGCTCATGAATCACCGAAACGAGGGCTACTGGTGGTCGTCCACCAAGCAGACCGCCATGGTGATTTACGGGCTGGCGGATTATCTCAAGGCCACCAACGAGCTCAATCCGAATCTGAGTGTCACGGTGCTGGTGAACGATAAGCCGGTGCTGACACGCAAGCTCGACCAGGCCACCAGCGTCAACACGCCGGAGCTGACGCTCGATGATGCCCAGGTACAGCCGGGCGTCAATCACATCCGCATTACTACCAGCGGCGCGGGCCGGTTGTATTACTCCGCGCGCGCCGAATACTTCTCCAACGAAGAACGGTTGGAAAACACTGGCTCGGTTTCGCTCAACATCCTGCGCGATTATTTCCGGCTCGTGCCCGGCCGCGATGGCGACAAGATCGTCTATGACACCTCACCGCTGACTGGCCCCGTGGCGCCCGGAGACATCATCGCCGTGCGGCTGACGGTCACCGGTTCGGAATGGAAGTACATGATGATCGAAGATCCCATTCCCGCGGGCACGGAATTCATCGAGCGCGACGACGCGTATCAATTGAAGAGCCGGCCGCCATGGTGGGAGTATTGGTTCACGCGCCGTGAATTGCACGACGACCGTATGGCCATTTTCGAAACGTATTTTCCGCAGGGTCAGAAGCAATTCTTCTACCTGCTGAAGGTGGTGAACCCGGGCGTGTTTCACGTAAGCCCGGCGCGTGTCGGACCCATGTACCAGCGAGAGGTGATGGCCACCACCGGCAACCGCACGCTGGAGGTGAAATAATGCGCTCCCTCGCTCCGATTGCCGCGGCCCAGCTTGTGGGCAATGCGCTGCTCTTGTGGCTCGGCTATTATTGGTTGGGGCTGGGCGAAACCCGTGCGTCTACGCTGGCCTGGAGCACGCTGGTAGCGTTGCTCCTGCTGACGCTCGAGTGCTGGCTGCATGGCGCCACGTTCGCCTACTTTTCAGATACGCGCCGTCTCCCCTTGCGCCGGCTCGCTCCCCTGGTGATCTCCGCGCTTGCACTACTGGCCATCTATTGGGCGCTGGCGCAATGGTCCGCCTATAGTAGCCAGCCGGCCTTCAAAATCGCCTCTTACCTGACCATGACGCTCCGCAAACCGGTGAAACCCGCCACGGTTTTGAACGTGTTCAATATCGCGCTCTGGCTGGTGCGCTGGATGGTCGTGCCGGGCCTGGCGCTCCCCATCCTGTGCGGCATCGCCACGCGCCAGCACTCCCGCAAATGGTGGTATTGGATCGCAACACCTGTCCTGCTGGTTTGCGCCTTATGGCTTCCTCTGAAGCTGATGGGTTGGACGCCGCAAGCTGGCAGTTTCGGGATGCAAATGTTCAGCTTCGTGGTGCGCCTGCTGATCGCTTATTTACTCTTCGTGGGGGCTTGGCTGGTGCTGGCGTTCTTGACCTCCGGCGGCAGCCCGCGCGCCACCCAATCCAACACCGTTGCCTCGCCGTAGCGCTTGACCAGTGCAGCCACCGCGCGCGCCGCTTCGCCGTATGCCCGCCGTGCGCGCGCCGCGTCCGTGGTTTCGCGAATGTCGGAATCGGCGGGCGAAGGCCCGGCCTCGCGTCCGGCCTCCGGACTGCTCAAGAATTCCACGATCCCTTCCCGGAACCACACCGGCAAGCCCGGCGCCGCCCGCGACTCCACCGCCACATGAAACAACTCGTGTCGCACAGTCTGCTCCAGCGCGTTGTGGCTGCGCAGCACGGATGCCGGCTGAAGCTGGATGCGCCGCCCCTCGGTCGAAGCCGCCACCCATCCCGGTTCGCCGGTCGTGTTGCGAAAGCTGTCCAGGTCCGGGTAGACGCGGATCTCGACGTGCGCGGGCAGCGCCCAATTCGTCCGCCGCGTCACGATGCGGAACTCCCGCTCCGCGATTTCGAGCACGCTTCCATCGCGCTCCGGCTGCGTGGTCCAGAGCGCTACGCTCTCGCCGCCCAATCGCTGCCATGCTAGTCCGCGCGCGGTTACGCCCGCCGCCGTGCCCGGATAGTAGTACGCCAGGATATCGCGATAAGACCGGCCTTCGGTGCCCATCTGTTCGGCCCCGCGCTGGCAGAGCCCCACTCCGTGCCCCGCGCCGCGGCCCTGGAACAAGATGCGGCCACCGCCGGACTGGATCTCGTAAAGATCGCTGCGCACCGTGTTCCAACCCAGCTCCCGTCCGATGGCGAAGCGAAACGAGCTGGCGCTGATCCGCACAGATTCCCTCGCTCCGGTTAACGATAGAGTGAGTGCGCGGCCGGAAGCGGTCCGGCGCATGATCGTGATGCCTGCGAGCGTTTGCGGCGCGCGCAGACCGGAGCCGAGCAGCGCTTTCACGATCTTGGCCGGATCGCCGTCCCATTGCCATCGCTCGGTCCCGGCGCGCGTGCAATAGGCGTCCGGATGGCCCTTCAAATAAGGCGCGGCGAGCTCCGGCCATATGACGGCAGCATCTTCCACACGGCCACCGCAGTCGCGCGTATACGGAGTAAAGGCGGGCTTGCCTTCGAACCACACCAGCTCGCCCGCGGTCTCTTCCGCGATGGACGCCAGGCGCGGCGTGATGCCGTCCATGTCCACCCGCTGGCAGTGCGTGGTGGCGCAGAAATCGTAGCCCTCGGCGGCGTGCCGGCCGCGCAGACGAACGGCATAGGTGCGCGCGGCCACGGCCATCGCCCGCAGCGCGGCGTCCGACCGGAAGACGCTGCTCTCGCCCGCCAGCACGCCTGCCACGTAGCGCTCCATGGGCAGATCCAGCACAACCGCGCCCCGCGCGGTCTCGACGCGCACCTTCACCGCGGACGATGCGGCGCAGAGCGGAACCGCCAGGGCGAACGCGAGCCAGACCCAGGCAAGCTGTGGCGCACGCTTCAGCGTGCAGCGGCGAACTTCAGTTCGCCGTGCGCGGAACTGCCGGCTGAAGCCGACAGCGGCACGCTGAAGCGTGCGCCACAGGGGTTTCAAAGCCGCCCCGCCCGATACGCTTCGAGGATTCTGCCGGCGACCGGGGCCGCGTCGGACCCGCCCGAATGGCCTTGCAGCATGACCGCCACGACCACTTCCGGAGCGCGGCTCGGCAGAAACCCGGCGAACCACGCGATGGGCGCTCCGGATTCCGTGCGCACGCTGCCGGTCTTCCCCGCCACCTTTACGCCCGGCACTTGTGCGCGCTGCCCGGTCCCATACTCGACCGCGCCTTCCAGCCCGGCCACGATGGGCTGAATCTCCGCGCGGCCCGCCTGCAGTGCCAGCGACCGGTAAGCCATCGCCAACTCCGCGGCAGTGATCAGGATGCCTTCTTCGCCGAGTGCCTGCAACCGCACGGCATCGCGACTGGAGACCGGCCGGATGCGGCCCGAGGCCTCGCCGAACCCGGCGCGCGCCAATTCGCCGGCCAGTTCGCCAGGCGCGAACCGCTCCGCCACGCGCGCCACGAAGCAATTGCAGGAGTAGGCAAGGGCGGTCTCGACGCGCATGGGAGAATCGAGGCGTGGGTGAGAGCAATCGAACGACCGTCCCGCGATGGTGAGGCGGCCGGGGCATGGCAGAGACTCCGTGGCAGTCAGCTTTCCGCTGCGCAGCAGTGCCGCCAGGACGAAAGGCTTAAGCGTGGAGCCGGGCGGCGCGAGGAACCTGCCCGCGACAGCCGCCGCATGTATGGCGATCGGGCACCGCGAGCGCACGTCAAGCAGAATGGCGGCGCCTTCGCGCGATTCGAAGAACGGCTCCAGGCTGGCCGTATTGCGGGCGCGCCCCACGGCGCAGGCGGCGTAGGCAGACAGCATGGCCAGCAGCTCCCTGCGCAGCATGCCAGTGCCTGGGCTTTCCACATTGTGGTCCATCGTGGCACAGGCTTCGGCCTGTGAGCAGCCCTACAGCTCCCAGCCCTTCCGATACTCCCGGTACAGATACTTGTTCGCGTCCGGCACATTCGTAATCTTCATGCTGGCCGCGTCGTAATCGAGTCTCCGCCCGACGCGCAGGGCGGCCGCACCCAGGTTGAACGCCTCCGAAATTGGTCCCGCGTGCAGGAACTCGCCTGGCGAGGGCTTCCCGCCGCGGCAAGCCGCCACCCATTGCGTCGCGCCCCAGAGAGGATCCCGCTGCGCGCGTTCGGGAGCCGCCTTGGGCCCCTGGTACTCGCGCATCTTCTTCTCCGGAATAATCCGCGGATCGTCGATCTGAAAGCCGGCCAGAATCTTGCCCTTGTCGCCGACGAACATCATTCCCTCGGCGTCCAATTCCTTGTTATCCACTTCCAGTTCCTCGGGAGTGCGCGGCCGCATCCCGCCGTCGTACCAGAACAGATCCAGAGGGCCCATGTCTTCGCGCGCCGCAAACTTGAAGCGGATGGTGCATGCCAGCGGGAACGAATAGTCGTTTCTGATCTTCTGGCTGACCTGATCGGTGATGGCGCATGCGCCGCTGGGCCGCGCCTCCACACTCACCGGAGCGCCGAGCTTCAACGTCCGGAACACCACCCACAAGCTGTAATGGCCCATGTCGGCGATCGATCCCCCGCCGAAGTCGTACCAGCCGCGAAACACGTTGTGCGTGTAATTCGGATGATAGGGCCGGTCGAGCGCGGGACCCAGCCACAGGTCCCAATCGAAGCCCGCCGGAACCGGCGGCTGATCGGTGGGCAGCGTCAGGTACTGCGGCCACACGGGCCGGTTCGACCAGTTGTGCACTTCGCGCAACGTGCCGATCGCACCGTCCTTGATCCAGGCCATGATCGGATCCATCGATCCGTTCGTGTCCCAAGGAATGAAGTGCGTGGCGGCCTTGGTGGCGCGCGCCGTTTCCAGTACCTGGCGGGCCTCATACAGCCGGTTGGCGATGGGCTTGTGCATCATCACATGCTTGCCCTTCTTCATGGCGGCGATGGCGATGGTCGCATGCAGATGATCGGGCGTCATGATCTTCACGCCGTCCACATCCTTCTGCTTCTCCAATAGCTCTCGAAAGTCGGCGTAAGATGCGCAGCCTTTGTAATTGCCCGAGGGCCTCTTGCTCGCATAGTACGTCTCGACGATCTCGCGGCCCACTTCGCGGCCGCCGGGGATGCCGTCCACGCCCTCGCGCCAGTTGGGCTTGTCGATGAACTTTCGGATGCTGTTGCGCAGCCAGTTCTTCGACCAGTCAACGTAATCGTTGCTGTCCTTGTTCGGATCGCAGACGGCGACCACCTGGATGTCGTTACTCGGCAGTAACTCCATCAGTTCCCGGGTTCCCTGGGTGCCCAAGCCGATGTAGGCCAAGGTAACCTTGTCGCTGGGGGCCACAAATTGCGGCCCGCCCAGGACATGCCGGGGAAGAATGGTGAATGCGGCGGCCGTACCGGCTGCCTTTTCCAAAAACCTGCGGCGGTCTATCTCAGATGAAGACATCGAAAATCTCCTGAAGAAAATCTAACGGCGCGATTCTGCCTTCTGCCTTCTGGCTTTGCTCAGATCCATTTATGCGTGAACATGAACCAGATTACCAGCACGCTGCCCGCGCCTAGCAGCCAGGCGATGGCCGTTTTCAGCGGCGGCCGCACCAGCCAGGCGCGCGCGGCATGGGAATTCCGATGGGGTTCCTCGCGGAACGGCTTCAGGAAGCGGCGCTGCAAGCTGGATGGCAGATTCTGTATGGCGCGCGCGATCTCTTCCCTGCCCCGGCGGTCGGCTATCAGGATGGTCGCCGAGTTCAGCCCGTTGGTGGATTTCAGCAGCTTGCGGCGCAACGGCGCCGGCACTTCCTTCACCGACCGGTAGACGGCATCCGTCTCGCCCGCCGAGATCAAGATCGTGGAGCTCTTCATCACGCCCGATCTTGCCGCCGCGTGCGCTGCGCCGCAATAGGGGCAAATCAGCCCTACCGCCGCGTCGAACTTTTTTCCGCACCGCCGGCAATTCATCTCATCCCACCATGACCTTGGGGCGCTTGTCGCGCGCCAGTTGCCGGTCGCCCAGGTTGTCCAGAACCACTTGAATGAAGCCCAGCGCGGCTTTGGAAAGGGCTTTATCCTTGCGGTAGATCAGCCCCAGCCGCCGGATCATCGGCTCGGGCGCCAGCGAAATAGCCCGCAGCTTTCCGGCGGCCACTTCCTCGCGGCAGTTGGAAACCGCCAGGAACGATACGCCCAGGCCGGCCATGACGAAACGCTTCATCATCTCGGTGGAATCCAGTTCCATGGAGATGCGCAGGTCGTCCTCCACCAGCTCGAACCAGGCGTTGAGCCGCGCGCGCGTAGTTCCGGATTTGGGCAGCAGCAATTGGAACTGCAGCAGATCGGGCGCGTGCACGGTTTTGCGGTCGGCCAAGGGGTGGCGAGCCGGCGCGATCAGCCGGATTTCGTCCTTGTAAATGTCCGCCACCTGCAGCCGCTTCTCCTCGACGGGCAATTGCGTGAGTCCAAAGTCGGCGATGTTTTCCATGACCGCATCCACGACGTGCGCGCCGTAGGAACGGTTCACCTGGAGCTGCACGGCGGGGAACAGATTCTTGTATTCGGAGAACACCTGCGGCAGCACGTAGATGCAGGTCGCTTCGTTAGCGGCGATCACCAGTTCGCCGCGCGGGTTGCGCTCCAGTTCGTTGATGGCGTCCTGCGCCTGGCGGCGCTGGTCCAGCATTTGGGCGGCGTAATCGGCGAAGATTTTGCCGGCGGTGGTCAGGGAGATGCGGCTGCCGAAGCGCTCGAAAAGCGCGGTGCTGAGCTCCTGCTCGAGCTGGCGCACTTGCGCGCTGATGGCCGGCTGGGTACGGTAGCAGGTCTGGGCGGCTTTCGAGAAGCTTTTCAGCCTGACGATTTCGAGGAATGTGTGCAGTTGGTCGAAATCCATGCGCTACGCCACCCCTCGCTCCCCCCACCAGGAGGAGCGCCTCCGCGCCCAAACAAAACATGAATGGGAGGGATAGAAATAATCAATTTCCCTCTCGTCAAGCATTGTTGGTATGTATTGTAACAGAAGGCTCCGGGTGGTGCGGTTTAGAGAGAATGTGGGAATGCCTTAAGCCGCAGCCGCCTCGACTGGGGCGGATCGCCGCACCTTTAACCCGGCGCCGAGTTGTCCTCCAGGTGTAGCGTTAGCCGGCAAAGCCCTCTGCAAAAATTGGAGGGCGGCCAATCTTGGCCGCAGCCGCCTTTTAGGCGGCTCTGGCATCAAATCAATCCGTTCTCGCAACACGGCATCCACGTCTGGCTTGCCCGTCGGCAATTCGACAGTCGGGATTGTGGCGCCCGCGGCGATAAGTAACCGCGCGACCTGCGGATAGTCGCCAAAGCCTTCGTCGCAATTGTGCACTCCGTGTCCAAACCACCCCGGCGGCGTTCCATGGAATTGCCGGTCCTCTATCGTCAAGGACGCGCCGTGATTCAGGAGGAGTTCCACGAGATCGGCATAGCCCTTCCAGCAGGCCCAGTGCA
>CABECX010000437.1_pt1 | contig 15633 bp, 11 predicted proteins | sample 3422721 | NCBI WGS metagenome assembly CABECX01 (sample SAMEA5534328, study PRJEB31848) | metagenome | biome: tundra; feature: field; material: soil | place: USA | collected 2013-05 | depth 0.15 m | reverse complement strand
GTCCAGATGTGCACGCCCTCCGGCAGGTAGCGATCGTAGTGCACGGAGTCTACCTGGTCCTGGAAGCGCTCGTAGATCCAGATGCCGTCGGGCTTGACGCCGACGGCCACCAGGTTCCGCACAATCTCGGCCACCACTACCGGCGACGACATGATGCCTGGCGCGCCCGAGCAGTTGACCTTGATCCCCACGACATCGGACGGCGTGATGAAGCGCGCCCACGCGTCGCGGACGTCGGCATTGCCGGTCAAAGCGCGCATGCCGCGCGCCATCATCTCGCGCACGACGGCGGGATCCGGCTTTTCGGTGGCCTCGTCGATGCAATTGGCGGCGTGCACGGAAGCGACCTGTCCGGGATACGGCCCGGGCATGCCGGGCTGCGCGGCGGGCTGATAATGCGAGACCACGCGATACTTTGGAAGCTTACGGTCAGGGGCGGCGAGAGCAGCGGGGGCAGCGGCGGCCATCTGAAGAAACGTGCGGCGATGCATCACTATCGATCATAACCGACAGTGGGGCAGGCTCTCAGCCTGCGGCGGCCTCTCAGGCCGCCCTTCGCTTCAACCGCAGGGCGATTCCGTCGCGGAACTCGGGCGTTCGCAGGACTTTCTCACCGCCCCCGTGGTGGAAGCTCTCACGCCGGGCGATCTCGCCCGTCTCGATGTTCAGCCACTCGCCTGAGTACTCGCCCGCAGGGAGATCGAGCGTCACTTCGGCGGGACCGCTGCCGTCGAAATACATTCCGTATTCGCGCCCCGGACTTGCGAGGACCCGCGCGAAGACTCCCGCCGCGTGCTTCACGGTGCGCACGTCCGGCGCCAGATCCACCAGCGGCAGCTTCTGCAGGAACTCGCACAGGATTCGCAACTGGCGCCGCAACGCCGGGCTTCCGCCGCCGGGACCATTCGGCTCCGTATCGGTGCCATCCTCGCGCCCGACGCTAAACGAATAGTCGAGGCTGTCGAAGACGCTCCCGCCCGACATCATGAAGTTCCAAGCCTGCCGCCTGTATGGCGCGTCGTCGTGCCCGAGGAAACCTGTTTCGTCGTAAGAGATGGCTTTCCCGAGTCCGTAATTCAACAGGACCGCCTCCGGGTAGGCGTAATGAAAGTTCACGATGCTCACGCCCGGCACAAGCTGCCGCACGGGAAACCGGAAATTGCAGTAGTTCTGCGCGACCAGGTGGTGGTTCGGCAGCGCGCGCTCCTCGCTCGCGATCCATTCGGCGACGCGCGCCTGCCACGCCGTGGAAAGCTCGTCGGCCACGTCGACCGAGTTCGGATAGCGGTCGCGCGATGGCATCTCCAGATACCGGTTCACCACACCGGCGAGCACGGTCCGGTCCGACCACGGCTCATTCTGTATCTCGAAAATCACGTTGTCGAATGCGTTTGCCTCCCGAACCAGCTTGCGCGTGTAGCGCTCCTGGTGCGCCAGGATGTTGCCGTTGTCCAGGGTGTGGAGCTTCTTCCAATCGACGACGTCCGTGTCGTTGATGTTGTTCGCAGGGTTCAGAGCGCTGACCTTCCACTGCATCTCCTGGTAGTGCGAGGAGAACAGCGTCACTTCAACGACGATGCCCCGCTTGGCCGCTTCGGACAGGAAATCGCGGAAGCGCGCGAAGAAATCCGGATTCCACCGGTCCAGGTCGAACTTGTTTCCGCCGCCCTCATAGCCAGGCGTTTCGCTGCGCGCCCACGGCGCGACGAATCGCCCCGGCTCGGGCGCCAATGTGTTTCGTTTGATCCCAAACGACTTCGCGGGCACCTCCCGGTAGCTGCCTCCGAACAGGCGCGTGTAGTTCATGCCTTCGGCCGCCAGAGTCGCCAGGTAGCGGTGGTAGTCGAAGTCTGCGTTCATCACCGCGCCATAGTGTTCGCCGCTGGTGATGAGCGCGACGGCCTTTCCGCGGTAGAGGAAATAGTGCAGGTTCTTGGGGTGCAGGCGTATAGGCTCCGCCGGCGCCGCGGACAGAACGATGGCAAGCAGGGCGACGGCGCGAGTCGTAACGGTCATGGCTACCCCACCGCCGATTCTAACTGATGAATCGCGATTCTTGGTACGATCAAAGGCAGGAGATTCACCGCATGCAAACCGTCTCAATTCAAGAAATCGGCGATCTGCCGCCTGAGAACTGCGAACGCGTGGCCCAAAATCTCGAGAGTCTCCTGGACAGACGCGCGGCGAAGGTCAGGGACATTTGTGATGCGGAGCTTGACGCTGCGGTTGATGAGGCTGTCGATCACGTACGCCACAGCCGCAAATGAGGATTGTCCTCGATACCAGTATCCTTGTTCGAGCCAACACAAAGAGCCAGAGGACCTGCTAACGAAACCGGATTCGGGCGGGACCGACCACGGTCAGCCGGCCGGCGAGTTCCATCTGAAGCAGCGCCGAAAGCCTTGTCCGCACGAAAGACATGACTGCCCGCCGGCCGGACGTGTCTGGTCGAAACAGAACCACGCCGGCGATGCCTTTGTCGAGAGTGAACAGAATGCGGTCCGAGGCGCGCGCGGCCTCCACGACTGCCGGGTCTTTCGCTCCGCGAAGTCCCTCGCCCAGGACCGTATCGGCGTCGTGCGCGAGCTGGCGAAGATCGTCAGCGAGTTCCGTGGGAAGATTCTCGTCAATCTTGAAGTTCATTTCGCTCGAAGCGGGACCAGACTTTCTTCGTGCGCGAGCTCCGCCGCGTAAGCGAGCGCCGCATCCAAATGCTCAGCCCGGAGAGAGGGATAGCTGCGCAGGATCTCTTCTCTGGTCGAACCCTCGGCGAGATTATCGAGAATGACGGTTACCGGAATCCGAGTTCCCGCGGCGCAGATCTCACCGCCGCAGACCCCTGGGTTGCTGCCAAGGAAACCCTGCCAAGCGATCATGCCTTCATTCTACGCCCCGCCGACGGGCGAAACGTCCGGCGGGGTCGCGCTGACCACCCGGAAAGACTCGCGGGCGATTTCCCACTCCTCTTGCGTGTGCACGACGAGCACGCGCACGGCCGAGTCCGGCGCGGCGATATCCGCATCCGGCGGGGATTGCGCGTTCTTCGCGGCGTCGAGTTGGACGCCCAGGAAGGCAAACGCTTCGACTGCCCGGGCGCGCACCTCCGGGGAATTTTCGCCCACTCCGGCGGTGAAGACCAGCACGTCGAGGCCGCCGAGGCTGGCGAGCATGGCGCCAATCTCCGAGCGCAAACGGTGCACGTACACATCGAACGCCAGTTGCGCGCGCGCATCGCCGCGATCGAGGGCCGCCAGGACGGCGCGCATGTCGCCCGAGGCACCGGAGACGCCGCGCAGTCCGGATTCCTTGTTCAGCACGCGATCCAGCTCTTCGGCGCTAAGCCCAAGATGGCGCACCAGATGAATGACGATGCCGGGGTCGATGGTGCCCGAGCGCGTGCCCATCATGAGGCCTTCGAGCGGCGTGAAACCCATGGTGGTATCGATGCTCACGCCGTCGCGGATCGCCGCCAGCGAGCAACCGTTGCCCAGGTGGCAGGTGATCATGCGCAGCGACGCCAAGTCTTTGCCCAGGATCGCGGCCGCCCGCCGCGACGTGTATTGGTGGCTGATGCCGTGGAATCCGTAGCGGCGGATGCCCTGGCCGACCCATTCGTAGGGGCCGGGATACACGTAAGCCGGCGGCGGCAGGCTGGCGTGGAACGCGGTGTCGAAGACGGCCACTTGCACGGCGTCCGGGCCAAGGATACGTTCCATGCACTCGATGGCTTCCAGTTCCAGGCGGTTGTGTTCGGGCGCGAAGCTGGCCATTTGGGCGATGCCCGCACGCACGTCCGGCGTGATGCGCGTGCTTTCCCGAAAGGCGCGGCCGCCGTGGACCACACGGTGCCCGGCCACGTGGATGTCGTTGCGGTGGGGCAGCATTTCCATCAGCGGATCGAGGGAGTCGAGCGGGGACTTCACCGGGACGCTGCGCGTCGAGACCGCGCCGGCCGATTTGATTTGGATTTCGGCCGTGCCTGCGTGATGCTCCCAGTCCACGCGCGCTTCCCATAGCGGGTTGGGCGCGCCGGAGCCTTCGTTGCCGGCGACGTCGAACAGACTGCTCTTGAAACTGCTGGACCCGCCGTTTAATACCAGGATTTTCATGTGTTAGGCATTTCGTGGGGCAGGACTCCAGTCCTGCGGCCGGCGTCCACGCCGGCCTGTCCCGGCAGCATTCAATACGTCCATTTCCAGTCGCGGATCTCCGGCATATCGTCGCCGTGCTTATCGATGTAGCGCTTGTGTGCGATCAGTCTGTTGCGCAGATCCTGCTTGATATGCGCGGCGATGTTGCGCAATCGCGGCACGCGGTCGATCGCGTCGCCGGCCAAGTGGAAGCGATCCAGGTCGTTCAACACCGTCATGTCGAACGGCGTGGTGGTGGTGCCTTCCTCCTTGTAGCCGCGCACGTGGAAGTTGTCGTGATTCGTGCGGCGGTAGGTGAGCCGGTGAATCAGCCACGGATAGCCGTGGAAGGCGAAGACCACGGGCTTATCCGCGGTGAAGAGCGAATCGAATTCGCGGTCCGCGAGGCCGTGCGGATGCTCGGTGGAGGGCTGCAACGTCATGAGGTCTACTACGTTGACCACGCGAATCTTCAGATCCGGCAGGTTGCGCCGCAGAATATCCACGGCGGCCAAAGTCTCCAGCGTAGGGACATCGCCGCAGCAGGCCATCACCACGTCCGGTTCGACGCCATTGTCCGTGCTGGCCCATTCCCAGATGCCGATGCCGGTGGTGGAATGCTCGATGGCGGATTCCATATCGAGCCACTGCAGCGCAGGCTGCTTGCCGGCCACGATCACGTTGACATAGTTCCGGCTGCGCAGGCAATGATCGGTGACGGAGAGCAGCGTGTTGGCGTCCGGCGGCAGATAGACGCGCACGATATCCGCCTTTTTATTGACCACGTGATCGATGAAGCCGGGGTCCTGATGGCTGAAGCCATTGTGGTCCTGCCGCCACACGTGCGAGGTGAGCAGGTAATTCAGCGATGCGATGGGCCGCCGCCAGGGAATGTGGCGGGTGGTCTTCAGCCACTTGGCGTGCTGGTTGAACATGGAATCGACGATGTGGACGAAGGCTTCGTAGCAGGAGAAGAAGCCGTGGCGGCCCGTCAGCAGATAGCCTTCGAGCCAGCCCTGGCACATGTTTTCGCTGAGCACCTCCATGACGCGGCCATCCGGAGCGATGTGGTCGTCGTTGGCGAGGATTTCGGCCGTGGAGCAGCGGTTGGTGACCTCGAACAATGCGTCGAGGCGGTTCGAGGCGGTCTCGTCCGGCCCCACCACGCGGAAGTTCGCGGCATCCGCGTTGAGCTTCATCACGTCGCGCAGCATCCTGCCCATTACGCGCGTGGCTTCCGCCACGACGGTGCCGGGCTTGGGCACGTCCACGGCATAGTCGCAGAAGTCGGGCATCTTGAGGTCGCGAAGGAGCAGGCCGCCGTTAGCGTGCGGGTTGTCGCCCATGCGCCGCTTGCCTTTGGGCGCCAGTTCCCCGAGTTCCGGAACGAGCGCGCCGCCGGCGTCGAACAACTCCTCGGGCCGGTAGCTCTTCATCCAGTCTTCCAGCATCTTCAGGTGGGCGGGCTTGGTGGCCAACTCGGCGAGCGGCACCTGGTGCGCGCGGAAGGTCCCTTCGATTTGGACGCCATCCACCACCTTTGGTCCGGTCCAGCCTTTGGGCGTGCGCAGCACGATCATGGGCCAGAGCGGGCGCCTGGTGAAGGGGCCGGCGCCGGTTCGGGCATCGCGCTGGATGGTCCGGATCTGGGCGACGACTTCATCGAGCGTGGCTGCCATGAGCTGGTGCATCGTGTCGGGATCGTCGCCTTCGACGAAAAGCGGCTCGTGGCCGTAGCCGTGAAAGAGGTCCGCCAGTTCTTCCCGCGGCAGGCGCGCCAGCACGGTGGGACCGGCGATCTTGTACCCGTTCAGGTGCAGGATGGGAAGCACGGCGCCGTCGCGCGCCGGGTTCAGGAATTTGTTGGAGTGCCAACTGGTGGCCAGCGACCCGGTTTCGGCTTCGCCATCGCCCACCACGCAGCACGCCAACAGGTCCGGATTGTCGAACACCGCGCCGTAGGCGTGCAGCAGGGAGTAGCCCAACTCCCCGCCCTCGTGGATGGACCCGGGCGTCTCCGGCGCGGCGTGGCTGGGAATGCCGCCGGGAAACGAAAACTGCTTGAAAAGGCGCCGCATGCCTTCCGCATCGCGCGAGATGTTGGGGTAATACTCGCTGTACGTGCCTTCCAGGTACGTGTTGGCCACCAGTCCCGGGCCGCCGTGGCCGGGGCCGGCGATGTAGATCATGTTCAGATCGTGCCGGCTTATGAGGCGATTGCAGTGCACATAAATGAAATTGAGTCCGGGAGTGGTTCCCCAATGGCCCAGCAGGCGCGGCTTGACGTGGTCGATCCGGAGCGGCTCCTGGAGCAGCGGATTGTCGTAAAGGTAGATCTGGCCCACCGACAGATAGTTCGCGGCGCGCCAGTAGGCGTTCATTTTGCGCAGTTCTTCGGGGGATAGGGGACCGGTCACAAGCAACTCCATACATCCAGAATCGCAGAAAAAGGTTTCGATCGCGTTTCAGCCGGCGCGGCCGTCTGCACTAAAGCTGCGGCAGGGTCGCGCAAGGTGATGGATCATACGGGTTCGGCTAGGGGAAAGTCCTCGGCGGTGCTGGTCCGTATTCAGCACATTCGCATGGCTGCGGACTACCACGTATTGCTCGCCGCAGAGGGCGCAGGCGCCATCCGCATGGCTCGGCAGAAACATATCCACATCGATCTGGTGTTGCTGGATGTGCGCGTTCCCGGAGTATCGGGGGCCGAACTGGCGGACGAGATTCTGTCCATTCGACCGGATGTTCGAGTACTTTGGATGTCGGGCTTTGTCGACGAAGAGTTCATTCGCGTCAAGTTGCTCGATGAATATGCCGGATTTATGTCCAAGCCGTTGCATCGCGACGGCCTGCTGTTGGCGGTCGAGCGGGCCATAGAGGCGGTACCCTGCGGCGGTGAAACACCGGCGTACCGGAATGAAAAAGCGCTGACAGCCGGCGCCAGAGCCTGATCCGCCTAGATACCCGGCGGGGGATGGCTAAACGCCGGCGAGGGACGAGTTATGCCGGACGAATATGCCGCCGTAATATGACGGATCGGCGAATTTCTCGTCGAAAATCCTGTTCCACCGGGCGTTATCCTGGCAACCGCCGCAGGCTCCGCAGGAGCAAACGCGGGAACGGAAATGGCGCGCGTGGCGAGGGCTGGTTAGCCTGGGCGGCGACGGTTGAAGGGCCGGTCGTCCACCTTTTCGAGAACTGGAGGCCGCCCACGCCGCAAGAAGCTGGGCCAGAACGGCCGGCGATTCCAGCAGCACCACTTCCGGTTCTATTGCCGGCATACGGGTTCCATCACCAAGGAGCGCAGCCCGCCTTGGCCTTCCGTTGAAACGCCCGCCATGCTGAGGTTCTTCAGGCCATGGAGCGCCAAGTCAAGGCGGCTTTTGGCGCCGGACTTCTGAAAAAGACGATACAGGTAAACCTTGACGGTTCCTTCCGTGATACCTAATTCGCAGGAGATTTCCTTGTTCTTGAGGCCACGCGCCAACATGCTCACCAACTGGCTCTCCCGCTGGGTGAGCGACACGCGCCGGGCGGAGCGAAGACTATCCATCAGGCTCTTTTCGAACCAAAGGTCGCCGGAATAAACTCTGTGCAAACATTGCCGGTGCGCCTCCAAGGGCAACGTCTTGCGAAGGACGCCGCGGATACCGATGGTCAGCGCCTGCAGCGCGAAATCGCCGGCAATCGTGTTCGTCCACAGGATCAGCTTCGATTCCGGCGCCAGGTTCTGCAGTTCGTTAAGCGCGGCCGACGTGATTTCCGGTGTCAAGTCCAGCACGGCCAAATCGGGGTTTTCGTTTGCCAAATGCTTTTTCAGCACGGCTACTTTCGAGCAACTGGCGCTTGATTCAAGTGCCGGATCGGCGGCGATCAAACTCTCCAGCCCCTTGGCCAGGACCGGCTGATCTGAATAAACAGCAACACGCACCATTTCGTTTCGATACCTCGCAATCGGTTTCTCAACCTATGAGTGGATCGCCCGGCGAACCCTTACACGGTGCATCCGGTGTACGGCTACAACCGCCGGTGCCCACCTGCGCGATCTCCATCATCCTATACCAAGGGTGTGCTACAGATTTTTCCTATATTAAATACTTGATTGCCGTAAGTCAAATCCGGATATGGGTGCGGCAAATGGGTGGAATCGCGCAGTAGTGCCCAAAAACGTCTCCAGATTCAGTTCGAGTTTAATTGGAGCGCTCACGAGGCGCCGATTCTCAATGTGGCGATGCAGTTTCAACGCAAGCTTTTTGTGGCCGGCTTGGCGGCGAACCTTCCGATCGTTCAGGCGCGGCTTTAGGATACATTCCAGTGGCCGCCGGGGGAGCGGCCGGCTGCTCCGGCGATTTTGGCGGCGCGTCGCACCAGCGCCGTTCTTTTTTCCCATACATCTGCGCGTCGGCGAAACGCAGCAAGGGATCCGGCCGGTTTCCGTCGAGCGGCCAGACGGCGATACCGACACACGCACTGACCGAAAGCCGCTGGTGGTTCGAGCAGATGGGCTCGCGCAGCGCCTTCGAGATCTTATCTGCAATCTGTTCGGCGTCCTCTCTCCGGCCGAGCAACGGCAACAGCACCACAAACTCATCGCCACCAAGGCGCGCGACCGTATCCCCGCGGCGCACGGCATGGGTCATGCGCTTGGCAGCTTCCTGCAGAACCACATCCCCGGCGTCGTGACCATATGTATCGTTGATTTGTTTGAAGCCGTCGAGGTCTATATACAGCACGCCCAGTAGACCTCCGCCGCGCGAGGCCCGCTCAATCTCGGCTTCCAGCCTCTCGTAGAGCAGCGCCCGGTTTGGCAACCCGGTAAGACCGTCATGCTGTGCGCGGTAGGACAACTGGTCGTGCAGCCGGCGCCGATCCAGGGCCAAAGCGGCAATGTTGCCCCATAGGCCGAGTTGTCCGCCTTGCGCATCCGCGGAGCCCTTCTCATCCCGGAAGAACGCGGCGATTACACCGGCCGTGGCGGCGTCCACTACGATGGGCGCCGAACAGAACGTCCGGAAACGCGTATTTTGCTGTGAATCGATGAAGTCCACCCACCTTGGGTCGTCCGAGAACTGCTTGGGGGCGCGGAATTCGGGACTGAACGAAACCGAGCGGATGTCGATGCGGCCCAAGACTTCCCGCCAGCCGCCAGGCATGGCGGGCACCACGCAAACCCGCGGCCCATGCGGCGCCCCCAGCAGGATCGCGCAAACCGCGCCTTCGCAGTGCAGCGCTACGGCTTCGGCGATGTGGTCGACGATCAGATCCACCGGCTCGTCCCGGGCGATAAGTTCGAGAATCCGTTTGCCGTCCAGGTCCAGGGACTCGGCCTCACACGCTTTCTGCAGCGCGTCGCGGGTCCTTTGATGCGCGGCCTGCAACTGAACCGTCTGGGCGCGCAGAGCGAACGTTTGGGCTCGGACGCGCCTGCGCAGGAGGCTGACCCAAGCCAGAGCGGCAATCATTAGCAGCGCGGCGCCCGCCAGGATGGGGAGCACCCGGTCCGCCGTCAACCACGGTGGCCGGCCCAAGATAACGACGTCCGCCGGAGACCGGAGAAGCAGCCGAAACGTGCGCGGCAGGATCAAGTCATGGGATTGCTCCGCTTCCACGGAGCAAATCCCGGTCAAGCGAAGGCGCATACCGGGATCCAAGGGTTGCGCCGCTCCGCCGCTAGGGAGATTCGCGGTGAAGACCATTTCACCGGACGCGACCGTCAAAACCTGCTCGGCCGGCTGTTGCAGCCGGTCGATGAGTTTACCCTCGATCTGCACCAGTTGACCGTCGACGTCGCCTTTCATGGCGTCTTGGGCGGTAACGCGCATCGGTGAAGGTGGCGCGCCAGACTGCAATCGCTTCACCTGAGCCCCGCGCAATGCGGGGCCGAACCCGGCGATTTCAGGAAAGCCCACGACATCCACCAGATCGCCCGCGGCCAATGCCTCTGTTTCGTGATCCTGGATCATGACGCCGCCGGTCGAATCGCGGACCCAGGTGGGCCCGGACAGACGGGGGTATGTTACCGTTCCCCGCAGCCGCACACGATGTCCCATGTCGCGCGCCCGCGAGAACTGCAGGAGGTCCGCAATGGGAGTGGGAGCCATGGAGAAGGGATCCGGGGAAGGCGCCCGCAGCACGCGAATGCATTCCGCTCCGGGCACGAACATCTGAATGCCGAGCATTTGACGCCTTCCATTGAATAGCGCGCCGCATACGCCCCGCAGCTTGACGTCGGCGTCCACCAGATGCGCCAAGGACTCGGGAGCGGCCAGCACATGGGCTTTATACGTGTTCTTGCCCCAGGCCAGCGTGAGCAGGGCATCCCCCCTTCCCTGGGCGACGTGCTGGACAATTCCCCCTAATTCGAGCCAGTGGCAGTCCTCGTGGCCCCAATTCGCGGTTCCGAAGCTCCCTGTTTTGGGCGCCGGCAAACCCGAGTGGCCGAGGACTTTAATCCGAGCCTTGGCCACGTTCGGAGCAAAATCGGCGGTGCTCACTCCGGTAACATCCACGTCGTCTCCCGCCTGCATTGGCACTTTCTCTTTTTCGGTCGGTTCGACAAAAATGCCATCGCTGGGATCCTGCACAAAAAGAAGGTGGTTGTTGGGATCGAAGTAGGTCACCACGGCGCGCAGATGAACCGGGTATGCGCGTTGGGCGGCGCTTAACGGCAACTGGTGTACCTGCAGCGCGGTGGTGAGCGTGGAACCCGGCGCGGGCGTGTGGTCCAAGCCGCCGCTCCCGACGGGGGCAACCCGTACGGCCCGGTCCAGGACAGGACGCCCATGCTCCCACGCTAGAAAGCCCGCCACGTCGAGTACGCCGGCGTTAGGATCAAGAACGGTCTCCCCCATCCGGACGGGGATCCGCCCGTCCTCGTTCATGACCGCGATGCCGCCCTGGACTGGCACGTAAGGCATCCCCCGAACGCGCACGCGGTGCGCCGGCGCCCGCCTAGGGTCCAGCGCCAAAAGGGAACGGATCTTACTAACAGGCAATTCCGCCGGTGGCCTTCCGAGACGCGTTGTCTCGATGGCGCCGGGGTCGGAAATCCAAAGCGTGGAGCTAGTCCCGCCTGGGTTCCCGTCCATGGATTTGGCCAGGACGCCGCTGGCGCGGACGTCCGCATCGGTCCAGTCCTCGTTGATGACCACTATCGAGGCCGGAACCTTTGCCCAAACGGTGGTTTGATCCGCGCGGATCTCGAGCGTCACAAGCCCCGGGCGTTCGGAACTGACCGACTGCACGACCCCGGGAATGACCACTCGCTCGTACTCATATTTCGTGTCCCGTAAGTCCGGCGGGGAGACGGAGACTGGCGGCGGTAGCACATCCGCCCCGAGAGCCGATATACGAGCTTCGACGATCGCGGGGGCTGCGCCTCCGGAAGAGGCCAGGCCGGCGACCTCTACCCGCCAGCCGGTGGCCGGCGGAATCTGTCCAGGCGCTAGAGTAACCCGGATTCCGCCGGTCGAATCTTGAACAAAGCAATAGTTGGAGAGCCCGTCGAAATAGGTGAGGATGCCCTTGATACGAACCGGCACCCCCAATCTGACCTGTGCCGCGGAGAGCTGCCGCACCTGGCTGGCGCTGGTGAGGACAGTCCGGGAAACGTCCGGCGCACAGCCGCAACTCGCCAGCGCGGCCACAGCCAGCAGCGCGGACTGGCAACGCGGTGTGGGGCGCGGGCGGCGAGCCGGCCGGTCCGAAACCCCAGGCCGGGCATTTCCGCTAACGATTGTCCGGGGCACGTGACGCACCTACATCTTAATCGGCATAATACTCTCAAAGCTGTTAGCCGGATGATTTCATAATAACCATTGGGGTACCCCAATGGTTAGTCCGGATCAGCTCACACTCGTCGGTTCCTGGCTGTACCAGTGCGGAATAGGCGGCGGCCGCGCGCATCGGCTCCTTTTGAAAAATGTCGTGATTGCCGGCTCCAAATCCAAGCCATAAGTACGTTTGTTTTCCATTGCTTCCCGGTACTATTTCATTATTAAATATCCAAGGATAAGGTGAATTATATTCCTGGCCGCGGCTATAATCGGAAGCGTCATGTGTCGAGTTTTTCAACGTTCGTGGGTGCTGCACCCGCCATGCTCCTGAATCCGAATGCTTTCCACACGCGCGGTCGAGCCGCGCGGTGAACGTCCATGAACGCGACGGGAAGCGTTACCGGGATGAGCTGCTCTCCGACATCGGCGAGCGCAAGGCATGAACACAAACTGGCGCACCAGGCCACGCACGACCTGTTAACGGGCCTTCCCAATCGATCCGTCTTCGAAGACCGGTTTCGCCAGGCCGTGGCGCGCGCCCGCCGGCAGAGCGGGATGGCCGCGCTGCTCTATCTGGATCTGGACCGCTTCAAACGCATCAACGACACGCTGGGGCATCTGGCCGGGGACACTTTGATCCAATTCGCGGCCGAGCGGCTGGCCGGCTGTCTGCGCGAGTCCGAGACGCTTTCGCGCAGCGGCGGCGACCGGTTTACGCTGGTCCTCGGCGACGTGGGCGCGCCCGAAGACGCCGTGCACGTGGCGGAGCGGATTCTGGAGACACTGTCGCCGCCGTTTTCGGTGAAGGGCAACGAGGTGTTTCTGGGCGCCAGCATCGGCATCGCGCTTTACCCGCAGGATGGCGTGGATCTGCCCGCCTTGCAACGGGCGGCGGACAGCGCGCTGTACGCGGCCAAGCGCCAGGGCGGGCGCATCCGGTTGTCCAACCCGGAAATCAGCCAGGAGGCCAACCGCCGCTTGGGCGTCGAGACCGAACTTCACCATGCCTTGGAGCGCGACGAAATATCGGTGCATTACCAGCCGCAATTCGATTTGGCCACCGGCCGCGTGGCCGGATTGGAGGCGCTGGTGCGCTGGGACAATCCGAAGTTCGGACGAGTCCCGCCATCCGTTCTGATTCCTATAGCGGAAGAGAGCGGGCTCATCATGCCGATCGGCGCCCGCGTGCTGCACGACGCCTGCCGCCAGGGCAAGTTGTGGCGGGACGCCGGTTATGGGCCCATGCAGGGGGCCGTCAATACTTCAGCCGTGCAATTCGCGCGGAGCGATCTGGCCGAAACCGTGGCGGCCACGCTCGCCGAGACGGGCCTGGAGGCGTCGCACCTGGACCTGGAAGTCACCGAGAGCGTGATCATGCACGATATCCGGGAAACTGCCCGGCAGCTCAAGGAACTGAAGAAACTGGGGGTGAGCGTCTCCTTGGACGACTTTGGGACCGGCTATTCCTCTTTGAGCTACCTGGAGGAACTGCCCATCGACAATCTAAAAATCGACCGCAAGTTTGTGCAGCGGATGAACGGCGCGGACAATACCCGCACGCTGGTTCAATCCATCGTGGGTCTGGCGCACGGGCTGGGCATGCGGGCGGTGGCCGAGGGCGTGGAAACCGGAAAGCAGCTCGAACAACTCAAAGCCATGGGATGCGACCGGGCGCAAAGCTTCATGCTGGCCGGACCCGCGCCGGCGCTGTCGATTCAAGTGCTGTTGGCGGCGCGAAGTGGGGCAGGTAATCCTGCCCAATGCCTGCACTAATCGTGGGGCAGGACTCCAGTCCTGCAGCCGACGTCCACGTCGGCCTCTTCGAAGAGCCGGTCCTGGAGGACCCGCACACGGTCGAAAACCCACTGCAACCTGTTGAAAGCGCAGCCGGGCGGCCTGGGAGGCCGCCGCAGGCCGAGGGCCTGCCCCACAGGGTTTTCATCACTATTCGTGGGCCGCCGGCCCATCCCGCGCAGACCTGGAGGTCTGCCCCACAAACTATTGCCAGCTTACGTTTTGGCCTTGGATGTAGTGGTAGACGATGTAGAGCGCATCCAAACCGGCCGGCGGAGTGGCTTTCACCGCGCCGCTGACGGGTCCCACCAGCAACTCACCTGGCGGTACGGTCGCCGTGCTGTTGACGGTGGACGGCAGCGACTGGAGCACATAAGTCGGAATCGTAAACGTCCCGTCGCTAGCCTTCGCGATGCATTCCACCAGAATGCCGGGCGTGGTGGCCGAGGGTTCCAGGCCCGATGCGAGAGTGGAAGCGATGGCCGTGATGTCGACGAAACCGTTGGGATCGCCGCCGCTCCAGGTGATCGTAAGAGGCGTATCGCGTGGTATCGCACCGGCCGTCACGGTACTCTGATTGGTCCACTTGAACGCCGCGGCCGCCGGTGTCACCGTAATAGGCGCCGATAACGCACCCACGGCCGAGGTACCCGGGCTGGTCACGGTGTAGGTACCCGCGGAGATGGCGAAAGCCGGACTCAGGAAGAATGGAGCGCACTGGTTAGTGCTGGTGGCGGGGCAGCCCGTTATCAGCTCGTTAATGGTTTCGCCGCCTATCACACCGCCGTATCCGCCGTTCACGCCCTTTGCCAAGGTTTGGCTTCCGTTCGGTCCCTGTATACTCAAGCTCGCTCCGGCATCCAGAAACGTCACCAGGCCCACGGCGGGATCGACGGGCGGCGGGAATTGCAGGAAGGGGGTGACCGAGCAATTGTTCACCGACGGCGCCAATGCGAAACCCTGGAAACTTTCGAGCGCTCTGGTGGTGTAGGTGCCGATCCCCGCGGCTACGGTGTCGTTGTCCCATTGCAGGGAGCCCAGCAATGGGATTGACAAGTTCAAATAGTTGCTGAGCATAATGATGTCGCCGACGTTAGCCTGGCCTTTGCTCTGTACCACCGACGCGATGTCGCCGTAATTGATGCCATCGTCGTCCTGGCAAGTCGCGCCGTTGGGATCCACTGGCAGGCTGGTGAAGTTGCCGACCACGGAGTCGATCTCGACGGCCACCTGCACGTAGCAGCCTTGGGCGCTCGCCGGCACGACGAAGTCGATCTGGTCCTCCGCGGTAAAGCCCGAGCGGCCCGCGTACGTGACGGTGGCCTGCTGGCCGCCTACCCACACTGTCACGGGGCAGGTTGCCCCACTCCCGCACAAGTTGGTCGGCGTAGGCGCCTTGGTGGCCTCGGTGGAGACGTTGGGCGCGGGGCCCAAACCGGTGCCCCAAATAGTCACGTAATCGCCCGGCTTAACGCTAGCGAACGGCGTCAGAAGTTGGTTGCTGACGGCATTGGTGAAGATCCCCGGACCCGAGCCGGCCTCGTCCCATGCGAACGTCCCAAACGAACTCGCCACTACCGTGATGGGAGATGTAGCGCTGGCCGTTCCGTTGTAGGTGACCGCGAGGGTACCGGTGCCCGTAGGCGTGTTGGAAGGCAATACCGCATTGATCTGGGAATATCCATTGAGCTGCTCCGCAAATTCCATGTACACCGGGACAACTGTCGTCCCTACCGTGACGCTGGCGGAAGTCCCCTCGATGGTGGTCGGCAGCGGGTAGGGACTCCAGTAGCAGCTCGCCGGGGTGGCGCTGCAAACCGAACTGGCCGGCCCGAAATTATTGCCGTAGATGGTGAAATATGACCCCTGCGCAATGGAGGAGTTCTGCAACGGAGACCGGCTGGAGCTGGCCGCGTTAACGATCAGCGTGACGG
>CABECX010000434.1_pt1 | contig 15670 bp, 11 predicted proteins | sample 3422721 | NCBI WGS metagenome assembly CABECX01 (sample SAMEA5534328, study PRJEB31848) | metagenome | biome: tundra; feature: field; material: soil | place: USA | collected 2013-05 | depth 0.15 m | reverse complement strand
CCTCGGTCCAAAAAGACGCGCTGCTGGTTCCGCAACGCGCCGTCCAGGAATTGCAGGGCGAGTTCGAGCTCGCTTTAGTGGGACCGGACAATAAGATCGCCTTCCGAACTGTGAAGGCTGGCGATCGGGTGGGGTCATATTGGGTGATTGATCGAGGGTTGAATCCAACCGACCGGGTGGTCGTCGAGGGACTCCAGGATATTAAGACCGGACAAACGGTCGATCCAAAGCCAGCCAAGATGCCTCCTCTGAATGCAGGTCCGCCAAGCAGTTTTGGTCGCGCTTCTTAATGTCGAAATTCTTTATTAATCGGCCCGTCACTGCAATTGTGATCTCCATTCTAATCGTGATTGCGGGAATCGTCATGGCCCAGCGGCTTCCCATCGCCCAATTTCCGTCAATCGCCCCGCCGGAAATCGTAGTTACCACGAACTATGTCGGAGCGGACGCGCTTACGATTGAAAGCTCGGTTGCAACGCCAATCGAAGAAGCGATGGCGGGTGTCGAAGGCATGCTCTACATGCGGTCGTTCAATGCCAACGATGGAACGATGAAGTTGCGGATCGATTTCGATCTCGGTTTAGATCCGAACATCGCGGAGGTGTTTTCCGAGATACGAGTAAACCGGGCGCTTCCCCAACTTCCGCCCTCAGTCCGTAGCCAGGGAGTCACGATTGCAAAATCTCACGTTAGCCCCTTGATGATCATCGCGCTTTCTTCCCCGAAGGGCACGCGAGACGCGAAATTCCTAGCTAACTACGCGTACATCAATATCATCGATGCTTTGACCCGTGTTCGGGGCATCGGCTCCGTGGTGGTACAGGGAGCGGGCGCCTATGCCATGCGGCAATGGGTCAAGCCGGACCAATTGGCCAGCCTGGGGGTTACCGTTCCAGACCTGGTGAAGGCGCTTGAGCAACAGAATACGGTTAATCCTTCCGGCCAGGTGGGAGCTGAGCCTGCTCCGCCGGGCCAGGAATTCACCTACACGATGCGCGCGCAGGGCCGCCTGGTGACGGAACAGGATTTTGGCGACGTGGTCATTCGCGAGAACAAGGATGGTTCGGTTGTGCGGATGAAAGACGTCGCCCGGATCGAACTGGGAACGCAGACCTACAACGTAATCGGGCGGCTGAACGATGCGCCCGCGGCGATTATCAATGTCTTTCAGTTGCCGGGCTACAATGCCGTCGAAGCCGTCGATGGCGTCCGGAAAATGATGGCTCAGTTGAAAGAACAATTTCCGGACGATGTGGACTACGTGGTTTCTCTAGATACAACCCTTTCCGTACGCGAAGGTATCAAGGAAATAGTCACCACGCTATGGGAAGCGCTGCTTTTGGTGATTCTAGTCGTTTTCATTTTTCTGCAGAGCTTCAGAACGACTTTGATTCCCGCGTTAACGGTTCCGGTGTCTCTGCTGGGCACTTTTATTTTTTTCCCGATGCTGGGTTTTTCCATCAATTCGCTGTCCCTTTTTGGGCTCGTCCTCGCCATCGGCCTCGTGGTTGACGACGCCATTGTCGTAGTGGAGGCAGTGGAATTGAACATGGCCGCGGGCATCAGCCCCAAGGATGCTTCGCTGAAAGCCATGGAACAGGTAGGCGGTCCGGTTGTCGCGATCGCACTGATACTGGCGGCCGTGTTTGTTCCAACGGCATTCATTCCCGGCATTACGGGCCGTTTATATCAGCAGTTCGCCGTAACGATTGCCATCTCGGTTATCATCTCGGCCTTCAACGCGTTGTCGCTGAGTCCCGCTCTTTGCTCATTGCTGCTGAAGCCGAGCCATGAATCCCACGGCCTGTTGCACCGGCTCTTCGGAGGGTTCAACCGCCTCTTCGAGAAGGCCACGAATAGGTATGTCGGCATTTCGTGCGCCCTTATACGGAAGATGGGCATCAGTCTCACACTTCTTGCCGTGGTCGCCGGCGCCGCGCTTCTGGTTGGGGATAGGCTGCCTTCCGGATTCCTGCCCACCGAAGATCAGGGGTTTTTCTATTTGAATATTCAACTTCCCGACGCAGCCTCGCTGCAGCGTACGGACGCCTTCACCAAGGAAGTGGAATCGGTCCTCAAACATACGAACGGCGTGCAATATTACAGTACGATTGTGGGCAGCAGCCTTCTCACCCAGACCAACGCCACTTATAGCGCCTTCGTTTTCGTCGCCCTCAAGCCGTGGGACCAGCGGGAGACCAAAGAGACAAGCATTCAGTCGATCATGGAATCGGTCAACGCCAAGCTCGACAGGATGCCGGCGGGGCGCGCATTCGCTTTTTCGCCTCCTGCCATTTCCGGCGTTGGAACGTCCGGGGGCTTCAGTTTCATGCTCGAAGACCGGGTGGGTAAAGATGTCCCTTATCTCGCCGAAAATACAAATCGATTCCTTGAGGCCGCGCGCAAACGGCCCGAATTGACGAGGCTCAACAGCTCGTTGAACGCTCAGGTTCCCCAAGTATTGGTTCAGGTAGATCGAGACAAAGTTCTGAAACAAGGCGTGGAAATAGACGATGTATACAGTACGCTTCGCGCGTTCATGGGATCGTTATTCGTCAATTATTTCAACCGCTTCGGGCGGGCATGGCAGGTCTACATTGCTGCCGAGGACGGATACCGTTCTCAGGCTCAGGATGTGATGAATTTCTTCGTCCGGAACAAAGAGGGAAAGATGTTACCCCTTTCCTCCGTTGTTTCGCTTCAGACAAGAGCGGGACCGGAATTTACTTCGCGCTTCAACGAATATCGCGCAGTGGAGATTACTGGGTCCCCGGCCTCCGGGTACAGCACGGTGCAGGCTATGAATGCACTGGAACAGGTAGCTAATCAAGTGCTTCCGAAAGGTATGGGGTACGATTGGAACGCCCTTTCCTACCAGCAGAAGAAAGCGTCCACCCAGGTAAGCCCCGCCGCCGTCTTCGGTTTTTCATTGCTCGTCGTGTTCCTGATCCTCGCGGCGCAGTATGAGAGTTGGGCTCTTCCGTTCAGCGTGCTGCTAGCCACCCCAATCGCCGTCTTTGGCGCGTTTCTGGCTCTTTGGATCAGGGGCTTTGAGAATAATGTGTACGCTCAAATCGGCTTGGTCATGTTGATTGGCTTATCGGCAAAGAACGCTATTTTGATCGTCGAGTTCGCCAGAACGGAACGCATGCAGGGCAAGTCCGCGCTGGATGCTGCTCTGGAGGGGGCGCGCATTCGCCTCAGACCGATCTTGATGACGGCGTTCGCTTTTATTTTCGGCACCATTCCCCTGGCAATCGCCAGCGGTGCGGGCGCGGTTGCGAGGCGAATACTTGGGACGGCGGTAATCGGGGGCATGCTGGCGGCCACTTTGCTCGCAATTTTCATCATCCCAGTGACCTATTACGCGGTGGAACATGTTAAGGATAGGTTAGCCGCGCGAAAGGGCGAGTCGTGAAGTTCTTTTCAGCAGCCATTCTTGCCTTCAGTATGATGCTCTGCGGATGCTTGGTGGGGCCCAATTACAAGCGTCCTACGATCGCTGCCCCGGCGGTGTTCCGCGGACAATCCACAGCGGAACAAAGTTCATTCGCCGATCAGGGGTGGTGGAGTGTTTACTCCGATCCATTCTTGAATGCGCTCATCAAAGAGGCGCTAAAGAACAACTACGACCTGAAAACGGCGATCGCCAGAGCCAAAGAGGCCGAGGCGTATCGTGGCGTGGCCCGGTCTGCTTACTTTCCCACAGTGAACCTGGAGTCCGGGGTCCAACGCGATCATGCTGTCTTCAAATATGACCCCGATCTGGAACTTCCTACCAACATCCAAACCAGCAACTTGTTCTTGGGAGGTCTTTCCACTGCGTGGGAAGTCGATTTGTGGGGCCGCATTCGAAGATCGGCCGAAGCGGCCAACGCGGAATATCTCGCCACGGAAGAAGGCCGCCGCGGATTGATGCTCGCGCTGATTACCGAGGTGGCGCAGAATTACCTGGAATTGGTGGAATTGGACGGGCGCTTGGCTGTAGCCCGCGACAGCCGGGACGCCTTCGAATCCACACACACCTTGTTCAGTAAACGGTACGGAGCGGGGATCGTTTCGCGCTTGCAGGTCACGCGCGCTCAAGCGGCATTGTCCGCGGCGGAAGGAACACTCAACGATATTGAACGGCAAGTCGCGGAGAAGGAGAATCAGATCTGCGTTCTGGTCGGGCGAAACCCGGGTCCGGTGGAAAGAACCGTTCCGGGCAAAGAGATGAACCCGCCACCAACCGTTCCCGCAGGAATCCCTTCGCAACTGTTGGAGAGGCGGCCCGATATCCGCGAGGCGGAACAGAATCTCAGAAGCGCATCCGCGAGAATCGGCATCGCGAACGCAAATTTCTTCCCACGCTTTGGATTGACAGCGCTTTTGGGAAGGGTCAGCCCGGAACTCAGTTCGCTGAGCGGCGGGACCGCGGACATCTGGGCCCTTGCCGCTTCTTTTTCGGGTCCTATCTTCACGGGGGGCCGGCTCACCAACGAGTATCGAGCGGCGGTCGATGTTTTCGATCAGGCCAAATATCAGTATTCACAGAGCGCACTGAGAGCGTTTCGGGAAGTTTCGGATGCTCTCATCGCTTCGCAGAAGCTGTCCGCCATCGAAGAACAACAGAAGCGTGAAGTGGCGGCTCTTGCCGATTCCGTCTCCATTGCCAGACGCCGCTATCTCGGTGGCCTTGCCAGCTATTATGAGGTCTTGGAAGCGCAGCAACTGCTCTACCCTGCTGAAATCAGCCTTTCTGAGACTTCCCGGGACCGGCGGCTTGCGATCGTTCAGCTCTATCGAGCGCTCGGCGGCGGTTGGAATTTTGATAACACGCAGTGGACGAATGGGCGATAGTGGCGTCCCCGTGCAGCAGGTCGCCCGGATTCACCCGCAGTCCTCCGACCTCGACCGGCTCGCCAAAGTCCGCCACGTGCGCGTAAGCGTGCGACACCGAAGCGCCCCGCGCATAGAGATGAAAACCGGTGCGCTCGATGCCGGCCAGGTCGCGCACGGCGCCATTCGTGACGTATCCGATGCACCCCAGCGCGCGGCCGATTTGGGCGTGGACTTCGCCGAACAGCGCGCCGAATCCCGGCCTTTTATCCATGTCTTCGAAAACGATCACGCGCGGTGCGGGGATGGTCGCCAGGTATTCCCACCAATCCAGCCGGTCGTGGTACCAATACCGCGCTGTGGGAGCCGACATAGTGCGAATCCGGCCGGTGGCGGCATAGCCCACCCTGGGAGGCACCGCTGGTCGACAGGCATCGCACGGAAATATTGGTAAACCCCTCGTTGCGCAGCCTTACGTCCAGCCGCTCGATGGCGTTGGATACGGTGCGCGCATCCAGAGTCCGTAGCTGCTCCAGGACTCCGGGGGCAACTTGCCTGATCGTCTGGTCGGTGGTCACTACGGCGGGTGCCGCAGGGTATAACCGGGGACGGGCATTTTAGGCCGGGACGTACGGTACAGCACAGGTGATGGGTGATAGGTTATGGGTGATAGGTGGCTAACGCATGACCGCTCGCTTACGTTCATGGTTTACCCTGATCCTTCTTTGTTGCGCGGCGGCGTGCGCGCAAGACGATTCGCCGTTCACCAAGACCGAAGCGATGATTCCGGTGCGCGACGGCGTGAAGCTGCACACCGTGATCTTCGCGCCACGCGACGCGCGCGAGCGCCTGCCCATCCTGCTGGAACGCACGCCTTACGGTGCGATGGCGGATGAGAAAGACTTGCGGGCGCGCTATGCGCACCTGATCGCCGATGGGTACATCTTCGCATTCCAGGATATCCGCGGACGCTTCACGTCCGAGGGCCAGTTCGTGATGCAGCGGCAGGTGCGCGACAAGCGCGATCCCAAAGCCATCGACGAAAGCACCGATACCTACGACACCATCCAATGGCTGCTCGACAACGTGAAGGGTCACAACGGGCGGGCAGGCATCCTGGGGATTTCCTACGGCGGCTGGCTGACTACCATGGCCTTGCTCGATCCGCACCCCGCGCTGAAGGCGGCTTCCGAGCAAGCCTCTCCCGCCGACATGTTCCTGGGCGACGACTTCCATCATAACGGCGCGTTCCGGCTCAGTTATGGGTTCGAGTATGCCGCGCTGCTGGAAACATCCAAAGAGACCAACACCAACTTCGCGTTCGACCGCGCCGACACTTATCAGTGGTATCTCACTCTGGGCGCGCTGCCGAATGCCGATGAGAACTACTTTCATGGCAAGATACCCACCTGGAACGACTTCGTCAACCACCCGAACTACGACCAGTTCTGGCAGAAGCAGGCGTTCGCGCCGTACATTGGTGCAGGCATTGGCGCAGTGAGGGTTCCGAATCTGAACGTGGCGGGCTGGTGGGACCAGGAAGATTTCTACGGTCCGGTGAAGATCTACGAGCTGTTCGAAAAGAACGACCCCGATCATCTGAACTACCTGGTGGCCGGCCCTTGGAATCATGGCGGTTGGGCGCACCGCGACGGCAGCAAACTTGGCGAGATTTCTTTCGACAGCAACACCAGCAAATACTTCCGCACGCACATCGAAGCGCCCTGGTTCGCTTACTGGCTGAAAGACAAGGGCACGCGCGACTTCCCCGAAGCCATGGTCTTTCAGACCGGGTCGAATCACTGGGAGAGGTACGACGCGTGGCCGCCGCGGGATGCCCGGAACCGCAATCTGTATTTGCGCGAGAATGGCGCGCTGTCTTTCGATTCGCCCGCGGACGCCGGCGAGGCGTTCGACAGTTACATCTCCGATCCGGCGCACCCAGTGCCCTACCGGCATCGGCCGATCAGCCCGACCTATCCGGGCGGCGGTTGGCCTGCGTGGCTGGTCGAGGATCAGCGGTTCGTGGACAACCGCCCCGACGTGCTGACATGGGAGACCGAGCCATTGAAGGACGATCTGAAGATCGCCGGTGATATTGCCGCCGAGTTGTACTGCTCGACCACGGGCACGGATAGCGACTGGGTCGCGAAGCTGATCGACGTTTATCCGGAGTTCAATCCGGACGATAGGGCGCTCGACGGATACGAACTCATGATCGCGGACGAGATCCTGCGCGGGCGTTTTCGCGAGAGCTTCGAGCATCCCAAGGCCATCGTGCCCAATGAGGTCACGCCATACCGCATCGATCTGCACAGCAACGATCACGCGTTCCTGAAGGGGCATCGCATCATGGTGCAAGTGCAGAGCACGTGGTTTCCGCTCTACGACCGCAACCCGCAAACGTTCGTCGAGAACATCTTCAAGGCGCATGCGTCCGATTACAAGGCGGCCACGCAGAAAGTGTTTCGCTCGAAGACCTACCCGTCGCACGTGGTCCTGCCGGTGGCGCCGTAATGCCGCGCATTCGACTCGTTCACTGGAAGGCGAGTGAAGCCGAGGCTTTGCTGGCGGCCCTGCGCGCCGCTGGGCACACCGTGGACTACGACGAAAAGGTGGCCTCCGACGGATTCCGCTCGATTCGCGAATCCCCGCCGGATGTCTTCGCGATCGACCTTTCGCGGCTGCCCTCGCATGGCCGCGAGGTTGCCACATCTTTCCGGGGTCGGAAGGCGACGCGACACATCCCGATCGTTTTCGTGGGCGGCGCGCCGGAGAAGGTCGCAGCCATCCGTAAGCTGCTGCCCGATGCGGTGTACACTGCGCCCGGGCGGCTGCGATCCGCGTTGCGCGCGGCGTTCGCGAACCGACCCGCGAGTCCGGTCGTCCCTGCGCAAATGATGGCGCGCTATGCGTCGCGGAACGCGGCACAAAAGCTCGGAATTCGCGAAGGCTCGACGGCGGCCCTGATCGATCCGCCGCGAAACTACGCGAGCGTGATTGGGGAGCTCCCGGCCGGCGCCTGCTTAGAAGAGACGCCCGACGCTGCCTGCCCCATCGCTCTCTGGTTCGTACACGATGCCGCGGCTTGCCGGGAGGCCCTGCCTGGCATGCGTAAACTCGCCGCGCGCACGAAGCTTTGGATCCTGTGGCGGAAAGGCTCCAGCGTCACGCAACCGTTCCTGCGGGAATCCGCCGCGGAGGTGGGCCTGGTGGACTACAAGATCTGCTCCGTGGACGCGACGTGGAGCGCCATGCTGTTCGCCCGCCGGAAAGCAGTCTGATCGGCCTGCGTGCTGTCCGGGGCCTTTCCACCCGGTTTAGTCGTATATTCATAGAAGCTGTCTGCCTATGACCCCACAATCGCCATCCCGAACCACCCTCGCCGTGCTAGCCGTCGCCGCCTGCTTCGGGCTCCCATCCGCGGCGCACGCGGCCCAGACTTGCGAAACCCTGAATAAGCTGGACCTCCCCGCCACCTCCATCACCCGCGCGGAGTCCGTGCCGGCCGGCAGTTTCACGCCGCCTGCCGGCAAGGCCCTGTCCAACCTGCCGGCCTTCTGCCGCGTTGCCGGAGTCATCAAGCCATCGTCCGACTCCGATATCCAGTTCGAGGTCTGGATGCCGGCCTCCAACTGGAACGGCAAGTTCCAAGGCGTGGGCAACGGCGGCTTCGCCGGCTCCATCGGCTACGACCAAATGGGCAACGCCGTCGCGCACAACTACGCCACCGCCGCCACAGACACCGGTCACCATGCAGGCGGGACGGATGCCGCTTGGGCGCTCGATCACCCCGAGAAGATTGCCGACTTCGGCCATCGCGCCATTCACGAAACGGCCGTGAAAGCCAAGGCCATCCTGCACGCCTTCTACGGCGAGGACGCCAAGCGCTCGTACTTCAGCTCCTGCTCCAACGGCGGCCGCCAGGCGCTGATGGAAGCCCAACGCTACCCCGAGGATTACGATGGCATCATCGCGGGCGCGCCCGCCAACTATTGGACGCACCTGCTGGCCAACGCCGCTTGGGACAATCTGGCTCTGCTCGGCGAAAAGGACAGCTACATTCCGCCGAAGAAACTGCCCGCCATCCAATCCGCCGCCCTGGCCGCTTGCGACGCGATGGATGGCGTGAAGGATGGCGTCATCGAAGATCCGTCGCGCTGCCACTTCGATCCCGCCGTTCTCCTATGCAAGGCCGCCGAGTCCGATAGTTGCTTGACCGCGCCGCAAGTGGCCGCGTTGAAGAAGCTGTACGCGGGCGGGCGCACCTCGCACGGCCAACTCTTCCCCGGTTACGCCCCGGGCGGCGAGGCCGAACCGGGCGGCTGGACCGTCTGGATCACCGGACCTTCCCCCGAGCACAGCCTCATGTACGCCTTCAGCACGCAGTTCTTCAAAAACATGGTGTTCGACAACGCCGCCTGGGACTACCACACCTTCAACACCGACCGCGACACCAAGGCCGCCGACGACAAGCAAACCCGCAACCTTAATGCCACCGACCCCGACCTCGGCGCCTTCCGCAAACGCGGCGGCAAGCTGATCCTGTATCACGGATGGAGCGACGCCGCCATCGCGGCCCAGAACACCATCGATTACTACGGTAACGTTGCCGCGAAGATGGGCGCGCAACAGACGGCCACCTTCGTCCGGCTCTTCATGGTGCCGGGTATGCAACATTGCGGCGGCGGCTCCGGCACCAACACTTTCGGCCAGTTTAGCGTCGCTTCCGGCGATGCCGATCGCGACATGGATGCCGCACTGGAGCGGTGGGTTGAAAAAGGCGTCGCGCCCGAGCGCATCGTCGCGGCCAAGCGCAAGAGCGACCTGGATCCCGCGAGCGCCATCGTTCGCACCCGCCCCTTGTGCGCGTATCCAATGGTTGCGCGCTACGAGGGCAGCGGCAGCACCGATGATGCCGCCAACTTCGTGTGTGCCAAACGTGACTAAGGGCCTGTTCACGAAATCACCTGCCAAGGTCTGCAGCGTCGAATGGCGAGGTTAATTCATGACGAGCCCGAAGCCACGCACTTTCTCCGCCGGCAGGGCCGCCGCCCTCACGCTGGTCTTCCTTGTGGCTGTTTCCTGGTGGAGCGTACTGCAGGTGAGCCCGCCGCCGGCAGTCCCCGCTACTGCCCCGCCGACGGATTTCTCCGCGGCGCGCGCCCTGGCCCATTTGCGGGTGTTTGCCCGTGTGCCGCACCCCGTCGGCACCGCGGCCCACGATACCGTGCGCGACTACATTATCGAGCAGCTCTCTACGTTGGGCGTGCAGCCGGAGGTGCAAACTGCTACCGTGGTCAGCCCGCGTTGGGGTTCTCCCTACAACGCCGCCACCGTATACAACGTCCTTGCCCGATTGCCCGGCGCCGCCAGCACCAAAGCCGTGATGCTCGCCGGCCACTATGATTCCGTCTCCGCCGGCCCCGGCGCCAGCGACGACGGCCATGCCGTGGCCCTGGAACTCGAAACCCTGCGCGCCTTGCTGGCCGGCCCGCGCCTGCGCAACGACGTCGTGTTCCTGTTCACCGACAGCGAAGAATCCGGCTCGCTGGGGGCTGAGGGCTTTCTGGAGCATCACCCTTTGGCCAAACAAATCGGCCTCGTTATGAACTTCGAAGCCCGCGGCACCAGCGGCCCGGCCATGATGTTTGAAACCAGCGAGGGCAACGGCAAGATCGTGCGCGAATTTGCCGCCGCCGCGCCCCATCCGGTGACTTCCTCGCTCAGCTACGAAGCCTACAAGCTGCTCCCCAACGATACGGACCTCACGTTCTTCAAGCAGGGCGGACTCGCCGGACTGGGCTTCGCCTATGTCAACGATGTGGCCTACTATCACACGCAGTATGACGATGTGGCGCACCTCGATCCGCGCAGCCTGCAGCAGGAGGGCGCTTACGCGCTGGCCCTTGCGCGGCGCTTTGGCAACCTCGATCTCAGCGATCTGAAGAGCGCCGACGCCACTTACTTCGTCCTCCCGTTCTTCGGTTGCATCGTCTATCCGGTGAGCTGGAGCGTGCCGCTGGCTGGCTTCGCCGCGCTGCTATTTGCCGCCATCGTGGCGCTCGGCATCTGGAAAGGCCGGCTCACGCTGGGCGGAACGCTGGCGGCTTTTTTCGGATTTCTGCTGGCGATCGTAATCGCCAGCGCCGCTGTGGCGGTGATGTGGTCGCTCGCCAAAGGCCAGGCTGCCGGATTCTGGCAAGCCTTCGCCGGAGATCCTTATCATCCCGGCGTGTATCGCCTGGCGAGCGTCGCATTGGCCGTGGCCGTGACCGCGGCGCTCTTTGCGCTATTCCAAAGGCGTGCGCGCGTGCTGAACCTGTGGGCCGGCGCGTTGCTCTGCTGGCTGCTGCTCGCGCTGGCCACCAGCGTCTACATACCCGGAGCGACCTACCTGTTTCTATGGCCGATGCTCTTCTCGACCATTGCGCTGAGCATTTTCGCCATGCGCCCGGAGCGCGGCGCGACCGTCGGCAGCGTCATCCTGCTGTGTGGCTTCGCGCTGCCCGGACTGATAATGATGGCGCCCACCATCGAGCTGCTGTTCCAATCCCTGACGATGCGCATGGCCTTCGTGGGCGCATTCGCCACCGTGCTCCTGTTGGGCCTGCTGATTCCCTGTCTGAACCTGATCGCCGCCGCCGGCCGTTGGCGCCTCCCCGGCGCTGCCGCGCTGGTCTCGGCCGGCTGCCTGATCGCGGGAGCGTCCATGTCCGGCTTCAACCGCGACAACCCGCGCACCAACAGCATCTATTACGGCCTCGACACCGACACCGGCAAAGCCGCCTGGTTCAGCCTCGATTTGCAGGAAGACGACTGGACCGCGCATTACCTGGGCGCCAACCCGCAGCGCTCCACCTTGTCGCCATTCGTGCCGTTCATGCATTGGCAATACCTGATTCACGAAGCGCCCGCCGTGGCCTTGCCTGCGCCGCTGATCGAGCGGCTCGACGGCGCGCCCGATACGCTGCACCTGCGCGTGAGCTCGCCCCGCCAGGCCCCGCGCATGTACCTCTACGGCGACGAGCGCAACCCGGTGCTGGAGGCCACAGTGGACGGCACGCCCATCGACGCCGCCAAGGCTTACGCCGGTTTGAAGCCCGGCCAGAAAGCGTACGCCTTCCGCATGCAGCGCTGGGGACTCTGCTATTTCAACGTGCCGAAGCAGGGCATCGAGCTGCGTATGCGCTTGCGAGACCCCGCCGCGGGTTATCGCATGGAGGTGGTCGATCAATCCTACGGCATCGCCGGCCTGCCCGGCGTCGCGCCGCGTCCCGATAGCATGATCCCGTTCCCGCTAATGATGGATTCCGTGTGGGTGCGGAAGCAGTACACTTTTTAGGATGCTCGCCGAATCGCTTGCGCCTATCGTGCTGCCCGATGCGGATGGCAGCCAGATCCGCCTGGGCTCGCTTTGGGAGCGGCAGCCGGCCGTGGTGGTCTTCCTGCGCCACTACGGTTGAATCTTCTGCCGCGAGCACGTCGCGCAGTTGCGCGCACACGAGCAGGCCTTCCGCGAGCGGGGCGCCAACCTGGCGGCCATTGGACTCGGCGACGCAACCTACGCGCGCCTGTTTCGGGAGGATACGGGCATTGCGTTTCCGCTGCTGATCGACGAGCAACGGCTGGCGTACCACGCCGCCGGCCTGCGCAGCGCAAACCTTCTGCACATGCTTCGGAGCGACAATAAAACCGCCCGCGACCGCGCCAGGTTCGCCGGCCACCGGCAGCATAAACCGGGGCGGAATCCCTTTCAGCTCGGGGGCAGCTTCGTCTTCGGGCCGGGCAACGTGGACCGGTACGCGCACGTCAGCCGCACGTTTGGGGATAATGCGTCCGTCGAAAATCTGTTCGCCGCGCTTTGACAATTACGCACTCGGAACGGTTCTAGACGCCGCCGATACAACATCGGCCCAAGTTTGCTTATCGAGTGCCGCCGCCTGCAGATCGACGAGCTGACTTCGGTAATATGCAAAGCTCTGAAAGATCTGCAAAGGTGACGGCACCGGGTCAAGGACGTCTGCTTGCGTCCTGAGCCAGGCAGACACCTCGCGGATAATGGATGGCACCGATGAGTCGTGTCTCCCAGGATCGAAGCCGGCGAGATCGGAAATGAAGCTCTGATAGGCATAGCCGTCCGGCACGAGGGCGAGCCATCGGTGCGGTCGACGCGAACCCTCGCGTTCAAAACGAAAGGCTGCCGCCATGCCCAGTTCAAGGGGCATATTGAACCTCGCGAGATTGCCGCCGTCCTCTCCTGTCGAGCGCGACAGGTCGTGAATGGAGTATTTTGACCCTGCGATGGCGCCCAGGATTCTGGAGAAGCGCGGTTCCGGGTCCCCCTCCGTCTCCCTTGCACTTCGAGGCAGGAGGCGGTGAGCGGCCACGGAGAAGACTATAGCGAGCATAAGATCCTGGTAGTCCCGGTCGAAAGGACAATTGATGAAAACGGACTTCTCGTACGCCGACGGCGATCGGACCGCCATTTATGGTTTGGCCTCGCCGCCCGATCCCTCTTCTTTCAGGGCGAGAGCGTAATCCTGGATCTCTCTTAGACGTTCCTTCTGTTCGGCCCGCGTCTGTTCGTCGTGTGTGTGATCGAGGGCTTCCGCAGGATGCTGCACCAGATACTGCAAGTCGTCAATCACGGCGTCAAAGTTTGTCGTACAGATTGCCTTTCGGTGCCGCAGGAAGGGAGGCAAGTCCTTAGATGCGATGCCATGTGCGGCGATCACTGGCACCAAAGGCTTCGTCGAGTCCCAATCGTTTCGTAGGAATGCGCGCCACTCGGCCTGCAGTTGAGGATTTGCGGAAAAACCGGCTCCAAGCAAGAAAACGAATCCGTCTGCCTGGGCGCTTTCCCGATCCACTAGCCGGTTCCACTCTTCCGCCGAAGGTACATCCAGCCTTGACCAGACTTGGATATTGTGACGCCGCAACGCCGCCTCGAGTTGAGCGGCCAATTCTGCGTCACGTTGAGCAAAGGAGATGAAAAGGCGCATATTAGAACCATCTTCAGTTTCGCACAAAGATCCGCCTGAAAGACGGCTGGTCGCGAGTTGTGCGCTCACGTCTTCATCTGCGCGCGACCCAATCGATCGTCGAAGTAGAACGGCTCCTGGCTGAAGAACCGCATCCTCGGGAAGTCCGGATGATGCGGATTCACTATGTAGTTGCACTCTCTCGGAATCACTACCGAGGGGACTACAAGGACAACCGTGGTTAGGCTCTTCGCCCACTCTGTACCGAGGGTCGCGTCGTTACCGGGAGATCGTCGGGCAATTAGAGTGGAGTAATGACATAGTCGGCGCCCAACTCATCGGCATTTGCCCGGCTCGCCGCTGTGTAGATAACAGACGTTCCTTTGTGATTCCAGCGGCCGCTGTAAAGGCTTGCACCCAATCCGTCGTTGGCTGGGTACCGGGCGCTCCCGAGCCGATAGACGATCATCTACCAGACGCCGTGTTCAACCCGGCCGAGCGTGTCTTGCACCCGGGCCAGACCTTCCGGGGTGTTCAGAAGCGATATGGGTGTCTTATCACCGAGAGATCGGACGGGTGCCCGAAGCCAGCGCAATGCTTTTTCTCGCGTTCCGAAAACTTCGATTGCCCTTGCGAGGACATCCACAATCGGACCAGATTCCAGCGAGGCCTTAATGACCCTCTTCTCGCCGGTCTTCGGATTCATGAACGTCAGCTCGGTGAATCCCTCGTCAGCCATCAGATCGCGTATTTGCGCCGGTCCTCCGCCGTCAGCATGAAACCTCTTTCGTTTTGATTATAGATCCTTTCAAGCGAAAGAGCCGCCTGAAAGGCGGCTGTGGCCAGGATTGGCCGCCCCACATTTACACTTTGGTTGGCACGCCCGGCAGAACACGCGCGCGCAGGCCGGACAGGGGCTCCAGCAAGCGCCACAAAGCAGGTGGACTTTGTCGTCGCAAAGATACAGCGGGTGCGCGCGGCCGGAGCAGGCTTCGCAGAGCGGCGTATCGAGCGCGCGCAGGACCGCGTTCCAGGCGAGCGTCACCTGGCGCTCTTCCTTCTTGCGGATCAGCCTGACGGAAATCGTGCGCACCGGCAGAGACACGACCAGCACGTCCGTCAACTCGAGTTGCACTCGCAAAGAATACTTGCGGACGAGGTCTTCCAGTTTCGCCGCATGGTCGAGCTTGGTGGCTTCGATGCGGCTGCGATCCTTCTCCGCGGCTTGCGCCTCGGCCGTCCGCCGGGCGGCGCGCTTCTCAAGCTGGGCCAGCAGTCCGCTGTAATAGGATTCCATGCGCTCGCAATCGCGCGCCAAGCGGCGATTCGCGCTTTGCTCGATGAACGCGATGCGCCCGCGCACTTCGGCTTCGGCGGCGCGGGCGGCCAGCGGATAGAGCGCGCGCAGTTCGGCGGCCGGCACGGTAAAGGCCGGATCGTCCTCCAGGTCGTCGCGCACGGAACGCAGCAGGCGCTCCGGCTGTTCGGCGAGCGAGCGCGCCGCGCCGTTCAGGCAAACGCTGGCGTAACCGATGGTGCGCTCGTCGGACTCCACGGTGTGCTGAAACGAGAACAGGTAATACGGCATGGCCGCGGCATAGTCTTCCACCAGACGCCAGACCCCGTTCTGGACAACCAATTCGCGATTCAAGACGGCATCGGCGTCGATCCGTCCCGCGGGCGCGCGCATGCGCAAGCGCGCGCCACACACCGCGGGCGATGGAGGCAGCAGCGCGCTGAGGCGCTCCAGCCATTCAGCCGGATCGTCCGCGCCGCTGCGCGTGCCGAAATCGAGCGACAGCCAGTCGCTCACGGCCAGTTTGGCGGAGACTTCCGGCGGCACCAGCGCGCGCACGACGCCCTCG
>CABECX010000409.1_pt1 | contig 15911 bp, 12 predicted proteins | sample 3422721 | NCBI WGS metagenome assembly CABECX01 (sample SAMEA5534328, study PRJEB31848) | metagenome | biome: tundra; feature: field; material: soil | place: USA | collected 2013-05 | depth 0.15 m | reverse complement strand
GGAGGCGCTGGCGCGTTTTCGGAATGAGGTGCGGATGGCGCGGCAGGTATCGCACCCCAATGTCTGCCGGATGTACGACCTCGGGGAAGCCGACGGATGCTGTTTCCTGTCGATGGAATACGTGGACGGCGAGGACCTCGGCTCGCTGCTGCGGCGCATCGGCCGGCTGCCCTCCGACAAGGCCCTGGAGATCGCGCGCAAGCTTTGCGCGGGGCTGGCGGCGGCGCACGAAAAAGGCGTGCTGCATCGCGACTTGAAGCCCGCCAACGTGATGTTGGACGCGCGCGGCCAGGTGCTGCTCACCGATTTCGGCCTGGCGGGACTGGCGGGCCAGATCGAGGGCGCCGAGGTGCGCAACGGCACGCCCGCCTATATGGCGCCGGAGCAGCTCTCGGGCCAGGAGGTGACCGCCCGGAGCGATATCTACTCGCTGGGGTTGGTGCTCTACGAGATCTTCACCGGGAAGCTGCCGTTCGAATCGAACACGCTGGCCGGCCTGATGCGATCCCAACAGGAGAGCCAGCCCGCCAGCCCGTCCACGCTGGTGCGCGACCTGGATCCCATGGTGGAGCGCGTGATCCTGCGCTGCCTGCAGCCGAAGCCGGGGCTGCGCCCGGGCTCCGCGCTGGCAGTGGCTGCGGCGCTGCCCGGAGGCGACCCGCTGGCGGAGGCGCTGGCAGCCGGCGAGACGCCGTCGCCGGAAATGGTGGCGGCCGCGGGCGAGGGCGAGGGTCTGACACCCGGCGTGGCGGTTTCCCTGCTGCTGGCGGTGCTGGCGTCGATCGCCGTGTTTGCGGTGCTGAACCTGCGTTCGAGCGCGCTCGAACGGCTGCGGCCCGAATACTCTCCGGAGGTCCTGGCGCAAAAGGCCAAGGATACGATCCAGCGGCTGGGATTCACCTCGCCCGCGGCCGACGATGCGTATGGCTTCGATTGGGACAGCGGTTTCTTGGACGACGTCAACAAGAACAACAAATCTGTCGATTGGGATCAAGTTCTGGCGCAGAAGCCGCCGTTGCTGATGTTCTGGTACCGGTCGAGTCCAGCGCCGCTGACGGGGGTGGAACTCCACAACGACCTGCTGACGCCGGGAATGGTGGAGCGGGACGATCCTCCGCCGGTCGATGCGGGCATGATCGACGTGTTATTGGACTCCTACGGGCGGCTGTCGTATTTCAGGAGGGTGCCGCCACAACGGCTCGAGCCGGGACAACCGGTGCCCGCCGTGGATTGGAGCGCGTTCTTCGCGGCCAGCGGGCTGGATATGGCGCAGTTTCAGCCCACCGAGCCCCTGTGGACCGCGGTGACGGCATCCGACTCCCGCGTGGCGTGGCTCGGGAGCGGGAAGCGGCCATTGCGGGTGGAAGGGGCGTCCCTGCGCGGACACGCGGTGTACTTCGCCATGATCCGGCCATGGAACCGGCCGAGCGGGCGGGATGGCGGGCAGACGTCCACGCAGGACGCGATCGCGTTCTCAATTCTGGGCGTGCTGTTGCTGGTGGTATGCGTGGGGGCGGCCTTGCTGGCGCGCCGCAACCTGGCGCAGCAGCGTGGCGACCGGCGCGGCGCCTTCCGGCTGGCCGTCTTCGTCTTTAGCGTGCTGATGCTGCTGTGGCTGACCCGTGGGCATTTGGCCATGTCGTTTGGCACCTTCGGCACATTCCTGATAGCCCTGTGCACATCGGTTTTCTACGGCGTGGTGATTTGGATGGTGTACATCGCGCTGGAGCCCTACGTGCGCCGCCGCTGGCCGCAGACGCTGATTTCGTGGTCGAGCGTGCTGATCGGCCGGGTGCGCGATCCGGTGGTGGGCCGCGACGTTCTGATCGGCGCCGCGGCAGGTTCGGGCGTGCTGCTGGTCGGCGCCCTCGTCGATTTTTGGAGGCGCCATTTGGTCCCCTGGACTCCTAACCTGGATAGCTCCGAGGTGCTGGCGGGAGCCCGCGGCACGTTGGCCACGTGCCTTTCCGGCGGGGCCCACGCCATTCGCGAGACGCTGTTCTTCTTCTTCCTGATCTTTCTGCTGCGGGTCGTGCTGCGAAACCAGTGGGTGGCGGCGGCCGCGTTCGCCCTGATCTTCGCAGCGTTAAACCTGAGCTCGGCCAGCCATCCCATCCTGGACGGCGCGGCGGCGTTCCTGATCGTCGGAGGGTTCGCGTTCGTGGTCCTGCGCTGGGGCGTTTTGGCGCTGGCCATCACCCTGCTGGTGAGCAACCTTGTCGGCAACGCGCCCATGACGGCGCATTCCTCGGCGTGGTATTTTCCGAGCGCGGTCTTCATGCTCGCCTGCGCGGTGGCGCTGACCGCGTGGGCCTTCCACACAGCCATCGCCGGGCGGCAGTTGTGGAAGACGGATCTGTTCGGATAGGCCGAAACCTCCTTGCGTACGGCGGTGAGTTGTGCCATATTTCCCTAAGATTATTATGGGGCGACGGCCAGCCACCGGCGAACTGCTGCGGGACACACTCGACATGTTAGTGCTGAAGACACTCACGAGAGGGACCATGCATGGTTACGCCATCGCGGAGTTCATCGAGGAAACTACCGATGACGTGCTGCGCGTCGAAGAGGGCGCTCTCTATCCCGCGTTGCACCGGCTCGAGCTGCGCGGGCTGGTGGCCGCGGAGTGGGTGTTTCCGAGAATAATCGCCGGGTCCGGTACTACCGGTTGACCGCCGCCGGACGCAAGCAACTCGGCGAGGAATCGGCTCACTGGAACCGTATGACGGCGGCGGTCGCCCGCATCATGGAGGCCTGATATGTCCGCATGGCGCACGAAAACCTGGTTGCGGCTCAAAGCCCTGATCCACCGCCGCGCGTTCGACCGCGACCTGGACGACGAAATCGACTTCCACCTGGCCATGCGTGAACGCAAGCAGCAAAGGCTGGGTCTCACAGCCGACGACGCGCGCCACGCCACGCGCCGCCGCTTCGGCAACACGACACTCTTGAAGGAGGATACGCGCGAAATGCGGACCTTCACTCTGTTTGAAACGCTCTGGCAGGATGTTTGCTATGCGGCACGCACGCTGCGCAAGAGCCCCGCTTTTCTGGCGGTAGTCGTGCTCTCGCTGGCGCTGGGGATCGGGGCGAACAGCACGATTTTCAGCGTGCTGAACACGGTGCTCTATCGCCCCCTGCCCTACGAGCAGCCCGACAGACTCAAGACGATCTGGGAGAGCGAATCCGGCCGGCGCGATTCGGAAGAGCACCCGCCGATCGCGGACGCGGCCGATTGGAGAAAGCAAAACCATGTCTTCGAAGACATTGCCTTGACCAGCTTTACGGAGCCGACGCCGCTGGCCGGCGAGGGCGGTGCCGAGCAGGCTAGCGCGCAGTTCGTCACTCCGAATTTCTTTCGCCTGCTACGAGTCAGTCCGATGTTCGGCCGAGTGTTCACCGCCAGTGAAGCCCAGGACCTGACGCAGACTGTCGTGATCAGCAGCCCTTTCTGGAAGCGGCGCTTCAACAGCGATCCCAAGGTGCTCGGCAAGTCACTCAAGATTTCCGGGGTGTTGTCCACCGTAGTAGGCGTGATGCCGCCGAGCTTTGTCTCGTTCTTCGGCGACCGGCTGGACTGTGGGCGCCCATCGACGCCGAGAGCGCCCGTTACTCGGAGCGCAAAGATCACTGGCTGATGGCCATCGGGCGGCTGAAGCCGGGCGCGACACAGAGTCAGGCGCAGACTGAAATGAGCGTGATTGCCAACCGCCTGGAGCAAGCCTATCCGGCGACCAACAAAGGCGTGGGCGCGAAAGTCGTGCCCTTGCACGACGCGCTCTACGGGGGGGCCGGCCGTTATCTCTACCCTCTTCTGGGGGCCGTGGTCTGCGTTTTGCTGATCGCCTGCGCCAACGCCGCGAATCTCCTGCAGGCGCGCACCGAAACCCGCCGAACCGAATTTTGCGGTGAGGGCATCGCTCGGTGCGGGCCGCCGCCGCTTGATGCGGCAACTGCTGGTCGAAAGCGGGCTGCTCGGCTTGGCGGGCGGGGCGCTCGGCATTGCCTTGACGTTCGCGGGTATTCGGCTCTTTCGCGGGCTCGCCGGAGATTTTCCAAATGCCGATGCTGTTAATGTCAACGTCCGCGTGCTCCTGTTTACGATGGCGGTGTCTTTCGCGACGGCCATCGTGGTGGGTTCGGCGTCCGCGTTCCAGGCTGCCAGGACCGATCTGAACCTCGCTTTGCGGGAAGGCCGGCGCGCGACAACCACGGGTATCGCCGGCCGCCGCACGCGCCACATCCTGGCGGTCTCGGAGATCGCTTTGGCCATGGTGCTCCTGGTGGGAGCCGGCTTGATGATCAACAGCGTGCTTCGTCTGCAGCAGGTCAAGCCCGGATTCGATCCCACCAATGTTCTGAACTTCGATCTCTCGGTGGCTGAAGGCGCACCCTATGTGGAGAGGTTGCCTGGTGGAGACATCGAAAGAGCGACTCCTTTGGTCTCGGCCTTCTACCGGCAACTCCTCGATAAAGTGACAGCCATCCCGGGTGTGGAGTCGGCGGGCACGGTCACTCCGTTCGGCTTCGGGTATAACTTCTCCGTGCTGGGACGCCCGCTTTCACCGCCGGATAAGATGCCCATAACGGGCAGGCGCGCCGTGGGCCGCGGTCGTCAACGAGACTTTCGCGCGACGCTACTTCCCAAACGAAGATCCCATCGGCCAGCGGTTGCTGCTGAGATATACCGACCTGGACCAAAAGCAACCTCGGCAGATTGTGGGTGTGGTCGGCGACGTGAAATGGTACGTGCCAGACATACAGCCGGACCCGGTCGTCTATGTCTCCTATCTGCAGCAAGGCTCGGACTACCGCGGCGGAAGCATCATGGCATGGCACATTTGGCGCAGACCTTGGTGGTGCGGTCGGCTTCCAGCTTGGGGAACCGCGAGGCCGGCTTGGCCGCGGCGGTGAAGAAGGCGGTTGCGGAATTGGATCCGGACCAGCCCGTCACCGGGATCATGACGATGGAACAATCCCTCGCACGGTCCGTCGGCGATGCGCAATTCTACGCCCGCCTGCTGGAGATCTTTGCGATCATAGCCCTGCTGCTGGCGGCAATCGGCATTTACGGTTCTATGTCTTACTTCGTCACCGAGCGCACGCATGAGATCGGCATCCGCGTCGCGTTGGGCGCGCAGCGTGCTAACATTCTCGGGTTGGTTACAAGACTAGGGCTGAAGCTTTCCTGTATGGGAGTGGCTATAGGAGCGGCGCTGGCCCTGGGTCTCACGCGGGTGATCGCCCGATTTCTCTTCGGCGTGACCGCCGCCTACTCCGCGAGAGCGAGAGTACCCGGCAGATCGCTCTCCACCAACAAGCCCGGCTCCGCATTCCGCGCGATGGACAGCCCCAGGCCCGCGCCGCCGCTGGCCCGCTCGCGATCCGTCTCCACGCGATAGAAGGCGTCGAAAATCCGCGGCAGAGCTTCGTCCGGCACACCCGGGCCGTAATTCCGAATCCGCAGCGCGGCCCGGCCATTGGCGGCGTCCAGACTGGCGTCCACCGCTGTTGCTTCCGGCGCGTGGCGGATGGCGTTGCGAATCACGTTCTCGATGGCGCGCCGCAGCAATTCGGCATCGTCCTGGACGGTCACCGGCTGCGCGCTCACCAGGCGCACTTCGCTCCCGCGTGCCTGCGCTTCGAGCGACGAATCGGCCACCACTTCCTCCAGCAATCGATCGAGGCTAGGCTCGCGCCGCAGCGAATCCGGGCCGCCTTCGGCGCGCGTGACTTGCAGCAGACCGCCGACCAACGCATTGAGCCGCTCGGCTTCCTTGTCGATGCCGTCGAGATGCGCCTCGCGATTTTGCCCGGACCGCGCCAACTCCACGGCCACCCGCAAGCGCGCCAGCGGCGAGCGCAGCTCATGGGAGATATCCAGCAGCAACCGGCGCTCGGCGTCCACCAGCGTCTGGATGAAGCCGTCGAGACCGGGCGGCATGACGTCGAGGATCGCGAGGCTGAAGCCGCCGTCGAAGGCCCGTTCCAGGCCGCGGCGGCTTTCATGTACGCATTCGACCGCGAAGCCCTCGCCGGTGAGAAACTCCGCCAGCAGGGAGCAGAATTCGGTGTCGTCGCCGATTAACAAAAGTCGCACGGCTCCGAATACAGGATGTGCGGAAAGTTGTGGCGAGGCACCGGCGGGTGTTACAACGGAGATGGGCAACAACGCCGGGGTGAGGCGTTCGTACGTATGAGGACCATTGGCTGGCTGCTGTCCTTGGCGCTATGGGGCACGGTCACGCAGACGATCAACTTCGATTCCGCGAAGCCGGGCTCGGTTCCGCCGGGATGGACCGTCACACCGAATGCCGGTGCGGCTCCCAAATGGGAGATCCGGAAAGACCCCAGCGCCCCCAGCCCGCCTTATGTGTTCGCGCAGATCTCCAGCTATGCAGCCGGCGATGCGGCCGGCGGCCGGTGCCCGCTCGCCATTCTGAACAAGATGGACGTGAAGGACGGCGACTTAAGCGTGAAGGTGAAGCCGGTGGCGGGCAAGGAGGATCGCGCCGGAGGGCTGGTGTTCCGCTACCGCGATCCGGACAACTACTACGTCGTGCGCGCCAACGCGCTGGAGAACAGCATCGTCCTGTACAAGGTTGAGGACGGAAAGCGCACGCCGCTCGAGTCGAGAGGCGCGCCGCCGAAAAGCTTCGGCGTGAAACATCCCGTGCCGTCAAATCAGTGGAGCGTGCTGAAGGTGCAATTTCGGGGTCCGCTGTTCAGCGTCTATTTCAATCACCGGCGCTTGTTCGAGGTGCTGGACTCCACGTTCCGCCAGCCCGGCAAGGTTGGCCTGTGGACCAAAGCCGACGGCATCACGTACTTCGACGATTTCCGCATTGCAGGGAAGTAGCGTGGGGCGGGACTCCAGGTCTGCGCGGGTCCTCCAGGACCCGCTTCGGAGCGGGAAGAGGCCGACGTGGACAGTCGGCCGCAGGACTGGAGTCCTGCCCCACGAAGCTCTATTTCCCCGGCTTGCCTGCGCTCTCCGCCACGCTCCGCGCCAGGTAATTCACGACCTTGGCCTCGTTGCGCGCCACCTCATAATAGGCGTTCTTCAGCAACTGGTCTTTGCGGTTGAGCAGCGTCTCGCGAATGCTCTGCTGCACGCGCGGATCGTTCAGCTCACGCTGCCCGGCCGATTCCTTGGAGATGATTTTGAAAATGCGGTAGCCCTCTTGCGTTTTGATGATGGGGCTGATCGCGCCGGGGGCCAGGGACATCACCATCTTGCGCAGCTCCACGTTGGCCTTCTCCAGCGCGGACTCGGGGATGAACCCCAAATCGCCGCCGTTGGGAGCCGAGTTGGGGTCTTCGGAGTAGCTATGGGCCACCAGGCCGAACTCTTCACCGCGCCGCAGGCGCTCCTGGATCTCGCGGATCTTGTTGCCGGCCTCGACATCGTTTTGCGCCTTACTGTTTTTCAGGTTGCCCGCGCTGGGCTCCGGATTGGGCGTCACCAGAATCTGCGCCATGCGCACGCGCGGCTCGGCCAGATTGAAACTGGCCTTGTTGGCGTTGTAGAAGGCGGTGACATCGGCGTCGGTGATGACGATGTGGGAAGTAATGTCCTTGTTGATGAGCTTCTGAATGCTCAGCTCGCGGCGTATCTTGGACTTGAGATCGTCCAGCGTCATCTTGTTGTCGCGAAGCTGCTGCTCGAACTGCTCTTTGGTCCAGGGCGCCTTCAGCTCGGTCAGCTTGGCTTCGACGTCCGCATCGCCCGCCAGGAGGCCTTGTTTTTCGGCGCGCTGCAACATGATCTCGCTATCGATCAAGCCGCGCAGCACTTCCAGTTTCTGCGCCATGGTCTGCTCCGCGGATTGGCCGGGCGTCGAAAGCTGCGACTGCTGATACGTCCTTTCCAACTCCGCATAAGCGATCGCGCGATTGTTCACCGTGGCGGCCACGTTGGCGGGCGCCGATTTCTTGCAAGCCGGGGCGCACAAAAGCACCAGGAGAGCGGCCACACCTCCCCATCGAACCGCGCGCGTTGGCCAGCGGCGCCACAAAGCATCAAACATGACGATCCCTCATTGTATATGGGTACAATGGCCTGCGGGAGAGATCGGTATGAGAGTCGGCATGATCGGAACGGGCGCCATCTCGCACAAGCATGCGGAGGCCTATCGGAACATCGGTTATGAATTAACCGTTTGCACGGATATCCACGCGGAGGCCGGCCGGCGCTTCGCGAGGCAACACGGCGCCGAATTCGTGGAATCGTACGAAGCGGTTTGCCGGCACCCCAGGGTTGACTATGTGGACGTCTGCACGTTTCCCGATTTCCGCATGCAAGCCCTGGAGGTTTGCGCGCAAGCGGGCAAGCACATCCAGGTGCAGAAGCCGATCTCAACCAATCTGGGAACGGCGCGCGAGATGGTGGAAACGGCGCGCCGTGCGGGCATCCGGTTGGGCGTGGTCAGCCAGCACCGTTTTGACGATTCCAGCCAGTTCCTGCGGCGGGCCATCTCCGCCGGACGCCTGGGCAAGCTGCTCGAATGCGATTGTTACGTAAAGTGGTACCGGTCGCCGGAATACTACGCGCGGCCGATCAAGGGTAGTTGGGAGACCGAGGGCGGCGGCGCGCTGATCAACCAGGCGATTCACCAGGTCGATATCCTGCGCTGGCTGGCCGGCCCGGTGCGCGAGCTGTATGCGGTCTGGCAGCTTGGCGCTCTGCACAAGATCGAATCGGAGGATGTGGTGAACGCGGTGGTGCGTTATGTCTCAGGCGCCACCGGCGTGATCCAGGCCGCCACCGCCTTCTGGCCTGGATACACGGAGCGCACCGAATTCCACGGTACCAAAGGCACCGCCATCATTTCCGGCGACAAGCTGACAGCCTGGGATGTGAAAGACGACACCGGTGAGCCGCCGCCGCTGGCGCAGGATGCCGCTTCGGGATCGTCCGATCCGATGGCGATTTCGCTGGAGCCATTCGAGCGCCAGTTCCTGGATTTCGGCGAGGCCATCCGCACCGGCCGCGAGCCGCTGGTCTCCGGCGAGGACGGCTATCAGGCGCTCGAGATTGTGGACGCTATTTACCGGTCGTGCCGCACTGGTGAAAGAGTCGCGCTCGCGTAGTGTTTACGGGCCGGCCGGGACCGGATGCAGAAGCCTGTCGTCAAAATTGCAAGCCGTTGTGCCGGAGCACAGGATAGAACGAAATCCGGGATGCTTGGGGTTGAGCAGATAGTTTCTGGCGATGGAGACTACCACGGACGGAACCGATAATACCGCGTACGAACCATCATCCACCCATCTTGCGCCGATCTGTTGTGTGGTCGGATTATCCTGTTTCCAGTCCGCCGGTAATGAGTACAAGGCTTCCACTTCCTTTACGAGCGCGTCTTCGAAACTCAATTCGACGTAAACCTGATCGTTGGGTCGCCGGCGGGTGTGAACCAAGGCTTCCAGGGTGGCTAAGGGGAGACATTCAGACGAATAAACGACAAAGTACCCTTTCGGATTCCAGCGGGCCACCATAGGTCCGTGCACCTTCCCCGGTGAGTTCCGCAAAGTCCTTGTTGCAGAGGCGCCAAGCAGTGATCATTCAGGCAAAGATGCCGTGCTCAATGCGGCCAAGCTCGTCAAGTATGGCTTGGCGGCCTTCCGGATCGGTCGCGACTTTAACCGGGGCCAAACCCCTGAGTGCTGCATTTGGCGTCCGCAACCACTCCAGAGCCTTATCGAAGTCGCCAAAACATTCGACGGCCCTATCCAGGAGTTCCTGGTCTTCCCTGGCTATTGGTCCTACAACTTGTGTCATGCCGCCCACTGTGGTCGCCATGGCTTTCTTGGGTTCGTCGTCAGCCATTCCGTTCGCCCTACTGAGGAACTGACTAATGATACCACGCCTTGGATTTCCAACGCGGTGGTGGTTTTGAGCCACAAGAAATACCCTAGGCCACGATTCTCCTTTCTCGCGGATTCCGCGGTAAGCCGCGCGCGCCAATCGCCCGCCTTTCAGGGCGGCTACAGAGCACGTTGTTTGCCCAACAAAGAGATCGGCGGAAATGGGCGGTAGGTTTAGGACTTAATTAATCAAGGTGTGATCCGTCACACCATCGTCGGCGGTCAGGAGCGGCCAGGCGAACGCTGCCAAATTCCCGGTAAACTCGGTGTATGCTTCGTAGCCGTTGGGCGTTGTGGGCCGGCATTGTGGTGTTCCGCCGCCGGGGCTGGTGCTATGGTGGATGCGCCGGGGCGTGGGCCGCGAGCAGTTGGTCTCCGGCGAGGACGGCTACCAGGCGCTCGAGATCGTGGACGCCATCTACCGATCCTGCCGCACCGGTGAAAAAGTCGCGCTCGCGTAGATCCGCGCCCCGCGCACGCGCACGCCACATGACGGTTGCTCTTCTGAGCGTGGATCCCATGCGCTACAACTTTGGGTGTCTACACGCCATTGGCGCGATCGCGCAAAGTGGCCGTATGCCGGGGCAGAGGTCACGCCCGCCGCCGCTCCACCGGAACGGCCGGCCCGGCGAGCGGTGCGGGACGATCGCCGTCCCGGCTTAACAGCCCCGCAGACGAGCTTTTACCGCAGAACTCTACGAAATCCCTTGGCGGCAGCGGCGGCGCGAATAGGAAGCCCTGCGCCTCAGGGCACCGCAACCGCTGCAGCAGCTTCAACTGGTGCGGCGTTTCCACACCCTCCGCGATCGCGCTCATTCCCAGGCCTTCAGCCATCCGGAGGATGGTCTCCAAAAGCGGCTCGGGTTCCTGCCCATCGCCTATCCTGCGGATAAACGACTGATCGATCTTCAATCTCTGAAATGGCAACTGATGCAGATAGGACAGCGACGACTGGCCGGTTCCGAAATCATCGACGGCAAAATTGACCCCGGTGCTGGTTCGCAGGTTGCGGAAGGTTCGGGAGGCGGCCGCGAAATCGCCGACGAAGGCGCTCTCAGTTAGTTCCAGTTCCAGCAATTCAGGGGGGAAGCCGGTTTCCAGAAGCGGCTGCTGCACGTCCTGAACGAAGCCGGGCAGCGCCAATTGAGAAGCGGAAACATTTACCCCGATCCGCAGCCGGAGACCCGTCTTATCGATCCACTCCCTCCCTTGACGGCAGGCTTCGCCGAGCACCCAGCGGCCGAAATCCACGATCTGGCCGGTTTCTTCCAGAATAGGCACGAAAGCGGCCGGAGAGACGATGCCCAGACCTTCCGGCCGCCAGCGCAGCAGCGCTTCCGCGCCTGTCACGCGGCCGGTAAAAACGTCCACCTGAGGCTGGTAGTAGACCAGCATTTCCTTCCGCGCCAATGCGAAACGCAGCCGCTTCTCCATTTCCAACCTCTCGGGCGGCGTGGCCGCCATGGAGGAATGGAAGTACACCAGCCGCGCCTTACCGGCTTGCTTGGCCCGGCTGAGAGCGAGCTGGGCCTGTCGCTCCAGCGATTCCGGCGTGCTCTCCGGCGCCGCCCAGGCGATTCCGATGCTGGCGCCGATGAACAGTTCGTGGCCGTCAACCGAGAAAGGCTCCGCGAGCGAACGCAGCAAGTGCCCGGCCACGGCGCCGGCATCCTCGATAGCCGGGGCATTGGCCACCAAGACGGCGAACTCGTCTCCCCCGACTCGCGCCAACGCGTCCTCGGCGCGCAATCCGGATCGGAAACGACGGCCAATCCGATCCAGCAGACGGTCCCCAGTAGCGTGTCCCAAAACGTCATTCACCAGCCGAAAACGGTCCAGGTTGATGTAGAGCAGTGCTGCCCGCCGGCCGGTCCGGCGGCCCTCTTGCAGCGTCGAGCTCAACATTCGCTCGTAATAAGCGCGGTTGTACAGCCCGGTGAGGGAGTCGTGCTCGGCCTTGAACGCCAGTTCCTCCACCAAGTTGCGCTGCTCTAGCGCCAGCGTGGCCAAGCGGCAGATCGATTCCACGCGCACGGCCAGCGATCCGCTCGGGAGTATGGGACCGTCCGCCAGCCCCACCAGCATGCCCAGCAACTCGCCCGTGCCGGAAAAGAGATGGCGAGCCCATCCGTGATCGAAGGGGAATTCAGTACGATCCGCGATGCATGCGCTGGGCTGGAACAGCGCCCCCGACAGACGCGCGGGGTCGATCGACGCCAATGCCGCTTCGGCCTTCGCCGTCAGGTCCCCTTTCGCAGCCAGCGCCCATTGCTCTCCGTCGTTGAGGAAAAACGCTACCTGCTGCTCTTCCCGCGCCTCGCCAGCATGCTGGCACAGCGCTTCGAGGATCTCGCGAGGTGCGCACTGGCGCGCGATCATCTGGGTGACGCGCTGCATCGAAAGTTCGCCGTAGTCGCTGTTCCGGCTCAACCTGGCAACCGCATCGCGGCCGGTCTGGGACGCCAGTTCAGCCAGCAGGTTCCGCTGCTCGATTGCCAACGTGGCGAGGTGGCAGGCCGATTCGATGCGGGAGGCGTGGGGACCAAACGGGAGCAGGGGGCCCTCGGCCAGGCCGACGACAATTCCCAACAGTTCGCCCAGGCCCGAAAACAAGTGGCGCGCCCATCCGGCCTCAAACGGCCGTGCCGACCGCTCGGGGGCTGACGCGCCAGCCTGGAACAGAGCCTGCGAAAGCTGCGCCGGGTCGATCCGGTTTAGTGCCGCCTCGGTCCGGGGAACCAGCCGGCCCTTCGCAGCGATGGTCCATCGGTCGTCATCCATCAGGAAAAAAGCAATCGGCTGGTTCTTCTCGTCGTCACCCAGGAGCCGGCACAGAGCCTCCAAGACCTCGGCAGGATCGTTCTGATGGACGACCATCCGCACGATCTGCCGGAGTGAGGCGTCGCAATCGGTCCCCCCTCCGTGGTCGCATGAAGACACCGCCGTTGGACAACAGCACTCTGCCATCGTTCCCCCAAATTACGGCTGGAGACCCGTGAACCGATCCACCTGTTCGATGAGCAGGTTGGGAGAGCCGGGAACGCCCTCCGCCACCAGGTGCGATGGCTTGATCGTCAGCACTGCGGTTCGATTGCCAACCACGATCCGGTGGACCAGCGGCGTACTGTTCAGGTCGCTCACTTTGCTTCGCAGCGCAGCCAGATCGCGTGCGCGGCTGAACACGGCCACCAGGCTGGAGGCCGTCCAGCGAAAAGTGGGATTGCCTGCGGCTACCGGCTGCAGCCGTTCCTTAATCAGCCGAAAAACCACCTCCTCGGCAACCGCTGGACCGTATCTTTGAATGAACGATTGCAGGCGATCGAGCAGGAAAGCGACCAGGTAAAGACCCTCGCCGGGAGCCACGCTCTCGAGCGATTCCGCGATCCGGATGACGCCTTCCGGCCTCCCCGCCAATTCCAGCCGGGTACTGCTCAGAAACTCCCGCGTCTTGTTGACTTCCTGCTCGAATCGGGCGAGTTCCTGAGTGGACGACTCCTGCGTGTGCGCCGCCTCCGCTTTGACGAACCGCACAGTGTCCGACAACGAGAACTTCAGTGCGACCATGTCCTCGATCTGGCAGGCTTGCTGCACGGATTCCTGAATCCGGTTCAGCCGCGCAATGGACCGGTCGTTGCCCCCTGCCAACACGATTAGGGCTTGGTTCAGCATGGCGAAGATATGCTGCATCTCGATGGCCTGGCTGACAGCGCTTTGTTGTGTGGCCGCCTTCTGTTGCGCCAGAGTCCGACCGACGGCTTCGGCCGCCTGCGACGCTTCCTCCGTTGTCCAATCCAGCCGGAGACCGTCTCTTAATTGAATGAGTTGCGAGCGCAGCGGCGCACACTGCTCGCCGCTCAACACATGCTGGTTGATGCATTCGAGCACACCCGAGGCGAATCCATAGAGCGCCTGCGTCGATTCCGAATCGACCGCCACCGCTTGACTCGTTTTCGCGGAGTCACTGTACAGGTATTTGCGGATAGAAATCATAGGCTCAACGGGCATCCGGCCCTCAATATACATATCGGACGACTTGACGCGGGACTGCAGGCGGCCGCAGATCTTGAAGTTGGCCAACCCCTCCTAATTGGTTGCACGGCTACTTCCGCTCATAAGCGGAAAGCAAGACTTCGCTCTCTATGCGAGACCCGGTCGAATTTTGCCGCGTAAGCGATTTGCTGGAACACCTCTCCACAACGGCACCGTCGAAACACCAGCAAGCCTATCTAGTCCTGGCATCTTCAAATTGACCCAGTGTCCGGATGGCTGTAAACTCGGAGATCTATGCTTCGCAGCCGTTGGGCGTTGTGGGCCGGCATTCTGGTGTTTCCGCCGCTGGGATTGGTGCTGTGGTGGATGCGCCGCGGCGTAGGCCCGGTGGTGCGCATCGCCGGCACGCTCGGTATTTGCGCGGTGGCGATTGTCGAGTTGTTCCTCGTGTATGGCATGCGCCTGGAATGGAACGGCGCACTGAAGGTATCCGGAGTCTCTTTCGAAACCCGCGCGCAGCGGGATGCGCGGCTGGAGGCGAGCCGTGCCCGGCAGCGCGCCGAGGCTCCGGCGCCCGCTCCCGCGCCGTCCGCCGCTCCTGTGGAGACCGCACGAGCGGTTGCCCCACCCGCTCCTGCCCGAACCACAGAGCACGTCCCGCCGGCGTATTGGACGGACTTCCGCGGTCCGAATCGCGCGGGCGTGTACGCAGAGACGGAGATCGAAACAGCCTGGCCGGCGGCGGGCTTGCCCCGGCTATGGAAGCAGCCGGTGGGTGGTGGATACGCATCCTTCACGGTGGCCGAGGGCCGCGCGTACACCATCGAGCAGCGGCGCGACCGCGAAGCCATCACGGCGTATGACGTCAAGACCGGGAGGGAACTGTGGGCGTTCGCTTATCCGGCGCTTTTCGGCGAAATCCTGGGCGGGGCCGGGCCGCGCGCCACGCCCGTGTATCACGAGGGGCTGGTGTACTCGTTGGGCGCGAAGGGCGATTTGTATTGCCTCTCGGCGAAGACCGGCAAGCCGAAATGGTCGAAGAACATCCTGGCGGACAATGGGACGCGGAACCAGCAATGGGGGATGGCGGGGTCGCCATTGATTGTGGACGGCATGGTCGTTGTAACACCGGGCGGAGCGCAAGGCAAGAGCATCGTGGCTTACGACCGGTTGAGCGGCGAGCCTGTCTGGCGGGCGCTCGACGACCGGGCGGGATACACGTCGCCGATCCTGGCCACGCTTGCCGGGCGCAGACAAATCGTGTGGATCAGCGCGCAGCGCGCGGTCGGCCTGGCGCCTGAGAATGGCGCGCTGCTCTGGGAATATGCGTTTCCGGCGCAGAATGATATGAACTGCTCACAGCCGGTGGTGGTGGATGAGACCAGCGTGTTGCTTTCGTCGTCGCCGGGTCCGGGCGCGGCGTTGCTGGAGGTCGCCAAGACGGGCGAGACTTACGCGGCGCGCGCCGTGTGGGCGAACAATCGCATGAAGAACAAGTTCAACTCGTCGGTGCTCTATCAGGGCTACATCTATGGCTTCGACGAAGCGATTCTGGCGTGCATCGACGCCAAGACCGGCGAGCTGAAGTGGAAGGGTGGGCGCTATGGCTATGGGCAGTTGCTGCTGGCTGGCGGACACTTGGTGGTGACAACCGAGCAGGGCGACTTGGTGCTGGTGCGCGCGACGCCGGAGGGGCACCAGGAACTGGCGCGCTTCTCCGCGATAGAGGGACGGACGTGGAACATTCCGGCGATTGATAATGGTCTGCTGCTGGTCCGCAATTCGAGCGAGATGGCGTGTTTCAGATTGGGGAAATAGGGGGCTGGCTTTAGCCTGGTCAGTGCTAAGAGCCAGCCCGCCGGAATATCGCCCTAAGTTGCGCTACGGCGTCCACGTGCCGCGTTGCTGCCATCCGCTGGTGAGGCCCTCATCGTCGGTTGCAGAGAGGTACACGTTCTGGCTCCCGGTGAAGGTGGTCTGGAACGTGACCGGCACTGCCAAAGTCAGATTGTTACCCGACAAGGTCACCGAGGCGCCTGTGCCGTTGATCGTGCATT
>CABECX010000394.1_pt1 | contig 16094 bp, 10 predicted proteins | sample 3422721 | NCBI WGS metagenome assembly CABECX01 (sample SAMEA5534328, study PRJEB31848) | metagenome | biome: tundra; feature: field; material: soil | place: USA | collected 2013-05 | depth 0.15 m | reverse complement strand
GATCCGCTGGAGATGGGCATGCGCGGTCCAGCCGCGATTCCAGGATACCGGCTGGCGTCCTCGGACTACCACAAGATCGACACGAGCCGGGTCACGTCGATTTCGTTGCGGCTTCCCGGCGTAGCGGTCGCGCGCCAGCTCAATATCGATGATGTGAAGCTCATCGGTGGCATCACCTACGACAAGATCGTCGATCCGCTGGGGCAGTTCGCGCTGGATGACTGGCCGGGCAAAGCCAAGGGCGAAGCCGAACTGAAAACGCGGCGGGCGGCCGAGCAAGCCGCAATCGCCCGAAATTCCCGGCTGCCGCATCGCGACGAATACGGCGGCTGGAGCGCCGGGCCTCAGCTACACGCCAGCGGCTTCTTCCGCTCCACCAAGCGGGACGGCAAGTGGTGGCTGGTGACGCCGAGCGGGCATCTGTTTCTCTCGTTCGGCGCGAACTCCATCAACACCACCGAAGGCGACACCATCACCGAGGGCCGCGAGCAGATGTTCCAGTGGCTGCCGGCCAAAGACGATCCGCTTGCCGGCCACTACAGCGAAAACCGCGACTGGGAAGCGCTGGGCCTGAAGATCAAACACCACATGGGCCAGTCCTTCAATTTCTACTCTGCCAACCTGGAGCGCAAATACGGCAAGAACTGGTATGAAATGTGGGAGCAAGTGACGCTGGCACGGCTGCCCGCCTGGGGAATGAACACCATCGGCAACTGGTCCGACAAGCACCTTTATGCCGCGAAAAAGTTGCCTTACACCGCGACCATCGATCCCTGGCCCGCCGTCACCAGCGGCCACGAAACCAGGTTCGCCGAAGTCGCCAGCGGCAACGACTATTGGAAGCGGATGGCCGATCCTTTCGACCCACGGTACGCCGAGGCTCTCGATCGCGGCACCCGCGGGCAGGCGCTCGCACACCGGGACGATCCGTGGTGCCTTGGCTACTTCATCGATAACGAGATGTCCTGGGGCTCCATGAAGGACGAGCGGTCGCGCTACGGCCTGGCGCTGGGCACGCTGGCGCTGAAAGGCGGTTCTCCGGCCAAGCGGGTTTTCGTCAAGAGCCTTAAGGCGAAGTACGGCCACATTGCGAAGTTGAATCAGGCATGGGGTACCGCGCTGGCTTCCTGGCAGGCGCTTCTCGATAACCCGCTCCGGCCCGTGGACGAACTCGGCGCCGGTATGAAGGAAGATCTCCGCGTCTTCAGCAGGGAATTTGCGCGCCAGTATTTCCGGACGGTCATCGGCATCCTCAAGAAGTACGACCCGAACCATCTGTACCTCGGGCCGCGCTTCGCTTGGCACACGCGTGAATCCGTGGAAGCCTGCGGCGAACTCTGCGACGTGGTGAGCTTTAACATCTACCGACCGAAGGTGGTGCCGTCCGAGTGGACCGTGCTGCAAGGCATCGACAAGCCGGTGCTCATCGGCGAGTTCCACATGGGAGCGCTCGATCGCGGCATGTTCCACAGCGGCTTGGTACCGTCGGAAGACCAGACGGACCGCGCCCGCATGTACCAGGAGTACGTCCGCAGCGTGGTGGATCACCCGCTGATGGTCGGCTGCCATTATTTCAAATACGCCGACGAACCGCTCACCGGCCGCCCTGGCGACGGTGAGAACTACAACATCGGCCTAGTGAGCGTGACCGACACGCCGTACCCGGAATTGATCGAGGCAGCCAGGATCGTGCACGCGGAGGCCTACCGGCGCAGGGCGGCAGGGGTGTCCAACCACTGAAACAGGGCACGAACGGTGTTGAGGTCCCCTTCTAGTACACCCTCAAACGCCCGCCGGCGGCCTTCGTCTTCCAGCCCCCGCGCCGTTTCCACCTTCGCCCGCTCGAACGCACCCTTGTACGCGTGGTCGGTCTTCAGCCAGCGGTAATGCGTGCGGCGGCTGAAATCGGCCGCAAGGCAAAAGTGCTTGGCAGGCCCGTCGACTGGGCTGGCAACCCTGAGTCAAGGATCGTGCGCGGGCTGCTGGAGGCTGGACATTGATCTCTGCCGTGCGTCTCGCCGTCGAGTCGTCACGGGCCTCCGCGTGCGGCGGAGCGCAGCGTGGTACCTGCCAAGCCGGTGCGTGAAGCCGGGCCCCCATCTTGCCTTCGCAGCAAGCTGAAAGCTGACCGCTGAAAGCTGATAGCTCAAAGCTGTTGTACAATCTCCTCATGGATTGGCACGTGCTCGACCCGATCTATCCCGCCGGGGCGCCCCAGGCGAGCCTCGAAGAGCGGGCGCCGGACGCCGGCAAACCGCAGCAGCCGCCCCCGCCGCGGGACACCGCGCCCGCGCCCGAGCGCCCTCGCGCCCAGCGCCCCGAGTGGCCGCTGCGGCGATGAAGCTGTCAGCGCATCGGAGCCCGTTGTCTCCAGGCACCCCCCATAGGGTAACGATCGCAGCCGTCGCCAAGGACAAAACGGCACACTCAAATGGCCTCCCGGTAAACGGTGCTATAGGCGCGCGGCCGACTGCGCGCATGGCAATGCGCTCGAAGTGTCCTGCGTGCGACGATGGCACGCTGAGTCGGCCATACGCCGGGCCGCCCGACTTAGAACACCGGCGACGCGGCAACGCGCGCATCACTACGCACTCGCGGGCCAGGACCAAAAAGGCCGCTTCGCGCGAGAATAGAACGATGGCCTTCGAGTTTTCTCCGCGTGCAGAAGAGGCATTGTCTTCTCAGTTTATTGCGCCAGACGCTCAAGGCGGCTTTTTTGGGGCGGGGGCTCGAATGTCACCGAGATCATCGCCGGCTGAGGCTGCAACACGAAGATCCCAGGCACGCCCCTGCCGTGGCCTTGACCTGATGAAGAGAGTGAAAAAAGAGCTGTGAACGCAGCGCATCTCAACCGGTTGTTTTACACACCCCTTCTTTGGTCCGCGGCCCTCATGGCCGCTCCGGCCTGGGGACAGGTGTCCGCGTCGATTTCCGGCAGAGTGGAGGATGCCTCCGGCAGCCCCATCAGCGGCGCTACCGTGACGGTCAAGAGTCTGGAGACCGGCGCATCGCGAACGGCCGCCACGAATGCGGAGGGCAACTACAGAGTTCTCTCCCTGCCTCTCGGGGCGCAGGAAGTGAAGGCGGGAAAGTCGGGGTTCAAGGCAGCGTTGCGCATCGGCATCGATCTGCGGATCGGCCAGGAAGCGGTCGTGAACCTTCGGCTGCAATTGGGCGACCTGGCCCAGCAGGTCACTGTTTCCGAACAGGTGCTGGTGGTCAACACGACCACCGCGTCTGTCGCCGGGCTGGTTGGCGAGCGCGAAGTGAAAGATCTGCCGCTCAATGGAAGAAGCTTCGATAACCTGATCGCCCTGAACCCAGGCTCGATTAACTACAGCGCCATGAAGAGCGCCCAGACCAGTACGAGCAACGGCAACACTTTTTCGGTAGACGGACGGCGGACCGCGGAGAACCTGTTCCTGTTAAATGGAATTGAATACATGGGCGCCAGCCAACTGGCTGTCACGCCGGGAGGCGCCAGTGGAGAGTTGCTGGGAATCGACGCCATTCGGGAGTTCAACGTCCTGACCGATACCTACGGAGCGGAGTACGGCAAGCGCGCCGGGGCTCAGGTCAGCGTAGCGACTCAGGCCGGCACCAAGGTGCTGCACGGCTCGGTGTTTGAGTTCTTGCGGAATAGCGTGCTCGACGCGCGCAACTTCTTCGATCAGGCTTCGGTTCCACCGTTTCGCCGGAACCAGTTCGGAGGGGCGCTGGGAGGGCCGCTACAGAAAAACAAGTTGTTCCTGTTTGGCAACTACGAAGGCTTCCGCCAGGCTCTGGCGGTCAGCAACGTGGCGGTGGTTCCCGACGCGCAGGCGCGCCTGGGTCTGCTGCCAAATGCCGCGGGCGTCTATACGAAGGTCGCGAATCTGAATCCGGCGATGCTCGCATACATGTCTTTTTGGCCCCAACCCAACGGTCCGGAGAGACTCGTCGGCGGGCTGCCGACGGGGACGGCGCTCGCCTACAACAATCCCCGCCAGTCGATCCGGGAAGATTTCGGCACCACGCGAGCCGATTACACGCTGGGCAGCCGCGATTGGCTCGCGGGGATCTACACGATCGACGATGGGAATAATCTGATCCCGCTGTCCGATCCACTGTTTGCGTCTTACGAGACGCTGCGCGCCCAGGTTGCCAGCGCGCAGGAAACGCACGTTTTTTCGCCGTGGTTTCTGAACACATTCGACGCCGGGTTCTCGCGCGCGGGCTTCAACCTGGATTCACCGCTTCTGGCTTCGTTTCCGGCGAGCGATTCGTTTGTCAGCGGGTTGGGGCCTGGCGGAATCGTGATTGGCGGCGGCGTCACCACCACGGGTCTCGGATCCATCACTTCGGCCGGGCCGAACAACGCGGCCAATGTCTGGAGCCGACGCAATCTTTACACCTGGACGGATGGTGTCCAGATCGTCAAGGGGATCCATCAGATCAGTGCCGGAGTGTGGCTTCAGCGGCTACAGGATAACGAGGACACTGCGTCGCGCCAATTGGGACAAGCGAGTTTCACCAGTCTGACGACCTTTCTGCAGGGCAAGGTCAGCAGTTTCCAGGTAGTGCCCACACCCAGTGAACTGGGCTGGAGAAGTCTCTTCGGCGCCTGGTATTTCGAGGACACCATCAAGCTGCTGCCGAATCTCACGCTCCAGGCGGGCATCCGGCACGAGTTTACTAACGGATGGAACGAAGTGGCCGGCCGGGCCGCCAACTACATCACCAACGGTGATGGCGTGCTGGAAACCACCCCGGTCGTCGGCCATTCGGCGTTCACGGAAAACAATGCGACCCGGCTGTTCGGACCCCGGATTGCCCTGGCGTGGGATGTCTTTGGGAATGGCCGCACGGTACTGCGTGCCGGTTTTGGTACCTATTACTCACTGATCGACGATCTCAGCTTCCTTCTGAATTCAGTTCCGCCCTACAACGGGGCTCTCTCGTTTGCGAACGTCTCGCTGCCTCCTATCCTGCCGATTCTTCCGAACGTGGCTCCCCCGCCCTCGTGTGGCCCTGGTGTCCCGGCGCCGTGCACTACTTACGCGCCCCAAGGAATACAGCCAAATGCGAAAACACCAGCGGTTCAGGAGTGGCGTTTCACCGTGGAGCGGCAGCTCGATCGCAATACGGTCCTACGCTTGGCATATGTGGGGTCGTTCGGATACCACGGTCTCCTCAGCGTGGACCCGAACACTATTCCCGCCCGGATCTGCGCGAGCGCTAGCGGTTGCACGGCAGGCGGAACGCCGGGCACCACGACCAGCATCGTGCCCCAAGGCGCGCAGTATATCCCCGCCGGAAGCCGGCCGAACCCGTACTTGGGTGCGGGCTTCTTTTGGTACACGGAGGGGAACAGCAGTTACAACGCTCTGCAGGTGGACGCGAGCCGGCGTCTTACGCAGGGCCTGGAATTCAGGGCAAATTACACATGGTCGAAGAATCTCGACATGAATTCGGCGCTGACTGGCGCGCAGGCGAACAATCAGGCACAAATGATTCTGGACCGCAACGACCTACTGAGAGACTGGGGGCCTTCGGCGTTGAACGTCACAAGCCAGGCCAGCATCTCCTGGATTTACTCACTGCCTTTCGGACGCGACAGGCGTTGGTCGGCAGGTCTGAGCCGAATCCAGGACGCACTCATCGGCGGATGGCAACTCGACGGAATCGCGACGTTGTTGAGCGGTTTCCCGTTCACTCCCCAGATTGGCTCGAACCGTTCCGGCGATGGAGACACGCGAAATCCCGACCGGCCGTCCCTGAATCCGGCATTCAGCGGACCGGTCGTGGTGGGCAACCCAAACCAATGGTTCAACCCGAGCGCGTTCGTTCTGCCCGCACCTGGGACATACGGCGACCTCGGCCGGGGAACTTACACCGGCCCAGGACTGGCCGCTTTGGACCTATCCCTAGTCAAGGACATCGCTGCTACCGAGAGAATGAATCTTCAGCTTCGATCGGAATTCTTTAACATATTCAACCACACGAATCTTGGAACGCCTAACGCCATCGTATTCTCGGGCGGCGCGATCAGCCCGTCAGCGGGGTTAATCACCGCGACGGCGACTACGTCGCGGCAGATTCAGTTCGGGCTGAAACTGATTTTTTGAGCTCGGCCGCTCCGCTGCACGGCGCGGAGAGCAATGTTTTTTCAGGGGGCGTAGACGAAACAGGGCAGGGGTAGGCGGAAGATCGTTTGGACGCCGCTCAGATAGAATGGCACGAGATGGGCACCCCACATGCCGACCGAATTCTTTGAAAAACACCCCACGTCGCTTCGCCTGGAAATGTTCACCGTCATGAACAAGGGATTCCAGCGATGGGACCCAGTGCCGATATCAGCGGAAGCCAAAGTATTCCTGGTGATCACGGCTGAAGATCTCAGCGACGGAGCCTTCACGACCCAAATTGTCGGCTTGAGCCTGAACGGGCTGAAGGACATGGGCAAGAACGAAATCCAGCACGTCGCGGAACCCACGGAGAAACAGCGCGCGATTGTCAATGGTTGTCTTGAGAGTGCGTCACGGGCAATCGTGAATCGGATGGCTGAGAAGTTCGATCCGTTTATGCGGACCGAGGGGCCGGTTCAATAGGTCTTCCGGGCGTCACCGTTGGAACGTTGCTCGGCGCACGCCTTGGCTGCCTTGAGCAACCCTCAAACGCCCGCCGCCGGCAGGCCCCCGTCTCCACGACCTGCGCCTCGGTCCGGCGCGTCATCCGGTGCCGGGTCTCCTGCTCGCTGACTCCAGAGCTGCTTCGATTTCGATACGAACGGAGTCGAGGCCGTCTTGAACGACGCGGATAGCCAGCACTTGCTCTTCGGACAGCTTGGCCAGGGTTTCCTCGTCGATGAATGGCGCCGGCATGTCGCCGCCCTTACCGGTACCCGGCTGCCTTGCCGCTGGCTTGTACGCGAGGTGGTGTGCCTTGAGCAGTTGCACCAGCAGGCGGTCGGAATACTTCAGTTCGTACCCCACAAGCTTGCCCCGGTAGTAGACGCCCTTCAGGACACCCTCAAACGCCCGCCGACGTGCTGCGTCTTCCAGCACCTGCGCAGCTTCCAGTTCCGCCCGCTCGAACGCAAATTGTTACGCGTTGTCGGTTGCCAGCCATCGGTCATTGGTGCGGCCCGCCTCGTCCGCCAAGCCGGGCCACGCCGCCGCCAAGCCCACGGTCCAAGCAGTAGGCCCGCAGGCTTCGTCACATTGAGGTCTATTGCGCGATGCGTCTCCTCTAGCACGCTGACGACGTTCGGCAACATCACGGGCGCATCGGACGCACGGAATCGGCAGTTCGGCGGGAAGCTTCTGATTGATTTCAAGTCTGCGCGAATTGCGACGCCTGAGGCGCCTGGTAGACCACCTGGAGATGGGGCGTTTCCAGTCGCGCGTTGTTCTGGAGCTTTGAAGCGAGGCAGCTTTCCAGAATGCCGCTAGTGAGAAGCGTCCGCTCCACTGGATAGGGGGCTACACCCGTCTCGAACATCTGCTCCGCCTTGTGCATCAAGCAGGCGGAGTAGGTGACGTTCGGATCGGGAGTCAGAAGAAACTGTGTGGACCAGATCTCTTTCGAGCCTTTCAGCCGGGCAGCGAAATTGAAATCCTTGATGGCGCCATCGAGCATCAGCAGAGTGGCCTTCAGGCCGTCGCGGTACTCGATGAAGTAGGCGGCGGGTGATTTAACCAGTTTCGGCAACTCGTTCGAGGCGACCAGGTCTTGCGTCCGGCCGTCGGTAACCGTCAGTCCCAGGGGAGTGTCGCTGCGGGAGAGCGCGGCAGCGAGCAGATCTTTCGAATAGCGGCCCGCTTCTCCGGCCTGCCAGACGGCACCGCCTTGGACCAATTGAACGGCCTGGACGCCGGTTTCGCCGCCGCGGCGGCGTTCCACCATGCACTGGAGGCCCTCAAGGGCATGAAAATCCATCGCGTCGGAGCCGCCCTCACCCACCATGAGCGCGTCTTCGATCACGCAATCCAGCGGAAGCTCGATTGAGGGCAACCGCCACGTCACGGGAATCGAAGAACCGGCAAGCATCGGGAAGTGTAGCCGGCGCGAGGCGTCGACCATCGCTTTTGCCTTCTCGAAGCTGTAGGAAAGGTGCTTATCGTTGTACAGGGGAACGGCGCGGCGGTCCTCTTCGAAGACCTTGACACACTGCTGGAAGAACTCGGAGCGCGGATAGAGGATCTGGCCCTTTTCATTGCGCGCATAGTTGCCGTGCTCTGCGATGAGGAGCACCGCATCTATTGCGAGCTGCTTGCCGCCACAACGAAGGGCCTCGGGAATCGAGGAGTATACCTGGAAGCCGAATTCGCGCGCGCGGGCCGCGCTCAAATCGCCTTCCGGCGTCTGATCGACGTACAGCGACACCACCCGCGCGTCCGGCTTGCGCCACACGCCGCCATACGGATAGCCGACGAGGAAACGATCGCCCATGTGCTGTGCGTGCGATTGAAGCCGGTAGATGGTTGCGAGGATCGCGATGCGTTTCGGCGGGGTGGCGGGAGGGGCCGCTAGGGCCAAGGTGGTTTGCAGAAAAGTGCGCCGGGTCAGCATGGTCAGGTTCTCCAGAAGGTGGATTCCTCCGGGGGCTGATAGTGGATTGCGAGGTGCGGCGTCTCAAACCGCTTTTGCCCGAGGTACAAGCTCTCGACGCCAGCGGCCGTCAGGCCAGTGGTGAGTAGCGTGCGTTCGACAGGATACGGCGAGCGGCCTGTGAGAAACAGCTTCTCCATATGGTTAACGAGCGGGCTGAAGAAGTTTGCGAGCGTGGTGCGGCCATCCGGCATGGGTAGATACATCTGCGTCGACCATGGGCCGCGCGAGCCGTTCACGTACGCTGCAAAGTTGAAGTCGCGGACCAGGCCGGTCATCAGGAGCACAGTACACTTGAGGCCATCGGCATGCTCGTAGCGGTAAGCGACCGGATCCCGCACGAGGCGGCGCATGTCGTCATCGGTCGGGAGGACGTGGCTGAAGCTCTGGCGAGCTGGCGTGAGCGTGTGGCTCCGGGTCAGCGCCGCCTCCATCAGCGGCCGGGGCCAGACGCCTTCGCGCAGCGCGTCCCAAAACTTGTCTCCGCGATATGCCTGCACCCACTCGACGCCAGTCTCGCCGCCGCGCCGCCGTTCGACCATGCATTGGATGGTCTCCAGACCGTGAAAGTCGTAGCTGTCCACGCCGCCGTAGCAGACGCACACGGCTTCTCCGACGCGTGATCCGAGCGGCATCTCGACTGATGGTATACGCCAGGTGACCGGCAGGCTCGATCCCGCCATGAAGGCGAATCGCAGCTCCCGGGACGTGTCGAACATCTGGCGGGCCCACTCCCAGTTCCAGGACAGGTGCTTATCGTTGAAGACGGGGACGGAATGGCCGGTCGCGCGGAAAACCTTCACGATCTCCTCGAAGAATTCGTGGCGCGGATACTGGGTCTGTCCCTTTTCGTTACGCGGGTAATTGCCGTGCTCGGCGACGAGCACCACACCATCCACCGCAAGCTTCGAGCCGCCAAGCGTCAGCGCTTCCGCAATCGAGGGGCAGGTCTTCATCGTAGGGTGCCGGTTCGCACGTTCCCGGCTGAGATCGTTCTGCCCGACCTGATCGACGTATAGCGACACCAAGTCCATGGGAGGATAATGGTGAGCGCCGTTCCACCCGTAGCCATCGAGGAAGCGATCCACGATGTGCTGCGCATGCGAGTACTTGAAATAGGTGGTTACGACGGCGGCCAGTTTGGGGCGATAGGAGCTGCTCATGGGACGAAAACCAGGCACCTACGATTATAAGCTGGCGACATGTCTGCTGGCGGCGGCCCTGGGGTTGCTTGGCCAGACCACTGATCGGGGGCGCGCGCTGCACGCGAGTTCGCTGGTGTTCGACGGCCATGTGCATGCGATCGACCGCGAGTTCTATCACGGCGGCGATATCGGCAGCCGGAAGGCCGACGGCCAGTTCGATCTGCCGCGCGCCAAGGAGGGTGGGCTGGGCGCACTCTTCTTCTCCATCTTCGTCACGGAAGACTACTATCCTGCGCGTCTAGAGACCAAACAGGCGCTGCGCATGCTGGATTGCGCGTTCGAGCAGATCGGGAGGAACAGCGCATCGATCGCAATTGCGCGGACGGCGAACGACATTGAACAGATTCATAAGAGCGGCAGGATCGCCGCGGTGCTCGATATCGAGGGCAGTTTCGACCTGGATGGCGACTTGGGCGTTCTGCGCCAGATGTACCGGATGGGGCTTCGGTCCGTTCAGCTCTCGGCGCATAACTGGACCAGCAACTATGCGGATTCCTGCTGCTCGCCCGCAAAGTGGCGCGGGCTGAATGAACGGGGCATCGCCTTCGTTCACGAGATGAATCGGCTCGGCATGGTGATCGATGTGTCGCATGCTTCCGATGACGCGATCTCGCAGGCGATCGATGCGAGCAGCGACCCGGTGATTGCAACTCACCACGGCCTGCGCGCTGTGAACGACATTCCACGGAACATGCCGGATTGGCTGTTGAAAAAGCTTGCGGCCAAGGGCGGCGTGATCGGGTTCCAGCTTGGCAACGAGTTTCACAACCGAAAAGCCTTCGAGTGGCGCACAGAACACGCCGGCAAGCCGTTTTGGGACACGGCGAGCATTGTGGCGCGCGGCACGCAAATGAGCATCGCTGAGCTCGACCGGATCGTTGCTCCGCAGTTCCCAATGGTCCCCGCCGGGATCCCCGATGAAATCCGCATGACCGTGGGCGAGTGGGTGGGCGTGATCGACCGCGCCATAGGGCTGATCGGCGAGGACCACGTCGCGCTCGGCAGCGATTTCGATGGCGGGCCGCCGCTGCCGCGCGGGATGCGCGACGTCCGCGATCTCCCGATGATTACGGACGCAATGCTGCGTCGAGGGTATTCCGATGAGCGCATCCGGAAATTTCTGGGCGGCAATCTGCTCCGGGTCTTCCGCAAGGTCACGGAGAAGGCGGGATTGCGCTAGAGCTAGAGTATCCGGTACGCGTCGAAAGGGCGCTTCAAGCGCATTGCCGTCCACACAGACGGCCCGCATCGTTTGTGGATGCCCGGCGCAAGCCGGATAGTGGTCGGCGCGTCGCCTGCGAACATCCCGTCCACTTGGATATCGGAGCCCGGCTGGTTGGAGTTGATCGGCAGCGTGGCGGGCATGCCCTGCGCCATCGGGCGGGCCTTTTGCGGGGGGCATTGGCGGTCGCGCTCCTGTGGCTCGCGGCCGATCCATTCGCGGCCGAGCGGGACAGGATGGTCCGCGAGCAGATCGAAGCCCGCGGTATTCTCGACGCGGATGTGCTGCGGGTCATGCGGGATACGCCGCGGTGCCGGTTTGTGCCCGCACTGCTGCGAGCGCACGCCTGCGACGATACGCCGTTGCCGATCGGACACGGCGCCGCGATCTCGCAGCCATTCATCGTGGCGTTGATGACGGAACTGCTGGAACCCGGCAGAGGGCACAGCGTGTTGGAGATTGGCACCGGCTCGGGATACCAGGCGGCGGTGCTGGCGTGACTGGCCCAGCACGTGTACACGATCGAGATCGTGCCGGAACTGGCGCGGTCGGCGGCCGCGCTGCTGGCCGAACTCGGTTACGCCAACGTGACCGTACGGCAGGGTGACGGGTACCGAGGCTGGGCCGGCCGAGCGCCTTTCGATCGCATCATCCTGACGGCGGCTCCGCCGGAAGTGCCGCAAGCGCTGCTCGATCAGCTCGCGCGCGGGGGCCGGCTGGTAGCTGGTACAGTTTGCCAATGTGGCATAGGCTTTCGATCAGCTCGCGCGCGGGGGCCGGCTGGTAGCGCCGGTGGGCAGTGCATTGCGGGGACAAGACCTGGTTGTGATCGACAAGACAGCCAGCGGCGCCATTCGCAGGCGCACGGCAAGCGCCGTGCAATTTGTCCCCATGGTGCATGGGCCGGACGAAAAGCCGTAGAGCATGGGACTCTGGACCCCTCGCCCGCCACGATTCAATACGTGCGTGTAGACCATCGTGGTCTGGACGTCCTGCTCTTTTGTTGGGGATGGTCATGCTGGTAAACGGTCTTCCTAATTCATGGCAGCCAGCACCTCAGTGAGTGGGACGGTTGCGAAACGCGTGGCGTGATCGGCCAGACCATAGGGAATGATCAGCGCGCCGTTGTGGAGCAGCGCGCCGCAGGTATAAACGACATTGGGCACGTAGCCTTCACGCTCGTTCTGGTCCGGCTTGAGCAAGGGTTCGCGGAGACGGCCGATCACTTTGGCGGGATCATCGCGATCGAGGAGAAACGCGCCGATGCAGTACTTTCGCATAGCGCCGACACCGTGGCTGAGGACCAACCATCCGGCGTCGGTCTCGATAGGAGATCCGCAGTTCCCGACCTGGACCAGTTCCCAGGGAAAAGTAGGTTTCAGGAGCACCCTGCGCTCATTCCAGAAGTGGACGTTGTCGGAAAACATCAGGTAGATGTTCTCGTTGTCCTGGCGGGAGAGCATGGCATAGAGGCCGCCGATCTTCCGGGGGAAGATGGCCATGCCTTTGTTTTCGGCGGCCGGACCATTCAAGGTTATGAATCGGAAAAGGAGGAAGTCAGGAGTCTCCACCAGTTCTGGCACCACGATCTTGCCATCGAAGGCGGTGAAGGTTGCATAGTAGATGTGGGTACCGTCCTCATTCTGGAAACAAACGAACCGCGCGTCCTCGATGCCGTTGCGTTGCGAGGGTGTGACTGGGAATAATATGCGCTCAGACAACTGCTGCTCCGGCTGGAACCGGACCTCGTAGTTGGACCGGGCCAGCATCCAAATCCCCTGTGCCTCGTCTTGATCTTCCTGCGTCATTCCATCCGGCAGGCGGAACTGTTCAGCTTGGAGACTGGTGCGAAGCTCTTCCAGCGCGAACGATTTCCCGAGTTTGTTCATGACCCGGCGCGTTAATTCGCGAGTCAATCCAAGCTCAATGAGTTTCCGCGCGAACAGTTCCTTCTCATAAAGAGGGTTTGGGATTTGACGAGGCTCGGTGAGGAAGCCAGTGGGTGTTGATACCTCGATCCGATGATCGGGATGGATGATACCGGTTCGGAACGTGATGGAAGAAATGTGTCCTTCTCCGGTGGCGCGCAGGCTGAGAATGAACCGCAGAGAGCCAGTTGGCAGGTCCGTTTGATCGGGGTGCGGCACGATCGAGGGATTGAACAGCGCAGCGGATTCTAAAGAGTATTCGGCCAGGAAATAGGAGCCGATCAACAGTCGTCTTTGTTCGGAAATTTCCTCATCGGCCACCATCAACTCGCGGACTTGTTCGAAGCGTTCCAGGAAGACTTTGCGGATCTCCTGGTGTCTCTGGGAGAATTCAGCGGAGATTCCGTCCAGTAGGGCGCCGACCTGGTCTTCCGGCAGCGACATGATCCTGCCGATGATCCCGCCGACCCGTTGGGGATCCCCTGGATTGAAGGGCCGCAGAAGAACGCGTGACTGGTCGGGCTTGAGGATCGCGGCGGTTCGTTCGAGGTGAATTGACATGGGATGGTTGTTCCAGGTAGTTTTGACGTCCGGGACGCCCTGATTGTACGTTATTATACACCGATGTCGCCCTCAATGGCGTTGCCCGTGCCTGCTAACAGGCCTGGAACAGGCTGCACGAGTATATGGTGAAATCCCAAAGAGCAGTCTCGCACCGCCTGGATGTCAGGATCAAGTACGGCCGGAAACAGTCCTCTACCAGGGGTCGGAACAGGCGGGCTCAACACACCTCAAGACCCGCCCCCACGGGTCTGCCAGGACACACGATCTCGGAAGCGAGGCCAGAACCGTGTTCCAACTACCCTGGGTGGGCCGAATTTCCCAATAACATCAATCACTTATGGATTTACGCCTCAATGCTTGTGCAGCCTGTTCTTAGCCTGATCGGCGGAGTGAGGGCTGGTCGACCAGCCCGGAAAAAGCATGTCCTGCGCCAACGACCTTCTCGATGCCCAGCGCCCTGAGCAGTCAGCCGATACCGCGCCCGAACGGGGCCGGCCGAACCGCCTACGCAGCCTTGCCGGAAGGACACGCTCGATTCGAAACTCCAACGCGTGAGTCACGTACATCCCAGACCCAGCGGGCGCCGACCCATTCACGTTCCCATACCTCCCAATGTCCCTCCCATGGGAACTGGGCCAGCATTTCGGACTCGGTGCGAGTATAGCAGCAACGGATCGATGGACGTCTGAACAGATCTTTGCACTTCACGACGAGTGCGTTTTTGAGCATCGCTTCCGCCCGGAACCAGTCTTCTTGATCCGATCCAATGGGACAGCCCCTCTCTAGCCATAATTGATACGCAACTGTGGCGATCTCGCTTTCAGTTGGGCTAACGGTTGCGGCGGTTTTCACGGATTCACTTCCGGTGCTCATTTCAGGCATCATTTTTGTTGCATCGCTTGACATGGTTACGGACGACTCTTGGAGGGCCGTCGCGTCCGAGCCCACTTCCCGTCCTTGCCTTGGCATGTTTCACCTCCTTCCTGCCAAAGCCCTGTCGTTGCGTGACTCAGGGCAAGCTCAAGGTTTTGCTGCATCCAACCTCACGCTTTTTAATCAATATGGTTTGAAATCATCTGGGGGTGGTTCACGGACCGCAGAACAGCGGACTTGCACGCCACAACTAAAAGGTCCCAGAGATAATAAGACCTTGGGCTCTGATAGAATTATGTAGCGATTCTTTGACTTACGTCAAGGGGAAAAACCAGACCAAAAAGTCGAATGTACTGTTGAGTACGGACTGTACTTTGCAACAAATCGGGTTCAAACTCCCCCGGTTGCTCGATGCTCCCAATCGGCTAGCGCTTGGCTCGCCCCGGATTGCTGGTATGCGTCTTTGTCCATAAGCCGTTTCTAGCTCTATCCTAGATGATGCGCTCGTTAAGTTAAGACGGTGCGTGATGCGCTGGCGCAAGCGAGACGCCGTCGATGTCAACTGTAGTTTTTTCCGACACGGCGATCCGCTCTTTCAGCCGATTTGACCACCCGAACACTCCGCCAGAGAGGTTTCGAAGAAATTCTTGTAAAGCGGCTTCGGCGTAAGGCCTGGATAGCGTCTCGTCGCCGATTACGAAGCGGGTCTACAACGTGGTCCTGGATGGCGAGTAACCCTGGAGGAACGCGGTCTGGGGTCTTCGTCGATCATTATCCGGTGTTGGCCATCCGCAAGCTGGCGGTGGAGGCGACGGACAACGGCCTGCTGGCACCGGAATTGGCGGCGGGGATCGCGCGCGTAAAGAAAGCATCGGGGTGCGCACGGGAAACTGGATGTCGCTCAAACAGGCGCAGGCAGCTCCCGAACGCGCCGGACATCACGACCACCAAGGCGCTGCGTGATCGCGCCATCATCGCCGTGCTCCTCAACGGGCTGCTGGCGCCTGAACTCGCGGCCGGCATCGCGCGCGTGAAGAGCGCGAAGTCGATCGGCGTCAGGTCCGGCCACTGGCTCACCCTCCGGCAACCGCAGGCGCCTCCTGAACGCGCAGAACATCACGGCCAGCAAGGGGCTGCGCGACCGCGCCATCATCGCCGTGCTACTCGGCTGTGCGCTGCGCCGATCTGAGGTGGCTGCGCTTACGATGGGGCACGTCCAGCAGACTGGATGGCCGGTGGTGCATCGTGGATCTCCTCGGCAAGCACAGGCGTGTGCTCCTCGCACGGCCGCCGCGGCGGCGGTCGTATCACGCGGCTTGTGGCTGCGCGGCTCGATAGCGCGACTGGCGCGCAAACGGAATCTTCAGGCACCCCCCTGGGTGTCACATTATGTGCGTTGGAAGTCGTCCATCATCCATCCGCATGTCGGCCATCCGCACGCTGGCGGTGGAGGCGACGGACAACGGGCTGCTGGCGCCGGAACTGGCCGCCGGCATCAGGCTGCGCGAAGCGCCAGCCGTTCTCCTCGGCCGCGCGCTGCCGGACTTGAAGTGGCGCTCACGATGGGCCACATCCAGTGGCGGGATGGCCGGTAGTGCATCGTGGATCTGCTCAGGCAAGCACGGGCGCGTGCGGACCGTGCCTCGCACGGCCGCCGGCGCGGGCGGCGTGTCACGCGCGGCCTACCGCTCGCACACCTCCAGCGCCGGT
>CABECX010000385.1_pt1 | contig 16138 bp, 14 predicted proteins | sample 3422721 | NCBI WGS metagenome assembly CABECX01 (sample SAMEA5534328, study PRJEB31848) | metagenome | biome: tundra; feature: field; material: soil | place: USA | collected 2013-05 | depth 0.15 m | reverse complement strand
GGACGCCAGACTGAAACTGAATAGCCGGTACCAAATGGCCTGTGCCACCGGGTAAATCGGCATGATCCAGTAGGTATAACGATCGATGTCCTTGAGTCCAGCCTCCGCAAAGCCGGGCGTGCCCATGTAACCCCGGAACGCTAACGACCAGGCGGGCGCTCCGTGCCAGCCCTCGTCAACCCAGGGACGCAAAGCATGCGCGGTGCCGGCGCTAAGTGCGGCGTACGCTGCCGCTGGAGTCCGTGAAGCTGTGCTATTCTGCAAGTCGTGTGGGAGACGGAAACAGCCGGAATGGCCCCCTTGGTCAGCGTAATCATTCCCGCCTATCGGGCTGCCGAAACCATCGCCGACACCTTGGATTCGGTGCTGGCACAGACTTTCAAAGATTATGAAATCATCGTGGTGAACGACGGCTCGCCTGACAGCGAGGATCTGGAGAAGGCTCTGGAACCCTACCGCGAGCGCATCATTTACTTGCGCCAGGAGAATCAAGGCCCGGGCGGGGCCCGCAACACCGGTATCCGGACAGCGCGGGGCCAATATATTGCGCCGCTCGATGCCGACGACATATGGGCCCCCGAGCACCTGGCAGCGCAACTCGCGGTGCTCGAAGCCGATCCGTCCATCGATGTGGTGTATGCCGACGCCCGTATTTTCGGGGATGTACCGGAAGCGGGCAGAACCGTCATGGAGTTATGTCCCTCCGCGGGCGACGTCACTTTCGAACGGCTGGTCTCGCGTCAGTGCACGGTGCACATTTGTGTTAGCGTCTGCCGCCGGGAGGCGCTGCTGCGCGCCGGACTGTTCGATCCCGCGTTTCGGGGGACCGAGGACATCGACATGTGGCTGCGCATCGCCAGGCAGGGGGGCCGGATTGCCTACCAGCGCCGGGTGCTGGGACGCTATCGCCGACACGCGGGCAGCCTGTCTTCCGACGGGGTTTCCATGCTGGAAGGGTTTCTCGCCGTGCTGGCGAAAGCCGCGCGCGATCCCCATCTCACAGCCGCACAGCGGGAAGTCCTGGAACACGAGCGTGTCGTGCATCACGCCAGCCTGGAACTACAAAAAGGCAAGAACGCTTTCCTCGCCGGTGATGCCGTAGCAGCCGCCAGTCATCTGACGCGGGCGAACGCGCAACAGAAATCTTTGAAACTCGCCACTGTGCTGATGCTGTTGCGCGTGGCGCCCGGCTTCCTGCGAGCGCTCTATCAGTGGCGCGACCGCCACATCTACAAGCTGAAGACACAATCGTGAAAGGCTCTTCTCCGAGTCAGCCGGCCCCCGCGAAAGGCGCATCTCTCACAGCACACGTTTCCTGGCTGATGTTTGCCAAGACGATGGCGTTTGCATTCAATCTGGCACTGCCGATGCTACTTGTCCGCCGGCTCGATCAGGCGCAGTTCGGCGTATACAAACAGCTCTTCCTGATCATCGGAACCTCGGTCACGGTGCTGCCGCTGGGCTTCGCCATGAGCGCCTATTACTTTCTGCCGCGCGAGCCGGACCGGCAGCAGGAAACGGTTCTGAACATCCTGATTTACAACATGGTCGTGGGGTGCCTGGCCTGCGGCGCGTTTCTGCTCTGGCCGGTGCTGTTGGCTCTCATCTTCCATCAACCTGGGCTGACCGGCTACGCCCACCCGATCGGCTTAGTGATCCTGCTCTGGATTGTGTCACAGACCCTGGAGATTATTCCCATCGCCCACGGGGAAATGAAAATGGCCAGCGCCCTGATTATGGGCGTGCAGCTTACGCGAACGGTTATCTACCTGGCGGCGGTGATTGTGTTCGGATCGGTGCGGGCACTGCTCTGGGCGGCGGTAGTGCAGGGGGTCCTGCAAACAGGGGTTCTGTGGTGGTATTTGCAGTCCCGTTTCAGCGGTTTCTGGCAGCGTTTCGATGGGAGCCTCATGCGCAGCCAGTTGTCCTACGCCGTGCCGCTCGGCCTGGCCGGCATACTCTATACGGTACAGACCGATCTGCATAGTTATTTCGTCTCCAACCGGTTGGGAGCCGTGGCTTACGCCATCTACGGAGTGGGGACGGTGCAGGTGCCCCTGATGGGCATGTTGCAGGAAGCCACCAATGCCGTGGTGATCCCCCGCGTCAGCGCCTTGCAGCAACAAAACGACACACGCGAAATCATCCAGTTAATGGCGCGCGCCATGCGTAAGCTGGCTGCCGTGTACTTCCCGGTGTACGCTCTGCTGGTAGTGGTCGCCCATGAGTTCATCGGCTTTCTCTTCACCCGGCGTTACCTGGCGAGCGTTCCGGTGTTCTTGATCAATCTGACCCTATTGCTGCTGGGCATCCTGCTGCAGGATCCACTGTTCCGCGCATATGTGGAGCAGCGCTTCTTTCTTATCCGGCTGCGGGTCGTCTTATGCGTGCTGTTGATCGCCGGTCTCTGGTTTGGGACCACCCGTTTTGGCATGGTGGGCGCGATTTCGGCCGTGGTCCTGATCGGCGTAATCGAACGGATCGTTATGGCCGTTAGGTTCGGGCGCGTCCTGGGCGTTAGCCGGAAGGACCTCGTGCTTCTGAAGGATATCGGGAAACTGGCAATTGCCGCGGCGGCGGCGGGCCTGGTTGCGGAAGGCGTCCGGCTCCTGCTGCGGGATGCCAAGCCGCTCGTCATTCTGATTGTCTGCGGTGTGGTGTTTTCCCTGGTTTATCTTTGCGCCGTCTTGTTGGCGGGAATTCTGACGCCGGAAGAAAAGGATCTTGTCCAGCGGAAGATTGCCGGGCTGCTGCCGCAGACTTAGACCGCCCGCACGGAATCCCAGGGCGCCGCACCGGCTATGTCCACTATCGGAAGACCGCTGCGCTGAATTAACCCGGCGGCCGCCGCTGCAGGCCGCTGCGTGACGATGACATGGTCGGCCCATTCCAGCATGTTCTCCAGCCTGGATTCGAGCAGATTGGCGATGTGCGGGATGGCAGCCAGCACGAATCGCTGGTTGCTGCCGTAAATCTCCTCCAGGCGGATATGCGGATCGTAGACCCGGACCTGGCGCCCTTTGCCGATCAGGTGCTCCAGTAAGGCAACCACCGGACTTTCGCGCAAGTCGTCGGTGTTTTCTTTGAAGGCCAGACCGAATACGCCGAGCCGTGCGGCCGGCAGATCCATCACCTTCTGGATCGCCCGCCGCAGGTGTTGGTCGTTGCTGGGCAGGACAGTCTCGAGTAACGGCACTTTCAAATCCAGCCGACCGGCGCGGTATACAAGCGCCCGCAGGTCTTTTGGCAGGCACGATCCGCCGAACGCGAAGCCGGGCTTGAGATATGCCGGCGAGATATTCAGCTTGGAATCCCGGCACAAAGTATCCATGACTTCCGCGCCGGAAATGCCCAACGCGCCGCTGAGCGCGCCCATCTCGTTGGCGAAGGCCACTTTCAGTGCGTGGAAGGTGTTGCATGCGTACTTGATCATCTCCGCCGTTCGCAGAGACACCAGACAGGCTTCCACTCCGAGTGGCTGGTACAGTCCCGCCACTTTTTCCACGGCGCTGCGGTTGGCGCCGCCCACCACCAGCAGAGAGGGCTCCAGAAAGTCGCTCACGGCGTTGCCTTCGCGCAGGAACTCCGGGTTCGACACTACCGCAAAGCGATCGGAGCCGCCCAGACACTCGGCGGTCAGTTCCTCGCAAGTGCCGGGGAAAACCGTGCTGCGCACCGCCACAATCAGCCGGCGGCTTTCCCCCTTCCAGGCTGTGGCGATCTGGCTGCAGACCCGCCGCAGTTGATCCAGCCCCAGGTTTCCGTTCCGCTCGGAGGGCGTGCCCACGCAGATCAGAGCAATCTCGGCTTGCTCGATGGCCGGTTCCAGCAGCGTGGTTGCCGTTAGCCGGCCGTTCGCGCGGCCTTCCTGAATCAACTCCGCCAGCCCGGGCTCGTAGAAAGGGGCGCGCCCGGTCTCGATACTCTCGACCTTGTGCGCATCCCGGTCGACGCCGGTTACGCAGTGACCCAGATGCGCCAAGCAGGCAGCCGTGACTGACCCGACATATCCTAGCCCGAGCACCGCAACCCGGGTTTCACCAGTGGACGCGTTCACGTCCCCAGTATGACATGCGGACCGCAAGGCTCTGCGCGGTGCGCGCGGCTGCCCGGTCGGGCGTGGCGGCCAGTAAGGGCAACGAATAGAAAACTGTGGGGTTCAATCCCCCAATTCCGGATGGGCATTTGCCCACCCTATGGCGGCATCTCGCGGCCATATGGCGAAGCCGTACCTGTACTGGACTCTCCCGGCCAGGTAATCCGCACTCCGCTGAGCGTTCCCCACTAATACGCCGGACGAGGGCGGAGCGGGCCCCAACAACGTAATCAGGCCGCCATGGTCGACGTACGGCCGGCTCAGCACCTCCAGGTGCGGGTGATCCCGCACGGCGGCCGGGTCGTGAAACCACGCGTGAGCCAGCAAACCGCGCACGCCGGGCTGCAGTTGCAGGGATCGAGCCATGCGGTAGTATGACCGAAGCACCTCCTTCGGCACGCTCAGCGCCCGGTTGCGGGGAGGCGGCGCAAGATGCACAAAGAAGCACGGCACCCGCCCTCCCAGGCGGAAGATCACAAATGCCAGGAAACGCAGGTTCGCCGGAAATGCCGCCTGCAAGAAGTAGGAGCGCGGGACGCCCGATATTTCCCATTCCATCGGTCCGGCCGGGAAGCGCCGCAGGGTGGCCATCTTGGCGGCGCGCTCGAAATGGTACGAGCCTGCCGGCATTGAGACACTCATAGCGTGCAGTTGGCGGAGGTCCCGATCCAGCCGTTCGCGGATCGACTTGTCGACAGGCAGAGAAGATACGCCCGGCAGAGCTTGCCGCGCGGCATTCCAGAGAAGAAGCCTTTCCACCTCATCGCCCTCCAGTCCAGCTTCCTTTTTGAGGGCTGCCACCGGCTCGATATTCGCTTCGTTGTTGAGCAATGTCCACGCCACGTCCTCGGCGCGCGTGCCGATGCGCCGCAGAGCCAAGTCCGCCCGCTGCAGAGTTTCGGGCATCTCGGAGGGTGGAGACATTTGGCCCAGACATCGAGTATAATTCAAATTCTCAGGCTCCAATTTGCAGATGGGACGGCCTCCACAAGCATTGCTCCTTCCGTACTGTAAGTCGTTTGCATTTCAAGGGCGCGGCCCCTGGTTAGAGGTACGATGACACGGTCGGGCTTTCTGCGTGCAATGGCGGAGATCCTTGGCGTTGCCGCGCGGACGCTGCGGGAAGAGGACACGCGTCACACCGTCGCTCAATGGACTTCATTGGCCGACGTTCAGATCTTCTCCCTGATTACCAGCGAATTCGGCATCGAGCCCGACGACGAAACGATCGAAGCGGAAACGGTGGGAGATCTGCTCATGGTCCTGCAGAGCAGGGGCGCCTTCCGTGAGTGATGCCCTATGCTGAAGCAGGCCAAGATGGGCGTTTTGCGGCTGGCGGAGACAACGGGCGCCTCAGGTCTGCTTTCCGGTAGCGCCTGGCGGCGGCATCGCTTGCTAATCCTGTGCTATCACGGCGTCTCCATGTACGATGAGCACGAGTGGGCAGACCTGTATATCTCACCTGAGACCCTCCGCCGGCGCATGGAATTAGTGGCTCGGGCTCGCTGCCATGTGATTCCGTTGTCCGAGGCCGTCGACCGGCTTCAGAAAGGCACCCTGCCGGATCGCGCAGTGGCCCTTACCTTCGACGATGGCCTCCACGATTTTTTCAGCGTAGCCTTCCCGATCGTCGAATGGTTCGGTTACCCGGTCACGTTGTACTTGACCACCTACTACGTTGAATTCAATCGTCCGGTGTTCGATCCGATGTGCTCCTATTTGCTGTGGAAGGGGCGCCATAAGCAAAAGTTGGAATGGCCGGAGGTGTTCCCTGCCCCGGTTGCGCTGGGCGGCGACGGCCACCAACGCGCGGCTGCGGCGATCGGGCAGTTTGCGCTATCGCGCAAGCTCTCCGGCCGGGAGAAAGACGACCTGCTGGCCCGGCTTGCGGGGCGCCTCGACATCGATTACCAGGAACTCTGCCGGAAGCGTGTGATGCATCTGATCACGCCGGAGGAGGCGAGGGAATTGGCGGCTCGAGGGGCTGACCTGCAGTATCACACCCACCGTCATCGCGCCTACCGGAGCCGCGAACGCATGTTTGCGGAACTCCAGGACAACCGCCGCCGGATTGTCACGTTCACCTCGAACGAGCCGCGCCACTTTTGCTACACGGGCGGCTTCCACTTGCCCGAGTATTCGGTTTACCTGAAGGAGTACGGCATGTTGTCCGCTACCACCTGTAAAGCGGGTCTGTGCACCGCCCGGACCGATCCGCTATTGCTGCCTCGGCTGGTAGACTTTACGGGACTCTCGGATCTGGAGTTTCGCGCGTGGCTGGAGGGCACGGCGGATCTGCTTCCCAGGCGGCCCCACGAAATGAGCGAAGGCCAACTGGTGGAAGAAGAGGAACTGGCGGCCACGTGAGCGTCGTGCTTGTGCACAATTATGGCCCATGAGGATATGGATCGGGTCTTGTCCCGGCGCCTGCGGGCACTCGACCACCCGGCACGCCTGGAACTGGCCCGTGAGACGCTGGAGCGGCTGGGAAGCCGGTTTGATTCCAATGTCTGTTCTCTCCTGGCAGAGGAGTTGGACAGAGCCGGCGGTCCGCTTCCGCAGGCTTGGCTCGACACGCTGCCGGACACCCCGAACGGAGCTTGGCTGCGGACACAATTGCTATCGGACAACGCCGCCCTGGTCCCCGCCTGGGAGCGCTTTATTTCTTTTCAAGCCCGGCGCGATCCGCTCGATCTGCTGGCTTGGTCGCGGGCTTTGGCCGCTACTGGCGCGTATGAGGAGGCCGCCCAGAAACTGCGCCTGGCGCTGGCCCAGGACGTCCGTCATACCTTCTTCGCGCGAGCTGAAAAACTCGTGCGCGAGCTGGCCGGTTCTGTCCGGTCGAACTTACGGCAATGCAGGATCGCCGTGCTTGGTTCCAGCACCACGCATCTGATGGTGCCCGTTCTGCGGGCGCTATGCCTGCGCGACCGGATCGGAGGTGAGATCTACGAGGGTCCCTATGGCTCGATCGAACAGGAGATATGGGATGCCAACAGTGGGCTGGCGCGCTTCCGGCCCGGCATCGTCATGCTTGTCACGCACTGGCGGGATCTCCACCTGGAGGCTGTGACGCAAAACGAGCAGGCCTGGATCGGCCAGTTTGTCGAGGAGCGGAAAGCGGGCTGGAATCGCTTGTCGGATTCCTACGCCTGCCACATCGTCCAGCCGTCATTCGACTATCCGGCCAGCGAGGCTTTCGGGCATCTGGCCGGCGTGCTTCCGGGCGGCCGGACCCGAGTGATCGATCTGTTAAACCTTCGCCTCCGCGAGGAGGCTCCGGCGAACGTCTCGATCCTCAATATGGCCGCGGTCGAGCGCGAAGCCGGGACAAAACGGTGGGAGGATGAAGTGGCCTGGACACGTTACCGGCAGCATCCTGCGACAGAAGCGTTGCCGGAACTCGCCGAGGCATACATGTCTCACGCGCGGGCAATACTCGGGCTGTCGCGGAAGGTGCTCGTCACAGACCTGGACAATACGCTCTGGAAGGGCGTCATCGGCGAAGACGGCCTGGACGGTATCGGCATCGGACCGGGCAGCCCTGAAGGAGAGGCGCACCTCGACCTGCAAAGGTATATGCTGGACCTGAAGCGCCGCGGAATCCTGCTGGCCGTGTGCTCCAAGAATAACCTCGACGACGCTCAACTGCCCTTCCTCCAACACCCTCACATGGCTCTGCGGCTGGAAGATTTCGCCGCTTTTCGCGCGAACTGGGAAGATAAGGCCGCCAATCTGCGGGCGGTGGCGCGCGACTTGTCTTTGGGCCTGGACAGCTTCGTATTCCTCGACGACAACCAGCTCGAACGCGAGTGGGTCCGTTCCCAGCTTCCAGAAGTTGCCATCGTCGAACTGGGATCTTCGCCGTTTCACTACCTGCATCAGTTGGACCGCGGCCACTACTTCGAGGCGCTGTCCCTGTCGCGCGAGGATTTGGCTCGCGCCGATCAGTACCGCGTGGAAGCACAGCGCGAGAGCCTGCATGCCTCATCCGCTTCGCTGGACGACTTTCTGCAGAACCTCCAACTGGAGGCCGCTGCGGAGGCAATCACCGGGAAGAACCTGGCGCGGGTCACGCAGTTGGTGAATAAAACCAACCAGTTCAACCTTACCACCCGCCGCTACACCGAAGCCCATTTGAGCGCCATCGCAGAAGACCCGCAAGGGTGGGCCAGAGCCTTTCAGATGTCCGACCGCATGGGCAGCTACGGCTTGATCGGAGTGCTGTGCTGCCGGCCGGCCGGCCGCGGCACATGGGAAATCGATACGTGGCTGATGAGTTGCCGCACGCTGGGCAGGCAGATGGAAAAATTCATGTTCGACCGGCTCGTCGAAGCCGCGGCCGAGCGGCGCGTCGGCCGTATCGTGGGCGTGTACCGGCCCACGGCGAGGAACGGCTTGGTTCAGGAACTGTATGATCGGATGGGCTTCCGGCGCATCGGCGAAAGTGGCGAGGAGGTGCGCTACGAACTCGATGTGCGGGCAACGCCGGTGGTTACGGCGACCCACGTTCGCAACCTGACCAGGCCATGACCGGCAGCCAGGCGGCCAAGCGATACGAATCGGAGCGGCAGACAGCGCCGTGACGGCGGATTGTTTATCCGGAGGGCGGTCTCTTCCACGCCATAGCCCTGCTGCCACCCAGCCTTCCCGGCCGGAACTGCGCTACAGCCTTGGCCGCTTGTGGCATGGTATAGGGTTGCTCCGATGCGGGCGCCATTTGGGACGAGAATAGCTCCGCGGCGGCCCGGTCCAGGGCCACGCAGAAAGCCGCCAGCATCGGAAAGTAATACGCATAGGCATTACTGGAGAACAGGGAGGTCCCGATGAACGCGATGAGCGCCAGCCGAAGAGCAAACGCCATGTGCCGCACCGAGGACAAGGCAGGATCCCGACGAGCCCGCTTTTCGACCGAGCGCACAATTTTGAAACAGAACAGCAGCGTCAGGCAATACAGAAACAATCCGGGCAGGCCGTCTTCGCAGGACACTTGCGTGAACGTATTGTGCGTTTCGTGCCACGCGTTAAAGCTGGCCCGTCCCGTAGTTTCCTCAGTATAGTCTGCATTGGCGACCGCGAACATCCCCGGACCGACGCCCAGCAAGGGATGCCGCAGGGTCAACTGCAAACTGGAGCGTAACAGCTCTTTCCGCAGCCCCGAGGATTCTAACGCGGATCGCTCCGACTCCGACGATTGCGCTTGATCGGACGAAGAAAAAATAGCTTTATACCGATCCAACGCGCTGCGGGTCGACCACGTGATAGCAAATACCGCAAGCATCAGAGCGCCAACGGCCACCCCAATCTTCTGGGTGGCCGGCAACGGTAGAAAATACAGGATGAACATGAGTGCCATGGTCACCAGCCCGCCGCGTGAGCCGGTCGTAGCCACAGTCGCCGGAATGAAAAGGATAGCCGCCAGACAAGCCAGCTTGAAAAACGACTTTCCAGGCCTGGTGCGGACGACAAACAGACAAAATGGCACGCCCATGAGCAGCATCATGGCCAGATCGTTGGCATTCCCTAGCGTGCCTCCCAGCAGGGCCACACGGCCCTGCTGTACTCGCCCCATTATGAGTGCCAAAGATTCGATGAAAATGGTGGCCGCGGCAAAACTGTACAGGATCTTGCGGCACTGCTCCAGTCCTTGCACGGAGGATGCGATGATCACGAAAGACAAAAGCGATACCGCCCAGGACTCCCGAAGCATTCGGAAGCTGCCGCCGCGCCATACGCTGAATGGAGTGCAGACACACAACCAAACGGTAAACGCCAGTATGCAAATACCAACTCTGGAGAAGACCGGACGTATTGCGCCGCCGAACAGCAGCGCCGCCAAGAGAGCGAGAACCATGATGATCCGCACCGAGTGAATCGCGGACCCCGTAACCATGTCCACGATCTCCGGAAACCGGCCATAGACTACAAACACAAAGAGCATCGTGAGATAGAACGCCGGGCGGGGCGCAGCCGTAGAACTGGCCGGCCAGACGGGCACTGCCGGCTTGGCGAAGTTACTCTCGCGTGACGCCTGTGTATGGGGCGGAGTCATGGCCTCGGTCTGCCGCGGTCCCTCGTGGTTTCAGTGTAGCATCCCAGCAAACGTCGCCCGGCGCCGATAGAAGAATTGGAATGCCGCCAGCGTTCTCTCGTAGAAGTCTGCATCCAGATGCACGAACGAGAAAAGGCGGTCGCTCAGCGCATCCGCAGTGGCCGGAAACAGACCAGGATGATAATGCACCCGCTCCGTTCCGATGTACCGGCGCACGTCCTCGAGGTTCGACTCGAATTCTCCGGCGTGGAAGCGCACGCCGTCGGCCGCGGTGCCCCGGGGAAGTCCTTTGAAGGTATCGAACAGGTGCAGATGTTTTCCCGCGGGCAGGCGCATCGACAGCAGTTTTGCCGAGGCGCCGAAGGCTACGCCCAACTCCGCGACATCGCCGGCCACCCGACTCGAAGTCTCAAGACAGGCCAAGAGCTGGCATGCTTCGCCGGGGCTCAGCAGCAGCGTCCGCTCTTCCGCCACATGAGAATCCCCCTGCGCGCGGCTGCGGCCTTCACGGCGTTTGTCAGGCGGTCTCGCAACTGCATCATCGGGGAAGAGAACAAAAAGCGCGCGGGCTTATCGGGATGCGCTTCGTCATGAAATCGATAACTATTTTAACGCGCTGTCCTCGTTTCCGGGGATTTGTCCGCGACGGCGCTCGAAGAAGCGGCGGAATGATAGATCCTCGTCATCGCCAGCGGCCTGAAAACCTCTGCAAGCGCGGTGCTTCGGCGCCGCGAATCGACGGGCCGCACCATCGCCATACCGGCCATCTCCCAGAGGGTTCTGTACTATCAGGTGAAGTACAGGAACGCGAGTAATACGGTGCTGGCCGCCGATCCGCTTGCAGCCGCGGGATCTCGCAGGGAGGAGCGGTACACTGGAGATAGTCGATCCATGAAGCCGTTACGATCACAGGGGTCACATAGGGCGCTGTGGCCGGACGGCAAATCGTTCGCCTTCACCGTCTTCGACGACCCGGATTCACAGACCCTGGAAGCCGGCCGCGAGGTCTACGCCTTCTTGGCCAGCCTCGGGTTCCGCACCACCAAGGGGGTATGGCCGATTCGCGGTTCGGGAACGCCCTCCGACCATGGCGGCACGTGTGCCGAGCCCGCCTACCGCGCCTGGGTGCAAGACCTCCAACGGAAAGGATTTGAAATCGGGCTGCATAACGCCACGCTGCATACATCCGACCGCCAGCAGACCCAGTTGGGCCTGCAGACGTTCGCGGAATACTTCGGCGGGTATCCGGTCACCATGGCCCAGCATTACTACTGCGATGAAAACATCTATTGGGGAGACCAGCGCCTCAGCGGCCTGTACCGCCTGCTTTACAGCGCTCTGACGCGAGGCCAGAACCGCAATCGATTCCACGGGCACATCCCGGGACACCCGGAGTTCTGGGGCGACCTGTGCCGTCAGCATATCCGCTACGTTCGGAATTTCGCCTTCGCCGAAACCAACACGCTACGCGCCTGTCCCTATATGCCCTACCATGATCCGGACCGGCCCTATGTAAACTATTGGTACGCCTCCGCGGAGGGCGCCACCGTGCAGCCTTTCCTGGACCGCATCAGCGAAGCGAACCTGGACCGGCTGGAGGCCGACGGCGGCGCGTGCATCATGTACACGCACTTCGGTCTGGGCTTCTGGGATGGCCGGATACACCCCCGATTCGCCGAGTCGATGACCCGCCTGGCGAGGCGTAACGGCTGGTTCGTGCCGGTTTCAGAATTGCTGGATTACCTGCTGGCACAGCGCGGCGGCCAATCGGTGTTGCAAGCGGCCGAAAGGCGCGAACTGGAGAGGCGCTGGCTGCTGCACAAGGTGCGCTTCGGCAACGCCTGAATCCGGCCTCAGTCCTGACCGGTAAGGTTCACCCGGCCGTCGCCGTCGCCCCGGTTGAAGTGGATGCGGGGGAGCGCCTCTCCCAGAGGTTCCACCAGTTTGCGCAGCTCCTTGGACAAGGCCAGCAGGTAATTCGACGGTCCTTTCCAGAAGCCCGCGGCCCTAAGCGCCGAGGTCCAGTCCCGATGCATTTGGTTGGAGATAACGATGTCGGCGTTCCGCCCCCTGGCCGCCTCTACCGCACTGTGGACGAGCGATGGTATGGCCTCCGGCGGACCTACTCCATCCACCAGCGCCGCTACCCGTAACTCGCCGAAATACGACCGGTTGAGGGTTTGGCAATCGAGCATCTGCACCCAGCCTGCCGGCGCATCGCCCGCGGTCAGTTGCACTCCGTAATAGCGAGATTCCGAGTGCGGATAGATGAAGCGCAGATAGTCCGCGGTGCGTACGGCGCTTACCGAATACTGCTCCACGCTGGCCTGCCAGATCCGGTCCGCCCACTCTGAAAAGTCTTGGATGGGGTGCTGCACATACCCCCCGTCGAACCGGATCCGCGTGCGCGCTCTCTGAATTCCTTTCAGCGCCAGTCCACCCAAACCTGAAAATGCCAGAACATCGGCTGCCACGCGGCGGCCCCTTCGGCCGCGCAAGGGTCCGATATTTCGCAGAAACCGCCTGGCGTTCAGAACCAGGAAATAAAACGGCGTCTCCAGAATCGTCCAACCCATCGCGCGCAACATACGCGGCAAAGGCCGGTCCATGCCACCCATGCCCATGGCAAACAGCAGCGGCTGTTCTGCGAGGGCGTGTGCCAGCATCGCAGCCCCAACGACGGCATAGCGTTTATCGACGATGCCTTCCGACAAGGGAGCCTGATAGTGCCCCACGCCGTAGACCTGTCCGCGGATGTAAAACGGTTGGTTGCGGATAAAGTATCCGCCGCGCACCTCTCCGGCATCGTCCACTACCACGAAGTGGCGGAATTCGACGCCGGGCACGGGCGTGCTCGGATTCGGCGCCGGAGCGGTTTCCGGCAGCGCGAAAAGCAAGGCGTCCGCCGCCCGCATGCGGGCATTGAAGGCGCGCGCGGCGGGTTCGTGCGAAGCTTCGTAATAGACTACCCGCAGACCCATCTACACCACACGGCGCGGCGTTTCCGCCCATGGACGGAGTTGACTGCGATGGATGGCCGGTGTCCGCGGCATTCAGCCAGTCTACCACTCCTACCGATGACATCGAAGAGCCGCCGCGGCGGTAAGCGAATCGGCAATTTGGCATCTCAGCAAACGTCGCCCAGTACCGGATCTCCGACGACAGAAGTAATCGGGCCGCTCTCCAACTTTACGATCATGGCCTGGTAACCCGTCAACTCTATGACAGGGTCCGGCTTGTCGCGAAAGAACTCCTCGATCGCCTTCACTACCCCTGACGCCCATGGATAGTCGTGGCAAAGCACGATGCCGCCCGGTGAAAGGCGCTCATAGAAGAATTGCAGCGCCGCCAGTGCGCTCTCGTACAAGTCGGCGTCCAGATGCACGAACGAGAAAAGGCGGTCGCGCAGCGGATCTGCGGTGGTTGGAAACAAGCCAGGATAATAATGCACCCGCTCCGGCCAAGCCCACCAGATACGGAATGGCCGCCAGGACGGCGTGCCGCGGGCGGATCGGCTTGCGGTCGTAATACCCCATCAGAAACAAGACGCGCTTGGCCCGCGAACTCGGGAGTCCGTCTTCGGAGATTAGGCAATTCGGCGCTCCTGCTAATCGCATCCGCCGCGTCCGCCACCCTAAAGGGTGGTGGCGGACTGGCGAATAGGCCCATCCGCCGTATGCGCCGGGGAGGGGTGGCGGACTGCGGATCGCTTGTTTTCATAGAGGTGCAAAGATCCGTACTACGAGGGGTATATGCCGAAACTGACCCGCTAGACCCTGATGGCCCCCATACAGGTCACCGACTTGGCCTGCAATCCCACCTTCCCGCCGGACCTGGGTGCTGCCAACCACTAATTAGAAGCCGTACACAACAGACACGTTGAGCGCGTTGTCATCCAGCATGGTCCAGCCGGAGCAAACGTTCGTGCTGAGATTGCAAGGTATCCCGGTATACTGCCAGATCGAGCCAGTATTATGCACCTCATAAACAGTGTTTGGCCCGGCAACGATATATGCCATATTTGGATTGTTATCGATCTGGGTCCAGCCCCAACAAAAGCTTCCAATTATTGTTGTTGAGCAAGGTACCCCGGTGTATTGCCAGATCGAACCATTGTTCTGCGCCTGGTACAAGTTGCCCCCGGCAGTAATTTGAGTGGTGATCCCGATGTTGCCGATCTTCCCGTTCTGGTTGTTGCCGACCTGCTCCCAGCCGGTACAAAAACCGCTCGGGTTGCATGGCGTACCGGTATACTGCCAGATAAAGCCGTTCTGCCACATTTGATAAGCCGCCGCTTTCCCAGTTGCCATGCTGATGGTATTTGGGTTGCCGTCAATTTGCACCCAGCCAGGGCAAGACCCCCAATCATAATATCCATCGTCCTGATACATGCTGCACGGGGTCCCCGTGAATTTCCAGAGGGAGCCGTCGAAGTGTCGCTGAAACAAACCGGTGTCGCCTAGCCAAATGCCTGCTGCCGTCTGAGTGTTGTCATCGATCGCGAGCCAGGGACAAGCGCTTTCGCACTGTTGGGTGCTGAACCCGGTGCTGTACTGAAAGATGAAGCCCGGACCGCCATAGCCTGGGCTATAGGCTACGAACGCGCCTCCCGCAGCATAGATTTGACTCCAGTAGACGAGATACAGACTGTTTCCCATAAGCGCCCAACCAGGACAGTTTGCGTCCGGCGGAGAGGAGGAAGGGGTACAGGCTTGACCGGTGAACCGGAAGATCTGGTAGTCTCCGTCCCAGCTAGTCTGCAACATGTAGAGCTGGCCTGCCCCGGCGGTGATTTGGATCGCATTGACACCAAGTTGCACCCAGCCAGGGCAATTACTCCCGTTGCACGGCACCCCCGTAGATTGCCAGATCGTTCCGTCGGAATGAAGCTGGTACAGAGGCACATTCCCGCCCCAAGCCTCGGAAACCATGCTCGCTGAAATGCCGGCTGCGAGCAGTGCGACCCTGTGCCATTGCGATATGTTCGTCGTCATAAACAGATTCTCCTTTTGTGTGTAGCGCTGCCATTCCCGGATGCCGGAGGCCGCTTGGCCTTACCCTATCCGGTGCGCAGTTCGGATGAACTCAAATCCATCCACACAGTAATGCGCAAAATCGGGGAAGGATTTTTGTGTAATCCACATTAATCCGATCTACAGCCGCAGCGCCGGCCATGAAGATGTCAACGACGCGGAGCGGCCGTCCTGAACTAGACGCCTTTCCGTCGCTTTGGCTTACTGCCGCTTGACGGCGAACGCCATCCCTTGCTGGAGGCGAACTTCGGGCTTCCATGCAGCATCGCGGTACTTTTGCTTCCTCCCAGGTGCCTGGTAGTCGTGGGAGTTGAACGCTTCGACGAATTTATAGTCGTATCCCTCAGGGAGGCACACGATGTCCAGTGTCGTGTGGGCATCCGTAACACGCACCACCTCTTGAAGTGCAATAACATCGGGATCGCAGTCCCCACTCATGCGCTGCAGATCCCGCGTCAGCGCGTCTCGAACGGTCGTGATGCGGTCGGGCCCTTTGCGCAAGGCATCAACGCCGCCGACGTTGAAGGTTGCGAGGCGCAAGTTCAGTCGGGTGGGGACCGGGAATGCCCACACCGGTGCTCGTTTTAGGCACGAACTTGACGTTGCCGCGGCCTGCACTTTCGATGTGGCCAGGAAGGTACTTGCGGATGTCGGACAGCACCCTATCGAGGTCACTGGTTAGTAATGGCCTCCAACTCCGTGCGCTTCACAACAGTGTTGGCGCGTTGCATCAAGAACGCAAGCGGAGCACGCAGTCGCGGCTCCCTACAGCATGCCCGGAGCTTTTGCCAGGAGTTCTTCTCCTGGTACAACACCGAGCATCATCATTCCGGCTCGGACTTGCTGACCCCAGAGGTGGTTCAACAGCCACCGGGCCGAACAGGTCCGCGACCTCCGTCAGCACACGCTCGACATCGCTTATGCCGCACACCCAGAACGTTTCGTCCGGAAGCCTCC
>CABECX010000379.1_pt1 | contig 16174 bp, 14 predicted proteins | sample 3422721 | NCBI WGS metagenome assembly CABECX01 (sample SAMEA5534328, study PRJEB31848) | metagenome | biome: tundra; feature: field; material: soil | place: USA | collected 2013-05 | depth 0.15 m | reverse complement strand
CAATTATATAGATTTTATTGGTTTTAAATTGGTTTTAATACGAAAGCAGTTCCAATCGGTACTTCTAGAACCCGGATAGAGGCCGGTGAGCAAGCTCTACAATTTCATCCGTTCCAGCTTGCGGTACAAAGTCTTGCGTTCGATGCCCAGGATCTGCGCGGCGCGGCTCTTGTTGCCGCCGGTAGCGGCCAATACGCGGCGGATCTGCTCCTCTTCGGCTTCTGCCAGGGTTTCGACGGGATCCTCGCGCGCTTCCATGGCGGCAAGCGCCTGCTGCACGGCCTCCGCGTCGATGCGTCCGCTCGGCGCCAGAATGGTGAGGCGCTCCACCAGGTGCTGCAACTGGCGGACGTTGCCGGGCCAGGTGTATTCCTGCAAGGCCTTGAGGCCGGATTCCATCAAGCGCGCGGAATGCCGGTAGCGCGCGTTGTACTTGTTCAGGAAAAACCGGGCGAGCAGCGGGACATCGCCGCGCCGGTCGCGCAGAGGCGGAATCACGATCCGCACCACGTTCAGCCGGAACCAGAGATCCTCGCGGAACTTGCCTTCGTCGACCAGCTTCTGCATGTCGCGGTTGGTGGCGGCGAGCACGCGCACGTCCACCTGCTTGCCGCGCGCGGCGCCCACCGGCCGTATCTCGCGCTCCTGCAGGAAACGCAGCAGCTTGAACTGGAAGTTCAGCTCGATATCGCCGATTTCGTCCAGCAGCACCGTGCCGCGATTGGCGGATTCGATCACGCCCATGCGGTCGCGGTCGGCTCCCGTGTAGGCGCCCTTGAGCGCGCCGAACAGCTCGCTCTCCAGCAGCGAGGGGACGATGGAAGCGCAATCCACGGGCACAAAGGGCTGGTTGGCGCGCGCGCTGAAGCGGTGGATCATGCGGGCCACCAATTCCTTGCCGGTTCCGGTCTCGCCCTCGATCAGCACGGTGGCGTCTGTGGGCGCCACCAGCGAAGCGGTCTTGTAGATCTCCACCATGGCGGCGGAACTGCCGATCATTTCGCTTTCCGGCAGATCGTCCGGACCGGCTTCCTTCTCCTTGTCCTGCCGTGCGGCTTCGGCGCGCTTGATGGTGTCGAGCATGCGGTCGATTTCAAACGGCTTGGCCACATAGTCGAAGGCGCCGCCGCGCGTGGCGGCCATCACCGTTTCCATGGTGCCGCGTGCCGTCATCAAAATCACCGAACACTCGGGGTCTTTGTGGCGCGCCGCGTCCAGCACATCCAGGCCGGTGCGGTCGTCGATGTAGATATCCGAGATCACGATGGGGTAGCTGTTCTCCGAGAGCCGTTCCAAAGCTTCGCCGGTGGAGGCCACCGCGTCGACGGAGTATCCCTCCAGCTCCAGGAACGTCACGACGGTCATGCGCACCGCCGGATCGTCTTCGACAACCAGTAATCGCTGCATCAGCTTTCTTTCGCCACCGCCGCCGAAACCGGCGCCGGCAGCACCATGGTGAACCGGGACCCCTCCCCTGGGCGGCTCATCACTTCAATGGTACCGGAATGCTGGATGACAATCTGCTCCACGATGGAAAGCCCGATTCCGGTTCCGGCCTCGCCCGATTGTTCCGCGCGCCTGGTGCGGTAGAACTTCTGGAAGATTTTCTTGACCTCTTTCCGGTCCATGCCGATGCCCTGATCCTCCACCGAGATGTAAGCGTGCTCGCGTTTTCTCGCGGCCGCCAGGGTGACCTGGGTGCGCTGCGGCGAGTACTTGATGGCGTTGGTGAGCAGGTTGTAGAAGGCGTATTCCATCAGCTCGCGGTCGCCGGTGAGGAGGATGTCTTCGGGCGCCGCTTCCGTCAGGATGCGGATCTGCTTGCGCTCGGCCAGCGGGAGCGCGCGCGCCACGCATCCGGCCATCAGTTCGGCGGCGGAGAAGGTTTCCTTTTTGAGATCCACCTGGCCGGCGGAGAGCCGCTCCACGCTGAGGAACATTTCGATCATGCGGCCCAGGCGCTTGGATTCGGCATTGATGAGCTCGACGATCTGTTTGCGTTTTTCTTCCGGCAGCGCATAGCGGCCCATCAGCTCGCTGGAACCCTGGATGGCGGTGAGCGGCGTGCGCATTTCGTGCGTGACGAAGTGGATGGTCTGGCGGTAGCGGTCGCGTTCAGCTTCGGACTTGCGCAGGCTGCGGCGCACGACCAGCAATTGATAGAGGCCGGCGGTGATCAGCGAGAGCCACGCCGACGATACGGGTGTACAGAAAGAGAAAACGATGCGGTGCGTGAAAAGCCAGTAGGGCGTAACGTGCGCGATGACCAGAATGCCGGCGGCCAAGCCGTTCGCCCGACGTCCCGTGAAGCGGCTGTAGGTCAGGCCGATGGCCGCCACCAGCAGCAGGCTGAACGCTACCACCGGCAATGGCGGTGCGTCGGTCAGGAACAGACCCTGGGCGATGGTCTCGAACGCATTGGCGTGGATTTCGACGCCCACCATCGGCGCGCGCGTGGAGTAGGGAGTAAACATCCAGTCCTTGGCCGCGTTCTGCGCGGTCACGCCTGCGAATACGACCTTGCCGGAGAACTCGGAGGCGCGGCGGGGATCGTGGAGCAGTGCCTGGAGCGAAACGCGCGGAATGTGCATGGAGGGCGGCACGTAGCGAATGCGCATGAGGCGTCCGCCCGCGCTCGTAGAGGGGATCACGCGCCCGCCGATATCGAGATCGGTGGGCGATTCCACGATCTGTACGTTCGGCCCGCCGCCGCGGCTCAGGCGGTAGGCCTCCAATGACAGCGCCCAGCGGCGATCCCGGTTCGCAACTTTTTCGAGAGGCAGGCTGCGGCCGACCGAATCCAACTCGTCCGGCTCGGCATGCACGTGCCCGAGCGCGGCAGCCTGCGCGCGAAAGCGCGGCAGCGGATCCTCCCACGCAGCGCTATCGGGCAACAACTGGCACGCCAGCACCAGATTCCGCGTGGCGCGCAGGGCCTCCTCCAGGCGCGCGTCAATGGCGGGATCGATCTTGTCGGTCAGGATCAAGTCCACCGCGACGGTTTTGGGTGAAGCCGCGGAGATCAGCCGGAGCGCTTCGGCCAGCGGCTTGCGGAGGCCGGGCAACCCGCCATAGGCGTTGAGCGAGGCCTCGTCAATCACCAGCAGGATGCTTTCCGGTTGCCATGTGGGCGGCTGGTACAGGCGGAACATCCAGTCATAGGCGTCGTTGTCGATCTGCGCGCCGAAGCTGGTCCAACTGGCCGTCAGGGCCACGGCGAAGGACGCCGCCAGCAGTGCCCAGTAGATCGCGTTTTGACGGCTGGGGCGCTGCATCGTTCACCTGCCCAGAGCCTTCTCGATTTCGCCGGGATCGCGCGGCAGCGCGCCGCTCATCAGCCGCGCGGCCTCCTTGGTCACCAGCACCATGTCCTCGATGCGGATGCCGATGCTCTCTTCGGGAATGTAGATGCCCGGCTCCACCGTGATGACATTGCCTTCGGCGAGCGGCTGGCTGAAATCGGTGGCGTCGTGCACGTCCAGTCCCACATGATGGCTGACGCCGTGCGTGAGGTACTTGCCCAGCGGCTCGCCGTGCAGGTCCTTGCCGTGAGTATCGATGTATTCGCGGGCGATCTTGCTCAGGTCGCCGAGTGGAAGGCCCGGCTTGATCGCGGCGATCACCGCGTTCTGCGCGCCCAGCACGATCTCGTATATCTCCCGCTGGCGTTTGCTGAACCGCGCGCCCACCGGGATGGTGCGCGTAATATCGGCGGCGTATCCGGCGCACTCGGCGCCCACGTCCATCAGCAGCAGCTCGCCGCGATCCATGCGGCGGGAATTGCGGGAATAGTGCAGGATGGTGCTGTTCGGACCGGAGCCCACGATGGGCGCATAGGCGTGGCGCTCGCATCCTTCGTCGAAATAGACCGCAGTCATGGTGGCGGCGACCTGATATTCATACAAACCCGGCGCCGCGCGTTTCCACGCGGCGCGATGCGCGTCCAGAGTAGCGTCGATGGATTTCTGAATGAGCGCCAGCTCTTCGGGCGACTTATGCATGCGCAGGCGCGCGATCAATTGGCCGGCGCCGGAGATATCGCGCAATGGAGCCAGCGCCTTAAGCTGGGCGGTGCTCGGCTCGCCGAGCGCGTAAATGCCGGAATAGTGGTCCAGTTGCTTGCGTAACTCGCTCTCGAAGGTTTCCACGGGCAGCACGGTATCGAAGCCGGTAAGTTGGTTGATGTTGGCGTCATCCGGTCCGGCTTTGCGGCCGGTCCACTTTTCCTGATCCTGCTGACGGCGCGGGAGGAAGAGGACAGCGTACAGCTTGTCATCCTGTGGAGGCGTGACTAACAGAATGGCGCCGGGGTCCTGCCAGCCGGTGAGGTAGTAGAAATTGGACTCCTGGAAAAAGCCGGTACGGATGTTCTCCTCGCCTTTCTCGGTGTGGCCAAACAGCACGAGCACGCCGTTGTGAAGCTTCCCGGATAGCTCGGCGCGGCGCGCGCGATACGGGTCCGGGCCGGGCGCGGCGAGGCCGGGGCGGGCGGCTAATAGAGCGCAGAAGAGGTAGAAGAGGCGCATTCCTATACAGTATAGCGGCGCGCCTTGTGTCCCGGCATTGGGGCCCCAAAAAACAATTTGCGATTCCGATTCGGAGGTGATAATCTGAAGTTGCCGCGTCCGCGGAGATTCCATGCAAAACTATGCTGTAATTGCTCTGCTGGCGTGTGCCGTTGCAGCCCACGCCGCCACTTACACCACTTAGATAGGCGATGCGAACCAATACCAGGTGTCGGCCATCGACACGGATACGGACGGGAACACGTATATAACGGGCAGTCGCGTGATTGTGCCTGCCTCGTCTGCTCCATATGACATTCCGGTGACGGATGTCTTTGTCGGCAAGCTGGACCCTTCCGGGAATCTCACCCTGATCGGCACCTTCAGCGGCAAGGGGACGGACCAGGCGAATGGGATCGCGGTGGACCCCTCGGGGAATATCTATATCGCCGGCAACACGACATCGACGGATTTTCCGCTGCACAATCCGCTGCAAATCGTCTCGTACACCGCGGGCGTGGGCGTTCTCGCCGGAACGGGCTTTCTAATGAAGCTGAGCGCGGACGGTACGGTGCTCTATTCGACTTATCTTGGAGGCACGACGGGCTATAGCTTGCTGAGCGGCGTGGCGGCCGATTCCAAGGGAGATGCGTACGTCACGGGTACCACGGTGGCTCAGGACTATCCGCACACGCCGGGCATGCCGGCCGACGGCGTGTCCTGCTGTGGCGTCAAAATCATCTCCGGCGCGTTCTTCGCTAAGATCGACCCGTCGGGCAGCCAGATCCTATATGCCGGGACGCTCACCGGCCCACAGCCTGGGTGTGAAACAGCCGAAAAAGGCAGTTCCTGCTTCTTGAGTCCAGTTTTTACCTCCGGGTCGGCGATTGCTGTGGACCCGGCGGGCAATGCGTATATCGCGGGGAACGCGGGCATGGGACTGTCAACCACCCCCGGCGCGCTGCTGACCAATGGGATTGGCGCTTTCGTCGCCAAGGTGAACTCCGCTGGGACCGCTTTGGTCTATGTTACGTATCTGGGGGCTGGGAGTCTCGAACCTACGGTCGGCACCCTTGCCACAGACTTCGTCACTGCCATTGCCGCGGATGGAGCGGGGCATGCCTATCTCGCTGGTTCCACGTCGGACTTGGCGTTTCCGGCGACGGCGGGTGCGTTTCAAACCGCGCTCGCGGGCCAGGTAGCTCCCCCATTCGTGGGTCCTCCCGACGCATTCGTAGCCAAACTCAATCCCACGGGGAGCGCTATGGTGTGGGCCACGTTCCTGGGCGGGTCGGGAAACGATCAGGCGCAAACCATTGCCGTCGATTCCGCGGGCGACGTGTGGGTTTCGGGCATCACAAAGTCTACCGATTTTCCTACCAAGGTATCCGCGACTTCGAACGGGAGCGAATTCCTGGCGGAGTTGAATTCCACCGGCTCGGCGCTATCCTACTCGGCGCTCTTCCTCAGCGATACGGTGGCGGCGGCGCTCGCCGTGGACGCCGACGGCACGGTGCACGTTGGCGGAGCCACCGGTCCGATCTCCGCCTTCTCGCCCGGCTCTGCGCCCGGCCTGACTTCCGCCCCATGGATGTTTGGCATCGCCAACGCCGCAGGTGGAGTTCTGTCGGGACGCCTGGCACCGGGCGAGTTGATCTCCATCTACGGACTACACCTCGGCCCGTCTGCGCCAGTTTCGGCAACTTTCAATGCCGCCGGTTTCCTGCCCACGACGCTCGGGGGAGTTCAACAGCCGCGGATTGGCCGCCAGCCCCGGCCCTTTGCCGCTGCCGCGCGCATCGCTGCCGTGACAGCCGGCGCAGTGGCCGGCGAAGACTACTGGGCCGGTGTTGGCGGGCAGCAATGGCGTGAGAAGCAATCCGACAGCCAGCCTCATCATCTCAATCGCCAGCCGCCGCGCGCGAATAGAACCCCGCCAAGTCGGCCTTCAACTGTTTCAACGCATCCACATTCAGATAAATCATGTGACCCGAGTGGTAGTATGCGAACTCGATATTCCCGCGGAGCTTCGGTTCCAGTTCCATATGCGCCAGGTCGTACTCGGTGATGAAGAATGGCGTCGCCAGATCGAACAATCCGTTCGCAGAGAACACTTTCAGCCGCGGATTTTTCCGCATCGCATCCGCCAGATCGCCCGCCACATACGGTTCTCTAAGCGGCGGCCCTTGCGGCCCGGGTCCGCCCGCTCCCGGCGGGTGGTGGTTGTGATCCCAGTCCTCGTTCACCTTCGGACCTCTGGGGAAATACGTCTCCTTGGTCGTGTATTTCAGCTCGCGGTCGAGATAATCGTGGAACGCGGATACGAACGCCCCTGTGATGCCGGAGCTGGACGGATCGTAGCCGGGGGTCTCGCCTGCCGCGTCGGCATCGGTTCCTTCAAACCGCGCGTCATATCGTCCCAGAATCATGCGCTGGTCTCGCAGCAGCTCCTTACGGAAGCGGCTCGGACTCACCCGCAGATTGGCTTCCTTGATGTACTGCACGCTCAACCCGGTGTAGCCCGCCAGCTTGGCAGCCATTCCATCCACCTGCGCCTGCGGCAGGTTTTGTCCCTGTGCCAGGGCCTCCGCGTAAGCGCCGCGCGCGAACGCCCGCACTTCGTCGCGGAACGCCTTTTCATCCCGCCCCTTGTGCGCGATCTTCTCAAAATGCCAGGCAATGGCCGCATAGGAGGGCAGGTTCCCGATGTATTCCGCGTCGCTTCCCGGCGCATGCGTGTAATAGTTCAGAATCGTCGACATCAGAATCACGCCGTTGAACGACATGCCGCCGTTTTCCAGCGCATCCACCAGTGCCGCCGAGCGCGTGGTGCCGTACGATTCGCCGAACAGGAACTTGGGCGAATTCCATCGGTGGTTCACTCCGACGTAGCGCTGGATGAATTTGGCAAACGCCTGCACGTCTTGGTCGGTCCCGGCGAAGTTCTTGATGGTGGCTTTTCCGACCGGCCGCGAATAGCCGGTCCCCACGGCGTCGACGAACACCAGATCGGTCTTGTCCAGCAGCGAGTACTGGTTCGGCATAACTTGATACGGGGCGGCGCCCGTGGCTTCCGGACTGGCGGTGGCCACGCGCACCGGGCCGATGGAACCCATGTGCAGCCACAGACTCGCCGAACCCGGCCCTCCGTTGTAAAGAAATGTGACCGGTCTCGTGCGCGGATCGCTGACGCCGCTCAGTGTGTATGCCACATAGAAAACGATGCCGTACGGCTTTTCGTCGTCGCCATCGATCAGCAGTGTCGCGGCTGTGGCCTTGTAGTGGATGGTCTTGCCGTCGAGCTGCAGTTCGTGGTCCGTGACGGATGTGGTTTCGGAGGGGATGGGAGCCGGCTTCTCTTCGGCAGCCGGAGTGGCCGGCGATTCCGCGGCCGGCGGTCTCTGGGCAAACAGCGGTAGGGCTGCGGCCACCAGGAAGACCGCGTATCGCAGTCGGAACATGGTTTTCTCCTTTCGGCGTATTCTCTCATGAATTGCGGTGGGGCAGGCCTCCCGGCCTGCCAATCGACGTACAATTGCAAAGAATGAACCCCCACATGCGAACCGTTTGGCTGCTGGCCTTCATCGCCTCCTTGGCCGTGCTGTTTTTTGGCGTCTGGTTCCAGGTTTCGCTGGCGCAAAACTGGACCCGCCCGGCCATGTTGCCCTACGGCGTCAATAACCCGGTACTCGCCATGCAAATGGCCAAGCCGCCCTGGCCCGTCGAAATTCTCGCGCCCGGACAAAACATGGCCGAAATGACCCGCCAGCAATACATCGACTTCGGATATATCCCGAGCTACGTGGCGCTGTTCACCTGCATCGCGATTCTGCAATGGTCCTCGGATCGCCGCTGGATCGCCGCGCTCGCCCCCGTCTGCGTCGTTCTCATCCTCGTCGCGGCGGGCTACGACCTTGCCGAGAACCGCGCGATCCTCGGCGTCACCGAGCAACACAACCCAGCCGCCTGGGCGTCGATCCGCCCGCACTCGCTCGTCAAGTGGGCCTGCGCCTTTCTCGTGGTCCTGCTGCAGAGTCCGTTCTATCTGACCGTACAGGGTCTCTCGACCTTTCCGCGCCTGCTCGCGCGCATCCTGGGCCTGGCCGCCACCCTTGCCGGACTGCTCGGATTCCTGAGCTCGATCACCGGAAACGAGAAGGGTCTCGGAATCGCGACACTCCCATTACTGGTGTCGATGCTTGCCATGCCGCCTTTTCTTTGGTTGGGAAGCACAGGCGGAATCGGAGTGGCGTCAACCCGCGAAAGGTGATACTGCTGGCTTCATGCGTTACCTCGTTCCGTCAATTGTTCCGTTAATAGTCGTGGCGGCTCTGCCGGGCTGCGCGCAGGAGCGCCCGCCCATCGTGGGAGTCGCGCACATCGGACTGAAGACCAACGACCTGGCGGCTGCACGCCAGTTCTATGGCCATGTGCTTGGCTATCAGGAACCCTTCACGGTCGACAAGCCTTCCGGCGGGTTGATGCTCACGTATTTCAAGGTCAACGATCACCAGTACATCGAGGTCTTTCCCGAATTGAAGAGCGAGACGGAAGACCGCCTGTCGCACATTGCCTTCGAAACCACCAACATTCAACAACTGCGCGACTATCTGGCCGGCAAGGGCGTGAAGGTGCCGGAGACTCCGCAGGCGGGCCTCGACGGCAACCTCAGCATGATGCTGAAAGACCCCGACGGCCACAACGTGGAATTCGTCGAATACCGTCCCGGTTCGCTGCACAGCAAGAACTTCGGCAAGTTCCTGCCGGACACGCGTGTCTCCGAGCGCATCATACATGTGGGAATCACGGTTGCCGACCGCGCGGCCGCCGACCGCTTCTACAAAGATATTCTCGGATTTCACGACATCTGGCACGGCGGCATGCAGGACGACCGCACGGACTGGGTCGATATGCGGGTGCCGGATGGCACCGACTGGCTGGAGTACATGCTCAACGTGCACAATCCGTCTCCGCACACGCTGGGCGTGATGCACCATCTGGCTCTGGGCGTGCCGAGCGTGGAGGCGGGTTATCGCACGGTGGTCGCGCGCGGTATGAATCCGGAGAAGCCCAAGATCGGCCGCGACGGAAAATGGCAGCTTAATCTCTACGATCCGAATGGCACGCGCGCGGAATTGATGGAGCCCAAGCCGGTGGAGAAGCCCTGCTGTTCGCCGATACTGGACAAGTAATTATTCTGACTTCCGACTCCTGACTCCTGACTTCTGGTCTGTCACTCGTACCGCAAGGCGATGAGGGGATCGGCGCTGGCGGCGCGGAGGGCCGGCGGGAGGACGGCGGCGACGGCGGCGATCAGGATGCAAGCAAGCGGGGCGGCCAGGCTCCAGAAATCGGCTGGCTTGACGCCGAACAACTGCGAAGCGAGATAGCGGGCCAGGCCGAGGCCGGCGCCGGCCGCATCGCGGAGCGGGGTATAGATCGACGGCCCCGCGGGCTCCCGGAGGTTGTTATAGCGGGCATTGGCAACCACTCCGACTATCTGTTGCGGGACAGGATCGGGATCGTCGCCAAACTTGTCGAAACGCTGGCCGATGGGGTTTCGCCCGGGTAAGAACTTGTCGACGAAGGCCTGGTTCACAATCACCGCTGGGGAGTTCGCCGCGATCTCTTCGGGGAGAAAGTCGCGGACGGCGATCCAGCGGATCTGCATGGCGCGGAAGAATCCCGCGGAAACGGGCACCTCGCGTGGACGGACCGTTTCGTTTGCGCGGCCGGGCAGGTGGACGATTGGCGTCATGATCCAGACCATGTCGCCACCCATGGGCCGCTGTTGCGACAAACTCGCGGCTTGGACTGCAGGGAGATGGCGGAGATATTCGAGCAGTTCGGCGCCTGAATCCGCACGATGACTTTCGGGATTGCGGGGCTCGATGTCGAACAAGACGACGTTATCGCGGGCAAAGCCGGGATCGACTGCGATCAGCTTGCGGAAGGAGAGGCGCAGGAGTCCGGAGAGGAAAAGGACTGCCACACTACTTTCTGCGCCACAATCGGTTAGATTAGGCAAGGCTCGACGTTATACAGCTACACGCGGCAACAAATGAACGATGGCTGGGTGGAGGCGGAATTTGAAGCAATCCTTCGTGAGCACTACGTGCGTGTCATCGGCCAGGTTCTAGGGTGGCTACGCGCCCGCCAGTTCGCGGATCAGATCGCCGACGAACGCTTTCGCGTCGCCGAAGAGCATCAGGGTCTTGTTCAGGTAATAGAGCTCGTTGTCGATGCCCGCGAAACCGGGACTCATGCCGCGCTTGATCACCATCACCGTCTTGGCCTTGTCGACATCCAGAATCGGCATGCCGTAGATGGGACTCGAGGGATCGGTGCGCGCAGCGGGATTGGTCACGTCGTTGGCGCCGATGATCAGCGCCACATCCGTCTGCGGAAACTCGGGATTGATGGCATCCATGTCCAGCAGCTTGTCGTAGGGGATGTCCGCTTCGGCCAGCAGCACGTTCATGTGTCCGGGCATGCGGCCGGCTACGGGATGAATGGCGAACTTCACGTCCACCCCGCGCTTGGTGAGGGCATCATAAAGTTCGCGCACCTTGTGCTGCGCCTGCGCGACCGCCATGCCGTATCCCGGCACCAGCACCACGGTGTTGGCAGCGCCGAGGATCGAGGCGGCCTCTTCGGCGGTGGCGCTGCGCACGGTGCGGGCTTCGTGCGCGCCCGCGGCCGCGGCCTGCACCTGTCCGAACGCGCCGAACAAGACGTTCGCGAAGGAGCGGTTCATGGCCTTCGACATGATCACGGAAAGGATGAAGCCCGAAGATCCGTCGAGCGCTCCGGCCACGATGAGCAGCTTGCTGTCGAGGACAAAACCCATGGCCGCCGCCGAGAGGCCGGCATAGGCGTTGAGCAGCGAGATCACCGTGGGCATGTCGGCGCCGCCGATGGGCACGATCATGAGCACGCCGAAGACCAGCGGGATGGCAATGATCAGCGGAAACAGGCGCGTGTGGCCGGGATCGACAACCAGGAGCACCGCCAGCGCTACGGAGATGGCCAACAGCGAGAGATTGACGATGTTCTGTCCTTTATAAGTGATGGGACGCTGCGGGAGTAACTCCTGCAACTTGCCGGCGGCCATCAGGCTGCCGGTGAAGGTCAGGCTGCCCAGGATCACTTCCATCGACAGGACCGCCATCATAAAGGCGGAGACGTGCGGCGCGCGCAGATAATATTCCGCCGTGCCGACCAGCGCCACGCACAGAGCGCCGAAAGCGTGACTGAGCGCCGTGCGCTGCGGGACCGCGGTCATGTGCACGCGCCCCAGCGGCACGCCAATGATAACGCCCAGGACCAGCGCGATGGCGATCGATCTGTAATCCACGATGCCGCGGTGCAGCAGCGTCGCGCAAATCGCCAGCAGCATACCCAACTCTCCGGCCCGTACGCCGCGGCGCGCGGAACTGGGCGAGCTCATCCATTTGAGCGAGAGAATGAATAACACCGTCGAGATCAGGTAAACGATCTGGATGACCCGATCGGTGGTGAGCGCCGTAGTCATAGCTTTTTGGGCTTGCTGGTCTTGAACATCTTCAGCATGCGGTCGGTGATGATGAACCCGCCCACCAGGTTGCTGGTGGAGGCCACGATGGCAATGGTGCCGAGCACCGTGGCGAGGCCGCTTTTGTGCTCGCCGGCGAGGATGATGGCCCCCACCACGGCGATGGCATCGAGGGCGTTGGTGAGCGACATCAGCGGCGTGTGCAGCAGCGGCGAGACGCGGCGGATGACCTCGAATCCGATGAAGGCCGCCAGGATGAATATATAGAGGCTTGCGATGATGTCCGTCAAGTTTCCCTCCTCAGTGCAGCGAGCGCGAAGAACTCCCGCAACCGCGGGTTGACGATTTCGCCTCCCTCGGTCACCAGGGTTTCGCGGGTGATTTCGTCATCCGAATCGGTATGGAGCTTGCCATCCCGGAACAGATGCAACAGAAACGCGGTGACGTTGCGTGCGTACAGTTGGCTGGCGTGATATGGAACCGTGCTCGCCAGATTGATGGATCCGAGCACTGCGACGCCTTGTTCCTCAACCACCTCGCCGGCGCGGGTAACTTCGCAGTTGCCGCCGCGTTCGGCGGCCAGATCCACGACCACCGAGCCGGGCGCCATGCGGCGCAGCATCTCGCGCGTGACCAGCACGGGCGACTTCTTGCCGGGCACCACGGCCGCGGCGATCACCACATCGCTCTGCGCCACTTGATCGCCGAGCAACTCCGCCTGGCGCTTGTAAAACGTGTCGTCCTGAGCCTTGGCGTAACCGCGCGCGTCTTGCGCGTCGGCCACCTGGATGGGGAGTTCGATGAAGCGTCCGCCTACGCTGAGCACCTGTTCTTTGGAGGCGGGCCGCAGGTCGTACGCGGAAACCACGGCGCCAAGGCGGCGGGCGGTGGCGATGGCTTGCAGTCCAGCCACGCCCGCGCCGATGACGAACACGCGCGCCGGCGTAATGGTGCCCGCGGCGGTGGTCAACATCGGAAACATTTTGGGAAGCCTGTCGGCGGCCAGCAACACCGCTTTGTAGCCGGCAATGGTGGCCATGGACGACAGCGCATCCATGCTTTGTGCGCGCGTGATGCGCGGCATCAGCTCGATGGAAAACGCCGTGACGCCGGTGGCCGCGAGTTCCTGGATAGTTTCGAGCTGCCCGAGCGGACGGACGAATCCCACCAGAATCTGGCCGGCGCGCAGCAGCGGCAGGTCGGCCTGGCCGGTGCGATCGTTGGAGCCATGGCATAGCACCTGGACGACCACGTCGGCCAGGCGGAAGACCTCGGCTCGCGCGGCGGCGAGTTGGGCGCCTTTGGCGGCGTATTCGGTATCCAGGTACCCGGCGGCCAATCCGGCTCCGGCTTCGATGGCGACTTGGAAGCCGGCTTTCGTCAGGCTGGGAATGACGGCGGGCACCAACGCGACGCGCCGCTCGCCGGGGAAGGTCTCCCGGGGAACACCGATAACCATACACACTATGGTACTCGCGAGGCGGGCGATGGATCTTGCCGTGGATTTTCTTGTCGATTGCTGCAACGAATGGGCGCTTGGAATCACTATTTTGAAGAACGCGTAGCGCACGGCTATACTGGCAGCACGTGGTCGACGTTTTGGCAGGCTGACTCCTGCCCCACAAATTTATGACGAACATCAACGGTAAAGCCTATGCCATGAACGCCGTAACCCCCATGAAGGCGTGGAAAACGCCCATACTGAGGGTCTTGTTCCTCTTGCTCGGCGCGCTCAAATCCAAGCAGCAGGATCTGGTCAATCTCTCCTTTATTCACTTCGCGCGCTGGGTGATCGTGAAGCGCAGCCAGTTCCCGCGGCTCGCGCCCGAGCAGCCCGAGGAGCAACTGGATTACGATTACCTGCTGTTTTTCAGCAACTTCAACGGGACGTGGAACCAGTACATCGACGCTTTTTCGGCGGTGCTTGCCACGGGTCTGGACCTGATCTGGCGCTGGAGCGAGAAGTTCCCCGGCTCCGTGCCGGTGACCGCGTTCAAGCGGTATATCTCGCTGGTTCAGTTCGACACCGACTATTACTACACGGCGTATCCCTACGCCACCACCAACGACGTGAAGGCGGCGATCCGGGTGGACGATGCGCTGCGGGAATTCGCCAATAGCAGCCAGGGACTTGCACCCGAACAGTTCAACCAGGCTTATCTGAAGCTTCTGGTAAAGGTACAGGCCGACATCGGCGCGCTCGGGCCTGCGCCGATGGGCGCGTAACCGCCGATAAGGAGCCGCAAATGCCAAATCAGAACGGCAACATGTACGGGCTGACGATCCTGTCGCCCATCCTCGACGATCCGAAGATCAAAATCTCGCACGATACGGCCCTGCGGACGTATCTCTAGAACATGCACCGGCATGAGCGCAGCCCCTTCGCCAAGGTTTCCAGCACCCACATTTGCCGCCTGGTGGTGATGGACGATGTGGTGTTCGTGGGAAATCCCGCCAAAGAAGAACATCTCAAGTCCAAGTACCTGGTCTTCAACTCGAATCTATACGGCGGCCTGGACGCATATCTGGAGGAGATGGCGCGGAAGATACCAGACGTGGTGGGCGATATCTGGTCGCATTGCATCGGATACCCGGGCGCCGATCCGAAGGCGTTCGCCGCCTACATGCGGAAGTGCCAGATCGAGACTACCTTTTACTTCGCCGACGTCAACAACAAGAACGTAGAGGACACGCTCACGGCCTTGCAGACGAAGGTGGAATTCAGCGCGTTTATCGAGGAGAACCAGGGCAAATCGGCGGCCGAGCTGCAGCGGGAGTTTGCCGCGTTCTGGGAGCGCGTGCGGAAATTGCCGCCGCCGTTGGCGGGCTTGAAAGAACTCAAGAAAAGCCGGGCGGCGGGCGCGTAGAAAGCGAACATGGTAAAACTCAACCTTTTCGACATCCAGGGGTTCGTGGCGCGAGGCTACAACTTTCCGCGCGCCAGCTATCTGCTGGCGGAGATTCCGGACTACAAGGCGGGGCGGGAATTCGTCGGTCGCGTGACCGAGCAGGTGACCAGCGCGGAACGATGGGAGCAGGGCAAGCCGCCCTCCACGCTGAACATTGGCTTCACGTGGAAGGGCTTGCGCAAATTGGGACTGCCCGACGCCACGCTGCTCAGCTTTCCCGACGAATTCTATCAGGGCATGCGGGCCCGCAACCGCATTCTCGGAGACGTCGGCAAGAACGACCCGGCAAACTGGGATTCGGTCTGGAAAGAAGAAATCCACGTCTGGCTGGGGGTGAGTGCGCAAACACCGGACGATCTCGCCAGGCGGTGCGATGAGATGGGCCGGCTGATGCAGGAGACCGGAGGCGCACGGCTGCTCTACGCACAGCAGGCCTCGGCGATCTACATCAGTGGCCAGCCGACGCCCAATGAACATTTCGGCTACACCGACGGGTTCGGCAATCCGGACTATGAAGGCGTCGAGCGGAACACCATCCCCGGTCAAGGCAAGCTGATGCCGGATGGCAAATGGGCACCGCTGGCCACCGGCGAGTTCATCCTGGGCTATCCGGATGAAGCGCGCGAGTTGCCGGCTTGCCCGGTCCCCTACATCCTCGGGATCAATGGCACGTATATGGCGTACCGGAAGCTGCATGAGAATGTGGCGAGCTTCCGGGAGTATCTCCACGAAAAGGGCAAGCAGTATCCCGGCGGCGAGGAGAAGTTGGCCGCCAAGTTCGTTGGAAGATGGACGGACGGCACGCCGCTGGAATTGTCGCCGGATCGCAAGGACCCGGATCTGGTGAAGGACCAGTCGCGTAATACCAACTTCACATACGGGCACGATGCGGACGGCGCGCGCTGTCCCATCGGCAGTCACATCCGTCGCGCGAATCCGCGGGACGCGTTCGGATTCAACGGCGGGTTGGTCAACCGCCGCCGGATCATGCGGCGCGGCCTGCCTTATGGCGAATACACGCCGCCGGACCAACCCGCGCGCGATGCGGACGAGCATGGGATCGTTTTCATGGCGTTGGGGGCCAGCCTGTTCCGCCAATTTGAATTTGTGCAGCAGCAGTGGATCGAGTACGGCAACGACGCGCGTCTGGGGAACGACAAAGACCCGCTGGTGGGCTGCCATAACCATGCGGACGACCGGTTCGTCGTGCAAGGCTCCAGCGGTCC
>CABECX010000359.1_pt1 | contig 16487 bp, 8 predicted proteins | sample 3422721 | NCBI WGS metagenome assembly CABECX01 (sample SAMEA5534328, study PRJEB31848) | metagenome | biome: tundra; feature: field; material: soil | place: USA | collected 2013-05 | depth 0.15 m | reverse complement strand
AATATCGGGAATAGCTGCGGCAGTTGTGGGGCAGACCTCCAGGTCTGCGCGGGTCCTCCAGGACCCGCTCTTCGCGCAACGGAACCAGCCATATCCGCGCACAAAGAGGCCGACGTGGACGTCGGCCGCAGGACTGGAGTCCTGCCCCACGAATAACGCAGCTTGCTCAAAATGGAAAAACTAGTGACATTAGGCTTTAGCCTGTCACTGGAGTTTTTACATTTCCCAAAAAAGAAAAAGAGTGCCCTAAGGGCATTCTGGATGCTTTGGTGGAGATACAATACCCTGAGTGATCCAACCGGTGAATGGCGGGCGGGAACTGCTCGACGAGATCTCGGACGCGCCCTGCCCAACCCCGCGCCTCTGGTGGCTGGGACATAGCGGCTTTGCGCTGAAGTATCGCAACGCCATCGTCTACGTGGACCCGCTGCTTTCCCCGAAACGGGCGGACCGGCTGGTGGCGCCGCCGTTCGCCGGCGCGGATGTCACACATGCCGGGCTGGTGCTATGCACGCACGCGCACGCCGGCCACTTGGACCCGGGCACGGTGCCCGCGATTCTGGCCGCATCGCGCCGCGCCAAGGTGGTGATGCCCATGAGCGCGGCCGCGCATGCGCACGCGATGGGCATCGGGTATCAACGCATGGTCACCACCAATGCCGATCTCCGGGTGGAGTTTCTGGACGATCGCATCTACGCAGTGCCCTCCGCGCACCACCAGCTCGATTGGACGCCGCTGGGAGGGTATCCATATCTGGGCTACCTGGTGCGCTTCGGACCCTACACCATCTATCACGCGGGCGATGGCGTGCCCTACGACCACCTGGCGGAGCGCCTGCGCCCATACAACGTGACGGTGGCGCTGCTGCCGATCGGCGGGGAGAAGAACTTCAAAATCCCCGAGGCCGCTCAATTGGCGCAACAGATCGGCGCAGAGTGGCTGGCGCCCATGCACTACGACATGTTTCCGAGCTGCGCGGTGGAGGTAGACCGCTTCATCGAGCACCTGCTGGGGCAGCATCCGGCGCAGCGGTTCAAGGTCTTTCAGTGCGGCGAGGGGTGGTCGATTCCGGCAGAGTAAGCACTACTGCATTCCCGCAAAAAGGGGCAACCAACCCTGGATGATCCCGTCCCGCCAGTTCATGCCCGGCAACGGGTGCCAGGGCGTGGACGTGCCCTTTTCATAGGCGCTAAACTAAGCATTCTCGCTAGCTCTGCCTGCAACACGCTCCTTGAGGTGCCGTTCCAGCTTGGTCTTGTGCGGCAGGATGCGCGCAGCCGGTTGATCGCCAACAGCGCCGCCACGCGCGACCAAGGCACATCGGCAGGATCGTCATCCACCGCCGCTGGAAGAAACGGTCCAGTGCCAGGCGTCTCCAGAGTTCCAGCCCCAGATAGCAGGCACCGAACTGGCGCGTCCTTTCCAGGCGCACCCGGCCGATCAAGACACGGGCCACTTGCGGATCGTCTGCTGGCGCTTCCACGTGCGCCGGAAACAGTTTCAGTTGCTGCGCTTCGCCCTGTTCATTAAAGACCTCCACCGTCCTCAGCCACCGCGCATGGTCCGCACCGTTCAGCTCTCCCAGATGACAAAGCGTTCTTTGACGGGGCCCATCCGGTGTGCGCACCGACTCCACCAGCGACCAGTAGGTGTGCTCCTTGCCGTCCTTGCTGCGGTGGTTCGGCCGCAAAAACATTCTGGATCAATCGTGTCATGACAGCCCGAGCGGCACAAGAGGGTAGGTCTACACTACATCGCCATTTTCAAAACCGGCCATTGCAGACACGTCACTTGCTCCTGTCGGAAGCCTCAAAAAATCTGAAATCGACGGTCCCGTGACGAACTTGGGCTAGTCGCGTTACACTGTGATGTCGAATATGTCGAAATCCAAGACACTCCTTTGCACCATCGCTTTGGCCGCGTCCGGACTTCTGGCACAAGTTCAGGCGCCGGCCCCGCTCATCCACCTCCACCCTGTGGCGCTCGACGCGAGCGGCCAGCCCGTGACCGACCTCACCGCCGGCGATTTCAAGATCGTCGACCAAACCAAATCACAAACCATCTTCGCTTTCCATAAGCCCGCCACCGGGCCGGCTGCGCCACTTGCGCCGCTGGAGTTTTCCAACCGTCCGGGCGGCATAATGCCGCACTCCACGGTCATCCTATTCGACCTGATGAATGAAAACCAGGCCGACCGGCTGGACACCTGGCACGCTTTGTCCAAATCGCTCGCGCAACTGGAATCCGGCAATTCCGTGTATTTCTACCTGCTCAACCTAGAGGGCGAGCTGGTTCCGATTCACGCCATAGGACCCAAGTCCGCCGACGATGCTACGTGGCCGCACGACGTGACTCAGGTTCTTGACAAGGCCATGAAAGGCGCCAGCCATGGCCGGCCGGTGCACCTGGGCCAGGAGGACCTGGTAAAGAAGACTTTCCACCAGATCGAGGCGCTAGCCAACGAACTGGCCGCGTTTCCCGGCCGAAGGGACATCGTCTGGATCACGGACGGCATGCAAAATGTGTACAACAGCAAGCTTCCGTGCAGCGGGGATTGGGTGGATTGCGCTCTTTACGTGCCACACCTGGCGGTGACGCTGGCACACGCCGACGTCGCGGTGAATCCGCTTTCGTACAGCAGGGACCTCAGCACCGCAGTCAACCCCATAATGCAAATGGATACACCGATGAATCCCGGCTCCGGACCGCCAACCAATGCCACAAACGCCCTTGGCGACTATCAGCAACATAACGTGCAGGGTGCCCAGGGTGGTGACCCGGGCCTCGACCTGGCACAAATGGCCCTCCTGACCGGCGGCCGCACCTACTTCCGGCAGGACATTCGCGCGGTCCTGAAGCAGGTGGCCACCGACGACGCCAGTTCTTTCGAGATTGCCTTCGATCCATCGGCGGAGAACTGGGACAACAAGTGGCACAAGATCCACATCACCTGCGAGCGAACGGGAGTCAAGCTTCAAGTCAGGGAGCGCTACTACGCGCTGGCGGATTCGCGGCCGGCCGCGGACAGGCAGAAGGCTGCACTGGTCGCGGCGTTTCAAAGCCCTTCCGACGCTGCCGAGATCGGCCTACGCACGAAAATCTCGCAAGCGGAAGGAGACAAGAAGGGCGTGCATCTGGAGGTCCGCATCAATCCATCGGACATCCTGCTGCGCGAGCAGGGCGGCAAGTTTGCGGGGGCGGTATATTTTTTGGTTGCGGATCTGGGCGCCTCCGGCCCGCTCGGCGAGCCGAGTGTATCGAGCTTCAATCTCGATCTGACATCCGCGCAGCACGACGCGGCGATGAAGGAAGGCATCCCGCTCTCGCAGGATCACCCTACTACCGATGCGGTACAGCGAGTCCGGCTGATTATCCTCGATCAGAACACTAACGCCGTCGGCTCTCTAACAGTTCCGGTAAAATAAGCCGCACCTGTTCCAGCACCCGCGCCGGGTCCGGGTCTTCCACGCGTATGACCCGCCCGGCGGGCCGCCAGCGCGCGAACATGCGCGCGCACGAGAACCCGGCGAAGACGGCGATCAGCGGGACACCGCAAGCCGCAGCCACATGCTGCCCGGCCGAATCGTACCCGACATAGAGCCGGCTGCGCGCGATAATCGAAGCGAAGCCCGCGAACGATCCGGACCAGCGTTCTACCTGCGTCCTGGACGCGGCGACAGCCCGATCCACGCGCGCGGCTTCTTCGCCTCCGGCGCCTTGATCGATCGTAAGGGGCTCGCCGCTCTGCGCCAGCAGGGCCAGGAGTTCCGCTTCGAACGGATCGGCGATTCGTTTGGCGGGATTCTCGCCGACGCCCAGGCTAATGGCGATGCCTGATGGGGACAGGCCGGAGGCCTGTCCTACCGCCACGAACGGCGCGGCATTGGCTATGCCGAAGGTCTGCTCCGCCCAGTGCCGGGTCAGAACCGGCAGCGTATCGTCGCCGTCGCCGCCGTACGCGCGGCTCTCGAAGAAGTAGTAGCGCTCCTCGGGACACACCGGCAGCAGGCCAAGCTGCGTCAGCCGCGAATCGGGATCGATCACGATGCTGTCAGGCCCAGAGGGCGCCCCGGCCAGCGCCGTGCGCAGTTCCGGCACCGAGGCGAGGCGCTCACGCAGCGTCCCGCGGCGATAGTTCACCGGCAAATGCAGAATGCGCGGATCGGCGGCGAACAACTCCCAGTTCTTGCGCGGACCCACCAGGTAGATGGCCGCCTCCGGAAAACGGCGCTTGACCGCGTCCAGGATGACGCTGGTCACCGCCACATCCGCGCCTAGCGTAACGCGCGAGAGCACGAAGACCGTCCGCGGCTCGCCCGCCACCGGCCGCGGAACGCGCACACGCCCGTAGCGTTCCACCAGCGCGGCGCTTTCGCCCGGCGCGATAGCTTCCGCGAACAACGCCGCAGACGTGTCGCACAGCGCCGGCTCGAAGCGGTCCGCCAGGCCTTCGGCGACCACCCGGAAGAGCGCGTCGGAGCACTCGTCGTCCGCCAGCGCGCGCAGCAATTCCGGCGGCCACGCCGCGCCCCGCAGGCAGTAGTGCAGCAGCCGCGCGGCGCGTTCGTTACAGCTTGATTGAAGAGCGGGTCCAGGGGACCCGGCCCAGAGGGCACCCCGGCCGGGGGCCTGCCCCACATTATCAGAAGTATTTGCCAACGATCAAGTCCAGTTTGCGCCGCGTCGTTTCCGGCACCAGTTTGCGGTCGGTGATGATGGCATGCGCCAGCGCCGATCCGCACTTGCAGCTTCGCTCCGCGGGCATGCGCTCCACCGCGGCCGCCACTACTTTGCAAGCGTTCTCGGCGTTCTTCACCAGGTTCGCGATAATGTCCGTCACCGTGACGGCGTCGTGCTGCGGATGCCAGCAATCGTAATCGGTGACCATCGCGAGGGTCACATAGCAGATCTCGGCCTCGCGCGCAAGCTTGGCCTCTTGCAGGTTGGTCATGCCGATGACGTCCATGCCCCAGCTTCGGTACAGGTTCGACTCGGCGCGCGTGGAGAACGCCGGACCTTCCATGCACAAATAGGAACCACCTTTGGTGGCAGCGACTCCGGCCTCCGCGCACGCCTGGTACACCACCTCGGCAAGCTGCGGGCAGATGGGATCGGAGAAGCCGATATGCGCCACCAACCCTTCGCCGAAGAACGTAGAGATGCGCCCGCGGGTGCGGTCCACGAACTGATCGGGGATGACGAAGTCGAGCGGCTTGTGCTCCTCCCTCAGCGATCCCACCGCGCTGAGCGAAATGATGCGCTCCACGCCCAGCGACTTCATCGCATATATGTTCGCGCGGTAATTCAGCTCGGACGGCGAAATGCGATGCCCACGTCCGTGCCGCGCCAGAAACGCGACGCTGTGGCCCGCCAGTTTGCCGGCCACGAGGTTGTCGGAAGGCGCGCCAAACGGCGTCTCCACGACCACCTCTTCCTGCGCTTCGAAGCCCGGCATGGAGTAGAGACCACTGCCGCCTATGATGCCTATCTGCGATTGCAAGTTGTGACCTCCTTGGGAGTGAGTGGGCGAGTGGGCGAGGGGGCGAGGGGGCGAGCTTACCGCCTTTAGTAATTCGGGCACTCCGGTTCCATCCGTGGCTATCGTGCGAATGATTGGAGGGGTTTGCCCGTTTTGCGCGAGACTTAGCGCGCTTTGGATTTCTCTTTCCATGCGCTCGGCTCCGGGCTGGTCGGATTTGTTGATCACGAAGACATCCGCAATCTCCATGATGCCGGCTTTGATGGCCTGTATGTCGTCGCCCATTCCCGGCACCAGCACCACCACTGTGACCTGCGCCACGCCGGCTATCTCGACTTCGTCCTGACCCACCCCCACCGTTTCGATGATGACGAAGTCTTTGCCCGCCGCGTCCAGCAGCGTGGCCATATCGCCGGTAGCCTGCGCCAGTCCGCCGGACGTACCGCGTGTGGCCATGGAGCGTATGAAGATGCCGGGATCGGCGTGATGGTCGAGCATCCGTATGCGGTCGCCCAGGATCGCGCCGCCCGTGCGCCGGCTGGTGGGATCCACTGCGATGATTCCGGCGGTGCGGCCCTGGCGGCGCAACGCGCGCGCCATGGCGTCCACCAGCGTGCTCTTCCCCGCCCCGGGCGGACCGGTGATCCCGACCACCACCGCATGTCCGGCGCGCGGCCGTAATTCGCGCAAGACTTCCAGCGCCCGCGGGTCGCGATTCTCGATCCCCGTGGCGGCGCGGGCCAGCGCGCGCGCATCGCCTTCCGCAATCTTGCGCGCCCAATCAGTCATCAGCTTTTCAGGAGTTGCCGCGCGATGACCAGCCGCTGTATTTCGCTGGTGCCTTCACCGATGGTGCAGAGCTTCACATCCCGGTAAAACTTCTCCACCGGATAGTCCTTGATGAAGCCATAGCCGCCGTGAATCTGCACCGCCTCGTTCGCCACGCGCACGGCAGCTTCGGAGGCGAACAGCTTCGCCATGGCGGATTCCTTGGTGACGCGCCGGCCGTGATCCATCATCCAGGCGGCGCGGTAGTTGAGCAGGCGCGCGGCGTCGATCGAAGTGGCCATGTCGACCAGCTTGTACTGTATGGCCTGAAACTCGGAGATGGGCCGGCTGAACTGCCGCCGCAACTTCGAATAGCGCAGCGCGGCATCGTACGCCCCCTGCGCCATACCGATGGCCAGCGCCGCGATCGAGATGCGGCCGCCGTCCAGCACCTTCAGGCTATCCACGAAGCCCTCGCCGCGCTTGCCGAGCAACTGCGTCTGCGGAATGCGGCAATTCTCGAAGATCACTTCGCCGGTGGCGCTGGCGCGCAGCCCCAGCTTGTTCTCCTTCTTGCCGGGACGAAAGCCCGCCGTTCCCTGATCGATAATAAACGCCGAAATGCCGTGTTGCGCTGCGGTGCGGTCCGTCACCGCCATGGCCACGCAGACGTTGGCGAAGTGCGCGTTGGTGGTGAAAGTCTTGGCGCCTTCCAGCACCCAGCATCCGTTTTCGAGCGCGGCCGAGGTGCGCGTGCCGGCCGCGTCCGAACCGGCCTCGGGCTCGGTCAGCGACCAGCAGCCGATCCATTCGCCCGATGCCAGCCGCGGAATGTACCGGCGGCGCTGCTCGTCGGTGCCCATCTTGTAGATGTGGTTGCTGCACAGCGAAGTGTGCGCGGCCAAGATGATGCCCACCGAGCCGTCCACGCGGGACAGTTCTTCGATGATGATGCTGTACTCGATGTAGCCCAGTCCGGCGCCGCCCAGATCTTCCGGAAAGATAGCGCCCATATAGCCCAGCTTCCCAAGCTTGCGGACGGCTTCCATGGGGAAGATCTGATCTTCGTCCCATTCCATGACGTGGGGCGCGATTTCCGCTTCGGCGAATTCGCGCACGGCTTTGCGGAGTTGGATTTGTTCGGGTGTGTAATCAAAGTCCATTTTGTGGCGGAAGACCGCTTGCTAACGCGCGCGGCTCAGACTATCTCCTCTTTGGCGGCGTCCCACCACACCGGCCGCTGCTGGCGATAGCTCTCCACCGCCATCCGGCAGGCGATCGAAACGCGGAAGCCCAATTCGAACGGGCAGTTCGGCTCCTGTCCCACGCGGATGGCATCCAGGAAATTCTGCATGTGCGCGTTGGGCGCCGTGCGCGTCGATCCCAACATTTCCGCGCCATCCGGCCGATTCACCTTCTGCGGCAGATAACGGATCTGCTGGCTCTTCGAGATGGTGCCATCGGTGCCCAGTACGTCCTCCGTGCTGCCAAGCTGGTTGTTGCCGAAGCCGGAATCCCACGAAAACAGAATCTCTTCGGAATGTTCCAGCGTGACGTTCATGGTGTCCGGCACTTCGCGCCCGTCCTTCCACAGATACACGCCGCCCACCATGTTCGCCGTGTGCGGGATCTTCAGTCCCATCGCCTTGTACCAGAAGGCCAGTTGATGGCACATATTCTCGTAGACGTTGCCGCCCGAATAATCCCAGAAGAAGCGCCAGTTGATGTAGCGGTTGGCGTCGAAATCGCGCGCCGGCGCCTCGCCCAGGAACGCCTTCCAGATGATGTTTTCCGGAGTCATATCGGGAAAGACCGGCCGCGTCCACTGCGGCTTGCCGTGCGGCGTGTTGCGGTACATGTGCGCGTGGATGGCCGTGATTTTGCCGACATTGCCGGTCTTCAGAAAGTTGACCGCGTCGCGCACCTGACCGGAAGAACATCCCTGGTGGCCGATCTGCACGGTGCGCCGGCCGGCGTGCGCGAAAGCGGCGCGCATGCGCTTGGCATGCTCCACGCTGAACGCCATGGTCTTTTCCTGATAGACGTGTTTGCCGGCGTCGAGCGCCGCCACGAAGTGCTCGCAATGCAGGTGCTGCGGCGTGGCGATGAGGACCGCGTCGATGCTCTTGTCGTCCAGCAGGTGGCGGTAGTCGAGATAGGTCTTGGCGGCGGGCGCGATGGCGCGCGCGTCGTCCAGGCGCTTGGTGTAGATGTCCGCGATGCCGGCGAATTCCGTGTTGGGACATGCCAGCGCCTCGCGCATGAGCTGCGTGCCGCGATCGCCGGGGCCGACGATGCCGAGGCGAAGGCGGTCGCTCGCAGCCAGCACGTTGGGCGCGGCGATGGCGCCGGCCAGACCGCTGGCCACTTTGCCGATGAAAATCCGGCGAGACTGCATGGAAACTCCTTCGAGAGCACATGTCACGCGCAGGCAGACGGGCGATTGGTGCTAAGGATCAGGATAGCAAAGCCGCGCTTCGCGCGGCGGTGCTGGGTGCGCCGCCGGGGGTTCTAAGGGAAGAAGCAATCTCTTGTGTTTACCCGCAGGCTTTCAGAATGCACCAGGGCGGCCAAGCCTTGCGGTTCGGCCACACGAGCGTTACCGGTTCCAAGTGTGGCTTGAAGGGTGCCAACGGCGGAGGAGGCGGTATGATCTCGACGGGAGGCAGCTCTGACGGAAGGGAGACGTCCACAACCTGCATCTTTTGCCCCTCATTCGATGTCCTAGTAGATGACTGCTGCGTTACAGCAAGTACCGTCGCAGCAGCAATTGCGGCAATTCGCACCTCTGTCAAGCTCGCCGTGTTGGGATGTGTTTCAGTCGGCGGCTCGTTATCGTCGATAGGGACCCGATCCGCCGGCACACCTTCCACAGCCGGTGCTGGTTGAATAATTATAGCAGACGAGGGCAATATGGTTGGTTTGGGAGCCACACTTGGGCGCGGTCAACGACGGAAGGCTCGGATTAAGTGTCACTTGCAATGGGGGTTCCGCCTTGGGATGCGGCAGGAACACACCCACTGCTACAAGAGTAATGAGCAGCAAGCCCCCCGAACAAGATCACGCCAGTTCTCTCGTGATGACGGCGTCGATACAATTCGAAAGCGAAAGCTACGAGTGCAATGAGTGGTCCGAGGATGCCGAAAGGAATGACCGAATCCGGCGGACGTCTTTCCTGGCGCATCTCAACTGCGAGTTGCTTTATTGCCTGCGCGACCTCGTTCTGCTGGGAATTTGCGACTTGCAGGGGGCATCTGCGGCGGTTCGTGGCTCCTCACCAAAAAGAACGATAGCCGAAAGAACTGATATCGCCACTGTCCTCGTCACCAGCAGACGAAAGAAGTTTCGGAACCGCATGCCCTCAGTCCCCGCTCACAATCATTATCGTTCAAGCGCCATGCCGCTGTCTAGCCGCGTCGGTGGAGCATTGACAGCGGCGGTACAAGTATCTTATCGTTTCAATGAGTTAAAGGTAGGAAATAGAATCCTGCGACTTTGCCGATGAAAATCCGGCGAGGCTGGATGGAAACGCCTTCGAGAGCACACGTCACGCGCAGGCAGACGGGCGGATTGGTTCTAAGGATCAGGATAGCACTGCGGCGCCGACCACATAGTCACCGAAAACACCAAGCACTTCAAAAAGCCCCACAAGAAAACGAAGATCGTCAACGCCCGGCAACTGCTGAAGCTACTGGCACCGGGGACGGAGAAAGCATAATGTTTCGGCTTGACAAGCACTTGGCCGTTCTCCTGACGGCGAGCAGCCACGGCCTCGCCTTTCGGGAGAAGTTCGCATCACCCGTCACGCCCTTCGCCCGGCGGACCTGATCGACGATGCCTGCTCGCGCGTCACGCGCAATCTCACGATCGAGGAGCTCACCAAGCCCTTGCAGTCGCGGCCCGCGTGTCGTACCATGGCTAACTAACGGCCGGCACCGGCGTCCGGATCGTCCGGACCGCCCGGCGCGCTCCATCGAGCCCACACAGGTTCCAGTTACCGGATGCCAAACGATCCCATTCCATTCGCCGCCACCCTGCCACACCGTTCGGGATCGCAGCGGACGGCACATAAGATTGGCTTGGCCTGCGCGGCGCTCGTGCTCTTCTGCACAGTCTGTCACCGGCTGTTGGAGACGCCTTTCTGGAACGTTAATGGCTCCCGGCTTATGGCGTCGTTCGCTCTCGCAAGAGGCGTGAATTACTACGTTCTGTTGCCTCCTGGGGGACCACTCTACAGCACCCTGTATGGGCCGATGGTGGCCATTGTGTATCTGCCCGCCACGCTGTTTCCTTCGCCGAACAGTGCGGTTCTGGCGGGGGCGGCCCTTACCGCGCTTCTCTGCTTTTCGGCTTCGGCGTTCCTGCACTTCGCGCCATTCAAAACCGCGCGAGGCCCTGTCGACGGACTGGCTTTCCTGACCGCGGGCTTTCTGATGTGTTATCTCGAGCCGCTCAAGTATTCGTGCTTCAATATTCACGCCGATGGTCCCGGCCTGGCCTTCGGCGCGCTGGCATGCGCCGCGCTATACTCCGGCGGGCCGGAGAAATGGCGCGCGGCCCTGCCGGTCTCCGCTTTGTGCGCGGTTCTTTCCATTTTCTGCAAGCAGACGTTTCTGCCAGTTCCGATCGTGCTGATGGTCTATTTGTGGGCGTCCGAAGGGCGCGCCCGGGCCGTGCGCTATCTGTTCTGGCTGGTTGCGGCGGGCGGTCTGGCAAGTGCCGCCGCGCTGTTTGCGGAAGGCCCCGAACGGCTCTATCACTGTCTGATCTGGCTACCCGCGCATCATCCGTGGAATGACCGGTCGCGCATCGTGAGTGCGATCCAGGCGATGCGGAGTTTCATTCGGCTGTCCATGCCGGTGCCGGCCCTTTTGCTGGCATGCGTGGTGTATCTCTGGACCAGCGGCCGGCTCCGTGGACCGGGACTCCGCGGATCGATGCTGCGCGCCCTGGCGGCCAACCGCTCGGTACCACTTCTGCTGGTGGGAGCCGCCCTGCTGCCCTTCTCGATCGCCGGCCGCGCCAAAACCGGCGGCGATCTCAATAGCCTGAGTTTCGCGTTGTTCTTTTTCACTTGCGGACTGACGGTGATGCTGGCGGATGTTTCGCGCGGCGCCCAAAGCGGCTCCACACGCCGTCTGGCGGTCTCGGTATTGGTGGCCACCATGCTTCCGCTGGCCCTATCCGAAGCTCCTCTGGCCTTCGATATCCGTGCCAGCGCCAAACGCTTGCCCCAGGCCCCCCAGGAGGTCGCCTTCCACTACCTGAACCGGCATCCGGGTGAGGCATACTTTCCGTGGTTTCCGCTGGCCCACTTTTATGCCGAACACCAGTTCCGGCATTATGGCTTCGGTATAGCCGACCGGTTAATGGCTGGAGAGCCGGTGAGTATGGCGGACTTCCGGGCCTATATTCCCCGAGACCCACGAGTCATTGCGTTTTCCCAGGACGGAGGCCGCCAGGTGTTCGGGTACGATTTGATGAAGTATCTGCCGGAATATAGTTATGAGTTGAACGACCCCGAGCTGCCGGGCTGGCTGGTGTACGGGAAGGCCCCCTAACCCTGGCTCCCTAATGTTAATCCGATAAGAGAGGAATCTTGTATGGCCAGTTGGCGTAGTACCCCAAGGAGGATACGCTCGACGATGGACCGCTTTCATCAGAAAAATCACCGGCGGCCATCCATCCTCTGAACTTTCAGACTTCCGATAAGAGAATTAATTAAAGGCCCGCGGCCCTACCCGCCTCTGGCAGAGGAGAGCAGAACCTCTACGGCCCGCTATCGCTACTCTACGAAGGCCCGCAACGCCTCCCGCAGCACTTCGGGCACGGGCGCGGGCAGCAGTTTTCCCTGTTGCCGCCGCATGCACGCGACCTGCTGTTCGCCGCGCGCGACCATTTGGCCGCCGCGCCAATACTCGAATTGCAGAGTCATGCGGCTCTGGGTGAGCGATCCCAGAGTCATCCGCACCAGGATTTCATCGAAGGCTACGATCTCCTCCAGGTATTCACAGGAGCAGAATAGCGTTACCAGAGCCAAGTCCGCTTCCAACTCGGACAGTAGCTGTGGCACATGTTCGCGCAGGAACATTTCGCGGCAACGTCCCTGCCAGCGCAGGTGATTCACATAGTAGACGTTGCCGACCAAGTTAGTATCCTCGAAGCCGACCACGTGCCGGTACTCATAAGCGCGCATCACTCTTCGATCATAACCGCGAAGGCCAGCGGACCTTCCACGTTTTGCAAGGAAGCCCTATATGTGAGGATTCTCGATTGCCCGGCGCCCAATTCGATCCAGCCATCCGGACGGGCGCCCGAGAATACCAGCGGCCGGTCATGCAGGGCGCCTGATTTCTTCAGACACTCCATCGCGCACCACACGCGGGTGGCGGCCACGCTAGCGTCGTCTTCGCTTTCGCGCGCGATCAGTTCGGCCAAGGCGAAGCGCTCGGGTCCCAGCAGGTCGCGCCACACCGCGGGTGAGCGGGCCGCGACCGTTTCCAAGTCACAGCCCGCCACTGCCACGCCTGAGACTGTCGCGCCCGCGACCGCCGCCACGACGTCGCCAGCGTAAGACGCGGATACCCGATGCCCGTTGACTTCCGGTTTGCCGTCGGGCCGCTTGCTCACAACGGTCTGGAAGCCCAGAGCCTGCTCGATGGCCTGGCGGGAGGAGCCGTTCTGCCCCATCGCGATGGAGATCTGGGTGCCCGGCGCCATCTCGCGAACCTTGCGCTCCAGATAAGGACCCAGCAACGGCGCCACCCACGGGCGCGTGCGGGCAGTGGTGCTTACCACTTGCAATTGGAGGCCTTCCCATCGCTCGATCAGCGCGCCGCCTGCATCTGTCACGTCCAGATCGTAGACCAGAAGACCGCCATCGGAACTGCGCTCGTGGGCATGCACGTAGCCCGGGCCGGGTTCGTCCGCCGTGGCGACGATTATTCTTTCGACTCCGATGGGCAGCACCGTGGCGTGCGGGATGCAAGCTTGCACGGAATGGATCACGGCATCGCGCGCGCCCGGATCCCCGAGCGCGAGTGTAGCGGGGAGATAACGCGCGAACCAGTCGCCGGCGCCGCCGGGCGCGATCTCGGCGATGCACTCGGTGGCGCGCAAACGGTGATATGCGCGCAGCCGGCGGAAGCGCCCGGACTGGAAGAGAATCGAGCCGTATAGGTCGCGGCCGGGGTCGATCGGAAGGGTTTCGTAGGATATGGGGTGGGTCGCACTGGGTAGGCCGGTAGTTCCAAAGCGGCAGACGGCTCGGAAGTGATCGACCTGAAAAGCCGTCTCGCTCGTCCGCAACACGACTTCCACGACGCCGGGCGAGCGCACCAGTGCAGCGAGGCGCACGGTCACCGATGCACCATCCGGAATATGTACAGGCCGCGAGAATCGGACATTCTCGAAAACGGGCTCGAAAATGGGAGGCTGACTCGCGCCGCACAGCGCGATGGCGACCTGGGCCATGGCCTCCAGCCCCATGACCGCAGGCAGCAGCGGCGTGCCCTGGAAGACGTGGTCGTTCAGGTACGGATCGGACTGGGTGGAGAGATCGGCGTCGGCGATCAACTCCACGGCGGGATAGTAGACGCGCGGGCGTTCCAAAAATCGTGCAAACGGCAACTCCGGACGTTCGCGCCGGAGAGTGGGGGGATCGCCGTAGCGGCCCGTTACTACAATCGATGAGTTGCGCGATTCGCTTGATACCAGAGCTCTGAAGATGCGCACGCCCTCCTCGGGAGTGATGGGGGTGATGCCGCGCTGCGTCAACTCCTCGACTTTGCCAAGCCGCTGGCCCATGCCGAGGCCCGACCACACCGACCAATCAATCGTCAGGCAGCGACAATGCGGGTGATCCGTGCGCCAGTGATCGACCGAACGCGCCAGCCATTCGTTGGCCACGGCATAGTGGGCCTCGCCCTCCAGGCCCGTGCGGGCGATGATGGAGCCAAAGGCGATCAGCAGGCGCAGCCGCTCGGGATCGGCGGCGTTCAACAGATTGCGGAGGCCTTGCAGTTTGGGCGCGAGCGTGGCCTGGAAGGACGGTACGTCGAGCCTAGCCAGCAGACACGGCGCGTTGATTCCGGCGCCGTGGAGGATAGCGGTCACAGGACCGAGAGATCCCTCGATTTCGCGAAACGCAGCCACGACGGCGGCGGCATCCGTAACGTTGGCGGCGACATAGCGGATGTGCGCGCCGGAGGCTCGCATGCGCTCCAGATTCGCCGCCAGCGCGATATCGGTGGAGGGATCGGATCGCCCGAGCAGTGCCAGCTTCACGCCGGTATCGCGCGCCAGCGCCATGGCGCACTCGGCGGCGATGCCTTTGCCGCCGCCGGTCACCAGCAGGACGTCGGACGATCCCAATCCCTTGGGCTCTTCGTCAGCCGGTTCCAGCAGGCGCAGCACCGGTTCGTACCGGCGGCCGTCGGCGTCGTAGTGCGCCTCGCTGTAGCCCGCGGCGGCGTGCGCTTCGGCGGCGATCCATTCGAGCGAGCGGGCGTGATCGAAAGGCACATCCACGACGCAGGTGGTCAACCCAGCCGCCTCCAGGTGAAGCGTGCGCGCGAGAGCCGCCGCGCCTCCGCCTTGCTGCACCAGCAGGAATTGGGCGGGAGACTGGCATGCAAGAGCGGCACGCGCTGCATCGAGCATCAGAGAGACGTGGCTCTCGTCCGGGCCGGGCGGGAGGCAGAGCAGGACTCCTCCGGTGGGCGGCAGGCGAGGCAGGAGATCGGGCAGGGCGGAGGTTAGTGGATGGCCAGGGGGAATGAAAGATTGCCAGCCGGGACCGCTCCCTGACGGTCGCGGCTCAGCAACTCTAGACAGCGGTGCGGGGCGTAGTTCCACGGTGAACGTACGTACCCACGAATCCACACCCGCCGGCGTGCGTTCAACTGCAACCGTCGCGGGTGCGGTCTCCAACATGTGCGCGATTTCCGCCACTGTGCCGTCGGCGAATCGAAGGGCGGACACCGGAGGCGGCAGACCGCACCGCCGGGCGGCTTCGGCCACCAGTTGTGCGACGGTGATCGAGTTCAAATGCAGGTCGCTCAGCAGCCGCTGGCCGGGTTGGATCGCGGATAGCGGAAGTTCCGTGCGCTCCGCGACGAGCTGGCGGACAAGATCGAGCCGCGGCATTTGCTCGGGCAAAACGGCCGCTGCCGCCCGCGGTTCGGCGGGCGAGTGCGTTGGGGCGAGTTCACAGGGGCTGCTAAAGAACTTCGGCAGACCCGCAAACGGACGCGTCAGGCGTTCTGCGAAAAGGGCCTCGCAATCGACTGGCGCGCCAAGAACGAAAGCTGCCGCGAACGCGCTGAGTAGTCCCTTTACTGAGCGGCCGCCAGCGTCGATCGGAATCGCGCGCTCCCCAACCATGCCGCTGAGGACAGCGCCCGGACCTACCTCGATCCACAAGTCCACGCTATCGCGCGCCGCCGCGATGGCCTCGGCGAAGCGCACCGGCGACGTTACCTGCCGACGCAGCAGATCCCGCAGGTCCGCATCCGGCGCAAGGGGCGCGCCGGTGATGGTGGAGACCACCGTGCGCTCCAGCGGCCGGAAATCCACAGCCGCGAGGTATTCGGCCAGCGGATCGGCGGCAGGCTCCATCAAGCGTGAGTGGAACGCGTGGCAGACCGGCAACGCCACGGCTACGATTCCCCGCGAGCGGGCGCGGGCAATTACGCGCTCGATTGCCGCAGCTTCACCGGAGACGACGGTCTGGCGTGGAGCATTCAATGCAGCTATGACCACCGTTTCTCCTGCGAGTAATAGTGGTAGTTCCTCCGCGGGAAGCGCGATGCCCGCCATAGCGCCCGGCGGGCCGCCGAGGCCGGCCATGATCCGGTCCCGTGCGGTGGCGATTCCGACGACCGCCGTTTCATCCAGTGCGCCGGCCCAATAAAGCGCGGTCAGCTCACCCAGGCTATGACCTATGGCGACCGAAGCGGTGAGCGAGAGGCGGCGTAGTTCGCGCAGAGCGTCAACAGAGGCTTTCACGATGGCCGGTTGCACTGAAGCCCGCGGCTTCAAGGAGCCTTGGCCCGGGAACAGGAAGCCGATGCGCGGCGGGGAAGCTGGCCTTCCCACGAAGACGCTGTCGTGCAGACTCACGCTGGTCTCGCCCGCTTGCAAGCGCGATTCGAGGATCGCCAATCTTTCCGCGAGTTCCGCCGGTGTGGATGCAATCACGGCCGCGCGAAGAGGCCCTTGCCCGGCGGCGGCCAGTGC
>CABECX010000353.1_pt1 | contig 16545 bp, 9 predicted proteins | sample 3422721 | NCBI WGS metagenome assembly CABECX01 (sample SAMEA5534328, study PRJEB31848) | metagenome | biome: tundra; feature: field; material: soil | place: USA | collected 2013-05 | depth 0.15 m | reverse complement strand
ATCCGTCAACCGAACTCCCGTCCCCGCCGTGTTACGGCTTACACCGGGTAGAGATGCGCTCCACACACCCGCTTACCCTCGATCCTTGAAATCCGAATAGTGATCCGGATGCGCCCGGAGGGAGACCCCGGACGAACCCAAAACCAAATAACGAAACGAACCCAATCTGATCCTTTGTTTTCAACAAAAGCTCAAATTGTCCCAAAGTGGGTATCCCCTTGACTCAGCCAGATGTCGCCAGCGAAGTCGTGTCCTGCGGGCGCCCTCGCCCGTGTGGAGGCCCGTGCCTCCGCGTCCGGCAGCGGGACGGGGGCGTCCGCGCGGTCCAGGGGGACCGCCCCACCAAGCCGGCGTCAGCGGCAACGGCTGAGTGAAAGGGATACCCAGTTGTCCCGATTTTCAATCGCCTCCAACTCGTTTACCAGCGCCAACCGCCGGCCAGCAGGCATCCGGATGCTACCCTTGTAAATGGAGGAGCCAATCTGTTCGCCTCACGCGATACCGCCATCCGCGAGGGCCTCGCGGAATTGTCTTTCGCTTCCCAACAGATGAAGAAAACAAAGGCTGAATTGGCTTTGTTTGTTCAAAAAGGCCTTCCTGAACCGGCCGCTCTCCATGGCAGTGAAGCGCCTGCGCCCCTTCCATCGAACAAAACCGCCGTGCATGCGTAATAAACTAGTGGTTCGCGCGTCACCAATAGCGCGACCCAGGCGCGCGCCAGCCCACCGGTGCCGCCTTCATCTAAACGGTCGATTTCAATGAAACTATTTCAAACGCCGATTCGAGTTTTAGGGATTCTCCTGGTCTTATGCGCCTGCGCGGCGGCCCAGCAGGAGATCAGCGTCCAGCCGCCCACCGGCGGATGGAGCTTCGTCACCGGTAACTACCGGGCCGGAAGCGTGCCGGCCATCCGGCTGCAGAATTCCTCCCGCTTCGCTTCGCTGATACGGGCGGGCAATCTTTATCTGTCGTCGCGCGATATTGTGGCGTTGGCCATCGAAAACAATATCGACGTGGAAATCCAGCGATATGGTCCGCTCCTGGCGCAGCAAGTGCTCCTGCGCGCCCAAGCCGGCGGCGCGTTGCGCAGCGTGGGCCTGGGCGTGGCCACTGGCCCCCAAAGCGTCAGCTTGCAGGGCGTCAGCGTGAACACGTCGGGCGGCGTCGGTCTCAGCGCGGGCAACGGAGTCAGCTCCGGGGGCGGCATCGTCACACAGTTGGGGCCCCCCATTCCTGTCCTGGATCCAACCCTCCTCGGCATTGCCAGTTTCGGGCATGCCACCTACCCGCAGAGCAACCTCGTGCTCACGAACACCGCCGTGCTGGTGGACACCACGCGCTTCTTCGAGGCTCAGTATGTGCAGAACTTCGAGTTCGGCCTGCAAGCTCAACTGACCTACATGAGCACACGCGTGAACTTGAATAGCCCATTCTACAGCGTGAATCCCGCTACCTCCGGCGACCTCGATTTGATTTTGACGCAGAACCTTTTGCAAGGATTCGGACGGGCGGTCAACGGCCGGAACATTCGCGTGCAGAAGAATAACGTGAAGGTGAGCGCGCTGCAATTCAAGCTGCAGATCATAGCCACCGTCTCCGCTGCGCTGAACCTCTACTGGGACCTGGTGAGTTTCGACGCGGACGTACGCGCGCGCCAGCGGGAAGTAGGCACTGCACAGCAGCTTCTGGACGACAACAAGAAGCTGGTGCAGTTCGGAACCGCGGCGCCCATCGAAATCACGCGCGCGGAGTCCCAATTGTACGCCGGCCAGCAAGATCTGGTCACTGCCCAGACCAACCTGCTGCAGCAGGAGACGATTCTGAAGAACTACTTGAGCCGCAATGGTGTCGCGGACGCGGGCTTGACGGCTTTACATATCGTTCCGCTCGATAAGTTTGAGATTCCCGAGAAGGACGAAATCCGTCCGCTGGAAGACTTGATCCACCAGGCTCTGACCTCGCGTCCCGAGATGGAGCAAGCCCGCCTGAACCTGGCAAGTAACCAGATGAACCTGGTGGGCATCAAGAACTCTCTTAGGCCTACCTTGAATGCCTTCGCCGAAGTGACTAACAACGGCCTGTCGGGGGACCTTACGGCCTACGGACTCGCCCAGGGTTACCCCGGTTCGCTGGTCGGCGGATATGGCAATATGCTCTCGGAGATCTTTCGCAGAGATTATCCAAACTATTCGGCGGGCATCTCGCTCAACATACCGTTGCGCAATCGCGTCGCTAAAGCGGACTATGCGACCAGTCTCCTGGAACTGCGGCAAAACGAACTGAACCTGCGCAAGAATATCAACCAGATCCGGGTAGATGTACAGAACGCCCTGGTGGGCGTCGAGCAGGCGCGCGCGCGCTACGAGGCCGCGGTGCGGTCCCGGGCACTCCAGGAACAGACGCTGGCCGGGGACCAAAAGAGGTACGCGCTGGGCGCTACGGTGTCCTTCCAGGTGGTGCAGGACCAGCGCGATCTGGCCAGCGCGCATAGCGCGGAGGTGCAGAGCATGGCGAACTACACGCATGCGCGCATCGCGTTAGACCAGGCGCTGGGCACGACCTTGGATGTCAATGAGGTTTTGATCGATGAAGCCCTGAAAGGGCAGATCTCCCAGCCATCGGTGTTGCCCGCGGACCTGCCCAAGGAGGAGCGCCCATGAAACGGCCAACGCCTCCTTCGCCCAGATTGGAGGGCGGGCAATTCTGCCCGCAGCCGGCTTTCAGCCGGCTCTGGCCGCCCGAAAAGGCGGCTGCGGCCAAGATTGGCCGCCCCACAATACTGGCCGTTGCGGCTATCCTGCTCTGCGCGCCCCTCGCGTGGGCGCAGCAGTCTGCCATTGCTCCCGTGGCGCCGCACGCGCCCGCCATCCTGCGGCCGTATCTGGCGCCCGAAGTACCGCCGGTCCGCCTGGCTAATTCGCCGCGGTTGAGCGAACTCGTCCGCGCCGGCACGCTGTATCTCACCGTGCAGGACGCCATTGCGCTGGCGCTGGAGAACAACATCGACATAGAGGTGGCCCGCTACAATCCGCTCATCCTGGGATGGAACGTCACGCGCTCCGAGGCGGGTGGCGCATTGCCTGGCGTGCCCAGCAACGCCTCGCAGGCCGGAGCGGTGTCCGTCGGGCAGGGCGTCGCTGGCAGCCAGCAGGCCGCCGGTGTCACCGCACCGGGAACCAGTTCAGGCCACGTCCAGTCGACCAACGCCACCATTTCGCAAATTGGACCCATCACGCCCACGCTGGATCCCATTATTCAGGAGTCCAGCACGTTCAGCCACACCACCTCCCTGTATCCGGATGCGGAGGCGAGCGCCACTGCGACCCTGGTCGATGGGACGCGCGCGTACACGGCCAGCATCCAACAAGGGCTACTGACCGGCGGCACCGTCACCCTGACTTACACCGACCACTACTTGAATGAGAATTCCCCCACCGATGTGCTGAACCCGACTTCGGCCCCGTCGCTCTCCATCTCGGCGCAACAGTTCCTGCTGAACAGCGGCGGCGTCGCGGTCAACGCGCGCTTCATCAATGTCGCCAAGATGAACCGGGACGCCTCGGATCTGGCTTTCCAAACCCAGGTGACCAACACCGTCTCCCAGGTATTGAATGCCTACTACGCTTTGGAGGCGGCTTATGAAGACGTGAAAGCTAAGAGAAGCGCCGCCGAGACCGCCACCACATTTCTTGGGAACGTGAAGGAACAGGTGCGTATCGGATCGTTGGCGCCTTCCGAGACGATCAATGCCGAGAGTCTGACCATTACCGCCCAACAGGCTCTGGTGGACTCTGAGACGACCCTAAAACAGCAGGAAATACAATTGAAGAACCTGCTGAGCCGCAACGGGACCGCCGATCCGGTTCTGGCCGGCGCGCGTATCCTGCCCGTCGATCCCATCCGCATAGCCGAGCATGACGACCTCCCTCCGCTGGAGGAACTGGTCAAGCAGGCCCTTGCTAACCGCACGGATCTGGCGAGCGAAAGGGAAAATGAAGCTGCCGCGGTAGTCAGCAATCTGGGGACTAAGAACGGAGTCCTGCCGTTCGTGGTAATCGGCGGCAGTGAGAGCCAGGCCGGCATAGCCGGAACCGGAAAGACCGTCAGCTTCAATGGCCAAACGGCGACGCCCAACCCTTACTTCGTGGGCGGCGTAGGCACGGCGCTCGGTCAGGTGCTCCGCCGCGACTTCCCCTCCGAAAGCATCTACGGAGGGTATGAAATGACGTTCCGGAACAGGCAGGCGCAAGCCGACTATGCCGTCGACCAGTTGACTTTCCGCCAGACCCAGTTGACCACCCGCAAGGATCTCAACCAAGTGCAGGTGGATGTCCAGAACTACGTCATTGCCTTGCGGCAGGCGCGCGCCCGCTACGATGCCGCCGTCCGCAACCGGACCCTGCAGGAGCAACTGTATTCCAGTGAGCGGAGGCGGTTCGAATTGGGAGCGTCCATTCCGTACAACGTGACCCAACAGCAGCGGGACCTGATGACGGCCCAAAACTCGGAGATGGCGGCTCTGGTTGCCTACATTACCGCGCGCATCGCCCTTGACCGCACCACGGGCGCCATCCTGCCTGCCAATCACGTGTCGCTTACCGAGGCGCGCCAAGGCAAAGTCATGCGCGAATCGGTGATTAGCGAGCCGCCGCCTGGCCAGAAGTAGGCGTCAACCCGCGCAAAATGCCCGGATACACGTCCCGCGCGGCGTTCTTGCCGATAATCGAGATGCCGCGCCACTCCTCCGGCACGGCATCGCGCGTGGCGGCGTTGAGTTCCACCGCCCCAGCGGCTTCCCAACCCTCGATCGGCATCCGCACGTTGGCTGCGCGGGTGATCTCCTTCACTGTGGCGACGGCCGCTTCGCGATCCTTGCCGTCCGCCGAATCCAGCAGCCACACATCGTAGCCGTGCGCGAAGAGGAACTCCAGTAAGTTGGTCTCGATCGTGTCGATCGAGAAGATCAGGCTTGATATACCCGCGCCGGCCGTCAGCAGAACCGGTCCATGCGAACCACCCTCGTAGCGGATCAGCCAACGCCGCGCCCCGCCGCCGCCGGGCAACGGATGCACCGTGGGAGCGTTGACGCGCAGCGGCCGCTTCTTGCGCTCTCCAGCCACGCCGCCATAGATGTCGTACAGATCGCCGGCTAAGGCGCGTCCGAAACGCGCGGTAGCCTTTAGACGCGCGCCCACGTTCGCGGCATTCGATACCCGCAGGGTAGTCAACTGCCGCCGCAAGTCCTGTGGCAGGATGCGCAGGGTGCTTTTGGACAGAACGGCGCGTGCCTCGCTGTCTCCGTCATAGAGAGTCGCATGTAGGCCGGTGGCCTCTTTGGATGCCTGCAAGTAGAAAGTCTTACCCTGCCGGCTGACCAACTTCATCCGATAGGCCATTCGCCCCAGACTGAAATCGCCGTCCGCGACTTTCAACGGCTCGCTGGAGAGCGCTGGCGCCAGGGCCCGGCCGGCCACGCGCGCTTTGTGCCCCGGATTGCGCATCAGATCGTCCAGGTCGTCCGAGACAACTGTCAGATCCAGTTCCAACGCATCGCCGCGCGCGGTCTCGGTGAACTGAATCCCCTGCGGCGCCGGACTGGCCGGCTCCTTGCGGACTGGCGGGCGCGAAGGCAGCGCATAATCGATACGCCAGCCGCGGTCGCTTGCCAGCAGTGCGCAGGCCCGCTCGCCCAGCGCGGAAATCGTCAGCAGCGGACCGGCGCCCAATGAGCGGGGGATTGTCGAACCGTCGCACACGTAGAGTCCCTCGTGAACCGCCGTGCCGCTGCCGCCCGAGAAAGCCTGCCCCTTGTGGTTCACTACGCCATGCGCCGCGTCGTCGGCCATCGCGCAGCCGCCCAGCGGATGCACGGTGATCAGATCGTGATTGAAGATCCTGCTCCACACCGGGTTGATCAGGTAATTGCCGCCCAACGCGCGGGTGGCTTCAGCCAGTATCGCGTTCACTCGCTGGAAGATGGGCTGGTCGCCCACGTGGGGCCATTCGATTTGCAGGCGGTCGCTTTCGAGACGCATACTGCCGCCGCCGCCCTCGTGGGTCGCCACCAGGTAGGCCTGCGTATGGTCTGCCATGGTTTCATAGGGACCCACGGAGAGGCTCTCGACGTCGCCTTCCATCGCCAGGGCTTCTCCGAGACCTTCGCCCGTCACCTTGCCCAGAGCCGCGCCCGTCTTGGCCAGGGCTTCCGGCAGCAGATTGGCCAGCGCGCCCGGCGTGACCATCTCCTGGATCACGATGCCGTCGTCCAAATCGGGCTGCCCCCGCATGTCGATGATTCCCGTGACGCAGGGACCCACCGCCTCCATATCGCGCGGATCGCGGTGGCCGTAACCCACTCCGCGAATCTCCTCCGCACAGCCGTAGCTGTAGCCCAGCACGTCTCCGTTGCCCGAGAAGTGCTGGCCCACCTGGCCCGAGAGGGGCAGGCCGGCGGCCTTTGAACGCAGCAGAATCTCCGTCGATCCCAGCGTGCCGGCCGCCAGCACCACGATGTCCGCCGAGACGGTCCGGACCGGCTCGTCGAAGTCCTCCCGCCCGGTTTTGAGCGTCTGGTAGTGCGCCAGCCAGCGCTCGTCTTTGCGCTCCAGGCGGCGCACGGATACTTGCGTGTAGATCGCCGCTCCGAAATTGCGCGCGTCCGGCAGGTAATTGAACAGCACCGTGTTCTTGGCGCCGTAATTGCACCCTGTCACGCAGTCGCCGCACAGCATGCAGGCATGCTGCTCGACGCCCACGTGGTTGACGCCCTCGGTGAAGTTCACCGCGATCGGCGGGCGCGTGCAAGTCTGCCCCAAATGTGCGGCGGATTGTTCCAGCGCCAGCAGTTTCGGCAATGCCGGATACCGCGCCGGATACGCGGCCGGCCGCAGCATCTCCTCGGCGCGCCGGTAGCCTTCCTCCACGCTTCCGAAATCGTCCCGCAGCGCCTGGGGCCAGCGCGTATCGTCGAAAACCTGCGGTTCCGGTCTCAATGCGAGGTTCCCGTTGATCAAGGAGGTGCCGCCCAAGCCGCAGCCCACAAACACGTTCACATCCGGGTTGACATAGAAGTCGTAGAGTCCCGTGCGCGAGCCGGTGTGCCCGCTGGGAAGCTCGGCTTGCATTTCAGCCAACGCCTCCGCTTCGGTATCGGGGTATTCGCCGTTTTGAAACTCGCGGCCCCGCTCCAGGACGCAAACCTGTTGCCCGGCGCGCGCCAGCCGCGACGCGGCGATGGCGCCGCCGTAACCGGAGCCTATCACCAGAACGGTGTAGTGGTCCTTGATTTCACGAACGGGAGACGACAGACGCGGCATTTCTGCTTCCTAACTCTTGGCGGTTTGGGTCCACACCAGATAGTAGCAGACCGGCGGTCCTCTCCAATGGCCCGCCGCGGGACCCGTGGGGCGGTCCCCCTGGACCGCTGCGGACGCCCTCGTCCGCTCGCCTGTGTGGGATTTCCAGCCCTGACTCGCGACCATAATTCTGGAAGAATCCTGACGGGGTGTGCGTCAAATCCGCAAAGGCCGTGCAATCCCGAAATCCGGACTGAACTTCAGGACGGACTATGGGATCGCATAGCTGGAACTTCAAAGGCCCTGTTTTTGCATTGTCTTAGGCACGCAAACCGTTTGGTTGACGAATTGCTAGAGTAGACGTTTTTCCGCAATCTAGAGATCCACGAGGGGGAGACATGCAGTTCCATAAGAAGCTGGCTTTTGGCCTGGTAGTCGCTTTAGTTCTGTTCTCGCTACCGCTGGCCTTCGGCCAAAGTACCACAGCCGGCGACATTGCCGGCGTCGTCACTGACCCGACCGGCGCAGTCGTGCCGGGCGCTAACGTCACCCTGAAGGGCCTATCGACCGGTACCACTGAGGCGGCTACCACGAATGCCCAAGGTTATTACCGATTCTCGCTGCTCGCTCCCGGGCAGTATAACGTTACCGTAACCGCCGCGGGATTTGGAAAAGCGGAAAAGGTGACCCCGGCCTCAATCGGTCAGCTCACCTCGGTCGATTTCCGCCTGGCCGTGGCGGCGCAAACGCAGACGGTTGAAATCACCGAAAACGCCGCGACCGTCCAAACGGAAAACGGCGATATTGCCACGACCATTGTCGCCGAACAGCTCGCCAACTTGCCGAATCCGGGTAACGATTTGTCTTTCGTGGCGCAGCTCGCCCCGGGCGCGGTGATGAACACCCAGGGCGGCTATGGCAACTTCGAGGTCTTTGGCCTGCCCGCCACGTCGAACGTGTTCACCTACAACGGGCAGTACGACAACGATCCATTCCTGAACCTCAACAACAGCGGCGCCACCAACTTGCTGCTGGGACAAAACGACGTCGCGGAAGTGAATGTCGTGGTGAATGGCTATTCCGGCCAGTACGGCGGTTTGGCCGGCGCCCAAGTCAACTACGTATCCAAGTCCGGTTCCAATCAGTTCCACGGCAATGCGGCGTGGTTCTGGAACGGCCGCGCCATGAACGCGAACGATTGGTTCAACAACGCTTACGGCACGCCCCGTCCTTTCGACAATGTGAACCAGTGGGCAGCCGGCCTTGGCGGTCCGATCAAAAAGGATAAGACCTTCTTCTACTGGAATTACGAAGGACTTCGGGTCCTGCTCCCCACCAGCGGCACGGCTACCATCCCCAGTCCGCAATTCGAGACGGCTACTCTTGCGAATCTGACGGCGACGGGGCAGTCGGCCTCCGTCCCCTTTTATCAGAACATTTTCAATATCTACAATGGCGCCCCCGGGGCCGCGGCGGCGACGGCCACGCCTGGCGGAGGTTGCAGCGACGTGACGGCGCTGGCTGCGGGCGTGCCCTGTACTCTGCAATTCCGTTCGGTGGCCGGCAACTTCACCCACGAATACCAGACGTCCTTGCGCATCGACCAGAATATCGGGCAAAATGACCGCATCTACGGGCGCGTCCAGACCGACCAAGGTGTACAGGCCACCTACACCGATCCGATCAATCCGATCTTCAATACCGTCAGCACTCAACCCGAGTACCAGGGCCAACTGAATTACACGCACTCCTTTGGCGCTCGCGCCACCAACCAACTCGTGTTTTCGGGCCAGTATTACTCCGCCATCTTCAGTGATGCCAACCTGCAGAAATCCCTGAGCACGTTCCCTACTACGGTCGACTTCCTCGACGGATCGCTGAACCTCCTGGGTGGCATTGATTATAATTGGCCCCAGGGGCGCAACGTCAGACAGTGGCAGATTGTGGACGACTTCACGGTGACTTTCGGCCGCCATACCTTCAAGGCCGGCGTCAACTGGCGCAAGAACGACGTGACCGACTTCGACTACGGCCAATACACCAGTGGCTTGGTGCTGGAAGGCTCGCTCAACAACTTTTTCAATGGCGGCGCGGCGCCGGGCGGTTTCGACCTGCTGGAACAGAAATTTCTCACCGCCCCCTCCGAGCCGATGTTCCTGTGGAACATGGGGGTCTACGGCCAGGATGAGTTCCGCATCGGCCGCAATTTGAAAATCACGGCCGCCCTGCGCATCGACCACAACGCCAATCCGCAGTGCAATACCAACTGCTTCTCCCAGTTCGCGGTGCCGTTCACCGCACTGAACCACGACGCTACGATTCCTTACAACCAGGCGATCGAGACCAATCTGCACACGGCTTACTACAGCACCGACAAGGTGGTCTGGCAGCCGCGCGTGGGCTTCGCCTGGAGCCCCAATGAGAAGACCGTGATCCGCGGCGGCGCCGGAATTTTCTCCGACGGCTTCCCCGCTACCATCGTGGATAACTTCTCGTCGAACCCCCCAAACGTGAATACCTTTATCGTAACCGGCGCCCCGCTTTCACCTGCTCAATCCGGGAACCTGTTCTCTTTGGCGTCGGGATCGAACAGTTCGTTCACCTCAGCCTTCGGCAGCGGTGGAACACTGGCCTCCATTTCCGCCAGCAATCCCTTCTTCAGTCCGCCGTCGTTTTCCGCCCAAGACCCGCGCCTTCGCCAGCCCCACTACTACGAGTGGAATCTTGAGGTTCAGCGGGAGGTGGGCTGGCACACGATCCTGGACCTGAACTACGTGGGCAACCACGGCGCTTACGAGCCTTTAGCCAACGCCGGCGTGAACGCGTATTGCCCGACGAGCGCTTGCCCCGGGGGTTTCGTGGGCTTGCCCACCGCGCCGCCCGATCCCCGCTTCGGCACCGTGACCCAGTACCAGTCCAGCAGCTACTCGAATTACGACGGAATGGTCGTTCGCTTGAATCATAGCTTCAGCAAAGGTTTGCTCTTCCAGATTAACTACACCTGGAGCCACGCCCTCGACATTTGCTCCAACGGCTGCCTGTTGCCGTTCAGCTACGATACCATCACGAGCAACTCGATGCCCCAGAACCCATACAACGCCCGTGCGAATTACGGTAACGCGGATTACGACGTGCGCCAGTACTTGAGCGCGAACTACGTCTGGGACGATGTGATCCGCCGCTTCTCCCATTGGGGACCAAACGCCCTTTTCGGCGGATGGATCGTCTCGGGAACGTGGTTCGTGCGCAGCGGTTTCCCGTTAACCGTGGTGGACACCGCCGCCTCGGGCACCCTGAGCGGCCTTAACGACGGCGGCCCGTATTACGGCAACGTGATTGGCTCCGGGGTCGGGAGCTGCGGAGAAGCGGCTGCCGGACCGAGCGCAAGGCCTTGCCTGAATGCCGCGGAATTCTCGCCTTCCACCAATAGCCCGACCGGTTTCGGCAACCAGGGCCGCAATACTTTTCGCGGGCCGCGGTATTTCAACACCGACCTCGCAATCTCCAAGAGCTTCAGCTTCCCAAGGTGGGAGAGCGCCAAACTGACCGTCGGGGCGCAGGCCTTCAACCTCCTCAACCACCCTAACTTCGATCTGCCCGTGCCCGATCTGGCCAATACCAACCCAACGACGGGCTTCGGTGACATCACGCGCACGGTGAACCCGCCGACCAGCTTACTGGGATCGTTCTTGGGAGGCGACGCATCGACGCGCATGATCCAGTTGAAACTGCAGTTCCAATTCTAGGCCGTTCACAAATCGTCACCCACGAAGCGCCGGGCCGCGTGCCCGGCGCTTTTTTTGTCGTACTCTCAAATAGAGAGGACTTCCATGCGCGCCTTATCGCTCGTCTGCGCCGGCTTGGCTTGCCTGCCGCTGGCGGCCCAGGAGGCGAACCTCCCCGTAATCCGCAGTACCACCCAGGAAGTGCTGCTGGACGCCGTGGTGCGGGACAAGAAAGAGCGCCTTATCCGCAACCTGAAGCCGGACGAGCTCCGCGTGCTGGAGGACGGCGTTCCACAGAAGGTGCAGACCTTTCGCTTCACCGATACCGATTCCGATGAGCCGCAACCCCGAAGCGTGCCGCCGGGCGCCCAGACCGTCCCCAATGCCGCCGTTGCGCCGAACGGTCCCGCGCTCAACCCGCTCCACAATCTCAACGTGGTGACCATCGTCTTCGAGCGCATGGGACCGCGCAGCCGCCTGTTCGCCCAGCAGGCCGCCGCCCAGTTCCTCGCCAACGAATTCCGCTCCAATACCTACGGCGGCGTCTTCAGCCTGGACTATCGGTTGAATGCGCTGCAGCCCTACACCAACAACCAGGATCTGCTGCGCCAGGCGATCACGCGCGCCACCACCGGGAACTACACCGAATTCCGCAAAGATTCCGAAAACGTGCTCAATAATCTGGCCGTCGAGATCTCCGGCAGCCAGGCCGGCATCACCATCGCCACGGCCGGCGGCGATCCGTTCCAGAGCGCCGGCGCGGCCACGCAGGGCGCCGAATCCGCCGGCATGAGCTCGGATGGGCAGATGGCGCTGGCCCGGCTAGTCTGGAAGCAGATGGAAATGGTCAATTACGGAGCGGGCTGGCGCTCGCTCGACGGGCTGCTATCGCTGGTCCAGGCGCAGGCCGCGCTGCCGGGCCGCAAGACCGTCCTGCTGCTTTCCGAAGGTCTGGTGGTGCCGTGGGCGATCGAGAACATGTTCCGGGCCATCATCGGCGCGGCCAACCGCGCCAACGTGAGCATCTATTGCGTGGACGTCACGGGTCTGTCGATCAGGTCACCCGCGCAGGCCGGCACCGACTTGCTGGGTACCAGCGCGCGGATCAGCCAAAACCAGAACATGACGTCATCCGGCGATGCGGCAGTCGACATGTTCAAACAGGACGAGACGGTCAACATGAGCCTGCACGCCAACCCGCAAGCAGCCATGGCGGAGCTGGCGGAATCCACCGGCGGCTTCCTGATCGCCAATACCAACGACACCGCCAAGCCTATGCACAGGGTGATGGAAGATGTGCGCGCGCACTATGAGCTGAGCTACGTTCCCACCTCGCAGAATTACGATGGGCACTTCCGCAAAATCGAAGTGCAGGTGACGCGGCCGGGCGCCCAGGTGCACACGCGCGCCGGATATTTCGCCTTGCCGCTGCTGGCCGGCGAGGTCTTGCAGCCCTTTGAAATGGCGGCGTTCGACGCGCTAAACGCCAAGCCCCAGCCGAAAGCCTTCGCATACCGCGCGCAGGCTCTGCCGTTCCGCGCCGCGCGCAGCGCCGTGCAGTATTCCATGGTCTTCCAGGTGCCCATGCAGAACGTGTCGTATCGCGAGAACAAGCAAGCCGCAAAACTGCGCACGCATATTTCCCTTCTTGCGGTGGTGAAGGATGCGGACGGCCAAGTGGCCGCGAAAGTGAGCCGGGACTTGGCCAACGATATTCCGGCGGATAAATTCGAAGCGTTCTCCCGCGGCGACCTGACCTTCGCGCAACCCCTGCTGTTGGCGCCCGGCCGGTACACGGTGGAGACCGCGGTCGTGGACCGGGAAAACGGCGCGGCCAGCGTGAAGCGGACGGCCTTGGTAGTGTCCGATCAGCCCGGCATAGGGTTGAGCGAACTCGTGCCGGTGCGGCGCGTCGATCCTTTCGACGTCCCTCGCGACGGCGGCCGGAATCCCGCCGACCCGTTGCACTTTGCCGGCGGTAAGGTTACTCCGTCGCTCGACGGAGTGTATGCGGCCGGGACCGACATCCCGCTTTACATGGTGGTCTATCCGGCCCAAACGGGCGGCGCGCCGCGCCTTTCGATCGAAGTTCTTCAGGATGGAAAGCCGGTTTCCAGCGCCTCGCCCGATCTGCCGCCTCCCGACCAGACCGGCGCCATCCCCTTCATGAGCAGCATTTCGCCCGCCCCGGGCCAGTACGAAATCAAGGTGACGGCGCGGCAAGGCGCGTCCGCCGCCAGCCGTATGATCGCGCTGCGCGTACAATGACATAAATGCGCTTCCAATGCCAGCCAGGTTGCACGGCCTGTTGCCAGCACAAGGGATTCGTTTATCTGACTGAGGACGATATCGCGCGCGCCGCTCGATTCCTGGGGATGCCGGCCGCGCTATTCGAAAAGCGCTACATCTACCGGACGAAGAATCTGCGCCGCCTGCGCATACCGCGCGGGGGGCTATGCCGGTTTCTGCGCGCGGATGGGTGCTCGATTCATCCCGCGAAGCCCACGCAGTGCCGCATCTTCCCGTTCTGGCCGGAGCTGACGGAAAGCGCCCGCAAGTGGCGCCGGACCGCGGCGTGGTGTCCGGGTATCGGTAAGGGGGAGCTGGTGCAGATCGAAATGGCGCGGACGCTGGCGCAAGAGATGCGCGCGGCTTATCCGTCGATGTATCCGTAGCACGTTTGGAGACTGCATGGCGAAGAATTTCAAAGAACTGTCCGAGCGGGAGATCCTGGCGCTGGCCGTTTCGCTGGAGGAGGAAGACGGCCGCATTTACGGCGACTTCGTGGACGGCTTGCGCGAGAGCTATCCGGCCACCGCGAAGATGTTCGAGGAGATGCAGGCGGAGGAAAACGGGCATCGCCGCTCCCTGATCGACATGTACAGGCAGCGCTTCGGCGAGCATATCCCGCTGATCCGCCGGCAGGATGTGAAAGGTTTCATTACGCGCCGGCCGGTGTGGCTGGTGCGTCCGCTGGGTATTAGTGTCGTCCGCAAACAGGCTGAGATCATGGAACTGGAAACCCGCCAGTTTTATGAGAAGGCCCAAGAGCGGGTAACCGATGCGTCCACCCGGAAACTGCTCGGCGATCTCGCGGAAATCGAGCGCCAGCACCAGGCGGCCGCGGAGTCCCTGGAGCAGAGCCTCACCACCAACGTGCGCGAGCAGGAGGAGGCGGCCAGCCGGCGCTTGTTCGTGCTGCAGATCGTGCAGCCTGGGTTGGCCGGCCTGATGGATGGTTCCGTGTCGACGCTGGCTCCGCTATTCGCGGCGGCCTTCGCGACGCAGAAAAGCCACGACGCATTTCTGGTTGGCTTGGCGGCCTCGGTGGGCGCGGGCATCTCCATGGGCTTCGCCGAAGCGCTCTCCGACGATGGATCGCTGACCGGCCGTGGGCATCCTTGGGTGCGCGGCGTCGTGTGCGGGCTGATGACCACGGCCGGCGGCATCGGTCATACGTTGCCGTTTCTGCTTCCGAACTTTCACATTGCGTTTACGGCCGCGGTGCTGGTGGTGGCGGTCGAGTTGGCATCGATCAGTTACATCCGGCATCGTTACATGGATAGCCCGCTCCTCACGGCCGCTCTGCAAGTGGTCGTGGGAGGCGTGCTGGTGTTTCTGGCGGGGGTTCTGATCGGCAGCAGTTAGTAGGCGCTTACAGCGCCAACATCGACACGTCGATGTTGAGAAGTTAGGAGTCAGAAGCCAGAAGTCAGAAGCCAGAACCGCGCTGCGGGTCGGGGCGTTGCCCTTCTGACTTCCGGCTTTGGTCTTCTGTCTTCTGGCTTTCTATCTCCAACTGGTCTCCCGCCTCGGTGCCGCTGGCTGCCACCACCCCGGCCGGCAACTCCAGAATCGAATGCGCGGTGAGGCAGGCGGACATACGCCAGGGGACCATGCGGTGACGGACCTTGCGCACCTTCTTATTCCGATCCAGGTAGACCAGATCGATGGCGAACTTCATAAAGAAGCTGTGCACGGATTCGGATGGGACAATCCACAGGCCCTGGCCGGGGTCCAGACGATCGTGCTTGAGCAATCCCGTGCGGCGCTTTTCGCTGGTGTCGGCGACTTCGGCCGCATCGGCCAAAACGGTGTTGCGGGTCTGGTTCCGGACGACGATTTTCAAGCTCTCCTTATAGCACGAAATCGCCGAACATTGCGCTACCGCTGTGCTTCGGCGATGAAGCCGATCCGGCGGCGAGGCGGTGCCGGAAGTTGGATCGGGGTCTTCAAGGCGTCGAAGATCGCCTTGATCCCGGTGTCGTGCGTTTGTGGTGATGACGCGACGCACGCACTCGTGCGTGTGGTTGGGTTAGTGGCGGGCCGAGCCGAATGTCGCGTAAATTGTTTACTCGAAGCGGGATAAGCTGGAATCAATGCTACTGCTAACCGGCCCGGCCGGGTCGGGCAAGACCTCCCGCATTCTGGAGCGGTTCCGCGACGCCTTGCGGCAGCGGGATTCCGGCGTGCGGCTGCTCACTCCGACGGCCACCATGGCGCAGCACCTGCAAAACCAGGTGGCGCGCGAGGGGTTCGTCTTCCGGCCCGGACTGATCCAAACGCTGTCGCGCTTCGTGGATTCATTCGCCGCGGACATGCCGCAGGTTTCCGAACCGCTGCTCTATCTCATCGTCGAGGAGGCCGCCAGCCGCGTGAACCGGCCCGAGTTTGCGCGCGTGGTCCGGCTGCCTGGATTTTGCGCAGCCCTGGCGCGCACCATGGAGGAGTTTTCTTCGGCGGGATGCGACGCCGAAAGGCTGGCTGATACCATAACGCGCAAAGGCGGCTCAGCGGCGCTGGGCGAGGCGTTTCTGGCGGTCTATCGCGAGGTGGATCGCGAAATCGACCGCCGCGGATTGGCGACGCGCTCCCAGCGGCTTTCGAATGCCGCGGAACAGATCGCGCGTGAGGGCCATCCCGCGATACACACTATCTGGCTGGATGGATTCTACGCGCTGCCCGATCCGGAGTTGGCCGTCATCGGCGCGCTGTGCCGTCATGCGGACGTCACGCTTACGCTGCCCGCCACCGGGATCACCGAACCCACGCGCGAACGGTTGCAGGCGATGGGATTCGTGGAAGAGGCGTGTACGTGGGAGCGGACGCCACCGCGCATCGAGCTTTGTGAAGCGCCCTCCATCGAGCGGGAGGCGGACGAAATCGCGCGCCGCATCCTGGAGCAGGCTGCCGCGGGCCGGCTGTTCCGCGATATGGGCGTGATCGTGCGTAGCCCGGAGCTGTATGAGCCGATTCTGCGCGCGACGCTGGATCGCTTCGGCATTCCGGCGCGATTTTACTTCGATGCGGACCTGTCGAAGCATGCGTTGGTGTGCTACCTGGCGGGCATCGTGGATGCGATGCTCGGCGGATGGGATCATGCCGAAACGCTGGCGGCCATCCGGCTGGCGCCGGGAATCGCGTGCGACGAATTCGATTTCGCGGTGCGCGAGGAGATGCCGGGGCGCGGGTTGGCGGAGCTGCAGGCGATTGCGGATGAGCGGGCGAGGGGGCGAGCCGGCGAG
>CABECX010000346.1_pt1 | contig 16628 bp, 9 predicted proteins | sample 3422721 | NCBI WGS metagenome assembly CABECX01 (sample SAMEA5534328, study PRJEB31848) | metagenome | biome: tundra; feature: field; material: soil | place: USA | collected 2013-05 | depth 0.15 m | reverse complement strand
GGGCTACAACGCGCCGGAAGATCGCATCCTGCCGGCGGATTTCGAATGGGGGCAGACCGAGCGCTTCCAGACTGCGCTGCGCGAACTTACCGCGGCGTTGCGGCCGCGGACCATCGATTTCCACGTGGCGCAAAACGACGGGACCGTGCATGGATCGGGATCGCACGACAAGACCGGCCACCATTGCCTGCCCGACGACCCCAACGGCAAGCTCGATATCGTGCGCGACGCCGGCCATTGGCTGCGCGACGAATATGGTCAGTTGACCAAGTCGATGCGCCACATCTGCTGGGATGGATGCATGTTCCCCAACGCCGTGATGATGGAGCAGCGCACCTGGAACGGCATCCTGGCGGCCATGATCGCGGTGCGCGATGCGCATGGGTGGCAGGAGTAACCCATGACCAGGAAGCCACTGCGCATCGGCCTGGTGGGCTACGGCTTCATGGGCCGCACGCACTCCAACGCCTTCGCCAGAGTTAACCAGTTCTTCGACGTGCCGTACCGTCCGGTGTTGCAGGCGGTGTGCGGGCGGGACGCCGGCAAGGTTGCCGCGTTCGCGGAGCAGTGGGGCTATGGCTCGACTGAGACCGGCTGGCGAAAGCTGGTCGCGCGCCCCGATATCGATCTGATCGATATCGCCAGCCCCAACGACACGCACGCGGAGATAGCCATCGCCGCGGCCGAGGCCGGGAAAATGGTGCTCTGCGAGAAGCCCCTGGGCCGCAACGCCGCCGAATCCGAGCGCATGGTGGAGGCGGTGAAGAAGGCCGGCGTACCGAACATGGTCTGGTACAACTACCGGCGCGTGCCGGCCGTGACGCTGGCTAAGCAGTTGATCGATGAAGGCCGTCTGGGCAAGATCTTCCATTACCGCGCGAAGTTTCTGCAGGATTGGACCATCTCGGCCGACCTGCCGCAGGGCGGCGCGGGCCTGTGGCGCCTGGACGTGAGCGTGGCCGGCAGCGGCGTGACGGGCGATCTGCTGGCGCACTGCATCGACACGGCCATGTGGCTCAATGGCGCGATCGACCAGGTCACCGCCATGACCGAAACGTTCGTAAAGGAGCGCCCGCACGCGCTGACCGGCCGCGTGGAGAAGGTCGGCATCGACGACGCCAGCGCGTTTCTGGCGCGCTTTCAAAACGGGTCGCTGGCGACGTTCGAGGCCACGCGATACGCGCGCGGGCACAAGGCGCTCTACACGCTGGAGATCAACGGCGAGCGCGCTTCGATTTTCTGGGACCTGCACGATCTGCATCGCCTCGAATACTTCGACCATCGCGACGAAGGCCGCCTGCGCGGCTGGCGCTCGATTCATATCACCGACGGCGACCATCCTTATATGAAGAACTGGTGGGTGCCGGGCTTGCAGATCGGCTACGAGCACACGTTTATTCACCAGGTGGCCGATTTCCTGACGGGCCTCGGCGAAGGCCAGATTCCCGGGCCCACATTCCGCGACGGCTTGGCTACGGACTACGTCACCGACGCGGTCCTGCGTTCGGCGCGCAATGGGCAGTGGGAGAAGGTGGTCCGCCTGGCTTGAGGTCTGGCCTGCGGAACTGGGTTGGCAAACGAAATCTGCCGAGCAGACCGTTTCTTAGATTTTGTGGGTGTACAGCCATTATTATTCTTTTGTTTCGGAATTTATCGGAAGTTTCGGTCGAACTGCTCGACAGGCGCCAAACCGTGCTATGTTGCCTGAGGTGCCGCTTACGGCTCGTGTCATGAGAATGGCAAAGAGCATCGGAGTCCCCAGCAGAACACCCTGCGGGGGGTGCGGGTAGCCTTTAGCGACAGCCTGTGTTCCGTTGTCGACTTAAGAGTAGCACGAGGTTTTCCGCAGGGTGAATCGATCAGGCTTATCGGTTGTTTTCAAACAGCTAACGGCTGAGCGAATTGGGTGACCGACACCGTTTCAGCCGAACTGCGGCTGAAATTCAAGCTGCCGAACCAATCCGGCGCTGGGGAGATAGCCGACCCAGGGATTATCTATGCAGACGCGAAAGCTCACGGTGGCTTATGTTGCAGTTTGGCGAGGCTGTTCTGGCCGACTCTTGGGCTTGCTTTGGCTCACGCATTTCTGGGAGGTTGTGGTTTGGTAGACCAGACGCTCCTGGAGGGCGACTACGCGGTTGTGACCAAGCAGGTTTGGTGCATGGAGTCCAAAGAAGCGTTGAGTGAACTTCAGGACCGGGCTGTCCGAGGAAGCTACGAAGAAATGACCCGCACATACAGCCGGAAAGGCCTCGCGACACTTGAGCTCGGGGACCAGGTTCGGGTAGTTGATCGAAGATTCGGTGGCGCAGTGAAAGTGCGAAGTGCCAGCGACCAAGAGTGCTGGACGGTCCCAAATGCGCTTCAAAAGATAGGCTTAGCGAAGCAATCGAAATCGAGGGAATCCGAAACGGTTTCGTGTCGTTGTGCCCATCCCAAATGGTGTTATATACACGATTATCCGCACTGAAGTTGTGCCGGGGATCAAGCGGAGCCTGGATATCGAACCGCACGGTATCGGAGGAGGTTCTCCGGGCAATTGCTACCAAGCTTAAGAACTCCGATCATGGCACGTATGAACGAACGTTTATATCGTACTATCTGCCAGGCATGAAGGTTGGGTCAGGTGCATGGGCAACAAGCCATTTCGATCCCGATCTTGAGATTTGCATTCTCGGCGTTTCAACCGACCAGGAGGAATTATTGTTTCCATACCAGCGTCCCTGCCAGAACTGGCGGGAGTGGATGCCGCCGTCGCTGGCGAAGAACGCGTAGCCGCCATCGGTTTTGATCGCGCCCAATGGCGTGTCGGGCCAGGCGAAGCCGTTCACGAGGTCGGTAAGCGGGGCTGCGCGATGTCGCCGGCAGCCTCGCGTTGCGCGGCGGACGCTACCACTTGGTTGGCTACGACGTTTGGGGAACAAAGTGGTGTAACGCTCTGGAAGCGGGCGCACACGATCGCAAAGAGAATAACAGAGATGAGTCGAGCGCTTACCATGAGAACCGCCTTTCGTCAGTCCGACCCAAAACAAACCCGCCGGGCGCGGTAAAGTTGCGGGCATCCCTTTCACTCAGCCGTTGGCGCTGGCTCCGGCTTGGTGGGGGCGCCCGCCCTACACCACTTCGCTGGAGACATCTGGCTGAGTCAAGGGGATACCCACTTGCGATTTGCAATTATTCGTGGGGCAGGACTCCAGTCCTGCGGCCGGCGTCCATGCGGCCTGTTCGAAGAGTGCCCGGGGCGGACGATGGTAATCGTTCACATCTGAGGTAAGATGGTCCGAGTAGCATGGCGATTCTCAACTTCCTGTTCGGATCCCCGCTGGCCACCTCCGACGAAAGAGCCGAACGGATCGGCGCGACGGAGGGCATTCCTATTTTCGGCCTGGACGCCCTCAGTTCCTCGGCTTACGGGCCGGAGGCGGCGCTCACCCTGCTGATCCCGCTGGGAGCGGCCGGGGTAGCCTACATCCTTCCGATCAGCTTCAGCATTATCATTCTGCTGGCGATCGTCTTCTTCTCGTACCGGCAGACGATCGAGACCTATCCGGGCGGGGGCGGCTCGTATACAGTGGCGCGCGCCAACCTGGGCGTCTTTCCCGGCCTGCTGGCCGCGGCGGCATTGATGATCGACTACATACTGGTGGTGGCGGTGGGCATCTCGGCGGGCGTCGGTGCGTTAGTGTCGGCCGCGCCCAGCTTGCAGCCGCACACGCTGTTGTTGTGCCTTGCGATTCTCGCCGCCGTTACTATGGTGAACTTACGGGGCGTGCGCGAAACCGGTGTCATATTCTTAGTTCCGACTTACCTCTTCGTCGGAACTCTGCTGATCGCGATCGCCATTGGTCTGTTCAAGACGCTCGGGAGCGGCGGCCATCCGGCTCCCGTGGTGAGGCTGCCACCCGCTCCGCCGGCCGTGGCGGCCGTGAGTATGTGGCTGCTGCTCAAGGCGTTCGCCAGCGGCTGTACCGCCATGACCGGCGTGGAGGCGGTCAGCAACGGCGTGAAGGCGTTCCGCGAACCGACCGCCGAAAATGCGCGCCGTACGCTGGGGGTGATCATCGCGTTACTCATCCTGATGCTGGCGGGCATCGCCTACCTGGTGCGCGTCTACGGAATCGCCGCCACGGACCCCGGCGCGCCCGGATATCAGAGTGTGCTCTCCATGCTGGTGGCGGCGGTAGCCGGCAAGGGACTCTTCTATTACGTGACGATCGGCTCCATCCTGCTAGTTCTGGCGCTGTCGGCCAACACCGCGTTCGCGGATTTCCCACGCTTGTGCAAGATCATCGCGCACGATGGATTCCTGCCGCGCTCGTTCGGCTCGCGCGGCCGGCGGCTGGTTTACTCCCAAGGCGTGTATGTGCTGGCGGCGCTTGCCGCCGTGCTGTTGATCCTGTTTGGCGGCGTGACGGACCGCCTGATTCCGCTGTTCGCGGTGGGCGCTTTTCTGGCGTTCACGCTCTCGCAGACCGGCATGGTCTTCCACTGGAAGCGGACCGGCGGACGCGGCGCGCGGCACAGCATGCTGGTGAATGGATTGGGCGCAGTGGCCACGGCCGTCACGGTGCTGGTAGTGTTGGTGGCTAAGTTCATGGAGGGCGCCTGGATCACGCTGCTGTTAGTCCCTGGCTTGTTGGCCGTGATGATCGCGGTGCGCCGCCAGTATCATCAGGTGGCAATGTCAGTCGGAAGCCAGTCGCCGCTGGAACTGCATGGCTTTCAAGCGCCGCTGGTGGTGGTGCCGGTGGATCACTGGAGCAAGATCGCCAAGCGGGCGCTGACCTTCGCCTTGACTGTTTCGACCGATGTTACGGCACTGCACATCGATTCCGGAGAGCGCACCATTTACCTGCAACAGGAGTGGTACGGCTTCGTGGAGCAGCCCGTGACGCAGCTTGGCATGGCGGCGCCGAAGCTGGTGATCCTGCCATCGCCCTACCGCTTCGTGATCACCCCGATCGTGGATTACGTTCTGGACCTCGCGCAAAAGAATCCCAGCCGCCAGATCGCCGTGGTCATTCCGGAGATCGTGGAGCGGCGTTGGTATTACCAAATGCTGCACAACCAGCGTGGGACCGCCTTGAAATCGATGCTGTATTTCAAAGGGAACGGGCGCATCCTCGTCGTCAACGTGCCGTGGTACATCGAGGGGCACTGACGCGTGGCGGCACGCGACAGGCCAGGAGGCCTGTCCCACTTACCGCAGCATCCCCGTGGCATACCGCAGCACAGCATACGATTTCTGGTAATCGTACTTGGCCCCGAGATTCTCCACCTCCGCCTCCGTAAGATTCAACTGCGCCTGCGTCAGCTCCACGATCGAACTTAGTCCCAAGTTATAGCGCCCTTGCGCCAGATCGAGCGCCATGGTAGCGTCCCGGAGCAACTCCGCGGTCACATCCAGTTGATGGTACGCCGTCAAGGAATCGCTCCAGGCCACGCGCACATCGCGCGCGACGCCCTCTTCCAGATCCCGCACTCTCTGATCCGCCGCCTGCGCCTTGAACCGCGCGGCTTCCCGGCGCGCCGCAAACAATCCCCCGTTAAATATGGGGATTTCCACATTCACCGCGGCGCTCTCATACTCGGGGGGAACGGTCTGCGTCGTCAATTGATGGATGTACGGGATAAAGCCGCCCACGCCGGCCAGGCTCACGGTGGGATAGGAGAGGTCATGCTCGGCGCGCTCGAACCGGTAAGCCGATTCTCTCTCCAGCCGCACGCCCGCCAGTTCCGGCCGCTGCTGGAATGCCTGCGTTACGAGGTCGGCGGAATCGGCGGGTGGACTGGGCGGAAGAGGTTCCTCGTTCAGCTTGTACGCCTGCTGCTGATCGAGACCCAGCGCGCGCGTCAACTCCGCGAACCCCTGCGCCACGCCGTCCTGCGCGCGGATCAGCAGTAACTTCGCCTGCGCCAAATTGACGGAAGCGAAGCTCACATCCAGTTGCGAGCGCAGCTTGTTTTGGGCCAGCGCGGTCACCTGGTCCACCAGAAGCTGCCGCGCAGCCACGGTCTCATCCGCCACCTTCACCAGCGCTTGAGCCTGCAGCGCCTGGAAGTACCCCTGATTGACGCGCAGCAGCACGTTGTAGCGGGTGGCCTGATACGTCTGCGAACTGGCTTGAGCTTGCAGCCTGGAGCTGGCCACCAGGTTGCGTGTGCGCCCCGAATCGGTGATGAGTTGGCTGAGCGTGATACCCTGGCCGAAGCGGTCCCACACGCGCGAAGCCACCAGTGCCCCTGCGCCGATACGAGCCTGAGGGTTTCCCTGCGATGCGGTCACGTCGCCCTGGAGCGTCGGAAAATATGCCGAGCGCGCTTCCGCCACCGCTTGCTGGGATGCTTGGTAGTTCAGTTGGGCGGCCTGCACCTGGGGATGATTCTTGATGGCCAGTGCCTCGGCATCCTGCAGGGTCAGCGGCGTTTGAGCCAGGAATGGGCACGCGGCCGCCAGGAGGAGCCAGGTGGCGCACGCACTCTTGCGTGCCGTGTCGAGACTCGTCTCGACACCCTGGTGGGTTGCGGACAGCCTGCCGGGAGCGGGTGTCGGCACGAGTGCCGACACGGCACGCAAGAGTGCGTGCGCTACGTCATTTCTCATGTTTCCTTCCATAGACTAGTAAGTACGCGGCCGGGACGATGAACACAGTCAACAGTACGGACGAAGTCAAGCCCCCGATAATGGCACGCGCCATCGGGGTATATTGTTCGGCTCCCGTCCCTAACTTCAAAGCCATGGGAATCATGCCGATAATGGTAGCCAGCGACGTCATCAAAATCGGCCGCAACCGCACGCGGCACGCCGTAATGACCGCATCTTCCACCGGCAATCCCTGTTCTTCCAGCTTGTGCGCGAAATCTACGATCAGGATGCTGTTGGAGTCCGCGATTCCCACCAGCATCAGCACCCCCATGAGCGACATGACGTTCAGCGTCGTATGCGTCAAAGGCAGAATCACCAGCACGCCCACAAACCCCATCGGAATCGCCAGCATGATCAGCACGGGATCTACAAAGGATCGGAACTGCGCCACCAGGATGAGATAGAGAAGAACGAAAGACAGCAGAAAGCCGAGTCCGAAGCTCTTGAAAGACGCCTGCATCCCCTCCACCATGCCGCGCAGGTTCACCCGGACGTTTTCGGGAATCTTAGTCTGCGCCAGGACGTCCTGAATACTGTGCGTGACGTGGCCCAGATCCTCTCCGGAGGGAGTCACATAGACGTCCGTCACGCGCTGGATCTGGTGATGATCGACCTCGGTGGGAGTCTGGATGTGCGCCAGTTTCACAACGGAATCCAGGGTAGTCGGAAGAGTCGCGTTGGGCGCCCGCAGGGGAATGTTGCGCAGATCCAGCATGTCGTGTATGGCGGGGTGCCCATTTTCGTAATACTGGATTGTGAGGTAGTAGTCGTTCCCGCTTTTATGGTCGACCCAGTAATTGGGTGCAATCATGTAGTTGGAGTTCAGCGCGGTGATTACATTATCCACCACGTCCTTTTGGCTAAGACCCAGTTCGCCGGCGTGTACCCGGTCCACATCCAGCCGGATGCCGGGATAGTTCATGTCCTGCGGGATATAGACTTCTCCCACATTGCGGAGAGCCCGAATGCGGGTTGCCAGGTCTTGCGCCAAAGCGAAGTTCTTCTTTAAGTCCGAGCCGCTGACCTGCACGTCGATGGGAGCGGGCATGCCCATGTTGATGACCGCGTCCACCATCGAGCCGCTCTGGAAAAAGGTGCGAACGTCCGGGAACCGCGCGGCGATGGCCTGTCTCACGCGCGCGATGTACTCGAAACTGCTCACCTGATGATCGTCGTTCAACGCCACTTGAACCGTGCTGGTATACTCGCCGGCGTTGTCGGTATAGAGGGACGAGAAATCGTTCACCACACCGATATTGGAAACCACCATCTTGAAATCGTGGGGCCCCACGATCTGGTGAATCAGGTCTTCCACCTTCTTTACGTACTGTTCGGTCACTTCAATTCGCGTGCCGGTGGGAACCTTCATGTTGATAGTGAACTGCCCGGCGTCGGTCCGTGGAAAGAATGCCACGCCCAGGAACGGATAGATCCCCAGGCTGAGGAGAAATACGCTCGCCAGCGCCGTTACGGTCCAGCCGGGCCGCACCAGTGCGCGGCGCACCCAGCGCTCGTAGAAATCCAGAACCGTGCCGAATCTCCGGTTGAATCCGGCGTTGAACTTATCCCATAAAGACTGACCGCCCGGATGCGCCGGGACGGGGTGTTCGGCGCCGCCTTCGGCCGGCAAATGCTGTTTCAGAAATCGTGAGCAGAACAGCGGGATCACGGTCATCGCCACCACGAACGATGCCAGCAATGACAGCGAAAAGGCCAGGGCCAGGGCCGAGAAAAGAAACTTACTCACGCCGTAAAGGAACACTACCGGGAAGAAATCCACCACATCCACCAGCGTGGCCGCCAGCACGGCCATGCTCACTTCCGTGCCGCCCACCTCCGCCGCGATCCGCGGTAATGCGCCCATTTCCAGGTGCCGGTAGATGTTTTCCAGCGAGATCACCGAGTTATCGATAACCCGCGAGAAGGCCAGCGCCAGCCCGCCCAGGATCATCGTATTCACCGTGCTGCCCATGAGATACAGCACCACGAACGTGGCCACGGCCGAGAGCGGAATCGAGAGCAAGACGGCAGAGGTGGCCCGCAGACTTCCCAGAAAGATCAGTATCATGATGCTGGTCAGGACCAGACCTATGGCGCCTTCATGCAGAACCGTCTCCAGGGCCGCTTTCACATACACGGACTGATCGAACACTACTTTGGTGACTAACTGCTTTGGAATATCAAACAGGTGGGAAGTGAGCTTGCGGACGCCTTCGACCACTTCAATGGTATTCGTATCCCCACCCTGCTTCATGATCGGAATATATGCGGACCGCTGGCCGTTCACGCGCACGATGTTGTACTGGAGCTGGTTGGCGTCTTCCGCCTTGCCCACGTCCGAGATGGTCACCCAGGAATTGCCGGCCGTCTTAATCGGTAGCTTGTTCAACTCGCTCATGTCCTTGACCAGGCTGTTCGAGTAGACGTAATAGTCGGTCGGGCCGACCTTTACGTCTCCCGCCGGCAGGATCAGGTTCGAGTTGTTCACCGCGTCCACCACGTCCATGGGACTGAGCTGGCGCGAGGCCAGCTTGAATGGGTCCACATACACCATGATCTGGCGGTACTTGCCGCCGAACGGCGGCGGGATCTCGGCGCCTTTCAGCACGGCGATTTGGTTGCGGATCTGGAATTGGGCGTAGTCGTGAAGCTGAGTCTCGTTGAGCCCATCGCCCGAGACGGTCACCAGGCAGACCGGCAAACTGGAGGCGTCGAACTTCAGCACCACCGGCGGCAAGGTTCCCGGCGGCAACCGCTTCAGGTCGGCCAGCGCCAGGTTGGAGAGTTGGGTTACATCGGCGTCCGCGCTGGTTCCCGGCTGGAAGAATACCTTGATGATGCTGACGCCCAGCAACGAGCGGGACTCGGAATGATCCACGCCGCTGGCCAGCGTAAAGAATCGCTCCAGCGGATTGGTGATGTCGTACTCGATGTCTTCCGGTGGCATGCCGGAGTAAAAGGTGGCTACCACAACTTCCGGAATGTTGATGGTGGGAAAAAGATCCACCGGCATGCGCACCAGGCTAGTCACGCCAATGACTACCAACACGAGACAGACGACGATGATGAAGAATGGGTTACGAATCGAAAAGCGTGGCATGAGAGTCGTCTATCCGGTCACACGTTCACCAGCGGGTCTTTCTTGCGGTACACCAGCAGGTACGCGGCGGGTACAATAAAGACAGCCAGGATCACCGAAGCCGTCAATCCCCCGATTATGACGCGCGCCAATGGCGCGTATTGCTCGCTCCCTGTGCCCATTTTGAGGGCCATCGGGGCCATCCCGATGATGGTGGCCAAGGAGGTCATCAGGATCGGCCGCAGGCGCACCCGGCAGGAAGTAATCACGGCGTTCTCCACCGCCATGCCCTGGTCTTCCAGCCGATGTGCAAACTCCACGATTAAAATACTGTTGGATGCCGCGATGCCTACCAGCATCAGAACGCCCATGAGCGACATCACATTCAGCGTGGTATGAGTCAACGGCAGAATGACCAGCACCCCGATGAGCGCCATCGGAATTGCCAGCATAATCAGGAAGGGATCCTTGAAAGAACGGAACTGGGCCACCAGAATGAGATAGAGCAGGACGACGGATAACGACAGGCCCAAGGCGAAGCTGCGGAACGAAGCCCGCATGCCCTGCACCATCCCGCGCAGGTTGATGCGGACGTTTTCCGGGAGCTTCATCTGCGCCACGACGCGTTCGATGGCATCCGTAACTCTTCCGAGGTCCTCGCCGGAAGGGGTCACATATAAATCGGTTACTCGCTGGATTTGATAGTGATCCACTTCGGTCGGCGTCTGTACATATTCGAGCTTCACGACGTTATCGAGAGTCGTGCCGGGCTTGGAGCGGTGGTCCAACTGGAGCGGCCGGACGCCGCTGCGAGGCAGCTTTTGGGCGGCGGCCCAGGAAGGCTCCGGAATCGGAGTGGGGGTGCCCTGCAGTTTTGCCGCCCGCAACGGGATCTGTCCCACGTCCTGCATCGCGTGGATGGCCGCTGGGCCGTGCTCGAAGTATTGCACCGTAAGATAGTAATCGTTGCCCGTTTTATGGTCCACCCAGTAATTGGGAGCAATCATGTAGTTGGAGTTCAAGGCAGTGATGACGTTGTCCACCACATCCTTCTGCGTGAGGCCCAACTCGGCGGCGTGGACGCGATCGACGACTAACCGCACGGCGGGGTAATCCATATCCTGCGGTATGTAAACCTGGCCTACGCCGGGAAGCGCGCCGATGCGTTTGGCCAACTCCTGCGCGACGCCAAAGATCTGGGGCAGGTTGGGGCTGCTCACCTGCACATCGATAGGCGCCGGCATGCCCATGTTCAGGATGGCGTCCACCATCGATCCGCTCTGCAGAAACGTGCGTATTTGGGGAAGCCTCTTCTCCATCTCCGCGCGCACACGTTCCATGTACACGAAACTGCTCACCGCGTGCGGTTCATTCAAGGCTACCTGGATCGTCGCGGTGTAAGGTCCGGCGTTGGTAGTGTACAGCGAAGAGAAGTCGGGAACCACTCCGATGTTGGAAACGACCATCTTGAAATCCCGGGGACTTACGATGTGGTGGACGAGGTCCTCGATCTGGCCGGCATAGCTTTCTGTGTCTTCGATGCGTGTGCCGGTTGGCGCCTTGATATTGATGGTGAACTGGCCGGCGTCGGTTTGGGGAAAAAAGGCCAAGCCCACGAACCGGGAAATGCCTAGACTCAGCACGAAGAATCCGGCGAGCACCGCGACCGTGAGGCCAGGGTGTACCAGTGCCCGGCGCACGGCACGTTCGTAATAGTCCAGAAGCTTGTTGAAGAGATCGTTGAAGCGGATGTTAAAGCGGAGCCACAACGAACGCCGTTGGGGCAGCGCCGCCCCCCCCGCCACCTCGGGTCCGTGCTCCTGGCCGCGATGCATGCCCCTGAGAAACCTCGAGCAGAACAACGGAATCACGGTCATCGCGACAAAATATGAAGCAAACAGAGAGATCACCACCGCCAGAGCTAACGCCGAAAACAGGAACTTACTCACTCCGTAGAGGAGGGTCACCGGAAAGAACACCACCACGGTGGTCAGCGTCGCCGCCAGAACAGCGAGGTTCACCTCGGTTCCTCCCGCTTCAGCGGCGGCCGCCGGCGCGGCGCCCATTTCCAGGTGACGATAGATATTCTCGAGCGAAATTACCGAATTATCGATCACGCGTGAAAAAGCCAGCGCCAGTCCGCCCAGAATCATGGTGTTGACTGTGCTCCCCGCGAGAGAGAGAACCACGAAGGTGGCCAAGGCCGAAAGTGGAATGGAAAGGAAGACCGCCGAGGTAGCGCGCAAACTGCCGAGAAAGACAAGGATCATCACGCTGGTCAGCAGCAGCCCGATCAGACCTTCGTCGAGCAGGGTGCGGATAGCCTCCTTGACGAATGCGGATTGGTCGAAGACTACATTGGCGGCCAGCGTCGCGGGAACATCGTAAAGGCGGCCAATCAGCTTACGAATGCCATTGACCACCTCGATGGTGTTCGTATCGCCGCCCTGCTTCATGATCGGCAGATAAACGGACCGCTGGCCATCCACTCGCACTATGTTGTATTGAATCTGGCTGGCATCCTCCGCCCGTCCCACATCGGCCACCGTGACCCAGGAATTCCCGGCAAACTTGATCGGCAGCCTGTTCAACTCGTTCACATCCTCTACCAGGCTGTTGGAATAGACGTAGTAATCGTACGGCCCCATCTTTACGTCGCCGGCCGGTAAAATCAGATTGGACTGATTGACCGTCTTTACCACGTCCATCAGGCTCAATTGCCGGGAAAGTAACTTGAACGGATCGACGTATACCATGATCTGGCGGTACTTGCCGCCGAAGGGCGGCGGAATCTCGGCTCCTTTGACGACCGCGATCTGGTTGCGGATGGTGAACTGCCCTATATCGTGAAGCTGCGTCTGAGTGAGGTTCTTGCCTTTGAGCGTCACCAGGCAGACGGGCAGGCTGGAGGCGTCGAACTTCAACACGACGGGCGGCAGCGTGCCCGGCGGTAAACGCTTCAGGTCGGCCAGAGCCAGATTCGAGAGTTGGGTGACGTCGGCGTCCGCGTCAGTCCCCGGCTGGAAGAATACTTTGATGATGCTGACTCCCAACAACGAGCGCGACTCAGAGTGATCGACGCCGCTGGCCAGGGTAAAAAAGCGCTCCAGCGGATTGGTGATATCGACTTCGATGTCTTCCGGCGGCATGCCGGAATAAAAGGTGGCGACCACCACCTCCGGAATGTTAATGGCGGGAAACAGATCCACCGGCATGCGCGCCAGGCTGGTCACGCCAATGACTACCAGCGCCAGGCAGATGACTACGACGAAGTAGGGGTTGCGAATCGAGAAGCGCGACATGGACGCTTAATTCTTGCCCTCGTAGTTCAAAAGGTCGATGGTTTTGGGCCGCACCACTTCGCCGGGCTTCAGAGCGCCGCGATCGCTCACCACCACTTGCTCGCCGTCCGCCAAGCCCGCCAGGGCCTCCGCATAGCCGGCATTCTGAACGCCCAGCGTCAAGGTCCGCTGCTCGATCCGATTGGCCGTATTCACCACCAACACGCTGCTGCGCTCGCCCTGGTGATCCACGGCTTGTAGCGGCACCGCCAGCGCGGCGTTCTTGTGCTCCATCCTCAGAGTGACCTCCGCGTACATGCCCTCGATCAGTACGCGGTTCGGGTTCGGCACATCCACTTCGGTATGCATGGTGCGCGTGTCCGCTTTCACGTCCACCGAAAACCGCGCCACTTTGCCTGGGAAAGTCCTGGTCAGCGACGGAATCCGCACCTCCACCGGATCGCCCACGTGAATGTTACGTACGTCGGACTCCGGCACCGGAATCACCAGCCGGAACAATTGGTCTTGCGAGAGCTTGACCAGCGGCATGGCCTGCGTGCTGGAAGTGGTGCCGGCCTGCATCAGCATGCCCAGATTGGCGTAGCGCTCGGTGACCACGCCGGCAAACGGAGCCGTGATGCGCGAGTAGTCGGCCAGCACCTGGTCGTGCACCAACCTGGCCTGGGCGGCGGCCAGTTCGCTTTGCGCCGACTGCAGTCCCGATTTGGATGCTTCCACTTGCGCCTCCAAGGCCAGATCTTTTCCTTGCCAATCGTCCACTTCCTGCTGCGCGACCAGCCCGGGCCTTGACTCCGACACGGTGTTCAAGCGCTGAAACTGCAAGTGAGCGACTTTGTGTTGGGCTTCCACGCGGCCCAGCTCGTGCTCGGCGTGCGTCACCTGCTCCCCCATGTTCTTGATGGCCGCTTTGTCCTGTTCTAACTGCGCCTGCAGCTCCGGAATCTCCAGGACTGCCATCAATTGCCCCTGCGTCACGCGCGTGCCGTAGTCCACGTTGAGCTGTCGCACGTAGCCGGATTCCTTGGCGTAAACGTCGATTTCCTGGAAGGGCACCAGCTCGGAGGACAAGGTCAACCGCCGCTCGAGCGGCATGCGGATCGCCCTGGTGACTCCCACCGAAACAGCCGCCGACGCATCCCCGGCTTCCGCCCGGTCGCCGCGGGAACAAGCCGCCGTACCGGCCGCCGCTAACGCCACTATCGCAAACGCGGCGATTCCGACGGCCTCGTTCCTACTTGGATACATATCTGGTCCGTTCGATCTGGTGGCGCAGCTTTTCCATTGAGAAATGCTCCGGCTGGCATAACTCAATGAGTTGCCTCTCTTGCGCCAGCAGTTCGGCCGCGACCTTGGGGATCTCTCCGGCAATGGCGGCCGGAACCGAAACAACTCCATGCAGGTCCCCGTGCAGTAGGTCTCCTGGATTCACCGTCAGTCCTCCGATTTCGACCGGCCCGCCAAACTCCACCACATGCGCGTAAGCGTGCGACACCGAAACACCCCGCGCAAAGAGATGAAAACCGGTGCGCTCGACTGAGGGCAAGTCCCGCACGGCGCCATTGGTGACGTATCCGATGCAACCCAGCGCGCGGCCGATATGGGCGTGGATTTCGCCGAACAGCGCGCCGAATCCCGGGCTTGCATCCATGTCTTCGAAGACGATCACGCGTGGCGCCGGGATGGTCTCGATGTACTCCCACCAATCCATGCGCTCGTGGTACCAATACCGCGTCGTGGGAGACTCGGTGGGAGCCGAGGCCGTGCGAATCCGTCCGGTGGCGGCATAGCCCACCATGGGAGGCAGGCTGGGCGATAGGCATCGCACCGAAAGATCGGTAAACCCTTCGTTGCGCAGCCTCACGTCCAGCCGCTCGATGGCGTTGGCTACGGTGCACGCATCAAGGGTCCGCAACTGTTCCAGGACTCCGGGGGGAATCTGCCTGATCGTCTCGTCGATGGTCACTACGACCGATCATAGGTGAGCCGGGCCGCCCAAGGGTATACCCTGCTACGGGTATTTTCAGGGGAGAATGTGCTGTACCGTACCGTGTCCACCTCTCATGGCGCGCAAAATGACAAATTGTCAAAGCGAACCAAAATCCAAGGTAACTGCTGCTGCCGGAAGGTGTTGAGTGGACTCCGTTGGCGGCGAGCGCCTGTATTATGGTGCTCGGATCGGCCAAGCGCAGGCGGGGCCGCAGCCATCGAGCTGCCTCTATTGCACTCGCGTCCAGGACTTGTCCGGGTCGTAACTTGTCACTGTGGTTGACAGGCTCGCCGTGGGATTGCCTAGGTCTTTCTCGTAGATGACGCCATTCTGGTTGACGATGAAGGTGTGAACGCCCGAGACGCCATAGTGCGCGGGCCATGCCACAAGACCGAATCCGCCGATCATGGAGTCTTTCACCATGTAGTTGTGCCGGCCGCCTTCTGCGTTCGGCCCTTGGGCCTGCAGTACACGGAAGTAATAGCCATGGTACGGCTTGGGTTTAACCTCGGCCGCCTTCCCGGTTTCGACTGCCGCGTCGGCGAAAGCCTTGGGAACGAGAGGTTCGGCGCTTCCTCCCCAATAGAGACTGTCGGGCTGCCCCTGGGCGCCTGCAATTCGTTGCGCGTATTCAAGCATTCCGTGTTTGTCGCGAACCTGCGCCGCGTATTCCATCTGCGCCTGGACGTAACCCGCGCAAATTTCGATTGTATCCAGCTCATTTGCGCCAACACGCCGCGCCCGCATCTCCACCGCCCCTTGCGATGCATCGAAGTACCATTTATCTTTGCTGCGCGCGAGGGGAATAGGAAAAGGCCAATCCTCCGAACCGATAGCAAGAATCGTGACGGCTGAGTTCAACGGATCGGGCTCGAGTTGATGCTTATCGCGGGCCAGGCGCGCGAACTCGGCGCGCTCTTTCTTGTCCTGCTCCGCATCGCCCGAGGTGAGCACGGCCTTGCCGCCAGGGCCGAATAAGGCGGAAAGCGCGGCCACATCATCCTTTTCCGTAGCGTCGATCAGGGCCTGTGCGGCCGCCTCGGCGGAATCGAAGGTCTTGGGCGCCTGCGCTAGAGCAATTGCCGGGAGCCCGATAATCAGGGCTCCGAACGCGATGGTAAGAGTTCTCACATCTATCTCCTAATGTCTTCCGCCGCCGCCGCGAGACATTCCGCCGCCATGGGACATTCCTCCGCCCCGGGAAGATTGCGTTCGTCCTGCTCCGAGGCTCGAATAGCCATGGTCGCTCTGCTGCCGGGTCTGGCTGCGGCCCTGAACCCCGCCGAACGCACTATGGTTCGCTCCGGCATTCCGCTGACCGAACCCCGAATTGCCAGATCGCTGCCCCTGCGCCGCGCTCCGGTTTCCCAAGTTGCCGCCAGTCATTCGTCCTCCGGCGGCGCCCCGGAAACGGTTCGACAACGCTCTGTTGGGATAAGGGACCCCTAGCCGGTGCGCCGGATCGTGCGCCCAGACACTACGGCCCTCAAAGCCCGCGCCATGGAAGTCACCGAAACCGTAGCGATGGAAAAAAAAGTTATTCATATAAATCGAGTGGCCGAACCAACTCGGTCCCCAGCCCCAACCGCCCCATCCCAGGCCGCCGAAAAAGCT